>JAAUXU010023562.1_pt1 | contig 11094 bp, 10 predicted proteins | sample 7278151 | NCBI WGS metagenome assembly JAAUXU01 (sample SAMN14350113, study PRJNA611818) | marine sediment metagenome | isolation source: surface marine sediment (1.8m) | place: French Polynesia: Moorea | collected 2018-08 | reverse complement strand
GAGGACTGCTCATCTCTACCACGGACTACTTGAATGCATCCCTATTGCTCACCCCTCCTTCTCCTCCCTCCCCTCAAGCTGTCATTCTGCTCCAAGCTGCCTATCAGGGATCCAATAGGGGGCGCTGTCAGGCTGGAGGTCTGGGTGTAACTACTAAGTCTGTGACAGAGTAGACCATTTACCCTAACAAACTTTCACACATGGAGGGTGTGTATGCTTTGGTTTTTGAGGTTTGTGGGGGTAAATGAAGACTTCGACCGACGGGGCTGAATCGGCAGGGCTAACCGCCCTCAGCTAACCGCCCAGTGCAGCTCCCGAAGCGTCTCCTTATGTCTCGGGCGGCGACACAACATTGAGTTCCGACGTGCAATGTTGTCACTGTCCATCTTGATACTGCAGTGCTCCAAAGGCAGCAAGGTGGAGAGGAAGGCATGCCAGAGAGGCTGGAATTTTGGCATTTTCAGCGGGTAAAAGTAGGTGAACTTTTTTCGAGGGTGTACCTGTACAAAACATGGGTGTTCGGTATGTTTGTGCCAGCATACACCAGCATAAAGGGGAGTTGGGGCACACTCCCTGGAATTGGGGATCGGGGGAGGGGGGGGGGGCGACACCCCCGAGAACTTTCAGCCAATTTCGTCAATCCCCCCCTCCCCCCGCCGCTCAAAAAACAAGTACTGTTCGGCGTGCCTCCCTCTTCACCTTGCTGAGCTTTGAGCACTGTAGCATCAAAATGGGCAGTCACAACATTGAACCTTTGTACTCAATATTGTGTCTCATGCTCTCAACCACCCATCTGAGGTGCTCATTCTGCACTAGAAGCTGCAAGTATGGACCCGATTTTGCTACTTGTGTAGCGGAAATTACTTACGGCTGCTTGAGTCACCCCTTGGTCACAGATTGAACATACAATAAAATGTCGCTACTACGCCAATAACAGAGAGGACATTACAGTAGACGGCGCATGTGTGACTTAAACTATAATCGAAGAATCTAGAAGAAAAAAACACGCTCCTGCTTCAAAGATTGGTTTAGAACTCTTTCAATCGGCCTTGAATTACAATTGAGTCTCTCTCGGCTCTATCGTGATGACAAAACTCTTACCACACTTTCGTGCTCTGTTCTCGTTAGAGCAAAAGCTTCTCTGCTAACCACAAAATCCGCTATGTAGAGCTTCGACTGTAATTCAGCTTTAAAGCAAGGAGAAGAAAAAGTGGGACAAACAGCCGGTTTTAGTAAGGAAAGATGCAAAATTATTTGGTTCCGGAGAATTTCGCCCTCATAAAACTGAAGAATAGAATTGAGAGGTAGTTTTTGCCATTTGTACACTTACTGAAAGAGTCATTGTTGTGCGTATATTAATGCTGTAGTGTTACAAATAAGCTCTCAAAATGCTTATGCTGCTTGATCACTCTTGTCACAGCAAAAAGATACGAAACTTTGGAAATTCCACTTCGATTGTCGCTCAGCTCGAGTCGTCAGAATTTGAAGAGAAATCGTAGTCCAGTCTGGTTCATAAAACTGAGGTTCTATGGTAGTCATGAGATACACGGGCGGGCATGAAGAGAGATGACGAGCTGAAGTCAGGAGCGCCATGACGCCAGACAGAGCGCAATTGTCCGCCAACAGGACCACGACGGCCACCAGCAGGGCAGTGACAGCTGCCAGCATGGTCACAAAGGCCGCCAGGGTGATTGTGAAGTCCGTCAGCAGGGCCATAAAGTCCGCCAGCAGGGCCGTGACAATGGACATTAAGTACACAGTTCGTAGTCAGGCAACGCAAAGACACATTGGAGAAGATGTCGTGCGAGGAAGTGAACGAAGTAAGAGAGAGGGGAGGAGTGCGAGCGAGGTCACATACGGTGCTTTTCACTCACTGGTACAGAAGCAGCCCAAAACTTTGAAAGTTTGGGCGCTTTGCGAGGTCTGAGCAGCAGCCTCAATGATATTCAACTCCAGGCAAGAGGAAACTTTCTGACCACGAAGAGTCAAACTGCTTTTGCACTACAGCAGACTGCCAATGATGGAGGCACCTACTGTGCAGGGTGGCCCAGGGAGATTGGCAACCTAGGTTGGGAAATAACGAATCTCCCTGGGCCACCCTGTGTGGAGGGAGAACCAATGGCGGGTGGTTGGAGGGGGGTTGTTGGCGTCACCACAGTCGTAATAATACAGGCAACACATAAAGTTGCTAAAGAAGTGCAAGATTTTCCTACGGGCGGATCCTTACCTGGCCGCTGCTGTTCTTCTTCCGCCGGGACGGCCGGTCGGGCGCCGTGGAGGTGGACGAAGGCTGGCCGACCAAGGCCGTTGTCGTCTCGGAGACCTTGGATACCGTGGCCACCGAGGAAGAACTGGAAAGCGTTGACGCTCTGTGGATTTTCCGCTTCTAGATTGTCACAAGCTACGTACCTGGATATCTCGCCGCCGCCGTGAGGAGATGACGCGGGGATGCCTTGTTGAGGAGGGTTGGAAGCACTCTCAGGATCACTTTGGGCACTGATCACGGAGAAGATCGTGGTGAATGAAGCAGAGAGCTAAAGGGACAGTTCCAGCTGCACAACCAACCTTGACACGATGTCCGGCACAGCAGAAGAAGAGGCGAAGTCCATCTTGGCGCCCACGGACTTCACCGAAGGCTGCTGGTACTCGTAGCGAAAGTAATGTTGGCCGCCACTACCCCCGCCGGTACCACCACCGCCGACGTTGCCGGGAGTAGGGGTTAAGATCGTCGAGCCGTCCTCCTCTGGGGTCACACCGCGGTTTAGACCCAAGGAGAGGCTCTCCGGGTCAAAGCGACCCAAGACTGATGATGGACCCTGGCGTTGACCATCTGCAGTTTGGCATACGGCCTGATATGGTAACAAAACTTAGTCATGTGGGTTAAGAAAAAAAATTGTCATTTTTTTCGGGGTGGTCAAAAATCTGGGTGGTTTTTTTAGGAGGATTACTTCTGGATTGTTGCTAAGCTTCTATTCAGCAGTAAAAAAAAGTACTGAGTAAGTAGATTGGCCTTTTCCCTTGGATTAGTATATTGTTGCACAGAATGGGATTAGTGGGAACTGGCACCATTTGGCACAGTGGGAGTCTCCAGCCATGTGACCTCCTGTACGAGACACTTGGGGAGGGGACACTAAATATGACCTTCGTCTCAAGCTTCACCGATCTGTTTGGTGCAGAAAGAAATGTTATTCTTCTATTCAAGCATCAAGGTCACCACCTTTCTGCTGCCCAGGTTGTGGGCAGCTATTTGAATAGGCTTTGGTGCTTGTGCCCCCACCCGTAGGTCCTGCTACTTTCAGTACGTCGGGTGGTGTCACAGCTGGTTAGCTGGAGATTGCCTGAGTCGCCAAGGACTTCGTACGCGTACGCAGGGTACACAAACAAAGGCTAAACTTTGCAGGGCACAACTTCAACGACCCAAGGTGAGTGAGTGACGAAGCAGTGCTGGCACCACAGGCCACACTTGCAACCGCAAGAACACGCCATTGCTGGCGTCACACTATGATAACTGGCAAGCTTTAATTTGCCGGGAAACTTTGCCTTCTTGAGTGGTTTTTTTGGACAGATCACCCCGGGACACTTGTAGTAATGAGGCCAGCCAACAGACAAAAAGATATGCATGTATTCAAAATGGCGCGAAAGTCCCGTGCCTCAAATTGACTAATTGCGCACTAATTCAGGTACTTGGCCTCCAAATTGACTAATTGCGCACTAATTCAGGTACTTGGCCTCCAAATTGACTAATCTTGCTCCACATGGGCCATATGTGCTCCAGCTACCCCTAACCAATCCACTGACTGTCGAGGCTGAGCGGCCGATGACCGAGGCTGTTCCAGGTGCCAATGCTGCACACAATTCATCCTTGAGAAAGAGGCCAAGTTCTTGACCTGACTGCTACATGGACAAACAGAATTGGTCGATTTGGAGCACGAGCGCTCCACTTTGGTGCACAAAAGCCGTCAAATGAGAGGCGCACGCATATTTCCTGGTGCCTTCTTTAAGCATGTAATGCACATATGCACACCATGAGATGAGGCAAGCGTTAGGAGATTGGAACAGTATTGAGACTCACCCTGTTCATTTGCTGGGCCATGTTGGCGTTGGAGACGATGACGCTGCTGTGGGTGGGATCGGTCGAGGCTTCTGCAAAACACAATATTTCGTATATGGACGCTAATAATCCGCCGACGTCTGTTCATTCGCTGCCCCTGTGCGAGGGGACAGGGGAAAAACATGTAAAATTGCAAAATTGCAAATCTTGTCAGCTTGCCCAGCTGGGCCGTCTCTCCCTAGGTGTTCACCCTCATCTGTAGAAAATAATCTCCCTACCCCTCGTACGTCCCCTGAGGTTGTGTGTCAATAAATACTCTGTCAGGATGCATGAATAGAGTGAAAACTATCGGGTGCCCCGGAGATACATCTCGTTCCCACTTATGCAGGGTTGCCCGAACAATACAACCTGCAAGGAGAATTATCGAATTCTCCCAAGGATAGATAGGTTTTGAGCAACTTAGAATAGGATGTGTGTTTGGAGCAACATCCTGTAGGGAGAATGGTAAACTTAGAATAAAAGGAGTGTTCAAATTGAAAAGAGGTGGGCTTTTCTCTCACCCTCACCGGTCCTCAACTGAATGAATTCCGCGGAAGACTGTTGTTCTGCTATTGCTTCGTCGCCCTCGTCTGATAAGTGGCCACCGGAGAGGTCGTCACTGTCAAGGAGGTGGCGGCCACCACCGCGTTGGTGAGGACGATCTTCGTCCTCGTCGCAATCACCTTCGGCGGCGGCCACCCCACGTTGGAGTCGGCTGACCCGGGCAAGTCGTCTGTGACGCTCGTACTCAGTCTGAGGACAAAGAAGCAAGTGTTTCATTATTAGAACCCAGAATTTTAATTGAGAGATCTTGATGGTTCCTTTTTTTTTATTCATTTACATATTTAGTACATACAAGATGTTTCCAGATCTTGCATAATGTTCCATCTTTCGACAAAACTTTGAAGATGTTGAAAACTCCTTTAGCCATTTGTGCTGGGACGGCAGTGCAAGCTGAACTTGGCAGTGACCAAGTTTTAACCACTCTTGGTCATTTTCTACTTCACTATTAGCGTTATCCACTGTGTTCTTATCCAGCCGCACAGCTGATTTCCATATTGTCCGTTGAACTTAATACATCAGTGTGGATATGGGAACACTTTTTAGGTCACACATGAAGGTGTGTCAAAGCCACTGAATACGCATCTTGAGTTACTTTTTAAGATCAGTGTAGGGAACATACATTTCTTGGCCGACTTACTTGCATGAGTGCCTTAGTCAAGCAACTGACTTTCTTTTAGTTGCGTTAGATATGTGGAAAACTTTTTATATACTCTTTAATTTAAAGACTGCCGTAATACTCTTCCTATGGCAGTCAGTGAATGGGCTTATAGGGAAGGACAGAAAAGTTCACAGCAGACAAACAAAATATTTCTACGCAAAACTGCAATTAACAAGCCAGTTCTCATTCATCCTTCATTTATAATTTCCACATAAATGTCCCGCTCAGATGAAAGTGTGACCATGAAGAGCTCTGACTTCACTTGATATTTCTGCCTTCATGAGGCTTCTTCGACTTGGATTTTCCTGCCATTGACATTTTCAATAAATGCCACAAGAAACCTTTTAGTCCAGTCCCAGTGAGAGTGCTCGAAAATCGATTCACAACCAATTGTCCCTATGTCTGCAATAGCAGAAAGCTCGCATCGTTGGCGGCCACGAACTCCTCTCGAACAGAACAATCATCATCAGAAGTGTAAGAGTGACTCTAAGAAGCATCCATCAACAGGATGTGTCAGAACTGGCAACAACTTTCCCAAAAAGTCTATACCTTTCCTTTTTCTCTGCCAATTACTTCATTTCATGAGTCAGCATTGACAAAATAATGAGCCGCAAAGAAATAAATCTGGCTTCCTTTACTATACACCTAATAATCTTCCAGTTGGAAGGGGATGAGAACTGAAAGGTTGATACAACAACTGTCAGTGAGGAGATTACAATTACAGTCGGCTCTTGATTTTGTCAAGTTTTCTCTGCTTAACGATTTTTTTAGTCTAATGAAAGCATTCGAGTTAGTCAGTCAGCTGTGGACAGCTCACGATTTAGTCAAGAGACAATTTGAGATAACTTAAGAAACCAGAAAAAACATGAGACCAGTATAGACAAAATGGTTCCAACCATGTGAAAGCATCAAAATTGTCAAAAAATAATCTCAAAGAGGAAAGTATTTGAGGAGAAAGTTTTTCTTCTTATTCTGCCTAGGGTGAGTGTGTAAGAAAAATAGGAAACCAGGTAGAATCACTAACACTGAAGGATGGTTGAGCAATGTCGGATGCATGATTAAACAATAAGAAACAATGCCTAGAACAGTCCATTCTGTTATATAAAATATAATAAAAACTCCATCTCAAATGACCTGATTGCATGGTTTTTGATACCCTTCGATTTTGTAAAGTTTTTGCTGCTGACCGTTGTCTTGACTACATCGAGAGTCGCCTGTATTTATCAACAAATGTTATGGCTTCACTTCATGACAGTCACTACTGACGCATACTGTACTCGGTGCAGTTTAGCACACAATGAATGACTGTTTCCAGCCAGCTTAAAGTAGCACATCATTATATTGGCTGGCCAGAAAGCTGTGGCTTTCAATGAAAGAGGCAAGCCTTTCCTCCATAAATCTCTCTGGCCTTTTACGGCACCGAAACTAACGTTTCGAGGCCAAAAAAATCCCCCCCAAAAAACAAAAGACGAACTTGCTGCTAGAGAACGAGGCACTGATGCGTGCACAGCCGAAGACCAGAAGTCCAACACATTCCGCACCTGCTGCAAGTAGTCCATGTCCGTCGCCGCCGCCGCCGCCGTCGCTGCTGCCTCCTCCTCCTGCTGGAGCCGGAGCATTTCCAACCAGCGATCCTGTCAAAAAAAGGCCACAGCTTCAGCTATGCAAATTCGCGCATATTTGCATATGTTGTCGTATAACGCAGTTTGGCAAAAAAAAATGGAAAACAAGCATTGTTAGATCCTTCTGCAGACTGTTCTGCGTCCACCTACGTGATCAAACGAGTCCTCGTCAGAGATGCTTTTAGGCATGGTCGGAGTGTCCGTCCTTGATCCCGGGGTCACTGTGATCAGTGGACCGGACGCCATGAGGCTCAGGCCTCTTTGCATGGAGGCAGCACTTCTGCAAAGGAAACACAAACATAGCAGGGGAGAGATGACCAGCAATACAGTGCCCACACGCACACACACTTAAAATTTGCTCATACCTTTGGCTAGGAGACGTTTTAAGTTTCAGAGAAACTTCATGTGCGACAAAAGATGTCAGACACCAATCAAATGTATAATAAGTTTTTGATATTTTTGGGGTAGGAAATTGGGTCAAGACTTTGTGTTTCAGGATCACCCACTTTTCCCCTGCACGGTTGAGCAGACAAAGGCTGGGAAAGTAGCAACTAACATTCTTATACCTTAATAGTAGTTGAACGGGAAAAGCCCGGGTTCAAAACAAAGTGACAAAAATCTGGATGCTCCCCAGTGCAACAGTAGAGTATCCGTTTGAAATTGTATGATCCAGAAGCTCCTGATTGGGCCTCTCACTGTGGTGATGGCAGTGGGCCGGCTGTCCACGGGTCGGGCAGTTTGGCTCGCTTAGTTTGCCTGGCTCTGAGCTCAGCTCAGCTCACTGCCCACTCTTCCCTCCATCCCCTTCCAGGCCTTTGCAAATCTGCCCTCTGTCCCAACTGTCAGCCCTAAGGGCCAAAAAGATGACTGCTTAGCAAGGCAGCCACGACAAAGACTGGCTGAAGGGGCTGAAAAAAGTTGAAGGTCTCTAATTAAAGAATTAACAGTAAAATCCTCTTTTCTTTCTTTGAGCCATAGACAATCATGATAGTGAGTTGGAGTTTAACTGGGCCAGTCATTGTGACAGCAAAACACAACTTTCTTTTATATAGAAAGATAGAGTTTCCACCTATCTTTTTTAAAAACTTTTTCTGCATGAGTTATGCTCCTGAATCCGACCTAGAAGGGACCAAAGCTTTCACTAAGCTGACCACGTTGGGAGAGAAAATGGTCTTCTTAGTGTGAGAGCAATCACACAGTAAATGAGGGACCCACTGCCTTCACAGAAAAGCTTGGGTGTGAAAGTCACAGTGGACAGGTCTGCTGGCATACACTTACAGCTCTTTCAATTTCTTTCTTCGTTCATTCCTTAAAAAAAGTCTCAAAAAGTTAACGCTTTTGATTAGTGTCCGACCTCTCGCAGCCGACAGAGGAGTATTTGTTGCATGAGTATAGTAGATGAGACCAAGGTGGCCAAAGATGACAGCCAAGCTGACGTGTGTGATCATAGCACAGTTTCATGAAATTCATAGTGTCCTAGCTAAATTTTTGAGCAAATCTTCAATGTGTGACCTTTCCTGTCCACTGTGCGTACAGCACATATCATGTAGATGGTTCAGGGTGAAAAGACAAGTTCTCCGCTAAATGTGACTATCGTGCGAAAATATATTACTCATTGTGCAAACATCTCTGGGCCGTCGTGGCAAGCTGGGGTCATCTTTTGCTGCGTCCATAACAGTAGTGACATCAACATTGAATTTTCTGTAAACTGGGCCTTGTTGTCCACCCCGTCGAGACGGATCACGTTTCCCTTGTGTGAATCACTTGTCTTCCAGGACCATCACTGATCCTGGAGAGAGCGTGAATTTCTCAGCTCCCAAAGCTTTTTCTTTTCTTTCCTTTTTTTTCATCGATCTCTGGCTGGCGGAAGCGATATTATTGATCAAATCTTGTTTCCCTCCTATGCACGCGCCATGCAGCAGTATAGACGTGGCATGCGATGCAGCCATCCATCTGAGGTGAGTGTGTGTGTGAGAGAGTTTGTGTGTGCGCGCAGGTCGCTCTCGCACGCTCTCGCTCTCCATAACATAATGAAAAATATGGGGAGTTGTGTGCGTCTCCGGGGCTTTAGGACACATGGCCGGAAATCCTCCACACTTATTTCGCTACAGCCAACATAGGAGAAAGAAAGAGAGAACTTTGATAAATGGGCAGATTCGGCGAACTTTGAAGAAGGTCGCAGAGAGGCAAAAAATGTCGCACACGACGTACAAAGAGTGCCCTGTGTTGTGTCACTGTACCATGACGTACGTACTACCGCATCATGCATCATAAATTGTACCATATAATATGTGTGTCTGCAGTATTGGTCGTATATAACGCTCAGTGACTGCCCTGCACAGGCGCTAAACTATCACCTAACATCGGCTCTCAATCAGCTTGGTATAGACTTTCACGGATCTTCTTTACAACGGTACGAAGTTGATATCAACCAAGTTCTTATCAGTAAACGCCATTGAGTACTTTAACATTTTGTGTGCTCCTCCAGACCGTACGGATACTTTCGACCTCGACTGTACCACTAAATTGCTCAGCTTTTGTATGAATGGGCCCACGAGGCCCACAATAGCCAACGTCGAGTCAATGTGCAAAAAGAAAATGACTCGAGACCGACGGCAGCAATCACTTACCTGGGCGACAGCGTATCCCTGGCGTCGAAGAACTCCTCCGACCCGTCGGCGGACTCAGACGACGACGATAGGTGCAGTAGCTGCCCCCTGGTCAGGGGCGACGTCGACGACATCGCTCCAGAGGTGAGCCCTGGGTCGACCCCGGGGGGCCGGCCGCCGGGGGCCGACGTGGTGGCGGCAACGGGCGTAGAGGACATGGGAAGGAAGGCACTTTCTTATATATCTCTCAGATCATGTTTTCGTCTCTTGTCACATGGTCTTCTTCGTCCTTCCCTCTCTGCCAGACTTGAGCTTCCTCCTCATTTTCGGAGGCCGAGAGACGTCGTCGGGCCCGAGACGACGCGCCGGGCGGCGTCGGCGGTGTCGGCGGCGTCGGCGTCGCCGGCGTCGTCAGCGGCGCTGCTGCTGTCGATCTCGCCCAGACACGCCACGAATCCGGAGTCCCCCAGGGCCGTCGAGAAGGCGCTCTCCCAGTCAGTCCCAGCCGGCCGACGGCAGCAACACACGCGGACCCCGCGCTCGAAGCCTGCCAGAATAATTCCAACTCTCACCCACTACCACTCCGGACCTCGGACTCGTCCCGAAAGGGCTCGAGGCTGTCTCGTGAGACCGCATTCTCTGCCCATCACTAGCGCGGGCGCCGCCGCCGAGAAGACGCAGGAGAGAGAGGAGGGAGAGATGAGGCCTTAGGGAGAGAAGTTTTTCAAGCTTGCTTGTGTAACAGGGGGAAGGGGGCGCGGCCTCTAAAAAGTCAATCTGGCAGGACCGAGAAAGGACGATCTCCTCTTCTTCAGAGCCGATTTGCTTTCTCTCCCGCTCTCTGTGGCCTTTGTCGCCCGCCCCGAGCCGGTGGCCTTTACTACGTGGCCTCTTCGTGACCAGGAAATTCAGCCCAAAGTCTCTTATGGCAGTGCCCAAAACACATGGGCTGCAGGCGGGTTCATCTTGATCGTTTGTCGTAACCGCCGCGCTGTCAGCTTAACCGCCCTCTCCACACTTCCACATGGCCCCAGCAAGTCAGGCCCAGCAAGTCAGGCCCACCAAGAGAGGCTGGTTCGTGCCAACATCGACTCTTCTCACTCACTTGCACAGGCTCTGCTTCTCTTCACCTCAGTCAGCTGACAGGTTCAAAACAGACAGGACAGAAAGTTTCCGTCTTGTAGTCACGCAACCTCAGAGACATTCTCACATTATGAAAGGAACACACCTAGTACTTTTTGTACGCTCCGAACCTACTGCACATGCATGTTCCGGGTGGCCTAAATTTGGCTTCAGTCGACCTGCTGTAGATGAGTCGTACAGACTAGAGGATCCTTTGAAAAAATGCCCAAACCGTTTGTGTGTAGGAGCTCTGGAGAGGCCCCCCGAGTGGACCGGCCAAAGTTGGACATGTTAAACATTTTTCATGCGCCCACCAGGTCAGAAGTGGGCAAAGCAGCACACGTAGACCTGACCCTGGTAATCTCAATCACAATGGGCATGGACTTTACAGCAAAAAGCAGACTCTTTTCGCTCAATGCTCCTGTTCAG
>JAAUXU010071875.1_pt1 | contig 11096 bp, 8 predicted proteins | sample 7278151 | NCBI WGS metagenome assembly JAAUXU01 (sample SAMN14350113, study PRJNA611818) | marine sediment metagenome | isolation source: surface marine sediment (1.8m) | place: French Polynesia: Moorea | collected 2018-08 | reverse complement strand
GTACTGTGTCTAAAATACTTTGAAGGCAGAGAGGGGACCCAAAAAGTCATTTTTTTCATTCCATTTGACGAGAAGGTCTTCAAGTGGATTCTGGCAACAAATCTAGGACGCCACAAGAGATTAAAAAAATGGACCTAGCCTAATGAAAATGCATCGATGCATATGCATCACGGTGTCTCACTCTGTAGAATTGCAAGTACGAGTTATCGCCCAATGTGACTTTGCAGGTCTTTTCATCACCGTTCTGTAAAAGCCAACTTTTTGGTTTGTTTAGCTTTGACACAGGAGGCAACTTTCTCTATGGCAACTCAGACTCCACTAATCTTAAAACTCTACTTCCCAAAAGTTGAAATAAACATTCTGCTCAACCTTTCCTGGAGGCATTAAGAAACTGAAAAAGCTTCTACGTGCAGTTGAAACGCATATTTTTGTCAACATAACGCCTTTATTTGTCTTGGGCATCTCATTAATTTTTTCCTCGGTCGCCAAATCATGAGCCCTCGACCTAAAAGACTTTTTCTCATAAGAAACTGTTCTTTGTCGTGAAACTTTGATCAAGACTTTATTGTCCTCTTTTTACTTTACTGTCGTGATTTTTTCTACCAATTTTTTTCAACAAAACTGTTGTATCTCTATCCATCCGGGACGAAGTGGAAATTTCATGAAGAACAGAATTCTTATGCAATAAAGCCTACAAAATTTTGTGCAGATCAGTCTTGTCATAGCGAAAAAAGCCCTTTCGTATACGAAAGTGATGTACTAAAGAAATAAAGTTTTTTCTTATAAGAAACGACTTTTTGTCCCGAAATTTCGATCCAGAAAAGACTTTGGTGTTCTCATTTTCCTTTTCTGTACTCATCTTTTATACCGATTTGTGCAACTTGGGGTCGCTTAGCATATTCAAAAAAAACAAAAACTTTTTATTGTCCTCCTTGTTTGTCTGATTCCGAATGGTCTGAAACTGACTTTCTAAGGCCATTCGGAATCAGACAAATAAAGCAGGACAATAAAAGATCACTTTATTTTTTCTCTAATAAATAGTCTTTACGCAACTACGAAAATCGACTATTTATTGATGCCGCCAAACTCTGTCACATGTACCGAAATCCACGATGTGATGCTCACAGACAGTAAGGACATAAGCAGACGGTATTGCTCAGTCTGTACTGTCCGCAGCGGTGCCGCAGAATTGTCTGGACATCACTTGTGCGTTCTTCACTACGGTCTTGATCAACTTTTTCACATCCTTGACCAGGGACTAATTACAATTCCCGAGTCCCGGGTCTCCTCCTCATTTGACTCCTCCCTCTCGATAGCTGCGGCGCCGGCGCTCTCAACTCGTCACTTGGCCGCTGCTCCCGCCGCTCTCAGTCTGTTTCACGACCCCGAAGAGAGCGGTTGTCAACTCGAAACGCTCCCGCTCAGGCTACTGACCAACACTGTACACACTGCGTGTGCTCGTAGAAGAGCATAGAACTTCGACGACTCTCTTGGCGTAACGCAGATTTGCGCCATGTTCTCGGAGGGCTCTGACCCCAACAACTACGGCGACGCGAAGAAGGTGCGTAAGAGATGAGCCATTGTCAAGATAGATCAATCATACATGTCCTTGTTTCTCCATCAGGAGCCTCCACCTGAGTACAATGCAACCGAGCCAGTCAACTCCGTCGACTCTTCGTCACCTCTGAGACTCATGGCGGCATCAGTGGACAAGACGTTGGAGTCCACCGGCTGGAAACCTCCGGAGCTGGTGCAGCAGCATGAGCAGAAGCACCCCGCCATCTCATACAACCCCATGTACCCCTACCAACAGCAGTATGTCTACAACCAGCAGCATCAACAAACACAGCCTTACATCGCTTATCAGTTGCCCGTGTCCCTACCGGACAGCTCCGGGGACAGCGCCAAGACCAGCTCTTCAGACGGGGGCATCATCTGTGATCGAGGCGCGCTCTACAACTATCAACAACAGCAACACCAGCATTACAACTCCCTGTACAACGCATATAGCCCGTACAACGCGTTCATGCACGGGGGTCTAGCTTACCAGAATTCTTTAGCCAGCCACCAACAGCAAATGATAGCTGCTGTCGCTTCGAGTGCTCCTCCCGTGAATACTTTGCTCCCCCTGCAGCCTCAGCAAGAACAGCAACACCAGCATCCTCTTCACGAGCAAAGAACTCGTGGCAGGAAATCTTCCAAGTGTCGGTGCCCGAACTGTACAACTCCACAGCCATATTCGCGCGCCAACACCAAGCCTCCTCCTAAGAAGCATGTCTGTCACTTCAAAGGTTGCGGGAAGGTGTATGGCAAAACGTCGCACCTGAAGGCCCACATTCGTCTGCATTTGGGTGAGAGACCGTACGCCTGCAACTGGCAGCACTGCTGCAAGAGGTTCACTCGCTCGGACGAGCTCACCAGACACTTCCGCACTCACAACGGGGACAAGCGCTTCCAGTGCCCCCTCTGCGACAAGGGTTTCACTCGCTCGGATCATCTAAACAAGCATAAAAAGGTACATGCCAAGGATCCCAATGCTCCTCAGAAGGCCAAGAGGGGCAGGAAGAAGAAGAAGACCACAAGCGAGAGCGAGTCATCGACGACAACCGGAAGCAATTCGGCATCGCCGGTGTCGATGCTCAGCAGCAGCCCGACTGAAAAGGGATTTTCTTTCCTTCCCGGGGAAGCTCCTCTAAGCGCCGCTGAGGAGAAGAATGTAGTCCTCCAGAGCGGCGGCAGCGACACGAACGTCGTCGTCGCGCCGAACGCCGCCACCGCCGTTAACGTGGAAAAAGGCTTTTCATTCGCTCCATCGGGATGTGCTGACCAGAATACCGTTGAAAAGAACCTGTGCGGCAGGGTCACGCGGCTTCACCTTGCGAGCAACAATGAGAAGAGCGCCTTCATCACGTACGAGCAGAAAGAGAACGTGCCTGTCAGTTATCACCAGTTCTATCATCCACATGCCATGATGCAGCAAGGAGGAGAAGCACCTCACTCAACCACAGTCTTTCCAACAATCTCGGACGTGCTAAAGAATCAACCTCGACATTTTTAGCAACGTGCCTCTTGTACGCAGCACACTTCCTGTGAATGAGTGAAGTAGTTATGCCCAAGCCAAGCTCAAATTGGTAGTATAAAGCTAATATCAGCACCAGACTGTCAGGTGCTCAGAAACAGAGAGAAACTGGTGCATTTCTCGAGTGCAAAAAAAAAACTTGTGATGATCTCAGCCAAAACCTATAATAGAAACTACCCGAGTATTAATGTTTTCATGGATAAAATGAAAATCTTTGTAACCTGCCCTATCAGCGAATTACCTGAAGAAGGCACAAATAAATGTGTTGTACCTGTAAGCTCATCTCTTGTCCTTTTTCTGTAGAACTCTGTAGCTCCTTGTGAGAGACCAACTTTTTGTCGTAGCCGTTCCTTCCTCGAGCTTTTTTGGGGGCTATTTTTTTTTACCTGGCGACGGCAGGAGCGTTTTTTTTAGGCGGAAGGACAAGCAAACCAGCGGGATACCTTGACCATTGTCCATGTCAACCGCTCTTGATCTATGGACGCTGCACTCTGTAATTAGGAACACTAACGTCGATGCTGGCAAGCTCTGTAGTTGCAAATTGTGAAAAGCTGAGCTGGTGACAGATATATAGCAGTCACCCTGAGACCGTGGGGATGGTAGTAGTGTAGACAGACACTCAGGGAAAAAGGGAAAAAAAAGGGGGGGAATTGATCTCCCTCGGTTTCTTTCTCTTCGGTAACAACCGGTGAAACCTCACAAAAAATGCTCTCAGGAATGGAGCTGCCTCAGCTGGACCTGTTAGCTGCTGGCACCAAAGAGACGTTCGAAGCCATGGGAAAAGTTGGAGCACTCCGTACTGTAATTAAAAGTGTTACGACGACAATGAAAAAGTTGTGTTAGGGTAGTGCAACTTGTTGCACTCGTGTGACCGTCCCACTCAGCTTTATGCTCGTACGTATGTTGCAAAGTCCGCACACCCTCGTGCGTGTGTCTGTCTGAGACTTTGAGTTTTGAGTGGCCCAAAAGTGCTCCCTCTACGTTCGCCATCTATCACCATGAGTGAGGAAAGTAGCAGTCACTGCCCGAGGCTCACGTCGACAATCTTAAGCACCGCGTTGACAATGAGGATGACCGTCAGTCCGTCCGATACCGTCGTGTACGGCTCAGTAGCGTCCGTACTGCTCCGGTACAGTAGGTACAGCCCGGTGTCAGTGGCAAGTCACTTTTCTTCCCAGCAAGAAGTCTTTTTCTCACGCATGTTTGGTCCTTTCTTTAATCCATGCATGTGAGTCAAGTGGGAGGGATAGCATTAACTCGTGCCAATGTGAAAGGAGGGTCCACTTGTTGCGGTAATGACTGAAGAAGGCGGTGGGTGGATTTCCACAAACCAAGCCCCTTCTACACCTACTACTGAGGAGAACAACGTGGAGGGGGCTGGGTGGGGAGGAGCAAGCAGTAGTCGGCGATCCCCTCCCCTCCCGCGTACTGCACAGTGCACATCTTCTTGGATTCATTTGTCAGTGGAGATCAAATTGAACCAGGAGTCGTGTTTGACTTCTTTGCCTTTGTGTCTGGCATCTCTGGAGAGGAGAGAGAAAAGTCTGACGGCGGTTGTAGGATAACCTATACGTAACAGCCTCCCCCAAATGCGGATCAAAGCTCAGCCAAGCGCACTGCCTGCCAGATTTTTCAGGCCCTACTCAACGATGACGACAAAAATATCCGGGATAAAAAAAGCGCTCTTGCTTGCTTGGCGTCGTATGAGGCGAGTCGCAGAATAAAATGTATCAACAGCCAAACTCGTGGATTGCTCACGCTGTCAATGACCTGCAACACGACACCGATTCAGCTGCTACACATCTTGGACTTCATTAGAGAGAAATAAAAGACGTCGATCGCGCACCAAGAACGCCTAGAGGAAGGAAATCGAGTGGGGAGAGTTGTTAGCACCCGCCAGCTCAAGCAATCCAGCTCTGTGCGGACCGTACGTGTATAGTTATGCACTGATTTCCAGGTTCGTTAGTGTTCACGTCTCATTGCAATACTTACTAGTAGGAACGTAATATTCGTACCCCACCCTCGAGGCGACCGCGAGGAAGAAATGGTAGTCAGGTGAGCAAAAAAAGGAACCAACGGTCGTTCCAAGTCTTTCTTCGCCAATAAATATTGTGTTCTCGATCTCACGAATGTTCGTTTACTTGCTGCTGCTCTTGCTTCATGGTAGCACAGTGAGTTATGTTGGCAGAGCTAATTGCAAAGCAATATTCCGGACCCTCGGAATAATGAGGCCGCCAGGGACGGTGGCGGCGGCAAAGCCTTTTTTCTGACTGCTATTTGAAGCGGACAATCAAAGCCTGCAGCATTGACTCTTCGGAGAACAACTTGGTCGGGGACCAAGCACTGGTAGCAGGAGTACGGAGTAATTATTTTGCCTGCCTCTTTTTGTTTTTCCTCATCGCAGTGAGTGAGTTCGCGCTCATGAGCAACGAGGAGCAAGACAAAAGAAGAAGTAAGTAGTTCTTGAGAGAAACAAATGGATGCGAAGACAAGTCCCTAAAACGGAGAGCAACGTGGGAACCGGAGGCCTCCGTCAGTCACTACCACCCATCATCCCTTGGGGGGGCCGCCCGTCGAGCACAGACGTCCAAATAGGAAGACAAAAGGAAAGAGAGACAGTACGGACGGTCATTGAACGAGAGGATCATAGCGGAACTGGGCAATATCCTGTACTATATACGCACCATGTGCGATGGCAGCATCTGTTAACTCGCTCAGAGAGCGTCTTTTTTTTCTTCTTCTTCTTCTTCGCAGAAGGCGATAATAATCATCGCAGCTCACTTTGCTAAACAGTGACATTTATGGCCTCCGTCTTGGCAGGAAATTCACTGCTGGCTGTGTCTTCCCGCATTTTTTCGCGCACGCCCAATCCAACGGTCTTTCACGGCGCGAGTTGCCGTTCATTCAGAGGAAGAGTTTGACTGCTCGATGGAAAAGTCAGATGGATTGCCTACTTAGATTCAGCGGCCACCACGACGTCGGTGAGTCGGCAGACTGGCGTGAAATTCGGGATTATCATTCCAGCTTTTGGCCCTCAATTGCACCGGTTCGTCTCTTGATTGACAGTTCGGAGAAGGAGCTGGTGAAAAGACAAAAGAGGGGCACATTCTTGTCGTATCTACATGCTCGGCGGAGGAGAAATCGGAAAAGGAATGGAGACCACCTGCTACCAGGGTCTCCAAGTCTAATTCGTGCGTGTGTGACTGCGTATGCGCAGTTAGCCACGATGAGATAGGGATAAATTGATATTGTCCTCCGGGATAACGATGCTGAGCACATCTGCAACTAATTTACTGCCCGGAGTTGGCGAGGCTGCCGATTCAGCGAGCGAACAGGGTCCGGATTGAGGCGATGTCCTCCTCCTGGCTCAGTCTCGCACCGGAGTCACCACCTCTTTTTTAATGCATGCATGACTGTAGAGCGTGCGTGCATCAGCTCTCCTTATTGATGAGGAGCCTTTGAAAAGGTTTTTCTCAAAATGCTAATGAACCTAAAAGTGTTCACGACGTGTCAATCGTCGATGTCGTGACGGCCAACCTTTCAGCAAGATGATTAATGAGCTAACAACAACCTTTCTTTGTACACTTTGAGCGGACGAAACATTCTGAGGTGAGACGATATCGCCGCTGATATCGAAGCCATGCACAGTACGTACAGAAGGTGCACGACGACTCATGGGCAAAGCGTGACTCATAGGCAGGATTCGCTCTACGCTGGCACTTTTGTGCCGGGACAGCACTTTGCTGCGCCTCCATCATACATTCAGCGCGCACAGATTTCTCGTCCTGCCATCCATTCAGCGCAGAATGCGACTGGAGACATTGTCGAAATAGCAAAGAAACAATCCGATATGACTGACGAGCTTCCTCTCCGATTGATTGGCCCACCCATCATAAAGGGGCGGAAATCGCATTCAATGACCCGGAAATATTTCAATATAAACACCTCGAACGAGGAGGCAAGAACAAAGTTTCCGCCATATTAGATTCAGACGGCACAAGAGGTGGAAGGCAAAAATTTTTATTTCTAGCCTTAAAAAAAAAGTAAAAAGAAAAGAAGAGCTCCTTCATCTTTCACTTCAGTGGAGTTTGTTGACTAGCTGTCGTGCATATTCTCCAGAGACCGGCTCTTTTGATAGATGAAAATTTGCGACCCTCCCCTCGCTCGACGCCGGCGGCAATCTAATCCAATCTCCCTCGAGTCAAACACGCGGTTTTCGCGACTTCTGCTATCATCAAGAGATTCCTAATCTCGCCATATTCGTCCTACCTTGTTTTGCTGCCCCGACCCCATGCCTCCCCACGCCCCACCCCTCAAGGATGCCCCCGCTCACTTCCCGCTAAGGACAAGAGACCTCACGCACACGAGCACGCTGTTCCCACACTCTGCGCCAAGGAGACTGCCTGCAGAGAGCCCCGGCTTCTGTGCGGCACTTAAAACATATTTCAATTTCGGGATAGCCAGGGAAGCCAACCCTTCTCTCCTCGTTCTCATTTAAAAAAAAAGTGCGCTGCGACCTCTCAAACTACTGAATTACGTCGCCCGCCGCCATCGCCCGGACCAGCGGTCCGAGCAGATCCAGACTTTTGGGAAGAGGGAAAAAAAATGCTTTTCCGAAAACTATATTGAGCCAGGTTGAGATTAGTTAGAGAATTTACACGAGCGAGACTCGTAATGAGATGCATTGCACACGCTCGCCCGGGCCGGCTCCGGGTCTGTCTTCTGCCCGAACACATGGGAATCGCATAAAAAGCTCTTTTTCTTCTCTCGGGCAACAGAAATCAAGTCAGTTGATTGGGTCAGGGTCCTCCTACCATAGCTGGAAATTGAGCAGCCCAATATTCGACCTGGGCGGATGGAAATATAATTGGAGTGCCGTCAAAGCCGGAGAGAAAAAGTGCGCATCGCTCGCCGAGAATGGGTTTATTCAAATTGCTGTATTAGTTAGACGGTATCGAGGGCGGCTTTTAGAGCCTGACTGACCACTGTGGGGCTGGTGGTGCTGGACGCCAGCGCCAGCACAACACTGCCACGTACATGGGGGCTAATCGGGAGGTCTCCTCGTTAGTTAACGACATGAGAACAAGCAGTTTCAATGCTCAGAGCACAAAAGCTACACGACAATGTTGGGAAGGCAAAAAAGAAGGGAAAAAAAAAGAAGAGCCCCGGACCCTCTGGAATCGGTTTCATTTGTTACACGTCGGCGGGAGTTATGAGAGTTTTACACAATCGTCACCTTGCTTCTCCTGCTTTCCGGAGGACGAAAAATTAGGGGTTCAGGGGGGAAAAAAGGGCAAAAAATTCAAACGACGACGACAGCGGCGGCATCTTTGGCCCGGACGGGACCAAACAGAATGTGATGAATGAAAGGTAAAGCAGCTCGAAAAGCTGTACAAAAGATTTCCTAAGACTCATTAGCACAAAGGGCAGGAAAACCAGAAACGCCATACAAGCAAGCTCAGCCATAGAGCGAAGAAGCTTCGCTTCACTCCCACACACGGGCTGCAAAAGTTGAACTTTTTTTGCGTATGTGCCCTTCTGGAGAGTTGCAAATGTGTTTTTTTTTGCAACCGCTCACAGGTGCGCGACCCTCATGGCGTCTGCCCGTCTGCACCTGCACAACGAGCAAGCGACGGATGCTGCGATGGCCAACGGTATTGATTTGGTTTGCGCGCTGCCGTCATGCATGTAGCATGCGTTGCACTCATCCTCTGCAACCAACTCTGTACGTAACAACTGACCTATGGGCAAGTATATATAAGTCGCAGTAGCGCACATGTGCTTGTTCTCAGAAGAGGCTATAGCTGACCTATTGAAAAGACGCCTGAAGGAAAATAGCGGACATAATGAAACACATTGAGCTGCTTAAGCAGGAGCAGTTCTTTCAATCCTCAATCAGGTAGCAGACGGTTGCATGTACCCAAGGATGTTCAAGCTGGCCCATAAAGTTGGCATACGCTCTGTACGTAGAACCCATAATTATCATTCCTGAGAAGATGGGCAAGGGTAATCGAAGACAAAAGAAGCTGCAAATTATAGCCTTACACGAAGAAAAGTTAATTTTGTTTTCACAGATCAACCAAGGAAAGGTCTGATGGTATTGATCTAATTTCTGCTCAATATGTGTGCTGCATTAATATTACGTTCACAGACTGTACTATGCTGTTAACATAGCAGGACTGACCGCATGCACGTGCATGAGCTCTCGGCTGCAATCAAGTGCAGCACGGGGAAGCCTTTCAGTCCGACTACTGACGATGATGTTTTTACGGCTGTCCTCTTCATCCAATCAGGAACCGACTTTGACACCTGTTATGGATGTCGTTATGAGTATTGCAGTGACTATTGAACTATGATAAGAAGGTTGGCCACCTTCCGCGGCGTGGTGAACGTTAAGATAACCGATACCCGAAAGAAAAGGTTTCAACACTATCAAGAAGAACATGTGGAGGTTTCACTGGGTTTGTGGACTTCTTGATGTCACTTCTCTTTACCCTGCATCACTCTCGTTGTCCTCTACGTACAAATCCTTGGACTTCAGGTGGAACCCGTCTGCGGCCCCGACGCGGTGCAGCCTGTCCCAGGTCTCAGGGCACGTCTTGGTCACGTACTCAGGGTTGAGAATGTAGTGTTAGGAGTCGCTGGCCCCTCCTCCCTCGTTGTGGGCACACAGCAACCGCCAACTTTGAATATATAGATTCAATACAGGGAGTGAGGCCGGACGTTATTTAAGTATTGAACACATGGCATAAGACTAACAAGTACGACGTCACTGAAGAAAAACGTTAATTTAGTCTGCTTCACCGTTCAGGTGACTGGACAGAGGAGTATGGTGTAAAATTGCATGTTACAAATGGGCATGCACAAGTGAGCATTTATTGAAAAAGATTGTTGACTAAAAGAGCATGTGCGTGAATGAGCGTAGTAGCAGGAGGACATGCAACAGATCAGCATGCTGACTAAAAGAGCATGCAGATGAATGATCATAACCAAAAACTGAGACAATTTCCTTCAAATATTGAGATTTATGTTGTGCCCTACTCCACGGAGGAATTCAGCAGTATCCATGCCTCCTTCATGTCGCTGGATAAGATTCCTCAGTCTGTTGTTTACACTTGTGTACTTCTTCTTCTGTCGTGGAGGATCATTTCCAGCACGAGCTTGTGTCAGGAGTCCAAACTGTGAGGCTGCCTCCCTTTTCAACCCCTTGATGAAGCTCCAAAAGTTAGGATGAACTCCATCAAACATGGCTTGGAAGGCATTATGAAAGTCTTCTGAGGCATTATTTGTCCGTGGGATTTCCCTGTGTCTTTTCCATAGTCAGTACTCTCGTGAGCACATTCTTGTCATGGAGTTCAGACATGCTCAGTTAATAGTGCATGGTTATTATGTGCTCACAGATGCTACGACAGTCCACGTTACGATCGTCGGCCGGTGTCTCCCTGGAGGTCGTGTTTATCCCGTCGGCCTTCATTCCGCACAGCCTCTCCACGAAGGCCCGTGCCTTTTTCTCCGAGGTTTGTCGGGACAGTCACCGGAGTCATCATTCCTGCAATCTTCACACTCTCCGCAGTCCCGCACCTTTGCTGCGGACGCGCGGCCCACATGCAGTATGCCCTACGTGTCCAGCTACATCTTTCACACCAATGAAAACCGCCCATTCAATGTGATTTCTTATACTTCGAACAAAACTTGTTTCTACCATTGCATACTTTTTATTTTCGGAAACATTACTCTTGCCAGAGTCCAGCCTGGAGCGGACCCTGGAGCAGAATATCTTCTTGGGGTTGCTGCGGAAATTGTATTTAGTTCCTTCTCCGGCCTTCAGGGCATCGTCATTAGGGTGATAGGTTTCCTTCCCCGCCACGGCACTCCACATAATGTAAATAAGGATGTTCGGGTTTGGTGAATTTGGCAGCCAAAGTTCCGTCAACATCGCCCCTCCCCCCCCCCCCCCCCCCAATCCCACCTGTTTTGATATGTAGCTCGGGGCGCATTAGAAGGGTGGACAGGCCCC
>JAAUXU010125657.1_pt1 | contig 11099 bp, 9 predicted proteins | sample 7278151 | NCBI WGS metagenome assembly JAAUXU01 (sample SAMN14350113, study PRJNA611818) | marine sediment metagenome | isolation source: surface marine sediment (1.8m) | place: French Polynesia: Moorea | collected 2018-08 | reverse complement strand
ATGCCTAGCGGCGGGTACAGTCTATCAATCACATCGCTACCCTGTACTGTGCTGTGGCGTCCATGTGCCTGTAGTCACATTCTACGTTAAGATGAAGGCCGCATGCTTCAAGATGACTCTGAAAAGCTCTTGGTTGGTTACAGCTCAGATATCAAGGCCGAGTGCACAATTGCACGTGCATGTGGATGGACAGTATGGGGACCCCCGACCTTCTACATCAAGTTCAGCCTCTGGAGACCCAAGTTTGCAGTCTCAACCACAACATGAAGCGTTATTTTGCTCAACGTCGGTAGTCAAGTAGCACTTGACCACCATTGGGGTAGCCCTTGACTTCCTCCGCGTGTGATCCCATACCAACTTATAGAAATCCAGCTACAATGGATTTTGGAGAGTAGCTGTTACAATCTTAGTCATGATTCTACAAAGGTTGAAAATGGCCTTGACGCAGCTGGACCTCCTCTCCTCTCCCACTGGTATGAGGGAGTGAAGGCAACTTGCCAGTTCTTCACTTCCGTCAGGCTGATTTCAGCATTAAGGAGAGCTGACGAAAACAGTGTTTTTGCTCCCATTTGGAAAACAGTGAGGAAGCAGCAAATGAGGTTAAATAAAAGTTAAAGTTGCCTCCAGGAAGAAAGAGGTTCGCAAACACGTGCGACTCACGTTGCTGGCAATTCGCACTTCCAAAAGGAGTCATGGATTTGGGTGCCTGCGTCCAGGCCCAGTCATGCCTGCGTCCAGGCCCAGTCATGCCTGCGTCCGGGCCCAGTCACGCCTGCGTTCAGGCCCAGGCATGTCTGTGTCCAGGTGCAGTGAGTACCTGACGTAAGGGTGACCATTGGCGGACTCGTCTGCTTCGTCCGAGAACTGGCAGATGTGGGACTCGAGGCTGTTGCCTGACTGGTAGAAGAAGACTGTCCTGCTCTGGAATTTCAGTCACAAAGACGTCAACGTTTGAATGCTGGAGTAAGTTTGACATGAGGAACTCACGGATCCTCCAGAGATGGGGATGCTTGGAAGGTTGAATTGGTGTGGCAGCAAAGAGCAGTTCTCTCCCGAGGACGTGACGTCCGCCGACAAGACCATGTCGGACTCCACCGGGAAGGGGAGCAAGTCGTCGTAGCCGTCCTCGCCACCGGGCACCCCAGTGGCGCCAGCTAAGGATACAAACATGTAGGACGAGACTGGGCACAACGAAGCAGTACGTACGCTCAATCTGCTCGAGCAGCAGCTCGTCTGTTCCGTCGGGCAGGGAGCCCACGATCACGTCCAAGTAGCATTCGGCCCCACCGACGGCCTGGTCGACCTCGAGTCCATTGTGGAAGGCAAGTCTCGCCGTCTCGTTGGGCATCGGGGGGTGATTGTAAGTTTTCTCCAGCTTCAGCTCCACGACGCCGGACAGTACGAAGGACAAGCCCACCAAGGCCGCACCGGTCACGATGCGTTGCAGAGGAGTGCGCAGAAGGCCACATTTGCCTAACCCAGGGAGTCTTTCTTACTTCTACCCTTACAGTACTGAAGGAGCTACCCCACTGAGCGTTGGATGCATCCATTGACCTACGATGATGGCTGATGGCCAACCTGACCCCACAGGTGGTTGTTGAGGTCAGTGACCTCGGCCATCGTCATAGTCGACATTTGAAAAAACCATTTCGAGCTCGGCTGCTGCTCATCTTTCTACCGTTCTCTATGTGATGTCATTCTTTCATTTGACATGAACAAAGTTGCCGGCTGAACGACGATCATTCAGGGCTGCCACTTTGAAATTACTACCTGCCAAGGGGTAAATGACCCAGCTGAAGAGTGGAACGAGTATGATGACGAGCAGTGGATTGAGCAGCAGGACCTGATCCGGATTAATGTTGTCGCCGTCCATGTGGGCAGCTTGGAACAGCCAACGAGAACCCTGTCGGGGATGCAATGATCACTGACCGGACTTGACGCCATTTTTGCTATTACTTTTGTTGTCACCAATGAGCACCAACCTGTTGTTCAATGAGGGCCCAGACCATGGGGTAGCACGCGAGTAAGCGGCACTCTATCATGACCCTCTTGACGTCGGACACGAAGTCCTTGCCGAACTTGTCCTCGGCATGATCGAGCCAGTGTGGCAGCTTCTGCTTGGCTCTCCATCGATTGGTGATCGCATTCTGTGACGACCAAGATCATGACCAATTAAGTCAGATTCATATGAGTCGGTGACGACAACATCTACCCAGATGCATTTGAAGAAGCCTCTGAAGGGATTCTTCTCCGGGATGATGATCCTGTAGCTCCTCTTGCCCAACAAGAAGACGACTGAAAGATCGTAAGAAGCTCTGAGGTCACTGGACCATGGTCGGTCTCCATGCCAATTTGTCCTCGCAGGTACGTACCTAAGGAAATGACCATGAGGGCCGCTGGCAACCCGAAGGCGGCCGAGTAGCACTCCGTGTCGCCGAAGCAGGTCACCTGTCTGAAGTAGGGCACGACCGCAGTTGAGACCAGAATGCCCACGCTCAAGGATAGGTGGAAGAGGTTGAAGTACCGCTCCATGTGGCGCTCCTGCTGCGGCAGAATGAACTGATCGGCGCCGAATGTGACCACGCACGCCTTGACGCCACCCGCCCCCACCGCAATCAGGAGCATGCCCGAGAAGGACAAGACCCTAGCAAAAAGTACGTAGGTACATGCTTAAGTACAGGGCAGATTGTATGACGTATAAAAGTTTGAAAGGTGCTCTCACTGTTGGGGCAGTCCTGCTATATCCCAGCGCTCTTCGCCCGAAGGAACCGCCCCGACGGCCAGCACGCTCTGGCCCAACAAGTACACGAGAGACATGTAGAAGATGGTGCGAAACTTGCCCAAGTAGGAGTCTGCGAGATAGGCACCCAACAAGGCTGCACCGTACAGCAAGGTGTTAAACGTGTGGAACACCATGGTAGAGGCATCTTCGGCGTCATCAGGCGACAGCGAAGAGGAGTTCTCGGTCAGGATCCTCTTCAAGTATAGGGACAAGATTGCTGTAACGAAAGGCAGCAGTTCCCTTTTTTTCGCCAGATCAATAGAGATTGTACTTGATACTTGAGCCACAGCAGCTCACCTCTCATTCCGAAGTAGGAGAACCTCTCGATGGCCTCCATGGCAAGGATGAAAACGACGGACTTGGGGAAGGGGATCTTCTCCGCCGCCTCCGTGAAAGACAATCTTCTAGTCAGCTCATCCGGAGTCACGGACGGTCCGGAGGAGGAGGACGACGACTTGGACGATGACACCGAGGGCCTCTGCTGCGAGGACGAAGGAGCCTCATTTGGATCGCTGGAGACCTCTGCTCGAATCTCCATTTCCATGATGACTTGTTACTTTGAAAAAAGAAAAGAAACAAATAAATCAAAATACGATATCTAGTAAGAAGTCCACTGCTGCTAGTGATGGGGCGAGCCCCAAAGTTTTGGACGGACGAGCCGACCAATTCCCACCCAAGGCTTGAGCCTTTGGGGCCAACTTGACTTGATGGAAATGGGTGCGTGTTTGACGTCTGCTGGGCGTTGTTCCAGGAGCTTTTTGACCAGGTGACGGTGGACGCGTCAAGCTGCCTTATGGTGAACATTTAAGGCCACAGCGTACGTTCAAGTTGATGAGCGCCCTCGACTTGTTCAGCGGGACGTCATAGAGGCCACTGGCGGCCTCCAACGAGTCAGCCTCGACACATAATTCGACTCGCCTGGAGAGCTTTTCGCAGGGGATCTGACTGCGTCTTCCGGAATCAAGGCTACAACGTCTTGGACCAGGGATTTCACTTCGTTTGGGGTTTAAGTCTTCCTTCGCACTGGCCTTTGCACCATTCAGTCATGGCCGCTCTTGCGGATTTCTGTCACATGTAAACAAGACCTGATGGACATGAAGCACCCAGTACTAGAAACGGAACATTTCAAGCGATTTCTGTGTATTCGTATTTGATTTTGCTCTTCTCCACGAGGTTTTTTGGCCACTCATTTGGCTGCCACTTTAGTAAGAAAGTTGCTCTCGAACGCTTCCACTCCGCCGTCGGAATGTCAGCATGACAGCGCCCGAACCCTGGTTTGAGGCCCGAGACTTGAGGCCCGAGACTTGAGGCCCGAGATTCAACGCTCGTATTATCACTAATCAAACACTGATGGCGGGAGTTTGTTTCATCTGCCGAAATTGAGTGACCCCTTCGTAGCGCAGTGGAACGTCTTTAACAGAATCCCCTCTCGATCAACAATCGCGGTGTAGCGAATATTGCTCATTTCCTTGTGAACGATATTCTGAAAGAATCCATTCACTGCAGGAAGCTCGGCTGATTCTTACCGAGAGGTTGCACTGTACTGACGGAGGCACCACTTGAATGCACACACACAATGACCGATCAATGAAGGGACAGAGAGGGAAGTGTTCTGTAGTTAGGATGGCTCATGACGTAATTATCGTGACTTATTAGGTCTAATCAAACTATCATAACAGACTGGAACAATCGATCGGGACCCTGCAACGAGCCAATTTCCCGCCAAATATTAGTAGGGCTTTTTTTTTGCTGCCATTTGATGAGTTTAACATTTGCTGCGTGTGTTGAGTTACATTTGGTGGACCCGCGAAAGCTGGACAGGTTGGCTGAGCACGTCTCTCGCTGAGTAGAGTGCAACTGCACCGGTGCCATTTTATAAGACAAGTCACAATTGCTCATGAAAAATGTATCCGTTCAGACGTCAAATACCGAATCGTTAAATGTACCAAACTTTATGTCAAATGTCTCTTCTGCATCCTCGTGTGGATATTTCAATGACATCAGCTGTGCTTTGGATCGCGGTACAGTAGGGCTTTATGGGACGCGTTCCTCAACTCAGCGGCCTCGGAGGTTGGGCGAGACCCTCAGCTCACGGCCTCGGACAAGTAAAATCACTAGGCAAAATTATTTTGAAATGCGCCCTGCTTAAGCCGATCCAATTCGTAATCTCATGCTGGATTTTTGCTTTTTTCTGACAATTCCAGTGAGTATAGTTAATTCTGCGTTGCTCTTCACTTCTTCTCATGACAAAATATCAACTGTATAAGCTGAGTTGGTGCACTTTTATTCGACTATTCGATAACGGGGACGAGCCCAACAGGCCCATGCAGCCGCAAGTCCGAAGATTACCCTGCACTGCACAAGGAAAAGCGAATGACGCAAGCATAATGTTCGTGCAGTAAAGTCAAAACAATGTCAAACCCCTCTGACCCCCCAGGAGTCAGATTGACCCCCTCCCCCGTGACGCCAACCAAACTGACGTTCCTGGCTCGAGATTGAGTGACACGCAAAACGAGAACAGAACTGAGCCGGCAACGACCCTGGCGTCGTCCCCCAGTTGGACTTCGGGCCCGGTATCGACACGTTCGTGTCACCCCAACTAATATGGTTAAATCGAGAATCGACTGTTCTGTCAATCCAACAATATCTTTAGGTTCTCGCAGAACCTTTACAACCTCTTCCCAGGACCGCATTATAGCATGCTTTTGTTGCCAAAGGGGGGGGGGTCAATTTGACCCCTGGGGGTGTCAAAGAAATCAGGCAATTAGATCAACTTTCACCCACTCAAAAATTTGAAATTCCGTTCTCTCCAACTCTCCTTCTTTTGAGCACAGTAGCATCAAAATGGGCAGTCACAACATTGAACCTCTGCACTCCAGGTCAATCTATACTGTGCAAAGAAAGGATAGGAATTTTGCTTCAATTTGTTACACTTCGAGCATAGTTGCAAAACGTTTGCTTAGCTGAAAGTCTTCATGTCTTCTGTAACCACCTGAAATTTGGAAAAATTTAGGAATCACAACTTCAGCGCAGTCATGACAAGACATGGGCAAAATATGCAAAATTTCAGACCCATCTATGCACATAAAAGTGCGACCAAGAAGAGCAAAACTGTAATATAAATATCCCTCTTTATTAGTTTACATGGTTTACAACACTTCTTACAGCTCTCCTGTAAGGACCTTGTTCCACTGAAGCTGCATCTGGTTCCTTACGTGGTCCTCTGTCAGGTTCAGTCTCATGAAGGAGAGAAGGCCCTTCGGAGAGGAGATGAACCTCTCGACATCGACCGCGGTGATTGGGGCATTGGCAAAACTTGTGAGCACGGCAGGGTCCTTCGGCAAGCTAGTCTTGTCCCCCTCATCCTCAGGCTCGCCTGAGAGGATCTTGGCAATGTTGGCGAGCTCCTTGAAGTTGGAGTTTTTCTTCAGCACCTCGTCAAGCTTGTTGGAATATGACTGAAGCTGCAGGCTCTCCTCGACCTTCTGGACAATCTTGATGCTCTTGGTGAGGGGGGCCTTTCCTCTTGGCTTGTGATAGAGTGGACAGATATCTGGAAGTTGGCCTTGATGATAACTCGCTGGTCAGGAGTATCCTCGTCTTCAAACAGTTCTTGGGCCACCTCAATGGCACGGCTCTCTGGCTCTGGAGGAAGGGGGAGTAGTAGTACCTGGTCTGGTTCGTGCAATTACTTGGTCTAGACATAGCGATGCAGATTCTGTCTGCTTCTCTACGCCTATGATCTCAACCTTACATAAAACTGTACAGTGACAAATTGTGGCATGTTGTTAAAAACAGTGGCAGACCTTGCAACTCTCCTACGTCTTCAGGGCGCCACCAGGGCATGGGTCGGTCTTTCGGACGTGAAGGAGGAGGGCAGGTAGCATCTAAGCTTGGCACTGCAATACGCTTTTTGTGCGTCGAAAAGGTTGTTTCCATAGCTGGCTCTATTCAGAAGACCAAAGCCTCTTGTGTTCAGGTCTGTCTGCCAGTAGATGTGTTACTGAAGTGCCATTTCAGTGCTGAAGGGTGTTACTGTCAGCCCCTGCCTGGGCACCGGCACAAACCCTGGTGCCAGTGGACATAATCACACTGGTGCGAACACTGGTGACGGCACACTCATAGACATCGGCACCAGTGCAGGTCTTGCTGTGGCACACCAATGAACCTTAGTAGGGCATTTAGAAATGACATTTTTGGGAAATGCCCAAAGAAAAGTTCTAGAACATCCCAAAAGGGATGCCAATGGACTATCAGACCAACAGATACTGAGATATGTGCAGTTGAGGTTAGTGTTCAGTGTTTCATATCAGGCTCATCTTTGATAAATTCTCGCAAAACTGAACCGGCAGGCAGCGATGCATCCATGTAGTAGAATTTGACATAGACAAGTGTGTACAGGAATTGTCCTCTACAGTCAGTGACCAGAGGCTGAATTTACATGTACCCAACCTGGGTATCATCACTATAGGCCTAGACTGTACCCAGAGAACATGAACTGCTTCTGGAATCCATGCCTTGTACCTTGTGACCAGTGTAGGCAAGTTTAGGACCGAATCTGTGACCAGTAGGAGGCCAACTCACCCATACTGAAAAGGGAGCTGCAGTGGCATCTGAAGTAAAGTCATGTCTGCGGCTAATCTTCATGCCAAGGACTGTGCTGACCTATCAAACTGGTACATAATGTATTATAAGTGCTTGTAACTCTGCAAGAAGGCAGGAGAATGTTGAAAAAGCCAAATAAAAAAATGCTACAGGGGGATGACATCTGGGGACCCCTAATAGCAATAGCACAAAGTCTTAACATCAGTTGACAGTCGCAGTAGTAACTAAGTGTTTGGATCAGCATATGCCATACATATATGCAATGCGCACGTCTGGATGTCCACCAGTATAGGTGGTGCTCTGTACCAAAAGGACATGACCTCAGTATGCCCCATGCCGTATGCTCGGTCTCTGTACTGTGACTCGTCAAGATCACTCCACCAATTGATGGGGTCCGGGGCATTGAAATCTCTGTGTGGAGATGCTGTAGTACTGGCTGAATTCACTTTTCACCCAGTAGCTGATGCAGGATAGGTTCTCCAGGAAAACCCCCTCCAAACTATATGTTAATTTGGCAGACCACTAATAGTGGTATTCATTCAGCAAGCCAGCAACAGGACCATGATAAAACCCTTTTTCTACAGCATACATGGCGAGCTGAGCTGTGTTCCGACCCCTTCCAGGTCTACAACTAGCCCATCTAATCTATTTCTGAAGGTCTCAATTTGGCAACACCAGCAGTGGGGACACTAGTCCCCTGGAGCTCCCATTATGAAGAGGTCAAGCACCTGTCTCCTATGGGCCCCACCCAGAGATTCATCCTACTTTAACTGCAACACAATACAGGGTTACTCATGTTATTCTAACAGATTACAAGCGTCTGGGGCTGGGAGGTTGGCTGGAAGTGTTGCCTGTGTGCACAGATTCAGTAAAGGTTCAATCCCACTTCTCCCTTCCTTCTTCCTTCCGCCCTATCTTCCTTGTTAAGCGACCATTGGCGCCATCTTCTAGACCTCAAAAAAGTGATGGTAAACTACAAACGTCTACCTGGGCAAGGCCTATACACGCTCATCTGCAGTTTAAAGCTCTCGGGCGTTGACGACCCTCATGACCCTAAGCCATAACTTTTTTATTTGTATCAGTACAGAAAACTTAATAGATATCATTCTGCTACGCAACATCTACACACTTGACCATCCTTTCATGCCGCTTGTCCATGAGGCTGTGGACCCCCTCCTTCATGATGTCAGCCCCAAACCCCTGTACACCTGTTTTCACCTCATCTTCCGTGTCGACACTTCATCCCAGCCAACCAGGATTTTAACGGAGGGAACAACCAAACGTCTGCTGGGGCTAGATCTGGACTGCAAGGGGTGTGGTTGAACAGCTCGATGTTTTTGGAAGTGATGAACTCCATTGTCTCATTGCTGACATGGGGATGTCCATTATCTTGGAGAAGCATCCATCATTGCTCCACTTTTTTAGTCCTTTTTGCTCAGAGATGGACCAGAAACACTGGGCAGACTGTCTCTTTTGCTCTGGAGTCGAGTAGAGATCAACTAAAACGTAAGCTTGAGAAAATGAAGGAATCACCACTTCAGTACAGTCACTACAGTAACACAGCACCGGGTGCGCCTTAATTTCCATATGTTTTGCCGTCCAGAAAATGCTGGAGGCGGTGTTCTGGTCCAAATTAGACTTGGAGTGACTATATTTCAATTGACCTCCTAACTCAATGTCAAGTTTGAGCTCTTCATGATGAACAAGGCCTCGTACAAGTGGCAGCGCTCCTTCCTGTTCACGTTGCCCATCTTCAGGACGCTGTCATTCATCAGGCAGCTGTTCATCGACTGTCTGAATGTATGATTCCCCCCAAAATGCTATGTTCCAAAGTACGTCAGATCGATCCACACTTGTAGGTCGTAGCTGAGACTGGGAGACTCTGTGCTCGCTCCAAATTTGAGCTCAAGATTCTAACTTTAGGTGTGCAGCCTGGCCCAGTCCTCGTTCAGGACTGCAGAAGGACTACTACGCACATAAGGACTGCGCGCGCAAGGCTCACGTGTAGGAGAACTGCACACACAAGGGCTACACGACCAAGAAGCAAACTTGAGGTTGAGCCAGGCCCAGAAAAGTTTGCGCTGCAATCCACTCAACCTCGTCCTGACCTCGCCAGGTTTCCTGCAACGGCGCTCTGCGGCGTCATTTGCCGTTGGAGGAGCCTCGAAGGAGTCTCGCTCGTTGCGCATCGACGGCCGTCCCGGCGTGACGAGTCCTGACGCTTGCCTCCGAACGGCGTTCTGCGGCGCAATTCGCCGCTCACAGCCCTGGAGCGCTGGCGGATGCGCGGTATCGCGGGCTTGGGGCTCGCCCGCGGGCTCCAGGATCATGCTGAGCGCGCCCAACTCCGGCCTGATCAATGGCCAAGGGAAGAAAAGAAAAAACAGCCGCAAAAACCACAGTCAATCTGCAGCAGACGCGAGGTAGAGAGAGAGAGAGAGAGAAACTGCAGCCAGATTCGGACTTTATTCGCGCTTCCAGCTGCAAGAGTGAAGAAGTGCTTGAGCACTGAAGAAGGCAGAAAAAGGCCACATTCCCTTTCCGGCAGCGCGGCAAAGTCTGAGCTGGAGAAAGTCTAAAGGCCGCGTTAACGCGCAACTGAAGCTTGATTTTGTCGCACCCGCCACAGATTTAGACCAACACTTGGCGAAGAGCGACTTTAGCTGCACTGGATGCTCATGCAAGCGGGATCTTCTTCAAAAAATCCAACCTCAGCTGTTAATGCATACGTCTAGGAGCAGCTGTTAAGGAGAAAGCTGCTCTCTCTCTCTCTCTCTCTTGCACTTCCCCTTTTCTCCCGGAAGGCCTTTAGTAGAAGGCCCACTCTAGGCCTAGCCGGGAGCTTCTATTATTATCGCCGTCGGCATTTTTGAAAGTGAGGGGAAAACACGACAGAGATAAGACAAAGAGACTTTAACCTCGTCCGCAACAACACCAGTATTGCCTGCAAGTACACCATGGAGAAGGAGAAGATATCACAAGGTAGGGGGAACACAACCTAGTCTAAGGGTACCCTAACCTATCCCAGAATAGACCAGTGTAACAACACCTAAGCCTAATGATCTCACCAAGCTTAATCTCACCTTTGGAGTAACCAATCTTGAGCACACCTAACCTCACATAGTCTCACCTCGCCAAGGCCAACCTAACCTCAACTGGACTCAGCTCACCCACTCCAACCACAGCCTCCTTGACGCCATGGCCAACGTTGGCCATCCAGAGTGCAGGAGATGGGTGGTGCTCAGGCCCAGCTGCCTCTTTTTTTTTACCAACAGTCACTGAGTGACTTTGTCATCCTCAGGCATGATTGCAGGCAGTCCACGAATAACCATGTTTTTGCATCACCTCATTTCGCATTGAATTTTCGAGGTTTGCTAGCGTCGAGCAGAAAAAGAGACTTGTTTTCTGTTTCCTCTGCCGCTTCTCTGCACATTTGTGTGCTCGCACGCGCGCGCCTCACACACGCACGCACGCACGCGCGCACACGCAGGCTCACGTGCAAAACAAGTGTTTTGAGCCCTCGCCGGATGCCCCCGGATTCGACTAACAATGCTCTCAAAAATTTTGTGTGGGGGGGGGGGGGGAACGTTTTCACCTGTTGGCGGGAATTTATCGGTACAAAAAATACCGGTCCTCTTAAATATTATTAAACACGTACACATGGTGACCAAAAAGACAAACTACCGTTCAACCCAAAAGACAGTGCACACGT
>JAAUXU010145093.1_pt1 | contig 11100 bp, 9 predicted proteins | sample 7278151 | NCBI WGS metagenome assembly JAAUXU01 (sample SAMN14350113, study PRJNA611818) | marine sediment metagenome | isolation source: surface marine sediment (1.8m) | place: French Polynesia: Moorea | collected 2018-08 | reverse complement strand
TTCCGTTCTCTTTTATTCCAGGGTCACTGCCAAATGCTCGTAGGAAAAGAAATAAGTATGGGAAAAGAAGGGAGGAAAGGACAATTTACACGCTAATAATGTTGGGATGGGGGGATAGGGGGAGAGACATGTATTGCTTTTGAAGGAGCCCAGTAATACGAAAAAGACCATTTCCTCCTTCCCCTATACCTACTAGCTGTGTGCGGTGTAAGTAATCGGTCCATGATATGGTCAAGATAAGTTTTGCTTTCAAAGTCCATCGAAATATTTCTTTTACTGAAAGGGACACCAATTTATCCTTCCGACCCCCACGCTTTGTCCAAGATATGGTTCCTCCTTGTCCAATTTTTCATCTTGGTCATAGACGGGATTGACAAAGGCTGTTCTCTTTCGTCTCAACACGCGAGAAGATGGGAAGAGACATTAACATGTAAAGGAGGAGCCGACGACGCCTCCGTCAGGGGAGGAAGAGGGAAATCTATTATGCCTTTTTTCCCCTTTTGTGTGATGAGCGGCACGTACCACGTCCATTCCTCTCTCCTCCTTCAAGGTATGAGGAAAAGTAAGGGGCATCAGCTGGGCAAGACGGGCAGAAGACCAAGAAAGCAGGGATGCCAGATATTTTACAGAACAAAATCTCATGTTTAAAGACATTTCTCGCGGTTTCTGGGGATCTTGGCCTTGCCACCTATTGGCGGCCCTTGCCTCACTTACACTTTAGGAGGAACTACCGGGTATTGATACCACGACCTTACGGTTGTGACTCTTGGTGGCGCTCAACTATTAAAGCTACGTACGTGGGCTCACAAACAATAATGATTTGTAACATACCGTATGTTCATATGCCAAGATAAATAAAAAGTAGTGACGGGAATGTATTTCTTCAGAGATCTGGGAACTCTTCCACCATTTTCGGTATATCATCACACGAACGAACATGACATGTATGCACGCACGCAGCAAGAAAAGAAGAGGAGGAGCTATAACGGGAAGAAGAGGGGAGAAAGGAAAAAGGCTGATCATCATCGTCGTCGTCGTCATCGCATATTCCTGGGGAAAAAAGGCGCGTTGCTATTGCTAGCTGGCACACGCCGGTGGCCACGGAAAAAAAAGAGGGGCCCCAACAACAGATATATTCCCACATACCCAATAAAGAACGGCGGCGGCCAAGGAAAAGCCGGGGCATTCAATTTCCTGTTATTTCGGGGTCTGTCTACGGGCCTTTTTCTTGGCAGCAGACGGTCAAGAATATCCTAGAGAAAAACAACCCGGCTAGCATGTCTTCTTCTTGTCCTAAGTGCAGTGCAGCAAGTTCCTCTATCATCTTTTATTTCGCGCAATTACTCTCTGGCAAAGGAGGGAGGAGGGGAATGGATCTCCTCTTCGATTATCTAACTGACCCAATTCCTCGTCTTCTATCGCCCGCCATATCCTTTGAGCAAAGAGACATTAAGAGAGCGCTTTTGACTCCGCCGTAAGATAAGCCGGCCCGTCGTATCTTCCCCGTTCTTCTCTCGCCCATTTAATGCCTTTTCCGCCGCCGCCGAGAGTTTCCCCCCGCCGCCGTTCTACCCCCCGTTTTATTGATCGTAAAACGGGCGACGAAAAAAGGCATGAGTTATGGGAGAGCGGGGGAGGTCGACCGCCGCGACGCGCTGGAAAAAGGGGATTCAAAAGAGCTCTCTCCCCCACTCTTTCCCTTTCCTTTCCCCCTCCTTTTCATGGAAATGATCGAAAGAGAGAAAGGAACCAGTTTTTTTCTCTTTCTATATTTCGGCATGAATTTTTGTCCTACTCGCTCGACCCTTTCTTTCGCTGCTTGCTCGTACATAGTATTTTTTTGCGGGATGATATTCGGATATTTTTCCTTTTCAGCTCTTTCTATACTCTCCTATTGTTGGGGCGGTGAAAGAGAAAAGGGGGTCGACGACTCTTTTTTTTAGACAAAAGTTTATTCATGATACTGAGTTTCGATTTCAAAACTCTTCCTCGTCGTGCTCGCCCTAAATTTGTTCAAAATATTATTTCCTGGTTGCTTCTATTTGATCGTCAGACAGGTATTCAAGAAATTAATAACGCGTTGAGACGCCCATCCAAAAAAAAGTTCCGATTGAAGTTTTCTCACTTTGTAGCAGAAAAAAACATTGAGAACAAGTCCGCGGAAAAGACGATTTTTCATTTCCCAGACGTTTTCCGACGACGAAGGACGACGAATAAAAAAATCCGGTCCTTTTTGTGTCCAGTCTGGAGTGGGAAAGTGTGATGTGTGTCTGTTTTTATTACGGCGCGTAAACACACAAAGAGTGTTTTCTTTAGGGGAGATAGGGAGTTTTCTCCTTCTTCCATCCAAGATCCGAAAGGCGATGAGTGACATAATTATGGGATATTTTTTTCTTGAAGAGATTTTTTTGTTAGCATATGGCAAAGTAAATAAAAAAACAGAATTTCTGCACTTTCCAGCTGCCGCTTCTAGAAACAGGAAATTGCTTTACTGCCCAATTTAGGTCCCAAATATTCGCCCCTCCTCCTCCTCATTCTCTTTAAGCGGCGCAATATAACAGAGCAGCAACGATCCCTCTCACACATCTGGAATTCTTCATTTTCGGTAGAACCCGGTAGACTGGACTGCAAGAGGGCAAAGTTTTACTTTGCTTGACTTCCCGGAAAGGTTTTCAGAGTTCGAGTTTCTGCTGTTGCAGCCGGCACGGCAGGATACCCAATACTTTCTCGCCACTCTGCTGTTGGGCGGACTTCGCAGAATGCTCGATCTTCTCCTCTGCTCGCCCATTTCTGTAATGATTTGCACCCTCTGCCTTTGGAGGTAAAACGAGGCACAATGGAAAATACGTTGCAATATTATGAAAAGTGAGGAAAATTTTGCACGCATACATACGTTTTTCTTATTTTGGGTCTCACTTTATTATATTGTCTTCAGGCAAATGCATATTTTCCTATCATCCGAAAACTCTTACGTTTCGCTTGGGGTGAGGCCCCCGGCTTTCCGCTACCGTCAGTTTTTTTTGGCACCAGTGTTTTCTTCTAAGCATCCCAGCGAAAAGGCCCTTTTTCCCCTTCTTTTCTCCCATTCCTTTTAATAAATCTGGCGGTGGCATCAGCCAAGAACAATAAGCCCTAGAGGGGGGGGGGAAAGGAAAGAAAAAGAAAGAAAGATCTTGGGTAAAAAAGTAAAGGATTCTCTGCTTCAGCCTCTCCATCTTTACTGCAAAGGCTACTTTCTTGGCGGGGGAAGAAGGAGGAGGAAGCAAAACATCTTTTAGCTCCTCTCCTTCTTCCTTTTCTATTTCTGCGGCTGCCGCGGCGCCCAACTCCTCCTCCTCTTTTTCTGTGTGGGAGATCGTCTGTCGGAATGGGATTCGCCGAACCTGAAAACACCGAAAGAATTGTCGTATCAATTGGCAGAAAACTATATCGCTTACAATAGAAAATGTAAAAAAGTGCCAACTTTTGGGGAATTTTTTGGGTTCTCCCCTCTGCCCGGCCCGTACGCAAGGAGAAGCCTCGGATCCCCCCCCCCCTCTCTCCTCCATCATATTTTGGCTTTTGCCGCAGAGGAGGAGGGCGAAAAAACGGGGGGATGAGGGAAAAAGGAAGAGTTGGACGAATTGTTTCGACAAGGAAAAAGGAAGAGGAAAGAGGGGGAAAAGAGGATATGGCACACACTCACAGTTTCAGAATGGAAAAAGGCCCTTAGGAACGGGGCGATGACATATTGGCGACAGATCTTGCTCTGGGTTCCTCCTGACTTATTGGCGACAACCACTCCGGACATATTGGCGACACATTTCCCTATCGGACTTATTGGCGACACTTGACTGGAGGGGGGGGGAAGGTCAGAGAGGGTACATAATAGTACTTTGGAGTTAAAAGTTACTGTAGGAGCAAGGGAAAAAAAGGGATATTTGTGAAAAAAACCTCTGAAATTGTGTTTCTTAGTTATTTTTTATTTTTTTAAACCTTGAGATAAGATAGTGCTTGGACAGAGGCGCCTAACTTGAGTCGAAAATCTTCCACCCTTTTCACTAAGAAAGAACCAAGTCTAACTTAAGACGAAAATCCAGCACCCTCATAAGTTCAAATTTCTCTGACCCTCCAAACTACCGAAAACTCACCACCCTCAGAAGTGCAAAAAAAGAGGAGGACAGGGCAGAGCTGCTAAGTGCTAATACACTAATAAACTGTCAATCACTAACTACCAGCAATAGAAAACTATGAATAGTGTAATCTACCACCATAGTGGAAAGTTGGTATGTAAAATCTTGAGTATTTTTTAAAAAATATATATTAGTAGTGGACGAAAAAGCTCTTAAAAGAAAACTTCAATTTTAAACTTTGATTTTTACTCTTTGACATACAATATGATACGGCATGATATGCTGGCAGTATACCATATTTGTCAAAAGAATAAAACTAATTAAGAACTTTAAAAGAGTCTTCAAAAACACTTCTCATATTTTTACAATAACGCAGTTTTATTACTTATAAGAAGAAGAGCATAATTGTCCAATTAATAACTGCTCACATCTGGTACCCCTGCCTTCTCCTTTTTTGAACTACTGAGGGTGCTGCATTTTTGGCTCATTGGAGGGTGGGGGATGGAAATTCGTGCTAAGTTAGACTGGAGAAAGTTAAGAAAGAAAATTATTTTTTGTGCTAAAAAGGGTGCAGAATATTCGACTCAAGTTAGCTCCCCCCTTGGACATAACTTTCTGTTTTTTTGCCACAAGTACGTATCTAGTGCCAGGGGGATGACACATTGGCAGTAGAATTCTGTTTTATGTATAATTGTATAACGTTGAATGAAAAAAAATTGTGTTTAGTTAGCTCAATTTTTTTTAAAAAAAACCGAGGAAGAAAAAAAATATGGCAGCTCTTTTTATTGTTAAGGGGTCTTTTTCACCCTCTTTTGTCTCTTCTTGCACATGTATGGTGCAAAAGGGGCATCTTTCATCTTCACCAATCTTCCTCGTGCAAAAAATATCCTTCCTCCCGTGTAAATATAAGTGTTTACAGGTACAGTGACCAAACTATGGTATTTTTTGTTCATTGTCAACCACCCTTGTACGTAGAATATTTTGTGTGGGTGTCGCCAATAAGTCCAATGTGACAGTCGCCAATAAGGTAGGTGGGGAAATCTGTCGCCAATACGTCTGTCGCCAAAAAGTCTTATCTTATTTGTCGCCAATACGTCCCGGTCCCTTAGGAACATAGAACTGAAAAAAGGGTTGTGTAACTTATGTTTCCGGAAAAAAAGCTCCTTTGATCCTCAAGTCGTCCTTTTGTGCATTTCCCCCTTTTAAATTTTCGCTAGCTTTCCCTATTAGCATGTTTTCTTTAGTACATATGAGGGTAAAACTGTTTGGGGATGCAATCAGCAGTAGGCGGCCAAGAGATTTTGGAGGAGGGGAGGATAGAAAAGAAGAAATCCTTTACACACACACTCGGCTGGCGCAAAAGGAGTCAGGTTGGAATAGGAAAGCAATAGGGCACAAAAAAGGAGGAAGGAGCAAAAAGACGCCCAAGTTAGAATGATGTCGGTCGGTGGTGGCAGCCTGAGGAGTACCTAGGAGTAGGAGCAGGTCTCTCTCCTCCTCCTCCTTTCTTGTTTAGCCAACAACACACTCACTCACTACCCTTTCCCGTATTTGGCAGTTGGTTTTGTTGCCTGACTCTCCTCATCCCTACTCTTCTTTTTTGCCCCCGTTCTTCTTACCCTCCATAAAGGAGAGACAGAGAGGTGGAGGGGAGTAATTTGGGTCATTGGGGGCTGTTGTTGGCTAAATTGAGCAAAAAATGACTCCCCCTCCCCTTCATTGTCCCGCCCTGAGATAAGGACCGTCTTTCTTGCCTGCCTAGAAAAATGGCGGAAACGAGAAAGTAAAAATTAACACACGAGAAATTCAACGACAGACATGAGACTTTTTGCTCCGTTTTGTTCTCGGCGCCCGAGTTGGTTCCTCCTCTCGGAGACGATTTCGGAGGATGGCCTCTCAAAATCTAGGAAAAAAGCAGGAATTATCGACGAAACAAACTCACTAATTCACAAAAAATGTTCCCAACTGTTGACATGGTACGTACTTCTGAGATGGGCCTTGTTTTTCAATCAGTGCGCGAGACTCTTCGGGGGGAAGGGGAATAAACGGTTTTTCGGCATAAACCGTTGTTTCTTCGGTATGACCGTATCTCTACGACTCTAGACCTTCCGACTTCAAAAAAATGCATAAAATAATTTCTTTCCGACTCTAAAGCCACCGAGCAAGGAAAATACCTTCTTCTAATCCTTCCGAAACTAAGTTTCTGCCTGCAAGGAAAACTCTCCGAAACTATAGTCTAAATTCTCCGACGATCTGAAATGAAGCTAAAAAGAGCTACTTTAATACATGTAGAACATGATCAGTACATTTTTTGTTTATGCAATACTACTCAAATAGAGTTAGACAAGAGACAATATTCTGCTTGCACGTTGGACAGGTCCCTTGCTCTTCATGGACCCTTTTTGAGCACATTTCACAATAGATGTGCCCACAGGGAATAAGTGCAATCCTCCTTTTCCTGACGTAGCAGGCTTTGCATAAGACCGCAAACGGAATTTCCTCAGCTTCCTCCTCTTCTTTCTCCCTCTGCCTGCGTGCACGAGATCGAGTCAGTGCAGGGGAAGCCACAGATGCCTGTAGAAGGAAACACGCGTGAAAGTGGTTTTCTGTTCTACTGTTTGTATTTTCAATATTTTTTCACCTTGTCCTGTAAATCTGAGCGAAGTCTGGCAGGTCCCCTGCTGCTGCTGCTGTGTGTCACTAGGGCAGAAGATCCGGAAGTTGGGGGTACCTACATACATTAAAGACATATATGCCAAAAATAATGAAATCCAAGACAATATTAATTTTTTACCTCCTCGTGCTGGAAAACCACGAATTCTTCTTCTTCTAGAGTTGCTGCTACTGCATGGGCCCCCTCTGCATTGGCGGAATCCTGGGATGGGATCCTGGGCATGGGGACTTCCTCCTGTGTGCAAAAAGTACGGTTGTAGTAGCACAACATCTATAATTGTTTGTTGTTAAATATTCCCAATACCTGGCTGGATTCCTCATCCGTGGCTTGGCTTGATTCATCTCCATCTGGCAGATCATGTGCTCCCTCGTTCTCCTGCCTTTCCAGGCTTTGTGCTCCTTCTACTGCATCATTGTGGTTTTCAAGGACCTCCTCTGGGTGCCTGAGGTAGTGATTGAGGTTTCTAGCAAGCCAGGCATGGTAGCCTCTACATAAGCCAGAGGCTTTGGTTAAGAAGGCTACAGGTTCCATTCTCCGAGAAGCCACTTTTTCTTGAAGAATTCTGATCTGGACGTTTTTTTCTTGTATTGTGTTTTTTTTGCTCCGCCTCACTGGTATGCCTCTCTCCAAGCTCTCAAGCTCCACTGCGGTTTTTTGTAAGCACTCTGTCACTATCTCCCCAAAGGTAAAAACGTTTGGATGCCTAACTTTTGCTCTTCTGTTCAAGTACCTGTTGAACACTTCAGAATCATTGTTGGTGCGCCGATCGCAGCCAAACACGGACAGGCAGGCAGGACCAATTTCGGCCACCCACTGATGATCCATGTACTGAGTGAATCTCTCAACAAGTCTCTTTTCAATCTCAGGGGTAGAGAACTGTGTGGTTTTGAGGAACATCCATGCTTCTGCAATCTTATCAATGGGCAGAAGGGGTAGACAGAATATCATGTGCACCCAGGACTGAAATTTCCTGTTTGCCTTGTACGTCTTGCAAAGGCCAATCTTCATGAGGTTTTTGTAAACGGACTGGCAAAAGTGGAAAACACAGCCAGACAAGTGAGCATCAGGGAACATTCCTTGAAGAGCATTCTGCAACCCTTTTTCATAGTCGCTCATTAGCAGAGTGGGCTTGCAGTCTCGGGGTAGCAAAGCCTTGAGGGCATGAAATGCGTAGTTGTATAGCTCTTCACTTTTTCCAGTAAGCCAGACAGAAGCGAAGCAGAAAACTACGTCATTGGATTCCAAAAAAAAATGAACCACTTGGTAAAAGGTTTTTGGGGCACTTCGAAATGTTCCATCAACCTGGATCGAGGGAGTGTTTTTTAAGGCACGTTTGATACGATCGTCAGAGTTCAGCAGGATCAGAAAGCTGCCATCTGGTGTAGTGCCTCCTGTCTTGAAATACAGGGCAAACTTGTGGTTTATCTGCCCTGCAAATCTGGCAAAAGTCTCATGAACTGCAGTTGCTGAATCTGGATTTTTGGGAAATTGCTGCCTTCTCCAGATAGCCATGGACTTCTCTACTGCGCTGAATGGTACCAGAACTGCAGCACTCTCGTGGTTTGTAGCCACCTGATCATAGCACTCCCTAAGCAAACCTGTGCTACACTCTTCAGCCGCGGTTTTCAGTGCCTCCTTGAAGTTTCGGATAGCTGCCTCATCTTGATGAGTAGAAGCAGGGTGGGAGTGGCCCTTTGTTTGTCGTATCAAATCAGTCTGCATCTTGAGGACAGCACGTCCAGAACAGGTGCCACCATTGCAAGGGAGACTATCCTTACACTTCAGGTATGTGGAGTTCCCATCTAACGACACTTTATCCTTGTAGTAGCAGTAGCCCTCAAAGCTGTAGACTTCTCCTCTCTGTCCGGGTAGCTTGGAATAGTTTGGCATGATGAAAAACCACCGTGGTTTTCAAGGAAGCAACACAATCGTTATTCACTTAGGTAAAATGTCTATGTTAAAATCTTGGGTTTTTCCGCTGTAAAAATGTTGCTTTTGGTCTGTCGCTCGATCTTGCGTTTTTGTTTTGCCTTCGGTCACGCGGTCATCCCTTCCTCGCATCCCTTCCCTCCCTGTTTTGTCCAAAATCGGTGAGTCTAGACTCGGTGAAACTTTCCTTTCCACTCGGAGAGTATCGGCTTCTGCTCGAAAAATATGTCCCACAAATTCGGAAGGTTTAGACTAATACCAGTCGGAGAGATATTTAAAAAATTCGAAGAATCCTCTTTTTGGTGTCGGAGAGAAGTACTTTTTGATTAAAAAAGCATTTTCGAAAGAGCTAGAGTCGATGAGATGTGGGGATACCGTTTCTTCGTCGCTAGTTCACCCAAACGGTGAGGTAACCAACTACGTACAGCGGAAAATTGAGGGAAAAGTAAGCACCCATTTGAGCTTTAAGTTAGCTAGTTTTATTGGAAAAAAAAATACAAAAGTCTGGGAGAGGAGAGGAATCAATCGCCACACCCGAATTTTGTATTTTTTTTGCCCGGCAACACTTATGGGAAAATGAAGGGCGGGAGAAAAGGGGACTGTATCGCGGGGAAAAGAAATCCAGACACACGCGAGAAGATATCGCAGAATCACGCGATAGAAATCACGAAAGCCGCTCTCATGTCTATCCCGCATTATGACTTGATGCCGCCGTCGCCGTTCGTCCAATTCCAGGGGGGAAAGAAGCAAAAAATACAAGTGTATAAGGGATCGCAATCATTTTTATTCACTGACGACAAATTCTTTTGGACAATTACAAACTTTCATTTCTCATGTTTGCTACTTTCACAAAACAGAATATAGTTACATTTCAAGATGTTATATTTTCGTTGGCGTCTTTGAGAAGGGTAAAAGACTAATAACATTAACAGCGGAGTTCAGAAAATGGGAGCTCTTCTGATAATTTTGGCGATTTTTCATGTTCCTATCACAATCCATGCTAAAGAAACAAACAGGCAAAACCAACACTACTTGATCTACGTTTTTTGAAACATTTTGTAAGTTATATATAATATGGCAAATCCGGCGAATGTTTGAAATTCGTATACAAAATTAAACACAATTACGTATTTACTAGATATAAATACACTTACGACGGTACGCGTCGGGAAAACAAAACGATGTGGGGAGGGTTTCTACCAATAAAGCGCAGGGGCAGAGGTGGGGAGGGAGGGATGGTAATTTTCCGTCTTGATCAATGTCCATTGTCTCTTGTTTCTTTTTCTGCACTATTATGCACCTTCTTCTCTCGAGTCTGGTACGTCTTGATCACTGTCTTTTGGTCTTCGCTTCTTCTTGGGTTCAGATATAAGGATGACATTTCCACTAAAGAGACATTCCCGCGCAGCACCGGTATAGATACCATGCAACTGTGCTAGAGTACTGGAATGGTGTAATGTTGATAAATTTTGAGAGTTCAACAAACCAGAGCGTTTGAATGTTTGCTTGCAATACCATGAAATGTGACAACTCACCCTTCATGATTCACAGTGATACAACCTGTAATCCATCTTAACTTATGTGCAAGGGAAACTTACGTAACCAAGGAAAGGGGGGAATATGCTGAAAAGGGAAAGCCCTGTTAAACGAGATACCCACCGAAACCCTCGTGAAGCAACAAAGGCCTTGGTGAAAATGCCGTTTACAAAAAAAAATTCCCTAGGCAAAATGTGGAAATAGTGGGAAAAAAGTCTCATTTGAAAGTGTCTGTTCAAATCTCTATCAAAAGCCTTCATAGGAACTGTTTTTAATACTGTTGCAATCACACAATCATGCCGATCAATTGTGTGTGTCAATAACAGTACCACTGAATCCCTTGTTCTTTTAACGAGAAATTCAGGGGAGATAAAGCCAAACAACAATGAGTGGATAGCTTTAATTTTCCTGCAGCTTTATATACAAATCTCTATTAAATGCCTTGTTTACCTAACAAAACATTCAAGAGAGTTCATTTGTTTCATCATACAGTTGTATTCACACAATAATGCCAATTGTGTGTAAATGACAGTGCCACTGAATCCCTTGTTCTTGTAACAAGAAATTCAGGGGGATTAAAACACATGTGGCAATCAGATCTCCTGCCCCTAAACACCAGCACATTAGCCAAACAACAATTGCTAGATAGCTTGAAAGTTTCCGTAACTATTTATACAAACCACACAATCACTCCAACCATGACATTAAAGTACCACTGAGTCCCTTGTTCTTCTAACAAGAAATTCAGGGGAGATAAAAACACAAGAGGCATTCAGATCTTGTCCTTGACACTAGAACATTAGATGAACAATAATATGTAGGTAGCTAGAAAATTTCCCCAACTCTTTA
>JAAUXU010126225.1_pt1 | contig 11100 bp, 18 predicted proteins | sample 7278151 | NCBI WGS metagenome assembly JAAUXU01 (sample SAMN14350113, study PRJNA611818) | marine sediment metagenome | isolation source: surface marine sediment (1.8m) | place: French Polynesia: Moorea | collected 2018-08 | reverse complement strand
TGACAGCATAGAGCAAAATCGTGTTATCTTTTATAATACGTCCACGAGCGATCCCTTGCCTGGCCAGTCCTGGTGTACGAGGACAGACATGGCATTGACGTCGCAGAACTGTGCAAGGTGCGCAAGCAAGTGAAGCTTGACAGCTCATTCATTCCACTTCTCTCCGTGCTGCTCTTCTCTCTTGGTCGGACTTGAATGAACTGCAGGCAGGTCATCATCTTTGCTGCTGCCGCAGTTGTTGCTATTGCAGCTGTTGCCACTCGTTCTCCTTGTAGCACTGGTGCTAGTCTTTCCTTGATGACTGGAGGCATTCTCTCGGCTTCGTCTGTCCTCATGAGCTTCCAATGCATCCTCTTCACCAGCCTCTTCAAATAAGGCATAATACCTTGCATCCATATCACAGACGCCATCCACCTATCATGAAAAAGAGGGTTCGTCTCCTCAATCATCACCATGAAAATTGGCATATTAAGCAGTTTGGGCCACAAAAAAATGCCAGATCTGAACTATGAAGTCAAACATGGTACAAGCAGCAATGCTTGCTACAATTTGTCAATGAAGTTAATTTTTCAATTTGTCAATGAAGAGAGAAGATCTCGTGTTCAAGAACTTATACAACATTAAAACAGCATTTTACAGGTCCAAGCTCTTTTTCTTGCAAAAATGGCTAATACATTGTTGACTCATTTTACCTGCACTTGTACGGACTTTCGGCTCATTTCTTGGAAACTATTCAATTTCACTTTAAATAAGTCAAATGACTCCATATGACAGTTGTCGGATCAAAACCCTTTTTGGTTCTTCTGAGGCACAGGTACAAAAACTACTAAAAAATACATACAAAAAAAGCAATCTTTGGATCTATCATCAACTGTCCCTGCCATAATAAATGGTGTAATTTATGCATTCAGAATGAGAAAATTGTCATTAATGTGCAGTTGGCATATTTATCAATCCTGAATAACAAGTACACTCACCTCAGGGTCCACCCTCTCCTCCAGCTCAAGTCTGATGGCTCCTCTTAGTGCCGATAAATATCTCACTGCTTCTGAGTGGCCCATGCCAGCAAAGGAGTCCCCATTCACAGAGATTATCACGTCACCAGCGTGGATCTTGGAGCATCGTCCCACAGCTGTGTCTGGAAATACTTCAGAGATGGTCACAGGCAGCCCATGCTCGTGGCCGCCCAAGATAGCCATGCCAAGCTCCTCAACATCGCTCTTATGGATGTGAACCTAGAAAAAGGGTCCAATTGTCACAGGCAAAGGTACTACAAGTGGTGGGAAGAAAGTGACTCCTACCTGCTTGATCCTCACCAATCCACCTCCACCGTGATCTAGTGAGCTTTTTCTGGAGTCCTGGTCGTCACTATTTATGGTAGCACTGCGAGCATTCTCTTCTGAAGAGAAACTCGCAGAAGCATCATAGTTTCTTTTTTTCTTGGCATGATCCCGCACCTTCTGCTTGGAGTAGCACATGGTGGAGATGGTCTTTGACCGCTGTAGGTGCATCTCAGCCTCGATTTGCGACCACACCTTCTGTTTGCGGTCACGAGATGTCCCACCACCAGCCAATAAGATCTAAAACATGCAGGTACGGTTTTACACGGGCTACACGAGTCAATTGGTAAGTAAGTTGTTACCTGAATCTGCTGTATCCTCCCCGCCAGCTCCTTGTCCAGATACTTTGCATCAAGGCGCGCACCAACCAACTCACTCTCAAGTTCGACCTATTCCGAAGACATTTTATGTACTGGCAAAATGTTGGTTCAGCCTTACCCTGGGTACTCTGTATATACCTGCATTCTCCTCAATGAGTCGTTCTCCCAGGTGAGCCTCCTGCACTTCTCCTCCAATTTCTTGGCATCCCAGTCCACCCTCCGGATTACGGCCATCTCGTCCTTGAGGCGCCGTCGAATCTCAGCCTCTGCTGGATGATGTTCTTGGTCAAGGTCACCGTTATCGTTGTGATTGCTACTACTCTTGCTAGATCTACATCATGAGCAGGATCGGGGTTATAGTTACTTCACTATACGCAAAGAGTCAGTGACGGCTAACCTAAGTCTCCTGGAAGATGATGATGGACTTAAGTCTTCTCCAGCTGGTGCCGTGGGGTCCGGTAAGTGGTTTTTTTCTAGAGCTCTTTTAAGCGTGTGGTTGTCCAACAACGTCGCCTGCAATCTGCACGACAGGAACTGCTTCTCAGACTCTATCTTCCCTGTGGTGGCTGCCAGCTCAGATAGTTCCTCCCTCAGGTGTAGCAACTCGGCGTCATACTTGGCATTGGCTTGGAAGATGGCAGTAGCTTTGTGCGCTACCTGGGCGAAACACGACCCCAAGGAGTTCAGGAGCCGCCGGTTCGGCTCATACATCTCGGGAGCCTCGAAGTCATCGGCTACTGCACGAATCACCTGAACAACGAGACAGTGAGAAGTTCACCTTACAGAAGACCCAACTTCTAGTCCAATGCTGCCAACAGGGAGACATGGAGAATGACAGCAGGGTTTCCGACGCCCCCAACTCTTACCTCATCCAGCTCCAAGAAACTGCGGTCAAATTCCTTCTCCAGGATATCGATCCACCTGAACCCGGCGGTGGCCACACTGCTGTTCTGGCCGTTGTGGCTCATGACGTAGGTACCGTCGAATCAGAGGGCAATGCTCCTGCAGACGTTGCTGGGGACGCTCATTCTCCTCTGCCGAGCCACGTCATCGTGATCTTTCAGAGACATAACCGAATAATCAACCTGGCTCGATTTGCTCTCCAACCTTTTAAACAGCAGCACGAGAGAGAACACACCGTTCAGCCTGCTGCCCTTCAGCCTAGTGTGCACGCAACAGCTGCTCTTACACGCGTCAAACAAGTTTGACGCGAGCACGCGCACGTGCGCGCGCGCTCCCGAGTGCATGTGACATTATGTTCACGGCACACACTGTACACTACTCGTGACAGTTGAGCACTGTCTCATAGTTATACTCTAGGAGGCTCCACGCGGGCTGCTCGGACCTGACGACACCGAATGCCGCGTTTGCACGGAAGTGTGTACATGAGCAAATATTATTCAGCCTTGTTGATAACGCCGTCCTGCACGGGCATGAGCTCGTACACCAGGTAAGTGACGCACTTGTGTGTCTCATCCTGCGCATGCGCAGAGGAGAATATATGCGCACTTTTGCGTGTGACCCCTCTCCAAGCCACCCCACTAGAGTTTGCACGATTTTTGCGAATCACGGTTCATTTCACCCGCACAAGACGAATTGCGAATCGTCGGATCGACACTTTTTTGCTTGTTGTCTACATCAGACGTTTCAAGAAAGGTTAGTGTACATAAATGTTGCTACAAAGTATCTGGCGTAAGCAACAGCATCATTTTTTAGATTTTCTTTTGGAGTCTCAGCTAAAGACATACATCTTTAGAACTGTGCTACGTCGCTTGTGGCCCCTAAACATTTCAGCACGGAGGACGTGTTGAAGCTTTTTTTGCTGGTAATGAGGTTTCCTAAGGGCGAGAAGTAGGGATGATTTTTTTCATCAGAGGTTGAAGCTTGAACTGAGTCGACTCACTGGATCGTGAGTCGTGAGTGAAGCTCTACCCCTCCCCCTCCTTCCCCCAGTCACTGTCCAAGAGTGTCGAGCAACAACTGCACTCGTTGTCCCACATATGTGGCAACGCCATCTTGCATCCGGCCGCAGACAAGAACAATCCAGTGCGCTACGCTGGTGTGAGGCAGACTATGGATGGACATGTGCACGTAGTCTTTGCCAGAGAAGTGTTTTCTCTCATGCCTGACCTCTATGAGTCCCAGCAGTACTGCGACTGCACACTCGTGGCTGACGATCATGGCGAGAGTGAAAGCAAGCACTACAGAGCTCACAGGATCGTGCTCTCGTCAATCTCCAAGGTGTTGCGGAGAGAGTTGGAGTCTTCGGAAGGTGCGAACCTGATTCGGTTGGTGGTCAAGCCAGAAATCGTAGAGATCTTCCTGGGTTTGGTCTACTCGGGTATCTTGAGGTACGTCCTGACAGTCTCTACACTTGAGCAGGGAAAAGGGGAACAGGTTCAACCTCATCTGGGGCAATGTCATGGGGAGGATCGTGTTGCAGTTGGCAGTGTTAGTCCTTGGCCACATTCAGCTGGTCCTGCGTGGAGGCTATTGACAAAGATCTTGAAGTTCTGGCCCCAAACGTGACTAATTCTGCTCGTGTTAGAGCGTTCGAATTGTCTCTTTTTGCACTCACTTTGGATGACGCGAAAAATCGGTCGGGTTCTCAACTTTGCCACCCCCTGGAAGAACCATAGTAGTCACACCTATCGACATTACAGATATCAGCATGAAGAGGAAGTCGACGGGCTGGAGGCCCTTCTCGTCCACCTGGAGATGGTTTCAGTCTTGCAGATGCTGGCCGACTGTGACAGATCTGCGTGTCTCCTGTGCCATCAGTCCGCAACCTCTGAAGAGAACGAAGCCTTCTCGGTGCCGGAGCTGATCTTGCAGGAGGCGTCAACCTCGACGCCACCACATCATAGCGATCCAACCACGGGCAGTCATAAAATCGGCCACCTGTGCATTCACTGCGGCAAGACTCTGTTGGGGGGGCTCACCTCGTACAAGAGACATTTGGTGGGTGCGGGCTGAGCTCCGTTGTTCCTCCTTTGTGTGCATGCCAAGTATGCTCTTATTCTCAGAGAGTTCACAGCGGAGCCCGACCATTCTCATGCAGTCAATGTGGAAAGGCCTACACGCAGAAGCAGAGGCTGGTGGTTCATATACGGAGACACACAGGTGAGCTATTGACCTATACCATGTACTGTATAAGTGTATGCATCGATATACGACACAGTCAGAAAAACTGTTCCAGGGGAGCGTCCGTATCTGTGTTCTCTCTGCGGCCGGTCGTTCACCGAGAGCTGCAAGCTGAAGCGCCACCTGGCCAGTGTCCACGGGGCCAACAAGGATGGCACCAGACTCAAAACAGTCAGCAACGATCTTAAATCTCAGAGCGAGAAAGACAGTGGAACAGAACATCTGATTCACAATCATCAGTCCTAACCTTGTTGGGAAATGAGATTTCTTACCGAAGAACACGCATTCACAAGTCAGATCATTCGTTGTTGAGATGTCGTCTCTACTACGTCTCTACTACTGGATCTCGGCCATTGACAGCCACCACAGTCACCTGGTCAGTTTCCATCAGCCTGTCATAAGTCCCTGGTGTTGCGCGGCGCGCCAGCACGTGCAGAATGTAGGCTCGAATGGCAGTCGTGGTGTATCCTGCAGGACTACTTGAGATCCAACGGCTTCTGGCGCGGCAGCGTCTCCTTGCAAGGCCGCTTCCCTCAGCATGCGGGACTGAAAACCAGGATTGTCACCACATTGCGGAAGCTCTGTCGCCTTCACCGACTACGGTCTTGCCGACGGTTCCCATGTTCTTTTGGGCAGCACACGTTTCACTTTTGTAGATGTACTTCTGGTTGGTCCACCAAGGCCATCACCATCTCACACAAACTCCGATAGTTGGGCTCCGCACGCTCCCTGAGAGCAATCACAAGCCTAAAGTTGGGCGAGGGGTCGACCTAGAACCTCCTCACGACGGCGTCGTTAGTCGCAATGTCAACAGGGAAACAACACACAACGTAGGTGCTCTGATTCAACGTCCCAGTCCAGGCAGATCGGAAGCCTGATCTCGTTCTCCAGCTCTTGGTCGGAAGCCTACCGAGCACTCTCGACGTCCGGAGAGTTGACTCTCCAACTTCTCGGGGTTGTCGAGGATAGTCATGGGCTTGCTCATAAAGGATCTTTACATCCTCTCTGCTAAAGGTGTCGACGAAAACTTTGGCTGACAACTTGCACTCATAGCCCGTTCCACCGCACTGAAAAAGTCCACGTGTCCAAAACTACGAGGGCTAAGAAGACACTACGTGTAACGGATGCTGCTGAAACATGTGATCAGTGGTTTCATATAATTGCATTGCGTCATACAGAAGACATAATGACTTTTTTTAAGGACACAACCACACAGTGTTAGGTCAGGGAGACGTGAAGGGACGGATAAGTCCAACAAAGTTACCCTCCGGTACTTACAAGTTATTTAGATTTGTGTTAGAAAAGCCGTAGCTGTTTTCAGGTACATCTTTAGCAAAATAATGCTTACTTCACCGTGAGATCCTGGAGAAGCTGGTCCCTTTTATCAAAATATGTCGAAAGTCAGTAAACCAGCATCGTTTGTGATCATTTGTGACACGCCCTTTTAGTCTCTATCACTCTTTTAAATCCTCTTCCAGCCAATCTGGCACTTGGTAGCCCAACTTCTTGAGCATCTTGCCGAGCGCTTCGTTGTACGGCCGGAAGAAGATTTTCAGGAACTGGTGAGTCTGTTGCTGCATGCGAGGGTACAAGCGCCCTTTACCCCTTCCCAGGCACTTGGTACTGTTGTTGGGCAGGACTTCGCAATAGAAGCCTTTCCTCTTGTCAAATCTGAGTCTGTTGCTGTAGTCGAAGAAGGGTTTGACGTCAAGGAAGTGTTGCAAGTTGTTCATCACAGCCACGGGATCGTACTTGAGCTCCTCGCCGTCAATGATGAGCAGCTGCTGAGCGTTGAAATGCTTCAGCCAGCGCTCGAGATGCAGCGAGTATTTGCCGGGATCAAGACACCTATTTTGGGTCAAGTCTGTCATTGGAATACACGACCTCGACCTCACGGGTCAACCACAGTACCTCGATTGTAACTGCCTGATCGGCTTTGGGGCATCTGGTCCAGCGGTGACCACCGCGTGAAATGAATACGTCATTGCCGCCGGGTCCCCCTTGGCTTTCATGTGCTGGTACCAGCTGTAGGCTCGCTTGCTTGGCGAAATGATCAGCATCACCAGCTGGACCTTGGGCAACAAGCGGTGAGCGCGCTCCGGTGCGAACTCCTGCAACCATACACTAAGCCACTAATGGTGCTGACTGCAAGAAAACGAGTTATCCTTGCCTGGTCAAAGTAGGTAGCGCTCTTTTCAAACAGACTGGTCATGTTGTTCCGTGGGGGAAAGAAATTCATGTACCAGTCAATGCCCTTTAAATACTTCTGACCGCTGAAGAACTGCAGTTCCTCAAACGTCTCCTTGCTGGGGTAGTTGCTCTCAATGGACGGATGCATCTGTAAGAACTTGTACAAGGCCGTTGTCCCAGTCTTTTGGGGTCCAATGACCAATAGGTCCGGCAATCGCGAGCAGGACTTTGTATGTGGCCAGATCTCCTTATGACGCCTGTCCTCGCAAGGATTCTGCAGAGACAGAGCAGAAACAATAGTACAAGACGTTGACAGTCCGAAGCTCAATCTGTAGCACTCACGCCCCAGATTGGTGTCTTCTCCTGGGGAAACATTTCAAAGTAGATCTCTGCCAGTTGCTTAGGCTCCTTGGTCCTCAGTTCCAAGTTCGTCCAACACTGCACCATTTCCACGACCGATTCGAACGTGTAGGGCGCAAGGCGGTCCAACACGTAGTTAGGCATGTGCGTCATAAAGATGCTCACGTGGTTGTAAAGAATGGTCTAGGAAAGTTACTACAGATTAAATTCGGTACATTAGACACATACATGGCGTTGAAAGTACCTCAAAGAGTTCTCCTCCCCGTATTGAACTTTCCAGGACACTCGGTCCACCAGGGTATTCATCGTAAAAAAGATTCTTCGTGAAAAGTCCGCAGGTTTGCCTGGGTAGAACCGAAATATCGGAATAGACGAATCCCCGACGAAAGAGCGCCGGACGCAGGTGAGGGTATTCCTCGGTGGAGGTGACCTGGATGCCCCAGACCTGCTTCCACGCTTCGTACAGGGGTTCATGAACTGGGTAGACCCCAGAGTGGTGGGGCGCGACCGCGTACGCGTTGTCCACGGGCAGTCCCATCTCCTTAGCGAACGCCTTGTTGTCATTCATCTGCACAAGTATGTCGTAGATGATCCCGTGAAAGATGAATCTCGTGAAAGTACTATTGCTCTACTTGCATCGCTGATCAAGTCCTTTGTGTCGTTGAAGGTGTGGGGTTGAAAGTGACGCCACATGTGCGGGAACCACCAGAATTTGTCCTTATGCTTCATAATGGCGTAATCGCCGGCGTTTTCCTCATCAGTGGCGCCGTGCAAGTAGTAGCCGCCAGAGAACCCCAGGTTGTACTTGAACCCTGGAACCCTTTGCTGCAACCTCTCTTGGCTCTCGATCAACGCATCCACATCAGAGGGCAAGAAGCGATTCTTCCCCACAAAGACGTCGTCTACGTCCACGAGGATGTACCTAAAAAAGCAACAAGATCCTGCCACTTCGTCTGGAAATTGAAAAACTCGTCTGACCTTTTGAGTGGAATTGCAATCTTTCCACCGCTGAGCCAAGAAAGAGAGTCTAGGAAGAGAAGCTTGACGATAAAGTGGCTCATCTGTGCTCCAATGAACACCTTGGGCACCGAATCCAGGGGACCGAGATCCTGCGTGACGACACTTTTGGGGATCATCAAGGGTGAGGTTTCAAGTCAACTCCTTTACCTGCATTACAAGGACCTTCTTGCTTTCGCCTCTTAACGTCTCAGCCCAGGCCACCGGTTCATATGCGTGATGATCGCCTATGAAAGTGACCCATTGCAAACTGCCCTTCAGCTGTCCGGCTTCAGTCTGGCCACCCCGAGTGATCCGAAGCAAGCTGGACTCGGGCCCAACGGAGAAATTAGCAAGTGGAACTCTGTGTAGAAGAGAAAATGTTGAACATGTTTTTACGAGGGCCTTCGGAGGAGAGGGATTTTTACCCGGTGCTGAGCTTCAGTGGCAACTCAGTGTTGTTGGACTTGAATCTGAGGACCTGATCCTTTGTAGCCCCTGCCAGACCCTTCTCGGGTGGAACCAGACTTAAAATGCCCACCTGTAGGCAGACAGATTTGAAAGCATAACGAAGGGCAAAAGCTACGACTACAGCAGTTCTCAAGCCTTTCCTGGAATGTTCTGCAGTATTTGATCAGGAGGTCCCTGTTCCAATCGTCCATATCGAGATAGGATCTAAAGTCCTCGAAGATGATGACACCGTATTTTCCAACGCCCTTGCTGATCTTGATCAGGTCGGGCAAGTTCTTTCCGGCCACGACGGACTTGTACTTTATTCTGCTGGCCGACAGCAGCTCGGTCACAGCCTTGAAGGCGTTAGAGTATGAAGTCTCATAGATGAGCAGCGCCCGGGTCCCCCGAGTGGGTTGATCCGACTGCCGCCAGGCGAGGTCGTTCTCCTCGTCTGACTTGTGACGGCTCCGCCCGACGGGGCAGAAGGACCGAAGCGGGTTTTGCAGAGGAGACTGAAGTATCGGAGTGCTGGAGAAGATGGATGGACTTTTTGCAGATCAAACAGTCAAAACTTACTGCGTCTCTCACCGGTAAGTTTGGCCATCGTCGCCAGAATCCTGGAAGTATATCCAGGCTGCCCAACACACCAGGCCTCCCAGCGTCACTACCAGCAAGAAGAGCCTCTTGAGGGACAACGGCGGCCTCATCGTCACCTCCTATGATTGCAAGGAGTTATACCTGGACGAAGAGAACAACGAAAGGGTCCGGAGGTCGACCCGTCATTGTCCTGGGGAAATGCGTCCCTTTGGCCTCTTTCACAAGGTTTGTTTCGTCCAAGGTCCTAGAAGGACCTTGGTTTCGTCACAACAGTTTGGTCTGGTTCGGCAGTCCTCACTTGCCCTGCCAATCTAACATCCTCAGCAGCAGCAGGAGAGCGAAAGAGTCAGTGTTGCCACCTAAGGTTTCTCAAAGATCACAAGATTTCATCACAGTCACAGAGATATACAACCACTCACCCAAAATGGCATCCCTACCGAATGCACACTGTGAACAGAGAGAGCGGACACTCCTAGCGGCGCAGCCTGCGAAAAACCGTATATTTTTGTCAGCTGAAATAAACAAAGAAGGAACCAATGGGGAAGAGTCCTTTAGTGAGATAGGTGACTTTCGGACAATGACAACAAGGGGGTGAGGAAGCCAGTGAGCTGTTATAGCAGACTAGAGGGGCGACTGCAGTAGCTGCTTCCTCCGACAAAAATCAAGTGATCCGGGGATTGCTCTCATTGGCCCAGGTTTAAGTTGGCAAGACAAAGCAGGGGCATAGGCAGTGAGCAGAAACTATATGGTTTTACTGCACTGGCAAAGGCATAGACAGAGAAGAGTACTTCTTCCTTCACGGGCAAAGGTGAGCAAGATGGTGGCAGGTTGTTGCGTCTTCAACTGTGCCAATAGAGTTGTTAAGAACACGTCACTGAGCTTCCACAACTTCCCGAAGGACACAGAAGGGAGAGCTAGATGGGTAAGTGCATGCTGTCAGAACATCAACCACAATATGTTTGGCAGAATCACCAAATTCTGTGTTAAAAACAGACCAGAGCAACTTTACGGAACAATTTCAAACCCAATGCAAACCACCGGGTTTGTTCAGTCAACTTCAGGGAGGATGACTACACGACAGCTCCGACTGAGACAGGGAGCAAGAAGACTCGAAGAAGGCTTGTCTGTGGTGCCGTTCCATCCATTGTGAACCTGTCTAGTAGCCTACAGTGTCTGCAGCATAGCACCTGGTGTGCCCCAGAGGGTCGTCCGCTGACGAGGAGGACATCTCCTTGTGCTCATGAGGTCTCTCCAACGAAGCGTAGCTCATCTCCTGCTACTGAAGTTCCTCCAAAGAAGCGTAGTGTCTCTCCTTGTGCCTCAAACGGTCCTCCACTTACGAGAAGTGCATCTTCTTGTGCCCATGACGTCCCTCCACTGCAGTGTGACACATCTCCTGCTCCTAAGGTCCCTCCACCGCAGCATAGCGTCTCTCCTTGTGCCCTTGATGGTCCAGCGGCCGCCACAGTACCTGTCAAACAGGGGAACCCACCCAGCTGTGGAGGAATCATATTGATGTCACCTTATGTCGTCATGGAAAAGGCCTTGTCCGATCACAATTACTGCCACAGTGGAGACCTGGACAGTCTAGGGTGGCCAAAATTTTTGTGATGACCTTGCTCAGTCATCAATGTGTAGTCATGGACCCCCAATTGTGTTGCATGTTTTTGGTTTTTCTGAATTCCCAAAGATGAACATGC
>JAAUXU010057358.1_pt1 | contig 11101 bp, 8 predicted proteins | sample 7278151 | NCBI WGS metagenome assembly JAAUXU01 (sample SAMN14350113, study PRJNA611818) | marine sediment metagenome | isolation source: surface marine sediment (1.8m) | place: French Polynesia: Moorea | collected 2018-08 | reverse complement strand
CATAAAGTATGCCAAAATTAAATTTCTGAAGAAAAGTGCCTTAGTACTTTTTTGCTCAGAAGCATCACATTTCATAATCAAATTTTCAAGTGGTGTCAATAGCACTGACCCATGTCCCTCAGGAAGGTCCCCTGCTCCAACACCTCGTCAGCCTTGGCATGACTTTTTGTGTGGACCAATGTCAGTCTGATTGGGTGGGATCTTACCTTCTGCATCAGTTGCAACTCCTGATGAGTGTGCATTTTGAAAAAAAAATTTGCCTCAAGGGGCCCACCCTAATGGTCACGTGCATTTTCAACGAACAAATCTTTATCCTAAGGGAGAGAAAAATCCTTTTTATATTCCTTGGCGTATAAAAACCCTTTCTGCCATGGTGTTGGTGTCATAATACACTGGACAGTCCAGGTTGATCCCCTCGCTTGTGCTCACCAACGGTAGGGAAAATGTTGTGCAAATTCTGTCCAGGCAGTTTGCGAAATAGCGCGAAATTCAAGACATTTCACAAGTTATGTAACACTGTGTGAAATATTCATTCCGGCAGGGTGCGAATGCTTCTCTGGCTACGCAGCCAGGTGGCGGTAGGACTGACCTAGGCTGGATGGGCGGTAGGGCTGAACTAGGCTGGATGGGCATTAGGACTGAGCTAGGCTGGATGGGCGGACAAGCGGCAAGAGAGATGAGCTGTTCTATGTACCCGGGCTTGCCTGGGCTGCTGCTCCTGCTCTTCTGCTTCCTCAAACTATGTTAGGTTAGGTTTTTCTTTCTTGTTCTTATGCTTGCTCTCACTACAATTTGTGGGTTTTCACTCACTCTTATGCTCACTCTCACTGCAGTTTATAGTGCTTTAAAAAGCAGCTTCCTTGGTCCCAAAATATAAAAAAAGGAAAGTATTGCCATAACTGTGAGTCTTACACCTTAGATTTGTGGTTGTTCAAATTGCGTTTCCCATTTGTTTCCCCACTGGGAATGTGCATCAGCTACTGCACTGATTGACTTCCTATGAAAATGCTGAGTTGCTCCAGCATCATGCGAGGCTACTCTGAAACCTCCTCCTGTTTCGGCTGATTCTGCTAGACTTTACTTTTCATGTCTTTATTGGCTGTTAGAAGAACCTGAAAATGATCAGCTTCGGCTGCTCTTCCGAGACTTAGAAACGACATGTGAAGTTATGTTTTTCTAGAGCGAAACTTCCTGCAAGTTTAGTACAAGGCCTGTGCTCGCCGGTCAAGGAAGTGCTGCTGCTGTAGTTAATAATTCACCAGGCTGGAAGCAGTTCAAGTAGTACAATCAGAGGGACGCTAGTTCTCCTTTTCCTCTATAATTCTTGGGTAGACCTTTAAAAAGATAGTGCTATACAAGATCCACAGACAGCATAGTAACCACCTGTTACTACTGTCACCTGAGGCCAATACGTCCCGCTGTTTGGTGTGGCAGCCTTGAAGGGACCTCATGACCCTTCAAGGCCTGGGAAGGTCATGAGGCCCGAGGCCACATTCACTGCGGTAATTTGCAGTTTACAGTCATGGCTTTCTGACCGTTAAACCATCTCAATATGAGAATTGATTTCTTTCTTGGAGGGCCCAACACCCTTGCCAATTCTGTTTTTCGTCCTTTCTGCCTCGTGGTAGAACTAGACATTCAGAAAATCTGTCCTGCTGTTAAATAAAATGTCCCGCTGGTTGTTAGAAATGTCTTATTTCCGTGTTGAAGACTTCCCCGAAAGGCATGAAAAGAGGACAATATTCAGAAACGAGGGGCGTTATGATAATAACGCCCTTAGTTCTGAATAATTCCTTGTTTCAACTTGTGGACTAGGGATGGATTCGGGTCAAGCCCGCGAGTCCGCAGTCCGAAACCTGTTTATGCCCAGCCCGCACAGCCCGAAACCTGCAAGACTAGCCCGAATTGCTATAGGTTCTGAGAAATGACAATGGGACAGGAAAAGAAGCAGTACGAATAAAACACTTGTCACAGTATTCCTACCTAAGATTTGCAATAATCTGTACATAGGTTGGTTTGACACTTTGTCAATCTGGGTCAGTGGGGAAATTTGTGATTTGAGATCTGGTCCGCGGGCCAGGCCGCATAGCCGGAAACCCGCAAAATGGCGGCCCGATCCATCCCTACTGTCGACTGCCTCACCAGGCTGCTTCTGCCCATGAGAGAAGAGAGTAGGGATGCCACGAGCTCAGCTCGCCAGCCCAAACCTCTCAAAAGGCCTAAATATGTTGAGTCTGTGCCATCCCTACTTCTTTCTTTCACTCCCGCCTTCTACCAGCAAAAGGGGGGTGTCGAGGTTAATGCACGATTATAGGAATATTTCCCCATTTTGTTACTTTTTGAAGGGGCGTGCGTCATTGCACAATCTATCTCTGTAGGGCGCCTCCAAGGAAACATATTGTGTTTCGCGAACTTGCTGACTTCCATCTTTATTTTTGCACAATTGCATTCTGCTGGAATGTATGCGACAAGTTCTACGTCCCTGTGAACAGTGCCGTCGACCAGAAAGTCTGTCCGGATACCCTCATCTTTGACCCGAACAAGATTGTTTTCAAAGGCATTCACAAAAAGTCATGCATTAAATTACAAATAAACCATGCATAATGAGTACTGATATGTACCCGACTTGGAGTTGACAGCACGTACGTGTTTCCATATTTCATATTTTTTTAAAATGACCCCTGTGTTGTCAAGTCCAAATCGGGTACATATAGTAGTACAATATGCATCGTTGATATATCGTCATACTATATAGACAGTCTCACGGTTCAGCTGAAATCAGCTGATCCAAGCTGACCTTTTAGCCGTGCAGTGACTCGTTACTTTGCCCCTAACTGTCTCAGTTATTTGGTGCTTCGTGACCATCGCCAGCAATTAGGTCAGATCAGTCAGGTCATGATGACTGGTCCGGTCATCCTGATCCAGATATCTTGGTCGCAGTCATAGCACAAGAAGTGGAGCCACTCTTACTGCTACAAGACGATCAATTGGACCGACATCTTTCAATCTTAGATAACTCTTGACTGGACTCCGCTACAGATTTGGCTTCGTGAAAAAAAACTTGAGACTCTTCTCTAAGACGTAACCTCTATGCACTTTTGTTTTCTGGCTATCCACTGTCTAACCATTAGATCAAGAGGACAATCAGGGCAACTAAAATTTTGAATAAATTTTCTACTAAAAATCCCGACATCTTTGATCTTCTTTTGCTTGAACTCGGTGCTCCTGAATCTCATCTAGCAGTTTTCACACCAGGCCTTTCCGTGAAGATACAGCCATCCTTCACTGTAGTGAAGCTGGGAGTGACGTTACTACATTGAGCTTCTTGGCTATGTCGAAGGTTCTTATGTAGTAAATGGGTCAATGGCAAAAAGCACTCAGTACATTAGATATCAGCCTGGAATCTTTACTTTATCAAAGCTTGTCTGGAGTTGGATCCTCATTCACTGCGCCTCAGTCGTAAGAAGAACAATTTTTCTCCCCATGAAGTCAACTATGTAAGGCCACAACTTTTGACTGGACTGAGCTACAGATATGGTTCAGATCTCTGTGGAACGCTTAGGGTCTCTCCTAAAACCGAATTCAGAGACACTTCTGCTCTGGGACTCTTCTTTTCTTCACAATATTGGCAATTCCGAATTATGGCACCCTAAGCCCTGTACATTCTCTCTTACGGGATGTTAATGCAAGCCATAAACACCAGCTGATTCCCTCCCCGTTGTCCTCAGGGTGAGTCTACTCTAACAGTGTTTTCTGACACACAGTACATGAAGTCTAGTGCAGTGAGTTGGTTGTTCACTGACGATTCTGCGCAAAAGAGTCACCTTGTTGTCCCTGGTTCTCAGCAACTCGGCCACGGTGCACTCCATGGTGCCAAGGTCGTCCTGGTTGCAGGTGTCGTTCGAGGTCTCGTCATCCCAGTCGTAGATGGCAAAGCGTAATTGCTGCAGACACAATTGAAGAAAAAACCACTTTCAGTACACAATGAAACGGATGTCAGGATCACTGAATAAAAGGATCCTTTTGGGATGAGACAACACAAGTTGACAAAAGTATTTAGCATTGCCCTTGGCATTGTTTTCACCAGTCCCATTTTACAGCGCGATTAAAGCTGGTAATAAAGATCATTGTTTGACGACATAACTTCCCTGGGTCAAGTTAGGCAAATTTGAGATAGGACTGCTTGGGTATACTTGAGTGAGGCTCAGACTTAGAAGTACAGACAGACCCCTAATCTGGCAGAGTCGTCTCTTGAATCCTTGACCAGCAGCTGGAATGGAGAATGACAGCTTGAGTAGAGATGTTGGAGTGTCAGTTATCAACGCCAGGTAAAATATGATCTTCAATAACCGATGATTGTTCATCTCTACTAATCCTTGGCAAGCTGTCGAGCAGATGAAGGAAGAGCTGTCATTCCGCCCCCTCATCAGCTGCTGGTCAGGGATCCAATAAGTGGGTCTGCCAAGCAGAGGGTCTGGCTATACCACAAAGTCTGTGGGTGAGGCAAGGAAAGGTTAGTTTAGAGTCACGCTAGATTAGTTTAGGCACAGGTAGGGCAAGGAAGGTCATGTTAGACTCAGTTTGGTTGGACCTGACAAAGTTAGGTACGGAAAACTTGAAGATGAAATATGTTTTGTTCCCAGTCACTTGAAAAGATGATATTGTTCCACCTTGATTTGTGCCTCACCTGCTTCTCCTCAAAGTAATAGTCCAAAACGAAGGTGGTCGCCCACTCTGGGTTGCAGGTGTTCTTGATCCTCTCGGTCTTCCCCAACGGCTTCCACTGACGAGACCCTCTGGAAAAAAACAATCGTGGCACACGAAAGCGAATGTGTCTCCTCACCATGAAAGATGTAATACAAGATTTAAAGAAGATAAAAGTCTTAGAAATAATCCTCTCTCGCTCACACACGGGGAGAATGATTTTCAATCTCTCTGCAAGCATGATATGAACCTACTCTATTACATCGCGTGTGCCCACCGCGCAGTACACATGGACTACAAAGGCATTTTTCTCTTTCTTTCAATCTCATCTCTGTGCGAATGCGAATGCTCTCAAGGCCCCTTTTCCTCTCTCTCAGCCCCGCATGGCTTCCAGGACAGTGGGAGTCTCGTTTCGCCGCCCCCATCCGGCCGGCCCCCCGCGTCCCGGGGAGACAGGGCGGCAAATGGAGGCTCCACTGTCGGCATCCTCACTCCAGGGGGGAGGGAATGATTAAGAGGCCGTACCGAGGCCTGGGCCTTCCCTCAGCCGTCACTGACAAATGTCCAATGAATAAAAATATGGGAAAGGAGAAAGATGGAAAGGCCCTGCCTACGTCTAACAGAGGACCACCTAACTCTTCTCTATAAGCCTCACCACTAGATTTCCCCATATTAAGTTTAGCAGTGCCAGAATTATTTTTTTTACCATACTTTCTTTTGTGGCGTGGGGATTCAGGCCCATCTTCCAGGCCCTCCTTCACACTCTTCTCGGCAAGATTAGTCCATCTTTTGGCTCGTTATCATAATCTTGGCACCCCGGAGCTGTCTGGGAAAGCACATCAGCCTCCATGGGAGCGAAAGGTCTTGGCGGGCCTGGCGGAGGCCACCGAGGCAGCGAACAGCAACTGGGAATTATTTGTCAGGGAGGACATGGGAGAGGCCATGAGACCATAGAGAGGCACAGAAGTCATTCTGCCACGCTGATTTTGGACATTTTTGTCCCCCAGGGATTGTTCTGCACGTCCAAACTTTGGCAGTCCTTGTATCAGGGCCAGGAGAAGAGGGACGCCATTAATCTACCTCCTTCTGACGAAGAATGACTGAAATTGTCTGGCAGGAAAGATAACAAAAAGTCCAATCACTCTCTCGTTCTTATACACACTCCTCTTCCTCTTATGTACCCAAAAAGAAAGTATTGAAGGCACCATTTTGGGGGGGAAGAAGATCATAACCTCACCCAGAGGAGAAGATCTTGTCAAGGCCTGGTTAAATATTTAATCTTACCTTACAGATTTGACGAAGACCACGCAGACCGGATCTGAGCGGGAAAATCGATCACGGTCACGAAGATTTCTGAAAGACACACACATTTTGAGACTTAGGAACTTACTGTGAAGTTGAAACATTGTGCAACGAGACAACAGCCTTAGCAACGATACTCCACCCATCAGGGTTGATGGTCAGGGAAGCCACGCAATATTTTGGGCAGCTGCTTCTTTCCGACAAGGCCAAAGACCGCACAATCGAGGCCTCTGCTCAGCATTCGAGCTGAGATCTTCTGATCTCTCACAACTTGATCGTTGCAGCTTGAACAGTCCTTTGCTCACACAGATTATATGAGTACTATTTTTACTGTACTACTATGAAAGAAGAAAAGTGTCGTGGGAAGTTACTTCCGAAAGTACCTTTTGTGTGCAACGACTCTAGTGTATCCCAGCCAGTGCTACTGAATCCAATCCAGGAACCGTGTTTTGGCTATTAATTAATGGCGTGGCAACCCTATTCCACTGCTGAAAATGACATTCAACATGTCATGTATTCATAATACAACCTATACTATTGCCAATATTAATGACATAATTGACTCTCTCCTTTCTTCCCGGGGCGTTAAATGATGGGCCTATCACTGAAACCCAATGAATCAGCAGACCTGGTACAGTACAACGTGTTTATTACGGATAATCGGCGAACCCACATTTCTAGCAAAAATATTGAATTCAAAAACATTGATATTACCCTTCAATGAAAAATGATTGGTTGTTGGGTGAACAAACTCGGTTTTTTTTAGCAAATTTTGCTTGACATCCCAAGCAGACTATATCATAATTCTCCAACTCATGAGGGTTAAACAGCACTCGTTTTTCAACGGGAACTGCTAGTATTCAGACTTTGGTTCATTGGCGGACCCACATTAAAGAGGACTTTCGCCAAATAAGCGGGTTTCACTGTAACCCTAATCTTTGGCAATTGCACCTACACACCCTCCTGTCCAATGGCAACACAATTATAGATAGTATCATTTCCTGAGCTGAGGGTCTCACTGCAGGTGACAAACTTTGAGCAACATTTCTCCTCAGTTATAACAGAGCTTTTCCCAGTCAACATTATGAACAGACTTTTGGAAGTTTTAGGTGATCTAACAAATATTTCTTCACCCAAACTTCCATTTTTGGCACAAAATCACTTAAACTGCTACTTTTGGCAAAGGCTCGCCCAAAATGTCATTGTTGGCAGGTGAGTTGCATTAATGGTATTCAGGTCTGGCCTCCCTTCTGCACTGAAAGCAGGACAGACGCAAATAAACAGTTATGGGCGCACTCAATTAATGGCACAGTGCAGACCGGATCAGTCGCGCACGGTCATGTCAGACAGCTGCGTACAGGGTGTCCAAAAGGAGCCTTGAAAGCTGATAGCTTCCCTGAGAGGGACTCTACGGAGCTTTTATTCGGACCATATCACAAGTTTGTGTTGTCAACCATAAAATACTCATGCCAAAACCCCCCAAAACTAATAAGTTAGACTTGTGGAAATTACCAAGAATCCAGGTTTGTTCTAAGTCAACCTGCAAACCTCCAATTTCAATGACATCACGCAGACGTCATTCAAAGTCAGCCATGACATTTCGGAGAAGTTGAACGATGAAAACAATCTCATCTGTGATCCTCTGATTTAACTCATCGATTGAGACTGGGTTGGGGCTTTAGATGAAGATGGCAGAAATGGCAGTGTCACAAATTTGAAACTTACAAAACTAAAACAAAACAAAGTTGATTAAACGGCCGCGAAAACTTGTGTCATCCACTGGTGCCAACCTCATATCTGCAGCGCACTGTAACAGTGCGAATTGAACCCGCTCCAACAGAAGCCGCAGCAAATTCTCAATATGTGGCAATAGTGACCGCTTCCAAGTAGCAACCCCGAACCACAATTCAGATGCGCACGCACCATCAGTTTCCAAGTTGATGCGGAACAGTCAGGGGTTACTGCTCCAACGTAGGCTGAAGAGAGATGTAATATATAAGATAAGACTGGGCGATATTCCAAATTTCTTGACGAGTCTATACGCGACATAAAAACACATATTGTGTATCGTATTTGGTCAAAAAACTTGTCCACGACAATACTCCCTGAGAAGTCAAAATGAAGAAGAAGAGAAGCCAAGGAGGCTGGTGATGGTTACAAGTTGGGCTTGACCCATAAAAGTGTGAGTCAAGCTGAGCCGAGCCGAGCTGGATGTTTAACTCGGCCGTTTATGTAGTATACTTTGCATATAACCTTTTGGATACAGGTTTCAATGCTTTTTCCTTATTCTTTCCATAGGAGCCGCTCAATTCCGCACTAAGCTTAGAACAGTCTGTTTCGACCTGCTCAAGACCTGCTTAAGTGCAACTTGCCCTGGCCAAAGGTGTTGGACTTATCTAGCCTGCGCTGTAATTATGAAAAGCTTCAAAAGGACTTTTTGCTGCTGTGCAGTTACTTCCCAATGTGCAGCCTAAAATTTCTCCTCTAACTCAATAAAGACAGGAAAGAAGTCACCAATCCTCCGCAACCTGACATGTCAATTTCTTTCAACTAAGATCTCGAAGTTCAGTAGTAAACCATATTTTTCGTTCTAACCACCTAAGTGCTGTAACAGACAAAAGTCGGGACACACCTATAGAAGCTGAAGGTTTTTCGAAAAAGCTGAAGGGAAATTTCATTTACAATCTAACATCATTGACGTGAGCTGTTGGAAATGATTTGGTCCTTTATCACAACACAAATACCTCACAAAGTAAAAACGTTCAACAGAGTGCAACTGGTGGTTTGAAAAGTGCTGTAGGAATTTGACACTTTCAGTTTGAACTCTTTTATGGAAGAAAAACTTGTTTAAGTGGCTGAAAAGTGCATCCTTATTGAAAAGCCTTCCAACAAGAATCTATACTTTGTTTGCCCTCCTCGGGCCTTGGTCACATCCTTGCATTGCCTCAGCACGGACTGGACCAAGGTGGTCAATAGCATTGCCAAGCTCAGGGATGCAAAGCTGTAGAAGGCGATGTAATGCGAAAATACATCGTAGGTATAACAATAATTGGTGTGCTAAAGTGAAAGCAAGCACGTTGCTCGACTATCGTTATTGCTTGAATAATTTATATATTAAACAACTTTGCAGTAATGGACTCCTAAACATTGAACGTTAAAGTGCTTCCAGGCTTTGCATTTATTTCACTGTATTGCCAGTGCATCTTGTGGGACAAAAGAAGTCAGTGTCGGGCATGACTGCCGGACGACTCATGACCTCCGAAGGCCGCAAGGCCAAGAGAGGTCACGAGGCCCAGGGCTCCCACTGCCCAACAGCAGAAGGGTCATGTTAGGCACGGCCACAGCTGGAATTTATACTTCAGTGGCCAAGTTGTTCGATTCCTTGGGACTGCTGGCGCCATGAATCATCCTGGCTCGGATCACGTTGCAAGAACTGGTCCGGGGTCAACACCAAGCCATGGTGGAAGACCCATGGGACATGCCTATTCCAGAGCACCTCATCATCATCATAAAACTTGGTATGAACTAATTGACGAGTTAACAGGCAAAAGGATCCCCAGATGCATACGATCGGACTCATCGGATCACAAACTGACCCTACATATCTTCTGCGACGCATCAGCCAATGCTTTCGCACCATGTGCTTGCGTCGTTACGAAGAATAAGGAGGTCAGGACCCAGCTGACCCAGCTACCAGAGGACCGTCAGTTCAGCAGCTACAAGAAGGTGGGCTGTGGTGGAACGGACCGGACTTCCTCGTTGGGGAGATGAGCCAAGTGAGCCCAAGATTCCATTGATTAAAGTGGTCGGAGAGTTTAAACCCAGTAAGGCTCCATTCGCGGAGACCGTGGATTGGTCCGCGTGTATTCTTGACAACTTCCAAGCAGAAGAGGACGAGAATGAGCATTTTGACACCGTCTGTCACTTCGTCCTGGTTCAAGCGAGTGCGCATAACAGCGTATGTCCTCTGCTTCCTTCGACGTGCGCACAAGACAGCACAAACTCGTGCTCTCGAGCCAAAAGAGATGCACGAAGCTTCGCTTATGCAAGCAAAGCTCGCACAGAAGCATGACGACATCAAAGATACCAACCGTGACCTGAAAGATGTGGATCCATATATGGGAGAACATGGAGAGCTTAGGACTCAGGGACGACTTGAGTACATCAAAAAATTGGGCTTAGGAACAGTGCGACCACTCATCCTGAAAGGGAGTTGAGTGCATGGACGCGATCTCTGATCCATCATATGGCAGGCACTGAGCAAGTGCTAGCAGAGGTCCGGAAGAATTTCTGGATAACCCGAGGCAGGGAAGCCGTGCGCAGAGTGCTTAGGGACTGTGTAAAATGCAAAGACTTCGGAGCAAGGTCGTGACTCAACAAAAATAAGCCTAATCTCTGAAATCCGCATCCCAAATGACAAGAGTTATGCTTTTCAGGACACAGCCCTGGACGCAGCTGGTCCTTTCATGGCGAAGATGCCATGGGACAGACCAGGAGGCAGAGATATCAGCTAGTCTTTACATGCTGCACGCATTTACAGCTTTTGACTGGACTAGTCACCGAGTCTTTCCTGCTGGTCTTGGACCGCTTCCTTTCCAGGCGGAACCGACCCATGATGCTGGCCGTGGACAACGGAACCAACTTTGTGGGTGAAGCGAACGATCTGCTCCAAGCTTGGAGTGCTCTATCGACGGACGAGCTGAAGCAAAGGTACCAAATCGTCTTCAAGTTCAATGTTCCACTGGCTCGTCACCGCAATGGCTTGGTGGAAAGGATAGTGGGCAGTGCCAAAAGGGCGCTGTTACGTGTCATCGAACCCGAAGTTGCCGTCACCGATGAAGAACTTATCACAGCTTTCGCCATGGTTGAAGCCATCTTAAACTTTAGACCCCTTATATACAGTGGCGGCCACAAGTGAGCGTACAGTGGCGGAAAAGACGGAAAAGTTGATTTTTAGGACCTTTTTTAGTTCTAAAATGTGACCCTTCTTTTGTTAAAGGGGGCCGTCGCCCCCCTTTTATCCCCCCACTGGGGCCGCTGCCCCCCTGGTCCCCTACTGGAGGCAAGCCCCAGTTTTCACCCTGCAGTTTTGCTG
>JAAUXU010128460.1_pt1 | contig 11109 bp, 13 predicted proteins | sample 7278151 | NCBI WGS metagenome assembly JAAUXU01 (sample SAMN14350113, study PRJNA611818) | marine sediment metagenome | isolation source: surface marine sediment (1.8m) | place: French Polynesia: Moorea | collected 2018-08 | reverse complement strand
TACTGTATTATGGCATAGCATACAATGATGCATACTGTATTATGGCATAGCATACAATGATGCATACTGTATTATGGCATAGCATACAATGATGCATACTGTATTACGGCATAGCATACAATGATGCATATATTATAGTTTTGTGAGGCCCACCATTCTGGATCATAGTCTAGCCTCGAGTACCCTTGCCCAAGGACATGCTTGACTTCACCGGGTGTCAACATTGACTAATGTCCTGCATTAACCAAGCTACTCTTTCAGCTAGTGCTTTGCGACGCACGTGATCTCTGTCAGTGCATTGGAAGTTGAGCTCAAGACCAGCACTTGGAGTAGAGGCCGGACCAGATGTTGTTGCTGCCGCCGCTGCTTCCGTTTCTGCTTCCCTTGGGGTTTTCGTCCGCAAATCGGATCCTGCTTCTGCACGAGTGGCACGAGCTGTCTGACCTGAACTTGGTCTCGGTATTCGAGTCCACGTTGCCGTCCGATGTGTCCGTCCAGCCTCTCCTCGTCGACCACTCCACAGACGAGGGCGACGACAAAGACTTCTGCCAAGAATTAGACCGAGATGGACAGGAATTCGCTGCCGTCGTCGATCTCAGCTGGGGCAACGGTAGAGAGGAAGCAAAAAAGAGACAACCTCGATCAGACAATGTTCTGTGGCCTTCCACAGGTTGGGAAGTTGCGCGCCGTCGTTGCCTGGAGAGCGGGATCCCCTACATCTTCGTCTCGTCGAGCTCGAACGCGCCCTTCGTGCGCGCCACGGACGAGTTCTTGTACGCCAGGGACGCCGTCGACGCCGCCTTTCTCTTTGAGAAGGAGACGGAGCTGGAGCAGAGCCTCTACCAGATTGTGGGAAACTTCCACCTCAGGCTTCTGGCAAGTGCAGAAAGTTGATACCTTTGGGGCAGCATGAACTTCCTGACCTTTAACACTAGAGTGGTGAGCCAAAAAAAGGGGCCTTGTTTACTACATCTTACACAGGGTGGCCTGAAAACAGTTTCAACATAGTCATAAGAGAAGCTCTATGTACACGGTCTAAGGGTAGCTAGTTGTCCATCAGACACGAAATGTTTTGCCCGACACCAAGCATGAAAGGATGAGAAATCCCTTCTCTGGCTGCCAAATCCCACTGGGAACTCTGCACAGAAAGGATTGGACCAGAATCAGGTACCACAGGTGTCTGTTCTCCAGGAAGTGGAGACCAAAGTTCCAGGGCTGGCAGGAAGTCTTGCTCTTTTGGCCCTCAATCCCAAAATGTGCCTACCAATGTCTGTAAGCTAACGTTACGTCTGGGTTGACGCTTGAATCTATGTTGCATCAAATTTCACTTGAAAGTCCGAATGTTATTGGCCTTTTTTTTTGTTTGCTAGCACAAAAGGTGGTCCTCTCCATTTCTCCCACACTTCATCAGTTCATAGAATGTTTCACATAACAGTATTGTTTATGGAGCAACATTGACTGTTCACTATATGATAAGAAAATGAGAGAGTTGTGAACACGAAGCTGTGGATGCGGAACGAGTGGGTTGATATTCATTTTTTTCATCCATTCTCCACCCAAAAAGGTAGCATTTCCTCGAAAAAACTCATGGCACCCTTTTTTTGGCCATCACCCTGTAAAGGGTAAGGACCGAGGTACGACTTCGGTTCCTTAGGCGGTCAGAAAAGAAAAAAATCGTTGAAGAAGGTCTTCCTGTCAGCTAGAGACACCGAAGTACAGACAGGGTGATGCTGCAAGGAGGAGTGGTTCAAGTCATTCAAGGCCTCGGCCGAGGACATGACGTTGCTTGCCTACCTGGGGAGTCAGATTCTGTGAGTCACGACTGCAACACTCGCTGCCATCGAGGAGATATGAAGTATAAAGGGCATTTAGGCATTTTATGCCATTCGGCCGTGAGTAGGCAAATATGGTCTTGCCTTCTCTACCTCGCCTGCGAATACTCATTGTCCTCGCGCAAATGAGCAACTTAATGTGGAAAAGCATTGTTGTAGCAGAGTTTGCCAGACCGATTTCCTTTTTTCTGGTCATCCTGTTCGTCATAGTTGCCATTTCACCAAAGAGGGTCCCAGCTCCACTGCAGCACTTCTGCACCATCAAGGGCTTGGACCAAGAAAAAGTGTCTGTGCCGAGCCAGCTGACACTTTTCTCTGACTCACACTGCAGGTGCTGAGTCTCCAGGAGTCTGATCCTTTCGGCCGAATGTCGCGGCTGCGTCCTGTCCCTTCCGCCTTCGTGGCCTTCGGGACCACCTCGGAGCTCACGCATGTCTTGGACACCGCGCAGAAGGAGAAGCTTGTGCGCAGAGACTCCAGGTTGTTATTAGATTAGTTACGAAACTTGCTAAAAGTCATTTCAGCCTTCTTTTTTTTTTTTTTTTTTTTTTTTTTAATTTTTTTTACCACAGATGGAACTTCATCGTGGAGGATTTTGACTCTGCTGACTTTGCCACGAGCGGCTTGACCGCTGACGTCGTCATCGCCTCGGTCAAGAACAGTTGCTGCCAGCTCCTGGAAGAATCAGAAAATTGCCCGTGTTCCACGGCTTCCAAGCCCAAAAAGTTCATCGTGGAGAAGGCGGCCAAGTATGTGGGCTCAGTGGTGCAGGACATGATTCCCCAGTCCTACTCCTGCAGCCAATCCGCGGCCACCAACGAGACGAGGGAAGTATCCGATTTATACGTTGAGTGGTTGAGGAGAGGCTTTTGCAAGGATGAACAATGGCTGTTCTCTTCTACAGGGAAGCGTTTGCAACTTCAATGAGGTCCAGACTGCGCGATTCTGCTTACGACTACGGCGATGACGAAGCATTTTCGTACCCTCTGGAGCTGCAGTTCAAGGTGGCCCACAAGATGAACCGTTCACTGGAGCTGATCGCATCCTGGAGCGAGGCAAAAGGCATCGTGTTCGAGGAGGCCTTCAAAAACAGCCTCATCCCCAGGTTCTTCAGGGTCGGGATGTCCATTTCAATGCCCTGGTTATACGAGAAGAAGGATGACAACGGAAACATTGTCAAGGACAGTGACGGAAACGTCGTCTATGACGGCTACTGCATAGATCTCCTCGTCAAGATTGCTGAGAAGCTGCACTTTGAGTTCGAGGTGGTCCTCACCGGCGAGACGAGACCGGGCTACACCTATGGAAGGAAGCTGGAGAACGGCAGCTGGACTGGCATGATCAAGGATCTGGCTGAGGGAGAAACTGACCTCATCGTGGCGGACTTGACCATGACCTCGGAGAGAGAAGAGGTCATTGACTTTGTTTCGCCATACTTTGATCAGGCTGGAATCTCCATTGTCCTGAGAAAGAAGCTGAGAGAGCAGTCACTGTTCAAGTTCCTCTCAGTCTTGAAGACAGAAGTCTGGTTGGGGATTGTGGCTGCTGTGGTGCTGACTGCACTGCTGATCTGGCTCCTAGATCGGTACTCTCCGTATTCTGCCAGAAACAACAAGGCTGCTTATCCATACCCATGTAGGGACTTTACCCTCAAGGAGAGCTTCTGGTTTGCTCTGACATCCCTCACTCCTCAGGGAGGAGGAGAGGCTCCAAAAGCTCTCTCAGGAAGAGTTCTGGTTGCGGCGTATTGGCTCTTTGTGGTGCTCATGTTGGCCACATTCACAGCCAATCTGGCTGCTTTCCTCACTGTGGAGCGAATGCAGACCACTGTGCAGAATCTGGAAGAATTGGCAAGGCAGTCCAGGATCAACTACACAGTGGTGGCCAACACCACCTACATGGAGTACTTTGAGAACATGGCAGGTGCTGAGGAGGAGCTCTACCACAAGTGGAAGGAGCTGACACTCAACAGCTCGGGCAACCCTGCCAAATACAGGGTGTGGGACTATCCCATCCGGGAGCAGTACACCCACATCTTGAAGGTCATCAAGGAGACTGGACCAGTCAACGGCACCGTCGTCGGTTTTGAGAGGGTCTTGGCCAACACCGACGGCGACTACGCCTTCATACACGACGCCGCACGCATACGGTAAGTAAGTACTCACTACAGGGTGGGCCAAAAGTGACTTCGAAACGCCGACAAGACCTGGACCTGTTTGGTGGCAGGTCTTGTCTAGTTTTGTCTGGCGGAAAAGGCAAATACGGGGGTTGACCCAAGACCCGAGTGAGACTAAATGTTGCACCACAAGCTTCTCGACTTCGGTTGTTAGAGAAATTGCTCATTTGCTTATGATTGCCATTGAGAAAAGCTGACTTTGTTAGGTACGAGGTGTACAACAACTGCAACTTGACTGAGATTGGCGAGCCCTTTGCCGAGCAACCCTACGCTCTGGCCGTGCAGCAGGGAAGCCACCTGCAGGAGGAGCTGAGCAGAGTCATCCTGGAGCTCCAGAAGGACAGGTACAACAGGGTGATTGGCTCACCAAAAAGGACTCGCTTCCGCTAATTGAATAATTAGTCACTCACTTAGTCAGTCGTTGGAGTGCACGATAACTTACGCAGTGATTGCCCAGTGACTGAGCGTCAATGGAAGTACATCAGGATTTTCCTCCAGGTACTTTGAGTCGCTGCAGAGTCAGTACTGGAACAGTTCGTCCAGGAACAACTGTCCAGTCCTGGATGATTCCGACGGAATCACGCTCCAATCACTGGGCGGAGTCTTCATCGCAACTCTGATCGGACTCGGACTCGCGCTCTTGACGCTGGCAGTCGAGGTCGTCCTTCAGAGGAAGAAGGACGTCAGTAAAGTCAGCAGTGACCACATCCACGACGTTCCAGATCATCCATTCCAGAAAAGAACAGCCATGCCAGCAATCATTTCCAACTGATGGCGATCTTTAACAGCTCTGTGTGTGTTATTTGCCTCTCCAGATCTAAATGTCACATATATACGTAGGTCGTCAGTACATCATACTCGTATTCCGTATAAGATGTACCGTGAAATTTTCGGAATATGCTTGATTCTTTTTGGTGCACCTGGGAAATATTTCTCGGGTGTATATAGACAAAATCAAACGTATCCCAAAATATAATGCTTAGTTAATACGGCACAATCACGTATCACTTTTCCTGTAGCTCAATGGCTGTCGTGGTGGCTCCGATGCGTTCAGTCTGGGGCAGAAACCAAGGTTGTTTACTTTTGGACGGAGGAAAATTAAGCTCCAGGGATGAAATGTCACCCTTAAGTCAACTCCGACAAATATTAATGTACTGTATAACTGTACAATTACGTAAATTACAAAAATATGGGGCATTGAAGCTATTTTTGCAGCCCACATGGCCATTCAGGTGGGGATAAATTTCCCATCTCACTTAGTCATAATTTAGCGACATCAAAAAACAAGGTGGCCCATTAAAAAACGTCCATTTCTACAGGGCCATATCTCAGGAGCAGTCGCGCCTTCTGACAGCAACAGGGTGGCAATACAAAGTTGTAGTACTCTAATTTTTTTTTAGAGCTTTCAGTGAGCCACCATGTACAAAGGCATGAATAACGCAGGGTTTTTCTTCGCAGATTCAAATGCGAAAAATAAACTTAACTGTGGTGTCTTGGTCCTGATGCTAGGAAGTTGAGAGTTCATTGTTGAGAAGTTGAGTGCCGGTCCGAACTCTGCACCCGTGCAGGTGGCTGCGTACATGATTGTGAGCGTGTACACGTGCACGCGGTCGAGATCCCCCGCGCCCACCGGAGGAAAACACTCAGAAGTATGTGAACAGTAATCTCTTGTTGACCACATCTCTGCTGCCCTCGTACTTGTCCAAGTTGAGGATCCTTCCGTACATCATACCTGCTACTAGTTTCAAAGCCTTCAAAGCTCTCTGAAGCAACTTCAGAGAGCTTCGAAGGCCTGACAAGACCATTGGCGGTCTGGCATCTCAATGTAATTTAGTAAATTAGTAGGCTGCAATGAGGCCGACGCAAATCAAAGAGTCAAAGCAACATAAAGTGTTGCTCCTGCTGTCTGAGCGGAAACAAGAGCAGTGCCCCAACATTGTTGTAAGCTACATACTCGTCTTTTCCAGACCAATGTTTAGGGTGCTGTTGGTGCGTATGTTGCCAGCCATGAAGACCGACAGGACCGCGGACCCCTGGTTGGAGACCGAGCAGTACCTGAGGTTGCGCAGAGGAGAAGATCTCAGGTAGACAATTAAAAGACATATAGACATTTTGGCCTCTGAATGTGTCTGCAGTTCAAGTAGTTGTTGTTGCTGTTCAGGCCTGCGTCAGTGACGAGCGAGCTGACCTGCCGCTACGTGCGCAGGGGGGGGGGACCCCTACTGTAGAGGCGGACACGTCAAGACCGAGGCAGTGAGGTCACAATTGCACCTGACACGTTCCTCTTGCGGACGTTTTGACTTATGTTGTATACAATATAGCAAGAAACAATATATATATGTATATATTAGGGCGTTTCAAATTTTTTTTACAGGCTTAAAAAGTGGCACCAGGTCAAAACATGCATGTTTCACTAAAAAAACCCCACCCTTTTTCTTAAATAGTTTCCTGACATGTCTAAAATGGCTGGAAGTTTTACCACAGCAGCACAGTACATAAGACTGCCTGAATTCATACTTTCAGAAATGCTATGTTATAAAAGTGTCTCCAATTGGGCTGAAATTTTAGGTGCTTATAGTAGGTGGTGTCTGGTATATTGTGTATATATATATATATGTGTGTGTGTGTGTCACATCAACGTGTTAGGTGAGTCCTTCATCTTGCTATGATACACGAATTCATGACTCCTGCGAGGCCGCTGAAATCATGGCGTTTCTCAGACTGATGAGGTCACAAATGGTTGGGTGGGGCCTTATGGCAGTTGACAGACAGTTCAGTTCACTTTTTGCTAATGAATTGCAGTGATCTCTGATTAAATGCGGAGTTAGGGACTAAGCAGAGTGTGCGACAAAGCAGGGATTGAGAGGGGACCACTGAGATGTGTCAACTGTCACTAGTTTTGGAGCTGCTCAAGCACAACCTAACCTAACCTCTTTTGAATGCAACAGGGAGCGATTGATGTAATCCTGGAGACCAGATGGCCGTCATCAGCAGTGGCGAGAGATGGCAGTCGGGACTCCAGAGCTTTGGGGACCTGATCAGCCTCCGCAGGAGCGAGATAAGGCAGTCCGGACTCCAGAGCTTTACGGACCTGGCAGTCCAGATCGAGATTTCCCGACTGTCGTCGATGAGTTCTGTTTACACGTCAACTTGTCTCCCTGTCGCTCTCTTTTAACATAGCAACTTCTCGACCCGGACACGGGGTTTTTGCATGCTTGCTCATCGCGCCGGAGGACCTGGGGAGTGAATCCCGGCGGAAATGGTAGGCCAGGGGGTCAGGATTCTTCTGTGAAAATTTCACTCCATTTCATCCAGGTTCACTCCCTGAAAAAGTCAAATTTCTCTTCTGTTTGGCATGGCTCCCCTCTCCAGGTGGCTTCCTTTTGAGCACTCTAGCACCAAAATGGGCAGCCTCAACATTGGCCCTGTGTACTCAACTTTGTGTCCCAGCATAACAGCTACACGTTCCACATTCAAATTCCACCTCGATACGTTTCAGGACAGCGTAGGAGGTGCCGTCATGCCCGACGCAATGACTTACGGCCAGGACTGTACAATTTCCACCGGCTGGATCACTGAGACCTGGTATAGTAATGTTCTATAGTGGATGACTTATCAACAGCATCAACACCCACCACATGAGCCCCGACTGTATGCAGGTCAGCAAGGATGCTGCTTTCCTGGCACTTATCGGAGACTAAAGTAACAGTACGTTCCAGCTCTTGGTCGCAGTCCAAAGGCAGCAAATGTAGAAACGATGTGCAAGATACAGCTCAGATACATTTTGGCGACTGAAACTTCAAAACTCAATGAGCTCACGACAGAAAGTTGTGTGACAAGCAGAAACAATCTTTAAGTGACTCTGAACATAGTAATGATACATGATCTATATACAGTATGTCTGGAAAGTCCACGGAACATTTTTTAAAGCAACTTTGTGACTTTAATGGTGCTTTATTTTGCAGAACCTTTTAAGTCACGTGGTATCTATGCCTCAATTCGCATGGTCTTGGTCAGCTGTAGCTGCTTACAGTCCCAAGAAAAATATAAATGGAAGAAGTCGGTAAAAAGATTGCTGCGCGCCTCGATGATGGGGATGCTGTAAAGGACATAGCAGAGCGCTTTATGGTTTGCAAAGAAATAATCTCTGTATGCATGTGATCAAATATGATCAATAAGATGTCCATATGTCGTATAAAGTGTCCTGTTTTATACGCATCTCCATATTAGCAGTCAAATTTCCCCCCAATTTTTTGTGTGGAAAGTCCCCCCCCCGACTTTCCAGACATACTGTACTAGTTTTATTATCATTAGTATTGCGCCAGTACCTCACTCCTGACTTTTAGGTAAGCGAGCAGACATGGGTGACTGACTGAGGACAAGACTCCAGTGGCCATGAGGTTGACGAAGCACTGTGACTTCTTCCTCAATCTGGATGCCACGTCTACCAATGACAGCGAGCTCTGCCAGGTCATCAACCTCGGCCTGGCGGGTCAGTACCTTGTGCACTGAGACCAGACCATGATGCATGAGGCCAGAGAGGTGGGAGGTCAAGTCAGACAGGGTATCAATGACAAATTCGATAGTTGCCGATCATGAACATGTTGCTGACACGTATTTTAACGCTAATCGTCCACTAACTCCAGTTTTAACGACAGTCAAAGGTCAGAACTTGGTCAGAATTCTGTCTGGGATGCCCTGCAGCTGACAAGATGGATGTTTCCTGGTGACTTTTAAGCCCCTTACATATCTGCTTTCGATGGATGTTTATTTAACACCCTGCACTGGTCTTTCTGGGCATGAGATGAATTCTCAAGCCCCATGAAAGTTTTAGGCAGAAAAAGAACCCATGGAATATAGAGAATGATAATATATCTTGCTTTTCTGTACAGGCAAGACGAACTATTGAATATTTCATAGCAGTATTCATGCTACTCCAGTCGATCATTAGCAATTCTATTCATTAGTAATGGGTTGCACTGGCAGATAATTTTTCGTCAACGCAGGAATTGTTGAGGAGGGTACAAAAAACCAACTGCAGGGATGTATGGCCGTGTCTGTCATTGCAAAGCCAAATTCCGTTTCGTAGGTCCTCAGCTTGCCCAAGCATGCCTCACTCGTAGAGCCCTTAGAGGCTGACGGAGGAGACACTCAGCCTAAAGAAGGCCTTGTGGGGCCTTAATTTGCAAGGAGTAATATTCAATACCCAAACGGCAAAAGATGGTGGCAAATCGTTGAAGACGCATGTCAGCAGAAACCTTCTCATTCAATCTGGGCTCCTATAGCTGAAATAATGACCTTGATGCCAAGTGGAACCTATTGCAGGTGTTGACAAGCTGTTTCCTCTCCATGTTGGCCGCGGCCTCCTCCATGACAGCCTCGAGGAGCAAGTCCACGGTGTGTCGAGCACGTTTGAAGGTCACCCTCTCCAACATGCTAAGGGCAGCATTGAGATCTGGCGAGCTGAGAGGCCAGAGCTCCTTTACGCAGAACATGCCCATGTTATTGTCCTACCAATCAGCACCAGACGAGACACGATTTGCTTGGAATCAGGTCATCCGCCACATCCCTAATCCATAGCTTCACTATGTTGACGAGGACCTCCAGGGACGCCTCCTTCATGGATGGCTTGCCCTTGCCCAAGGAAGTGGGCAGATGATCCAGACAACTAAGCAGCCAGGATCCGGAAGGAGGAGGTGGACGGGTCTAGGTCAATCAGGTTGTGTAACTCCTCCAGGAAGCTCTCGTTTCTCCTCTTGCAGCCAGTGTGGTTCTGCTCCCTCCCTCGAGGTGCGGCAGAACTTTCCAAGCAAAGCCAATGTGCAGCACAGTTGTGCTCGGCACTTCTTCAGGAACGTCACAATCTTGGTGGGCGTGCACACAGCACGGAGGGCAACGATGACGGCCACGCAGCAGTCGTGGGCGGTCGACATCTCAGAAAATTCCCCATCAAAACAACTCTGGGTAGCTGAAGCTGCTGGTTGCTAAATGAGTGCTGAGGCAATGTTACCGACCTCTAACTGAACATTTCTGTCAGGCCGAGGAGACCTTGCAACTGTTGCCATTCAGGTGTCCGGCGTGCTGGCTGGCGACCGCATGGCAACCCTGAACCAGACCGACGGTCCTGCGGTGGGCAATACTGTCTTTCCTCGGTGGGAAGGCGGTATCAGGCCCAGGAAGGGTTCAGTGGTGGCACAAATAGGTAGATTTGTGCATCATGGACATCTATGGAGTCATCTACTGTTTGTTACGTTGTACGATGTGACATCAGGACCCATGGTATGTACATGTGTACATGAGCCTTATTCATTCACGGTTTTCGGTCTCCAAGGCTCGGCGCCATCGGTGCGGTGTTGGAATCATGCATTCCGGTGTGCGTACTTCATATGTGGGTCCGGGTGTGCACCAACTTTCAATGGGTTTGTGACCGCATTTGGGCACCGTGCGCCGAAGGCGGCCCCTGAAGCGAGGACTGATGAATATGGAAAATCTCAAAATTAGGTCTTCTGAGAGTGAGAGAGAAATCCTGGGCCACATTTTTGAATTGCGCTTGTAACCAAGGATAAAGTAGGAGTCGGTTATGAAATGTCACCTGGGAATCTGACCTGTCTGAAAGTGCAATCAACCGGCAAGACAGCTGAGACGTCAATAAGTTTTTGGAGACTAGAAATGAGCACAATTTCTGTTTACATACTTTACAGCGTCACCATGGGAATTATACAAAAGAGGTCTGGATCCCTCAGAATGAAGGGGTGAAAGTGTTGAAACCACTCGGGTTTTAGAGAAAAAGTCTTAAGTTTGTGACACCAAACAAAAAGAAATCTCAGCGTTGTAAAGTTCTCTGTCAACTCCTCAGGTGGGACATGGCCCAGACTGGCAGCTCTGATGCCCCGACCCGTCACGGCGGCCGCCCAATCATGATTGGCAGCAAGTGCGGGTGGGTTCGGTCGCACTCCTCATGTTCAGCAGACGAGGCCCTGTCCAAAATGCGCCAGCAGACAGATCAGGACTTTGAGAATGGAGATCCAATGAAACTCCAAGAAGAGGTATTCTTGCAAGACCCTTAAAAGACTCACCCGAAAAAAGACTTTTTTTTCGGAG
>JAAUXU010009965.1_pt1 | contig 11110 bp, 16 predicted proteins | sample 7278151 | NCBI WGS metagenome assembly JAAUXU01 (sample SAMN14350113, study PRJNA611818) | marine sediment metagenome | isolation source: surface marine sediment (1.8m) | place: French Polynesia: Moorea | collected 2018-08 | reverse complement strand
CCCTTTTGCTCCAGTATGTCAGTGCGCTGTAAACACGCCTTAGCCAATGGCCACCCCACCCCATCCCCCTTTCTTACTTTAGCACGCAGCTACTTTTACATACAGTACAGTACGGACAAACAGAAGGAAAAAACAGCAGCACTCACTCCATCTCTTGCTGATCCTCCACGCACCCCCTCCACTCCAGTCCGCACCCCTCCCTCCCCTCGCCATCCTCCCTCCTTCTTCCCCTGCGATACCACCACCAGAGACGCGGCCACCAGCACCGCCAACTGCCCCGCAAACGCCCCCTGGAAAACTGGACAGCAGCAGCTCCAAAAACTCCTGTGGCGCCAGCAGCAGAACTTGTGGTTCCACACTGGCCGTTGTTGCCCACTACTGGGCCCAGGCAGTTACACACATGTTGTCCAGTAGCTAAGGGAATGAGGGGACAACTCGTAGGTCGGTACAGGGCGTGGGATGACGCAATAGATGCGCAGCGGGAAAAAAATGAGATCTATTGGGCCCAAAAGACGGACAGACGGACAGAGGAGAAAAATCTTGTTTTTGGGCGGGGCGTTGTTGAGGAGCGGGGGAGGACAATGAAGACGGATGCACAATTTGGGTTTTCGGGCGGGGGAGGAGGAAAGCGACTCTTATTTAATGTGGAGAGAACGGAGGGTGCAAAGAGGTGGTCAGAAAATTTCCCCGCTGTCATTCCCCGCGATGCAGGAGGCAGATATTTATTTGCCGACGACTGAGAGCGCTGTGTCCAAAATGCATGTGCACGATAAAATCACATCACTCCCGCGCCGTACTACTACTGTATATCCTTTCTGACGTAAGGAAGGAGGATTCACGGAGCACAACTGCGTGTGTATTGCATTACGAGTTTATCGCCCCTGATTCTTCCTGCAAAAGCACTCACACGGACTGAGAGATGGGAGGGGAAGAAAAGGGGAGAGAATGGGGATGGGGATGGGGATGGAAAACAATGTAAATAATTGAAGTGGAGAAGCAGGAGCTAGATAGCAGCAAGGAATGGGAGGGAGGGGGAGGACCTGCGCCAGAAAGCCCCTCCAGGGAGGAAAGGGATGGGGGGATGCACTTTGTTTATCCAGTGCCTCGCGCAGCATCTCTCTCCGCCGCATCGCCCCATCCCCTCTTTTGCTTTTGCTGCACCACCGCCACTCCATCCCACGTACCGCCCGCATTTTCTCCGCCAAAAGCCTCTCCCCAACGACGCGGCAGTAGCATTAATCTTATAGATATGTAACTTCCTCCTACTGCTGCAGTTGCGGCAAAAGGGACACTAATTCAAAAATATTTGTTCTTGTGATGCAATGTGGTATTTGCCCTAAAGTACACGAGCGGAGAATGCACCCACTTACTCGAGATGCCATCACGCCTCCGCCGCCAAAAGATAGCGCCGGAGCAAGAAGATGCCTCCAGCTGCTGCTCCCAAGGGAGGTAGGGGAATATAAGGAGGGATATGTCGGGTCTACTCATTGTTTCCTCTTCTCGCTGCACCTCTTCCCGCCAGCCCCATCCTCCGACCCATGCCTTCATTCTTGGCACCTGCTGTTCCCGGCCCCTTCTCTTGCTCGATGACTGTCGCCCTCATGTGTTTACGGTATAGCCTTGAATAAAGGACAAAAATGCACTCGTTATGCTTTCTTTGTATGTGTGGTTTTTTAGGGTGTTTGTCGGGAAAGCTACATCTTAAGAAACACGCAAGACTTTTGATGCAGTGGTGATTTCCAACGAGAGAAGGGAGAAGCAGGACAATTTTCCTAGTCATCATCCTTTTACTGGGCATGCAAGAGGAGAGAAACCCTGGGGCCAGGATCGGTCGATCCAATTTTAGGCGACATCCGAAGCCGCGCACCATCGACTAGACACTCACGGTAGGCAGACAAGATTGACTTAATTGAATAAACCGAAAGTAGACGGACGTGGAGGGTAGAATTCTCCCAGGCGGCTTCTCTCAATTCATGAAGGCATTTCCTCCATGGTACATATAGGCCGGAGGGGGAGGGAGGGAAAGAGGGCCGGGATGGGAGCTTCTCTTTCATTCCCTTTGAGCAACTTGATATCTTCTTCCTCTTCTCCCCTCCTCCGCTTCCCACCCGCCTCCAAAAAAAAAGCGACGAGACAACGTCACCGGAGCTCGGCTTTCAAGCTTTCCCCGGCCGTCATCCAAAGCCCCTTCTCCCCATTCCATCCATTCGCCCTCCTCCTCCGCCCATGGAAGAATTTTCCCACCGAGTCAAGTCGTCAAGGCTTTTGAGCAGGGGAGGAGAGGGCCAAGCTTTCACGTCACCCACGTTGACAATATGGACAGGATCACTCCTCCTGGGCTAGTGACATGGAGGGGAGGAGACTTGCAGGAAGGGGGACTCCCATTGTTGTCCCTCCCATGGGCCAAAGATCAAGGATAAGGTTGCTACGGACGGATTGACACCCGACCAGGGTAGTCTGTACCTAGGGATACTGATACGGGGGAAATCCTTTTTCAGCAGAGGACAAGGGAGGCCACGACATAGAAGAGGGGAGGTGACACATGTTGTCCACACGCCAGGAGAGGGAGGAAGGGTACAACGATGAAGACGAAGACGCCGTCTGGCGATGCTAGGTCAGGGCTGCCAAGGCCAAGATTATTCGACAGCACGTTCTTCTCCCCCCCCATCTCCAGTCTGCAGAAAAACAGAGGGAGGAGTAGAGGGGGAGATGTCGAGAGAAAAAGAGGGTGGAAAAGGTCATCCTCGCCCGCCGCTGACAAAAGCTATTGTACTATTTTTCTCCTTTTTGTTCTGTATCTTGATGCGGTTCCCTTCATGCACCATGTGCAGCACACAACGTTACATGCGGCGTCAGCTCAGCGGAGTGGACTGTATAACATTATGCATTGGCGGGAGGAGGAAGAATCCCCCCTCCCTCCCGCCCCCTCGTTTATACTCCAGCCTGCGGCGGAGGCGTCTTCCTCCTCATATCCCTCTCCGCCCTCCCTAGTACCTCCTCGATCCTCCTTCTGCTTTCATCTTCCGCGTGCCAAAAAAACCTCCTGAGGATGTGTGCGGCGCGGTGTACCACTACAGCCCCCAAAGCAGCCTTTATATGCCTCCGTGTCGGATACTGTGGTCTCGTTCCACTACTGAAACCGCCTCGTCCCTCCTACCTTTTACATTTTTCCTTTGCTGCTGCTGCTATCTGTGTGTCCGTGTCATAGACAAATGAGCTCCTGGATATCTCCCCCTCCCTTCCTCAGCCTTTTTCCCCCTTCCCCCTTTCCCCCCGCTGCTCTTTTCTTTATCTACCAAGTGAAAAAGAGGAACTTTTTCTTTCTTCTCCCTCCCCTCCTCTTCCCGACTTTCCGCCCTCCCTCCTTTCCTGTTCCTCGCAGGGTCAGCAGCGTCCATGGGGGGGTCGGGCCTATATATATATCTGTGTTTGGATATGCAGCATGTCTGTTGCGCCGGATATGCAACATATCTCTTCTGCGTGTTTTGGATATGCGGCCTGTCTGTTGCGCCCGATCTGCGTGTTTTGGATATGCGGCCTGTCTGTTGCGCCGGATATGCAACATATCTCTTCTGCGTGGTTCTTGACGTGTTCAGTTTTCGTCCAGATATTCCGAGACTTTCGGATATGCAGAGAGAGCGAGCATCTTCTTCTTTGGATGTGAAATTTTCCCTCGTTCAGTCTGGTCGCCATCGAGGATTCACCTTATACGGGGACGAGGAGACTGGACGAGCGGTTTCATTCTGGACCACGGTTCCGAGGAGCGGGGGTTCGAGTCCAGTCTCCTCGTTCCCGTTTTGGAATTTTTTTTTTAACCACAGCGTCCATGGGGGGTCACGTGTGTATGTGACGCCGGATATGCAAAAAAGTTTCCGTTTCTCCAACTTTTATTAATACTTAGTACTGTAGCGGGGTTTTATCCACTTGTTCGGTTGGTTTCGTTTCTATTTCATTGGAGGTCTTAAGTGTTTGGAAAATCTGGTGTCCGATGCGTCTTGCTGGTGGGGAAGGGGGAAGGCAGGGGAGGGGGACGGGAGGAGGGGAAGACTAGATAATGGCGGCGGCTGCATTGGGAACTGCAGGGTATCCAATTTCTTCGTGGACTCTTCTCCTGCTGCATCAGGATTTCAGCACGCGCTTAGTAGTAGTAAGGCAAGGACTTTCCAGACCTTCCTATCAAAAGGGAAGAGTTGAATGGGGTTTTGTTATGCGGCCAGTGGGAAACAGCGCCGAATGAAAGAGAAAGCTACTTTCGCAACATTTTGACGCGAAAGCTCGAAATTCCAGTCGTTTTGTTCAGGAACGGGTTGGGGTAGGAGGCGCGTGCTTTCTTTCTACATGGCTTTCCACTTGTATATCCGTCTTTGGGCAGATTTGCGCCTGCGGCAGGATAGCTCGCTACGGTTAGTGCTTGCTTGTGCTTGGCACCGAGAGGACGATTTGCGGCCGATTCTTCTGTCTCACATATTTCGGGTATGAACGGGCCGGAAAAAACTATTGTTTGGGCTCAGCTTCCCTTTCCGCAAAATCCGTATCCTGCCTACGACTTTGTCTCGCTAGGCTTAGGAGGCGGCATGGAGTCGACAGAATTTTTTGTGCCGGTTCAGAACTATGTCAGCAGTATCTTTGAGGAAAAACAAGCAATGTCTCAGGAGACAGCAGGCGGACGCGCGATGGATCTGGTAGAATTCAGAGCACCACCTAGTGCACCAAAACAAAAGAAGGAGGCCACTAATACAAAACTTAGGGGAGGCGGAGTTGATTTGGTGGAGAGTGCATTTATGCATCCTATCAAGGTAAAAGATTGTCTTAATAAACTTCCTCGTTATGTTTTTTATGCTAGGTTTCTACTGTGGAATTCCGTCAACTCAGCAAGCCCCCACCAGAGAAGAAAGAAAAGACATCGCCAAGAGTCATCGGAGAAAAAAAAGACATCGCTACTACATCTCCGACTAAACGGCGCAAAAAACCCTCCAAGGTTAAGGAGTACTTCCGCATCGTCTAGGAGATGGCATCGAGGTATTTGAGCTTTTCGTCTTTTAATGTATGATGCAACCGTTTTAGAATAGGTTCTTTTCGCTTAATTGCAGCGTCTTGGTGGAAGGTACGGAGCTGATCTCCAAAAACTGGGCAGAAGACTTTTTCTCGGATCGGCCTACCGACTGGAGATTCGAGGCGGTGAAGATGCAAGCCTTTCATCCGGTAGAGTCCCTTACAAATGCACGTCAAATGACATTTGTACTTTCGCGCTTTATGGGTCCCTACATTTACTTGCCCGATCGTATGATACTTAAGGTAGAAGTCCTTTTGTCACAGGTGGGCGCCGACTCAATCCCTCCTGCAAAAAAGGTCGCTCCGATTAATAATACATTTCATTCACTCTTTCAGTCTTGCAGAATTTGGCTCGGAGAAACACTAGTCACAAAAAATGGAGAAAACTACCCTTTCAAAAGCTACATGATTGATTTTCTTTCTATGGATTCCAATGCTAAGTTTAGTTGGATGAAGGGTCAAATGTGGCATCAGGATACTTTTGGGCACGACTTAGCAAATCAAACAAACACAGCCCTTAATGCCGGTTTCAAAAGCCGCATGCATAGGTTTAAGAACGAGGATCAGTCTGAGTATGTTACTCACTCTATACCCCTTATGGGTCGTCTGCATTCTGACTTGGGCTCAAATAAGAAAGGCATATGTCCCGGTCTAGGAATGAGGGTTGAACTGTCTTTTTCGAGCAATGATTTTCTTATTCAGGTTCCTAGTGCTGATACAGCAACATATTCCCTCACAATCACGGATGCTGTTTTATTTTGTCCCGTTGGACAACTATCAGCAGACTCCTACAAAAAAATAGAAAAAGGGCTTGAAACAAAAAATATTAAAATGTTTATAAATCGCACTGAGGTCACAAATAGGAATATCCCCGCAAAATCCCAGCTTTTTAATGAACAGCTCTTTCCTGGCGCCCCACTACCCTCAAAAATGGTACTAGCAATTTTACCCACAGAAAATTTTCTAGGAACACAAAAGACAAATCCATTTTATTTTCCGCGAAAGTTTTCATGGATAACAAGAACAGAAGAGAGACGTCGTTCCCAATCGCAAGGAACTCCATCTACATTCGAGGCAATTCGTGATGCTTTTACACCTCCCACTACTTCCGGCCTTTCGACCCCAGAAAATGTTGAGGGTATTACAAAACATACCTCGTATGTTGAAAAAGTTCTTGTTACTCTGAATGGAGAAAGTTTGGATGGTTTGGACGGAGGACTAGCTTCGGAATCGCAAGATATGACTAATTTTATCCGACTTCATTATTACATGGGTTACATGCAATCACGCACGGGGAATGCAATGACGTACGAGGAATTCTGTAATGGTTTTTTTTTCCTTTATTATGATTTGACCACTGGAGGACAAGCAACAAACCCTTATGTGATTCCCGCCATTAGACAAGGCAATCTTCATGTTCAAATCAATCTGTCAAAGCCGTATCCCCATGAATTAACAGTGCTAGTATTTGCGGAGTATCCTACTAAAATTGAGGTTAATAAGTTTCGACAACTTTCGATGAGTTATTAAATGTATATGTGCTCTGTCAAATATTAAATAAACAAATAAAAAGTATGTTCACACTAGCATGTTGTCAATTTCTCGAGTTCACAAAGTACTTCAAGATATGCTAGATTAAGACCCAAGAAATGTTTTTGAATAAACATTTCCGTCCGACAAAAATCAGTTGTTTCACACGCACACTTAATTACTGTGGTCATTTTTTTGGTCATACAAGGATATACAAAATCTGTCGTTTGGAGTGAACTCTTGATAGCTTCTCTTTTAAATTTGTTGATGAGGTCGAACTGGCGTGGAGTCGGATTGAGTGCAAAAGGAAGTAAGTATTTTAGTTTCTGCAGAAAAGCCATGTAGGTAAAGTGATTGAAATAAAAGTAACACGATGTTTTGGCCACCTTTGTATATACAAGCGACAGTCCTTCTGCGTACAAGAATTCATTTTCTGTTAGTTCAATTGTTTTCGGTTCTTCCTGTATGGTCATTTTCTTGCCCAAAAAGACGTCTTTTGCACTTTTTAGTACGCTCAACCCTTTTTTGGGATGTTTCGTTGAGTCAACTTTTTCTCTCCACAGAATATCCGTCGGAGAAGATTTTAATGGCCCTGAGACGTCTGCTTCTCTTGTTTTTTCTTCTTTGTTGGTGTCTTTTTCCTCCGACAACTCCACAGATTGGAAGATAACATTTTCACCAAGTTTCCTTACGACTTTAAAAAACTCAGGAATTCTCTCTAATTGAACTTCAAATGAACGATGGGTAAAAACAAGTTTACTACGCTTGTTTTCTACTTCTCCAATACGCAACACACCGCCGGTTACAGCAATATAATGTAATTTTGAATATGCACTGGATAGGATATACGTATTCACTGCGGCCATTTTGTCAATTTCGTTTTCATGCAACAAGAGTTGCTACAAAATGGAGGAGGATTCGACCGTCTGATAAAAGTGGAACCGGATATCCTCCTGACACCAGCCCCTCCTCCTGACACAGCCTTCCACAGTTTATCACAGTTCGCTCGGAAACGGGTGGCGAGCTTTGTGCGAACTTTAGATAAGCTTGCACAAATTGACTCGAGTTAGGACGCCTCTCTTTTGTCGTCCTATCAGTTTTGTTGAGGCTTGCACAGCGCATCGTCGCGCATTTTTGGTGAGTGCAGTTTAATAGACGGAGGGCATTTTAGCTCTAGTCTCTCGAGCATTAGTTGCATTCGAAGCTAGGACGAAAATGGACATCCTTTTTCAAGCCTTCGCTTTTCTTTCCCTTTTTGTGGCAGGAACTTCTTTAAGGACATATTCCTGCCGAGAGTTTCATTCATATCAAAAAAAGTGTGAAATTTTCAACTACTCCATTCCGGACTGTAACAAGTGGGACACGACAAACTGTCCATCACCCGAAATTATCGAAAACATTCACTGTCCTGTGTATTCTTGCACTTTCATTGTAAGAAGTTAGTTTGTTCTGCTCATAGATGTAGTCTAAATATTTGCTTTTGCAATTTAGGAAGTGGCAACTCCTGGCCCTGGCGACGAACCGCCAACGCCCTCCTCATCGACCACTACACCAACACCAGGAGTGAGGTTGCCTCTGGAGGAGAGCAGCAACGTGCATATCCCGACTGAGCCACTGAACGAACAAGAATCATCTTCAACGACGGTGAACGACGAGAAAGGGAAGCTGCTGCTCCAACAAAAGGAAGACGAAAATCAGCAGCAGCAGTACCCAAAAGATCCAGTGGCTTCTGCCGCCCAAGGGACTGAGGGGAAAGGCAAAAAGGAAGAAGTGACTCCGTTGCAGCCAACGTTACCAACTCACCAGTCGACGCCGTTTTCCCTTGGGGAGAAAACAAAAGAGAAAGACGATTCTTGGTTTGCAGAAGAGGAGGCGGCGAAATCTTCCAAGGATATTTTTTGGATATCCACCAGCAACGGAACGAAAAAAACAGGTAAACATCATTTTGCAGTAAAATCTCTAGCAGTTAGTACATTTGCCTTTTTCTTACAGATATTTCGAACTTAACGGAAGAAGTGAAAGAAGAAGAGTGCCTTTCCCCTCGGGACCGAACGTGCTCGTCTTGCGACACTGACAATTCAAGTGCATTAGAAGTGTGCGAGAATGCCGTGAAGAGGAGTGGACTGTTTTTCCAGACAACCGACAATTCCTCTGTTCTATGTGTCAGGATACAAGGCTCTCCTACGAAACTCGCTTTTATAGTGTTTATTGGCGTCCTGGCTATTGTCTACAAAACGGTTGAATTTTGTTTATGTTCTTGTAAGAAGCAAAAAGACAGTGACTGTGAAAATGGAAGAGAAGAAAGTTGCAACGAAGACAGGTGCCCGTTTGAAAAAGCGGAGCGAGGCAGAAATAACGTATGCCTCCCGATCTACTCCAGCCACGCCAGGTCATCACAGGGGTGCAGCCAACTTCGACGGCTTCCACAGGTCGACTGTGTACACGAGCATGCTTCCAGGAGGGCCAATCGCAGCCTGGTCGTTGGCCACGGAAAGGGCGTACCTCCCCGAGCAAATGCGAGCTGTGGAAGTACACGGCGACGGTCGCTTCCTCGAACCAGGAGCCTTGAGACGGAACTCTGCTTCCAGCAGTCTCCCCAACAAAGAGAGAAGGGAGACGGAGAGTCTTCCAATAGCGACGGAGGAGGCACCTGCCGCCAACAAGCCGGAGGTACAGAAAAAAGATGCCATCGACTCCTCAAACGAGATTCAGACAGAGAGGTAAATAATTTTTAGTTTTTTATTGAATCGAAACTAATTCCTTTGCTTCACCTTTTTATTAGGAGTACCTCTGCAACATCTCAAGCCGAGACAACATCTCCAGCAGCAGTACTATCAACACATCCTTCTACCGTGACGACAAGGGTAGAAACGGACCGGGCAGCGACAGCCACTAGCTCGTCCGGGAGCATGGGGCAAGCATTCGAGACACAAAGGGGAAGTCATGCAAACTACCGGTAAACCCATTTAAGAATTTTAAAGATGAAAACCGATTAAAATGAAACATGCTTTAGGATAAAACTCGTCATGGCCCTTGCGTGTGTCGTCCTTCTCCTCGGTGCCATTGCGAGCCTCAGCTATCTTGCAGCAACCCAGGCTGTAGATCCGCCGCTTCTTCGGGTCAACAATGGTGACAGCAAGAACGTGACATGTGACGACCCAGAAGATCCAAACTTTGTACGTGTCTGCCGTGACATACCGACTATGAACCTGGACTGTTTCATATGGAATTGTAGTATTTGCTTCTGGGGGAATGATTCCTGCATGAACTTTGATGTAGGTCCGCGATCAGACTGTCCTACTGCTGTCTGTACACTGGAGCCTAAGCCGCCGAGCCCAAAGCGGTATCAAAAGATTGTTGTTTATGTCGTAATAAGTTTTCTCTGCTGTATTGTCGTCGGACTAGTCTCATATGTCATCAAACTCTCTCTTGAGAACAGAAGACATAGGAGATCTCAGCAAGCAGCACGTGATCGGTTTCTTGGTGCTGCAGAACAGCTTCGAAATGCAAGAACGCAGAACGAAGCAACTGAGCGGGCCCTAAGGGAACTAGCTGCTGCTGCTAATGTGCCCTATCCTTCTCCCACCAGTCGACCTCTCGATGAGTTAGAAGAAATTGCTAATATGCCACTTTCAAACAGAAGTAGTCCTACAGGAGATCCCGTCCCCGTCCCTCCCCGCGAAGTCGAGCCTCCTCGTCCTAATACGTCACGTGCTAGAAGGCTTTTTCAGTCAGGCCGTCGCAATGTTCAAAATATGTACCAACCTCTCCACGATCGCATGCGCACCAGAGCCCAGTTATTCCGTCAAAGTGTCTCAAGGCGTGTTCAGTTTGCTCGTCTGCGCGAGGAATAAACAGAAAAATCACTATTTTCTTGTTTGTTATTTATTATACCCAATATATTTCTACGAATATGCACAAAAAAGAGTCTTATTCTTTGCTTTACACATTTACGTCGGCGGAAGATAAATATCCCCACGGTTTTGTTGCCAAATTAGGATCAGTTTGGTCAATTGTACGCTGGCAGCTACACGCTACGTTTAAGTGGAATACTTGTTTTTGCAGGCTATTGTTTATCCGACGTACTTGTGGAATTGAAATTTTAGTTCCCTTTTTTATCTGGGAACAGAGTTCGTCTGCTGAAGGGAATTGGTCTAATGTAGCGTCTTTTGCTTCCTTTGCATTGAGAGAAATGCCTTTGATTTTCAACAAAACCTCTTTTTTGCCTGTTACTGTATTTTCGTATTTAATCCGGAGTTGTTTACGCCCAAAACAAGAAAATTCAGTTATAGTTTCGTTTTCTCCTACTTCGGGTTTAAAATCGCCAAATGCAAAGCCTAATGGGAGGGTAATTTTTTGTTTAGGATGCCCGCTAAAAATTATGCTGTCACAATCAGTATAATACAATCGAAAGCCATTTTGCGTCAATTTCAACATATGTTGGTGCATCAATATTCTTGTTTTTGCAGTAATAAAGGCGTAAACCACAGAATTTCCTTTCGTATTTACACACTCATTTTCCTCAGGT
>JAAUXU010109430.1_pt1 | contig 11112 bp, 7 predicted proteins | sample 7278151 | NCBI WGS metagenome assembly JAAUXU01 (sample SAMN14350113, study PRJNA611818) | marine sediment metagenome | isolation source: surface marine sediment (1.8m) | place: French Polynesia: Moorea | collected 2018-08 | reverse complement strand
CCTACTCGAGCTCCGCGGCACGTACCTCTAAGACTTGGTGTAAGCGTACTTTGCTTGGGTATGAGCACTTTGTCCTGGGTCGCTTACGCTGTATCTCTCTCGTAAGGACAGACTGGGCTGGCCGTCGACACGGTCAGCAGCCAGTTGCACTTGCACACACCGCACTTTTATAAAAAGGAACCCATTTTGAAGCCGAAGACACCAAGCTCACCCACGTTGGTGCCCGGCCGAGCCGCCCTCAGACAGCTACTCGCACTAGTAAATTGGACAGGCTCGAGCTACGTAGGCGGGAGAGCCTGAATAAGGCACCTCCCACTCCTGCGTTCTACTGCAGCGGCATGGCTGACGAGGAGGGCCTGGGGAACCATGAGAAACAGGACTATTCGGACTATTTTTTTTGGCGCGACACAAATAACTCCTGCGTTGCCTCTTGGTGCAACAAGTTGGCACAAAAGTCATTGTGCAGGGAAAACAGGGCTGCAGTCGGAACATTAGTGGCCTTCAAACTTGTGCCAGATGTGTAAGTACGTATGTAACATACGTATCTGCTGTGAAGGTGCCTTCACATGTGTATTTGGAGTTTGTCCTGGAAAGCCTGACAAGCGCAAAACGCCTATTACGGGTTCCTGGAGGAAGTTTCATCATAACATTATGTTGTGAAAGCCCATTCAGTTCTCGACCAATTTTGCATCGGTTTGGTGCAAAAATTGGTTTGCGGCTAGCGCATGACCCACATTCATCGTGGGTGTTGTGCTTGGTGTTGTACGCCACAGACCTGGTCATCTTGTTCCTGGCCCCGACGCCCACTGGACGGTCACCGGCCGTCAGATCGACAACAATTTGCTGTCAAGAAGCCTCCATTTTGGGGAGAATGAGGCTGAAGAATTACGAATAAACCGGCAGCTTGTGAATCTTTCTGTGCCATCCAGGCACTCCATGTCGGCCTCCAACTACGCCTTGATCTTCTCCATAGTCATCACAAAGGGTTTTCTCTTCTTTCGGAATTGTATAATACACCGACCAGATATAGACTCCTCCAGAAGTTGGCCCTTGAAAAATGTCCAGGAACAGTTCTTCGGTACTTGTTTTGTACTTGACATTTAGTTTCCTTGGTCTTCACACTAGGGATGGATCGAGTCTAGACGAGTACTCTAAAATGGATTCAACCCTCCCAAAAACAGTATACTTACACTCGACTCGTACTCGAAACTCGACTCGTATTCAAAGCTCCATACTCATACTCGATTCGTACTCGAAAAAAGTGGACTCGACCCACCCCAAGCTTACACCCTGTGGGCCAAAGAAGTTGGCATTTAAAAATTGCCCGGACATAACTGTTTGTGCTTGCTTTTTGTAATCAGGACTTCCTGAACCCAACAGTTGGTGAAGCCGCTCCAGCACTTGAATCCAGACCTGGACCCCCAGGGGCTGAGTTTCGAGCTCAAAATTGCCAATGGGGTCGAGTTCGAGTCTAGGTGAAACAACAAAACTCGAGTGGAACTCGAAGCCAACCCTACTGGACCCCAATAAAGAGGGGTGCTAAAACCTGCTCCTCCTCATTCTGATTCAGCATATGTATGGGTCTATATCTTGCTGTTGTCACCTTTGCACGTTACCAAACAAAAGAAGTTTTCATTTCAATAGTGAGATCTCCACCAGCACACAACTAGAGAGATAAAGCTTATTTAATTTCTTACGGAAATGAGGTTTCATCAGACCCTTTTGAGCACAGTAATCGTGCGTACGTCACACAGCGAGTGTCATATGCAGTCGTGTCCTGGTCTCTGACCACTAAACTGTTGAGCATGTAAACTCTCAACGTACCTGCACAGGAATATTTTCTAACGACTTCAACCCGCCCAGCTATATCATGTATGTAGACAAAGCTGTGTGTATGTTTTAAGCACTTGACAGTTAGACAAGTTCGCCCTCATTTTTTTTTCTTGTTGGCACAAGTAAACACTCGTACAAGGCCCAGGGTACGCCTGTCGTTATGCATATTCACGCTCATATTTGATGCGTAGCACGCACTGTAATGTCACCTGCTGAGTACAAAGCAATACAAAAAAGGTCCAATCTCATTCACGCGTTTTCAAAGTACTTACGGTTTATTGCAGCGCCGCGTGCGTGCGCTGCGCACGTCACAGATGTGTACCTTCGTACGTAACTGGTGCAGTGGGGTATTTGCATAGGCCAACTTGTCGTTGGAGTATATTTTTTCAGCCAGACTGATATACCGCATAAACACCGTACCTGTCAAGAGGAGCAAGGACAAATGTGCTCTCTACCAGGCTTGCATGCAAAGGTTCCTCTTTCTGTCGTGGAGTCCGGGAGGCTCTGGTTCCAGGCACTGAAGGGACGCATGATTGTCCGATCGAGAGTGGGACCGAGGGGGCCTTGACGGATTCCTATCCCTGCAGAGCTCATAACCACGAGACTTTCGGTGTAAACAGGTGCACAAGTGCATGAGCAATATACGACGGGACAGCCAATATTGTCTCGTCCAATATCAACCGCTCTCCCTCATATTATGCAGAAGGACTAACCAAATGACTGACTTAGACGCCTTTTTGGGGGGCTGTGCTGATTTTCGAATACATTAGTAGTTGCAATCAGCAGATCTCTTGATCTGTCTGAAAGACGTTGAAATTTGCAAGCTCTGCACCTGGGGAGTGAGGTACATTGAGGTGATTCTCATGGAAAAGATGCCTTTGAGATGTTACTCTTTGGCTGCAGTCACGTGCATCTGTTCTACCGATGACCAAGCTAACACAGGATTCGTTATTTTTCCGAGGGTGTGGACTGACTCACTGCAGATCCAAGAATGTCCTCAAAGCTGAACAGAAAGGGGTTTTTATCCCTTGTGTCAGTTTACCACTCGCATGCTAAACATAATGGACCAAAAATCACTTTTAAAATGAACTTTTTTGAACGAATAGGTACTGGTTCTTGGCCAGCGACAACAATTGTCCTTCCACACCAAGAGTCTGCTTGTGTGACGACTTTCAGGTAAAAACACCTCTACCCATCCGTACTGCGTCTTGTCATCGAAAAAAAGAGTACGCGTGACTGCAGCCTTGGGGGGACGTTTCATTCTAGGAGAATTCATGCAGAGAGGATTCTTATTGAGGGGATTCTCACGGAGATGATTCTTACTGAGGGGATTGTCACGGAGAGGATTCTTATTGAGGGGATTCTCACGGAGAGGATTCTTATTGAGGGGATTCTCACGGAGAAGATTCTCATTGAGGGAATTCTCACAGAGAGGATTCTTACCGAGGGGATTCTGACTAAGGAAATTCTGACTGAGTGGATCCTTACTAAGGAAATTCTGACAAAGGGGATTCTTACTAAGGAAATTCTGACTGGGAGGACTCTTGCGGGGAGGATTTTTTTTTAACAGACGGTCCACTGTACGTGGAGAAGGAGGGAAAGATGCGACTGTACATACGAGTCCGCGAAATTTGGTCGAGCGGAATCCTTCAGCGCATGTATCCGCAGATGACAATATCTCTTTTTTGGGGTGGGACGGGTTGAGGTGAGGGGTGTGTGTGTATGGGGGGGGGCTTCCATGACTCTAACCGACTGACATTGACATTGATCGGTGGTGGCAAAAAGAGGGAATTTTGAGCGCATCTTCCTTTCTCTCATCTTTGACTGTCAAAGTTGCTTTGAGCAAGATGTGGGATCAAAATGTGTCCTGGCATGACCACGTAGTCGACTAGGACGCCCCCTCACTTGTTCCCTAGATCGCACGGTCAAGGTGGGGCAGTCACTTGGGCAAGCTGACATTGCATTTCTCTTTCTAAATGTTATGCTCTCATTAAAAGCAATTACACTGGTGTAACGACTGATGTGCGGCCCCCATCTGAGCAAGAAGATACAGTAGTAATGCCTAATGACCGTCATCATCATTAGTGCTTCTGCACGCGGTCCCCAACTGATTAATTATTTCCGCCGCTCCTCCAGACCTTAGGGGAATATTCATTCCCCTGATGGGCCCAAGGACAGGGGGGAATTGTGACGCCGACGTCCGAAACACCTGCGCGCATTCGTGTCTAAAAAGAAACCTTCTCAGTTCCGCTAGAAAAAGCAAGTGATTTTTTGAGTAATATTTTTATTTTATCATTGTTCTAAGCTTTCGGAGGGAAGCGATTTCCTCAGCTTTGCCAGGAACTTCTTAGGGCGAGTCAAAAGTGCCCAAAAGGCTGTTCCTAGAGCTGAGTATTTACAGCAGAAGTGAAGCTTCAGACAGATGAGAAGTCATTTTTTCTATCACTCTGAAAAACCGTTGATCTTTTTGCGTACTAGCTCTGTTTTTAAACTTGTGACGACTGCCGGTCAAGACCGAAACTCCTCTGCATAGGATCACAGTTGGAACTACAGAGCTTTTTCTTGGCGTCCTGTGAGAGTGGCATTAAGTGAAAATGGCATTTCTTTGGCATGACTGCGCTGTACAATGTGCATGACATTTGAGTTATCCAAGACAAGACCATCCTTCGCTATAAGGAGAGTGAAATAGACTCTCTTACAAGGAGGATTGAATCCTCCTAGTTCGACGGCACGCGGGATTGCAGGAGCATTCACCGGCGCTGGACAAATATTTCTATATTTGCATAAATACTTCTATAATCTTACCGAAGAGTGAAGTGAGCCGCTTCAAAAATAATGCTTTAAAGCTTTGTATTTTTTTTGCATAGCTTCAGCATTAAGAAAATGACATTTTGTCACGTTAGGAGCCTCAGGGAACCAGACCAGGCTGCGGTTTAATTGTCCCGACTGTTTCTTAAGCCACAGCTATACGATTAGCGCATGAACCTAAGTGATCATTATGTCCATTGACAGTAAATTATGTGCTCTACAAGGTGTATGAAAAGGATTTTTCGAAAGATATTTTGGCTGCTAACGAAAAGGAAACCAACAAGCGAGTCAGCAGCGTCCTTCCGAGGAGAAACTCAGCAAAATTTGACGATTTCTCTTGCCAATTAATTATTGACTAATGTTAATTGCCTTAATTAGTGATAATTTTTGATGAATGATTTCACTCCTTGGCAATTTCATTGGCTAAGCTCATTAGAGGGTGGGCAGCCAATAATGCTGTCTGTAGACAAAGTACTGAAAAAAGTTACGCAAGTGAAGCTTCGTTTGCCTCTAGTTGTTCAACATCGGTCGTAGGTGTAAAACAAGATGGGGTCACAAAGCTACTTATAGCAGATCGTCTTTTTGGAGTGACCTGAACACAAATTTGGTGGATTTCTTTTTAGAAACTTCAACTAGGCTGAGATGGAAGGTGTCTAGTTTTTGTCACGTTGTTCTCGAGGCACAAGTACAAGTTATGTTTGCTGCCGGGGTCGCTGAAGCTGATGAGGGTCCACGACTCTGTTGACAAGCACCACATAAATGAATTGGCTGGCGCCAATGTGAACCTAAGCTTGAAATGCTGTGCAGAGGATTCTTGTGGTTGTTCATGTTCAGAAAGTTATTATTGCCCACATTTCAGGGCAACCTCTCACATAACAATTTGCATGACTTTTTTGAACATGACTTCTGACCCCCGATTTTCGCTCACTTTTGCATCACAGTGCGTGTTCGTACACACGCAGACCAATGCGCAGTTTTCTATTTACATCCAGGATATCGTACAGCAGTTGACACATGTCTGGCAATGAACGCCTGTCCCAAATCACATGTTATGAAGCGAATGAAATTTTTCTCTGCACGGTGAGTTTGTTTCGTCAAGACCGTCCTTAGGTAACTCCATAGGTAAGGTTGGGCCTCCTCCAGCTACTGTTTATTATGCTGAATGAGCGTGTATTCATGCACTGTGCATGCTCACCGACAGCTAATACAGCACAATATACATTGAGTGCTTTCAGTCATGAGAAGGACTTGGCTGGCAAGAGAAAGTTTAAAAACAAAAACAACAGGGAAGCAAACCACCACCCACCCCTGTAAAGCAGGCGCTGAAGGTCGGCTTTCACTTCTCCAATGATGTCCCCGACTAGCAGATGTACGCACTATGCTAGAAAAAGAAGCCTCTTTTGACGATACCAGCCGATACCAGCCAAATTCATTCTGAATGGTGTCCCCAAAGTGCTCTTTCCACAACTAGAAAGATCTTCCCACTAAGTAGCCTTGGCCCTATTTTTGGGTAAAAAGCCCACAGCAGAAGGTGCTTTTTTTGCATATTTCGGACATCTCTACTCATGAAAAGCGTGGCTCAAGCGTGAAAGTTCTCTCCAGCTATCGGGAGGGGGGGGGCAACTTTCACCCCATGAGTGCCACCGTAATGCCTGTTATGCACCGCCCTTATGTCCGTGTGTGCGCATGCATGAGCCTGCCCCATCCCTTTCTCATCATCGCGTCGAAGTAGTAATTTCGGTGGACCCTCCTCTTGAAAAGTTTTTTTTTGCACTCATAGGCAAGGTGGAGTAAAGGGGCGTGGCGGAAGGCCTAGCTAGGCCTAAGCCAAGAGGGCCCCGTGGGGGCAACTTTTTATGACCCTTGACAGGTTTGAAAACGCGAGCCAGCTATTAAGAGGAAACGTGCAAGCTCGACTGGAGCGAGAAACCCTACAGTGCTTTGTTCCGGACGAAAAAAGCTCTCACATGCTGAAGCGTAACTTTTGGCGCTCTATAAAGTTTCTAATTCACGCACGTGTCCACGGACTCGTCCAAGTGGGGACAAATTTTCTGCTCGGTTCTGGTGAAAAAAGGGGGCAAAAACGAGTGTTCGCAAAATGCAGGACTTGGTGGGATGAGGTGTAGATGGAGATCGAAGTGCAGATCAGCAACGTGCAAAATCTAGAACCGATCACTCCTCTGAACTGCATCTAGATTTAAAACTCCAGGTATGTTTTTCATTAGGGGGAGAGAGAGAGAGAGAGAGAGAGAGAGAGAGAGAGAGAGAGAGATGGCAGCTCCATGTATACATTTTAGAGGGTAATGCAACAGTCTTGAGCACCAATAGAGCTTCATGGTCATTGGTGGCAGCCACCATGACCTTGGCACCAGGGTTCCTCCCATTCACGCGCTCTATATCAACCTATAGAACGCCATGCATGCCTTTTAGAGAGTAATGCAACAGTCTGGAGCACCATTAGGGCTCGAGGCTTAAAATGATAACGGGTGGCAGCCGCCATGACCTTGACACTGGTGTTGCACTGGACCAGGGAGAGGGTGCAGGTGCATGGTCCCGTAGCACTTCTCCAGCGGTATTCGTCAGGGCTGTCACGTGACGTCTGTTCGCTGCCATTTCATACATGGCCAAGGAAACGACAAGTGAGGTTTGCCAAAACTTGGCACAGGGAAGAGAAAAGCTCCTAAGTAAGGAAGTCCAAAGGTGCAACGAGCAAGGGCGTTCCAGGAAAGGGTCCTCGCTTCGGGTCCCCCCTCACTGTGACAATTTGGTCCCATACTGAGCATATCATTTTCCTCCACTTTGCAGGTATGCATCATTTCACCCAGGCCTTCTGGAGTCGTTCAAGCGTTCATTTGCACCCGAACTTCGCCTTCCACAGCAATTTGAGTATGCTGAGTAGATGCGAACAAGCTCTACCAGGTGGAAGCGAGGAGCTGTGTGAGGGATCATGCTGGAATGACGAATAATGTACTACTGCCAATATGCTCAGCATTTCTCTGTCTTAAGGGGAGAACATCCCTTCCCCCCCTGTGTTTATGTCTGGTCGAGGGTCCGAAAAGATCTCTGCTTTCTTCTCTCTTCTCCGACTGTTTGCAATCTGGTCCCAAAAAGGCCAGGGTGTGAGAGGCACAAGGGGCACTCACAGAAAAGAAGAGGAGGCAAAAAGTGAGAAATGATGCTTAAACGTCCGTGCCTATTTAGCAGAGGCAGAGTGAGTTCCCTGACTTCGCTCGTACGCAAAAGAGTCGAGCTGAATAGAATGAAAGGAGAGAGACTCTTTTTCCATCGGAACTTTTTTTTACACGTGTTCTCCTCACAAGGTGTGTGTGTGGAGGGGGGGGGAGGCAATTTGTAAGGGGGGGACCTAACATATGTGCTTGCATGTGAGTTCATATGGAGCGAGGAGACTCTTTTCTCTCTCTCACTCACTTTGCTGGAAGTGCAAAGGAGGAATGGACCCAAATCCTTTTTTTTCTCCATTCCTCGAGAAGTTGGGACTGTTAAGAGCTCACCAATTCTTGGGTGTGTACGGGTGCATAGAAAAGTTCGGGGGTTTGGGGAGTTCTGCATTTCCAAATGAACGAACATTGACAGAGCCTCGGGCGAAAACGCATCCATCTGAAGCTGTCAGACGGCGGAAATCTCTTCCTCAAAGGGAGGAAAAACGCCCCCAAAACCGTTGTTAAAGGCAGCAAAAACTGGTGGTGGATAATGAAAAATTTGCAGAGAGAAACTCGCAAATTTAGACTTTTAGTGACTCACTTGATTTGAGTGAAGCAGCGGCAAAATCCCTCTAGACTCTCCTAGCATCACTTATAACATCGTGATGTCACGTTTCCGCCGTCTACACAAGACTACATTTTACCTTGAAGAAGACGTTTTCAGCCAGACAGAGTCAGTAGTTTCACTTCGCCAGCGTAATTTGACTTGATTCTGACTCGACTTGACTCGGATCATGAAATTCTGACTAGTCTACCACGTTGGTCAAAACTTGCCAAGGTCAGTGAATCATTTATCGGTCACTTGAAATCGAGCATTTTTAACTCACTCCCTAGTAAGAGCCGCAAGGACCCCGTACTAATGTTGGTGCCGTATACGAAAATATCCGTCTCTTTCCAAGATCCGCTTTGAGAGAGCTGCAGCTCCCTTGACTTCTTGCATTGACTATGCAAAGAAGTAGTGGAAGAACAATATATTTACCAGGCATCCCAGCGCCCCAACACACGTGAAGCATGCACAGTCCTATAGTGCCTTGGGCTTTTGGATTCCAAAGTCTATTGCAAATTCTACTTCTGTTCGACAATGACACACATTCTTTGCGAGTGCTGGGGAGAGAGCAGAGTGGGTGCACACCAAGCCAGTCACAGGTCCTGTGACGTCATATGACACGATGTCAGAGGACAGATGAGGGCCAAGATGACACTGCTGCACAGGATTTTGGAAGGAAGTAGCTGCGAACGGTTTTTTTTTCCACTCACGCGATATTTTGGCTCTCGTGCGAATTGTAAAGGCTGCAGAGAAGACGTCCTGGTACTGAGCTTCTCCCGGCTTAAGTCCCGGCCACTCGGACACATCCACGACCTTAATGGTCCGCATCGGCGTGGTACAAAGCACATTCCTCCCGGGTCTTAAGTTCGCCCTCATCTTGAAGGAATTTGGCTTAGGCAAACAATCTCGAAATATCCTTCGATTCATCATCTTCAAGATGCATGGAGGAAGAGAGATGGTGGTTGGATGGAGGAGGAGAGGCGAAAGTCCTGCATTGTCATTCCATAAGAACACACACTGTGAAGGGAAATTATGCATGAAAACTCGCAGAATTTCAAGTCTGTATACGGAAGTGTGAAACAGATGTTCCATTAGGCGGATTTGTCGCGCACTCCTCCACGTTGTCGAGGTAGGAGACGAACGCGGCGGCGTCGAGGCTCTGGGCGGAGGCCTTCTTGGCACACGCGATTTGGTACTCGCAGACGGGTTGAAATATTATCGAGGGATCACGCCGGGTTGATACCGGGAGGCGAGAGAGCCCGGAAAGACAAAGCAGAAGGCACACGGGGCTCTTTCATTTTCTTAAAGACACACATTTCCCAGGGAAAGTTGAACGATAATAATTTCAGCCCTTCCGCCCGGAGGCGTTCATATTGGCTGAATGGGAATTGGGAACTTTAGTGGGGAAGTTCACACATACGTGAAGAAGCAGGTGAATGAATGAAATTGTACACACGACAAATCTGAAGCACGAAAGTCAAGAAAGTTGCAACTTTCTTAGTCAGGATCGCTTTCAATTGGCTGCGGCGGGATCAATCTACGTACGAGCCATGGGCCCGGATGATCGGAGGCCTGAATGACTGCGTGGCGAATAACATTCGAAGTTAACAGCTTAGTACACTTCAGGCACAACTTTTGCAACAGCAACGGCATCTTAAACTACCCAAAGTTGACCAAGCTGCAGCATCTCGGGCACCGCACCTGCTTGACAATTTAGAAGTATTGCTAACCTTTGCAATTTATTACTCATTTCAAGTTAGGGCCTAACTCTTAACTGCTTTACAGTTTCGACTTATCACTTGCCTTCTTCATGCGTCACTAGAAGTATTTTTTTTCTGCTGCAAATTGTGAGTTCCTCAACATTTTCCAAATCTTGCTTGCGTCGCGGATGGAGCACCCAAATTTTGCAACCAAACGAAAATTTTGGTCACCTTTTCAAAGAAAAGCAATGATGCACCAGAGGCTACGTTTTCAGATGTACCTTCTGGTCCCTATGCTGAAGATTTGGACATGTGACTTCTGAGCTGAAGATGAACACGTGGTGCACGCGCCCGTTAGAACAGTCGCCCAAGCTTCCTCATGTCCATGCACACACGCACACATACAAAATATATGTGCGACCGTGAATGCTCAAATACAGAAGCGAGAAAATGGACTTTCCCGCTCATAAATTTCATAGTCTCATGTTGTGGACCATATTTTCATTCATAATTGTACTACCTGTACAATTACATATCTTGCCTGCGCCATGTTGCTTCCTGGCGAGTGGAAAGCGCCAAGATTGAGTCAAAACACATCAAAGGTGGAAAAAACTGTGGCAATCTTCCAATAACCGCACCTGCTTGCTCACTTGCGTGTTCCACCAAAAGACGCCTGAGCAAATACCACTCAATACTAGATTTCAGCTGCGCTAAAAGTGTATTTTCTGGATTTCCTAACACCAGGACAAGCTTGAACTCTTTTTTTCGTTTACTTCGCCATTGGACCAAAATCTGTGTGGTCTCCGGTCCACATTGCACGGTTTTAAGGAGGCTTTGGATCATTTTAAGTGTTGCCATCGACACACCATTCGACCAAAATCTGTAGATGATGCAGTGAACAGCGATGAGTGCAGAGCAGCAAGTTGGCATCTCTGAAGTGTCAGCCATTAATACTGAGCAACAAACAAGATCTTCTGTGGCTTTAGGTATATTTGCCAATGTT
>JAAUXU010015781.1_pt1 | contig 11112 bp, 12 predicted proteins | sample 7278151 | NCBI WGS metagenome assembly JAAUXU01 (sample SAMN14350113, study PRJNA611818) | marine sediment metagenome | isolation source: surface marine sediment (1.8m) | place: French Polynesia: Moorea | collected 2018-08 | reverse complement strand
CAGGAGCAACAAGGAAACTATTACTTAGTCTAGACACTATTACAGTGTCTGCTTCCTTATGCCCATGACCTTACCCATGTACACATAGCAACATGCTACAGTTACATGGGCTCAAAAGATGAAGATGAAGTCAAACACTTTTGAAAAGAATTGTGTTTACCTATGCACAACTTGATTTGAAATTTATGTTCTAAGCTACTGAAGTAAATTTGCTGCGAAAGTTGATTTCAGCTCTGGTGGCTGTTAGAAGCAGTCAAACTGGGTGAAAATCACTCACCAAAATGCTGACTTGCTACAGTTTGTCAGAAAAATATTTTACAGCAAGCCCTGAAGAAAAAAAATGTAACTTATTTTACAGTATTATGCAACTATAAAAGCATTTGGGCATAGCCAAAACTCCTTTTTTCACTTTCATTTGACTGCAAAGTCATCAAGTGGTAGTGATTACAAATTTTGGGCACCCATGGGGAATTCCAATTTCCGACCTAGCCTACTGTATATAAAAAAAGTGAGAGGCCAGTATGTACGTGTGTCTATCTGTTTGTGTGGGTGTGCATCTGTCCACGGCTGGTTTTGCCCAGTGGAGCCAATGTGTACGTCAGTGTGTCTGTCCGTGTCTGATCTTTGTAACTAAGGTACGTGTAAGTGTGTGTGTTTGTCCACAGCTGATCTTGGCGCCTGATTTCTGGCATTTTCGCAGGTTTTGCGCGGCTGATTTTTGCACGAGACTGGTTGCCGCTGTTTTTGTGGCTGTGTATGACTGATTTTTGCGTTCGACTGTCACGCACTATCACCTCGAGACACATCGCCTTTCGAGGGAATTTTGCACGGTCCATGTACTTCATGGTTGGGTCTATAGGTGCAGTGGAGATGGCCAGGTACCAGCAGTTTTGCCTGTTGTATTTTTTGAGATGCCGATTTTTCTCGTCTGAAACACCAACAATTTTCCTAAAGCCCTTCAATAAGTTTTCCCTTCAATAAGTTTAGAATCTTGGTCACTCTGCCCTTCCACTCACGCTCAGCGATGAGCTGGGTCTCTTCACAAACAACCTCAACCCTAATTCTTCCTTGACCAGCCCCCTGGCAGTGGTCTGTAGCAGTACATTCTCCCTACCGGTTTTCCGGATCATGGTCTCAGAGTTGGACACCACGTCAGCCTTGACTTTCACCGCCACTGCTCTGTATATGCAGACTGCAGTCTGCCACCCTGTTTCCTCTTGGAATGACTGCCAGCTTCTTGACATTGACTGCAGTGCTTCAGTGCACCACAAAGGCGTTGGCAATGGTCTGGCAGGACTTGTCAGGGGCACTGCATGCAACAATTCTTTTTTTTGTTCCATCTATCCTCAATGTTTGGGAAAACGAATTTAAACAAAGCTACCCTCCCAAATATTTCATGCTGTAGATAAATCCTTCCCAAATCTTTTTGAGAAAAATCAGCATCATCGGATTCGCAAACTTTGCATACCGTACTCACGGTATCAATCCCCCACTCTTTAATATTCCCCCCTCTCTAATTACCTCCCATGTGCCGCAGGGTTGAAAAATTAATCCCCCCTCTCTATTTATCCCCCCTTTCATATTCAACCCCAAAGAAGAATCAAACATCATGGCTGCTCAACTTTGTCTGTATTTTTCTCATAATGAACTAAACTACATTAAACTTCTTTATTTTTCTCATACTAAACCAAACTACACTAAAATTTCCTCATCCCCATCATCTTCACTGTCATGTCGTCCATCTGTTAGCCTAGCAGCTGTTGTCCTGAGCTTGTGGAGGACATCAAGACCTTCAGTACCTATTGATCCACCATCTTTGAAGCATGCAACCTTGAAATCCCCTGACCCATCAATGGCAGTCGTCAACCCACATGCCTTAAATGACTTTTTGACTACATCATTAGGAAGCTCTTCCCAAGCTTTGCTGATCCACTCCAGGACAGCCTCGATGTTGTGCAGACCAAGAATGACAGTGAGTGAGCACATCTGAGTAGATCAGGTGACAAGGCTTGTACTGTCATGATCACGTGATATTGGCGAGTACAGATCAGCATGACAAACCTGCATCTCCCTCAAATAATAATCCCCCACCCTTTAATTATCCCCCCTTCTCTAATTATTCACCATGCACCTGAAGGGGTTGAACAACAATATCCCATGGGGGATTAATACCGCGAGTACGGTAAGTTGTTTTGGCTCACCTGGGAATACATTTAATGAAAGGGTGTGAAAGGAAGGGACTTTGAGGCAAATGATGTGACTCCCTTGAAAGCTCAACAGGGACTGCCTCTCTCTTGCCTTCTTCCCCTTGAGCTGGTCAGCTCTTGCTGCTGCTCTCAACGAGCAGGCAGGGGAAGGGGTGCGCTCGCAACAGAGAGGGGAGTGCCCTCTTGGTGCCACAGCCTGCTGTTGTACAGGCTACGGTTATATCAGGTTACTGGATATAAGCTACGCACATGCCTAAGTAAAGTGCATGCCCTACTGGTACAGTTGTTAATCTATACTTTGCTGAGGTGTCCAGATATACCTAGACTTATGTATAGATTCATGCAAGGTGAAGGTCTTGGCATAAAGAAGCAGACAATGTTATCATGTCTAGACTAAGCAATGGCTTCCTTGTTGCACAGACCTCACCAAGTTACACCCAAGTTTCACTTCCCTTTCCTCATCCAACTGTATGTGTAACTGTGTAACGGTACACAGCGCGAAATACGTAGCGCAGCGCGAAATGTTACAACTTAAACTCTATATTATGTCTACTGACTATACAGTGAGCCCGCATGCTTCAGTGCACACTGCCCCAGCAGTCTTAACCAATGTCAGCCTCGATAGAGTAGCACAAATACCCCTGATCAATGTGACCGACAGGGATGTGACTATCACAGTAGGTACTGCCTCCAGCACCATCACCCACACGGAGGAAGAGCCGGACCCCAGCATCGCAGGAATCTCAGCAGAAGGTCCAACAACAAGGAGTCAAAAGAAAGAAGAGTACATCCGTAACTTTGTCAAGAACACACTTTTGTTGACACTTTTGGACTGCTGCTTACGAACATGTGGACGGAACGGACCCCACCTCGTGTGCGTGTGTCTGCTACGTGTTCAGCGACTACACCGTGACTTGCGACACGTTCCTACGTGCCCGTGATGTGCTCTACATCACTCAACACTGACGAACCCCGATACGGACAGTGTCTCTTGTATCGTGCAGGTCAGAAGTGTCAAAGACGGGTATCGTACCGGCAGTTGCAGATGGTGTTCCCCTTGAATGTGTCCAACGTCTTGTTCTAGATGGTATGTTGATCGTGTATATAATACGAATACACCAAAGCAATACTGTAAGACCCTTTCAGCTCCAGTTTCTGGTCTACAGAGGATAGTCTTTTAGCCATAACTCCTCAGCTACAGTAGCTAACGCCTTCACTTCCAGATCCTAGTTGGAGTTCATGCTCATTCATCTCGAGCCCAGTGGCCGTACTCATCTTGATCTTATAGAAGAGAACTAACACTTCTGTGAGTTTCAGATCATCTCGCTCAAGTAGTCACGGCCGTATTTCGTCGAGACAGGCCACGTTGGGGGAGGTCACATGGCCGTAGGCACCACAATAGAATGCCTATTGCGCAGGTTCTACTTTCCGCAGAGTAGAGCTACCTGGATACGACACTATCATGCAAGGACAAGACTCCCCAACCTCCGGAAATACACCATCCACAGAAGACGACACCGTCGGAAACCCAGACTACGTACCATAGAAATAGAGCTACCCCATTAAAGAAGGTCAATGTACAAAAAAAATGGGGGCACCAATGAGATCACAGGAAAAAGTTAGCTCTACTTTTTCTCAAACCAATTCTAAAATGCTGTACTCTTTTATCCCCACAGCCAATGTTAACTAAACTATTGATAGCATTCATGGGGATGGCCATGGGGATGGCACTCCAAGTCTATGACTGTGATAGACATGGAGCAAAATACGAGTCTTCCTTCTAGGCCCTTGGCCATGCCCAAAACCGGAAACAAAACTTCAAGGATCCTAAAATAAAAATAATCCAGCTCTTATGGATCAGACAGGAGGCTTAAATCACGACCCGCCAGTGCCTGATAGAAAAGACCACCAGGGTCACGTGATGCGGGCCCAACAGCATCACCTACAGCCAACACATTGCCAACTGGTGACTTACCAAAGAATCAAGGGAGGAGTGCTGGAAGGCTGTGAAGGAAGATGAAATCACACTCCTCAATCACACCCTGAAGCTCGACCTCAGTGGCCACCTATCCACCACCATAGTCACCCAAGGTGGATTGGACAGGGACATGAATTGTGAATATAGACACTTCGTCTGGGAAGGTAAATACTTCCAGTGGTCGTATGAGCAAACCACACTGCAGGTGAACATCCTTCAGATACCAGCTAGTTACGACCAGAGGATGGACCAAGTAGTCCTCGTGGCTGGCATTAGGGGCAGGTTCTCCCTAGGATTTCTACACGACAACCGACTGGGGACAGCTGTCGGGGAAAGGAGGAAGGCATGGTGCTAGGACCTGTTGTGCAGTTTGCTCCAGGCAAGGGCCATATCAGAACTCTGTCTGAATGACTTAGGAAAAGTTTCAGCTGTGATCAGGTTTACTTGTACCATGCTTCCCATGCAATTTAAGAAGGTCCAGCCATGTTGGAAACCAACGAGCGAGGCAATCATCTGGCACCCGGTGCCAGTGCTGTCCTTGTCAACAGCATTTTGTGACTGCTGCACAAAATTTTATACTGGCAGGCTAGGTAGTCACCTAACTAGCAAATGTATGTACACAGAGAAAAGGGACAAAGATGGCAAAGTTGCCAGTATGGCAGAATCACGCATCAGTGGGATCTTTCTTCAATAAAAGTAAGATCTTGGAATAGAATTACTTGGTTGGATCTGTTTCAGCCATTCCCTGCTGTGAAGTGAAGAAAATTTGTCAACTGACTACACTTACCATCTGATTTGACTGAAGTTTTGTATATGCATTCCTAAAGGCCTCATACAACTTTCATATTTTATGAGCCCTTGTGCTCTGGTCACTCTTCAGGGGGATACTAGGGTAATACCCTGGTATTGAAGGGAAAGAAGTTTGGTTGAGCTGAAAAGTGCTTTTTTTCTCACATCACCGTAGCTGATCCAGGAGAAACTCTTATTCTACAAAAGGCTTGACCATAGGCATGTCTTAAGATAAAATTTTTGAGCAATCTCTAGAGACCCCGGCTTAGGACCCCTTTTGAACCCTGGAATGTAATGAAGTGACCCCTAGCCCTCTGATAACTTTAAAATGGTTGACTTTACTGACTTGACTATGAAATGCAAAAATACTTTTCAGTTGATTTTAGGGCAACATTCAATTCAGGAGCACACTCCTAAAAAGCTCCTACAGGGTGCTCTGCTGCATAGCCATTATTGCAAAATTTTGACAATCTCTAGCATGTTCATCTTGGGGAATTCAGAAGAAACAAAATCATGCAACACAATTGAGGGCCATGCCTATACATTGGTGACTGAGCAAACTGGATATTCCAAAATGACCTATATTTTGGCCACCCTATTAGACAGCATCTCAGTCCATTCCTAATGCCAATGAGAGCTCAGGTCATGATGATCACTGTAAGTATATCAATCTTACAGGTGTTTGTCCGGGCATGATGGTAAAAGTCTCCAATTATTTTTAAACTTCAATCACTTGTAAATGGTGAATCCTAAGGCAACCTCTAGTCGTCCACTCAAAACAGCAACATCAATTTGCTTTATTGTATTGGCAGCTACCAGAAGTGAGAGCTCAGAGAGTTTGCACTCCTTATGTGTCTTGTCACAGCTCTGAAACAAGTTGTTGGGAACATCTGAGAAAAGCTGTAAACTCATAATGTTCCCAACTGTAAGATTTGATTAGTCAGACCGTTTAGTGCCTTACGCTAACACCCAACCTTACGTATTTCCATGTGCGGACAATGTACAGGGTCCGCCATATATGCTGCTCCACTAAAGAAGCCTCTAGCTCTAAAACTATTGGGCCGAAAATCACGAAACCTCTACAGCAATGACTAGGCATTACATCATCAGTTGAAAGAAAAATTCAACTGCCTAGCTCATCTGGAGGCCACGGTAGATGAGATCCCGCCAAAGCACCCAAGGTCAACTGTGGCCTAACTCAAGTGACCTCAGGGTTGACCTTAGCAAAATGTAAGTCAAACCAAGAGCAGAGGAGAGTCTTAGCAACAAAATGAGCCATTTGGGGCCAAAATCCATCCAAAATTGCACCCATAAGAGCAGTTTTCCTGATCAGACCCATTTTCAGGATGGGCCTCAAGTTAAAGTGCACCACAAAGACCAAGTTCAGACAGGACTGTGCCATCATCCTGGCATTCCACAAGGATGGCAAAACAGACCGCCACATTGCCAAGGCCATAAAGTACCACCTCATGTCTGTCCAGCGCATCCTGAGGGAGGTGGATGCCAATGGAGGCAAGACAGTGGTGGCCATGGGCAAGGGGCACCCATTCTCCAAGGCCACCATGGAGAACATGAGGAGGGTGAAGGAGTTGGCAAGGAAACAGCCTGTGCGCCACATCCAGCAGGTGGCCAATGCCTGTGACTGCTCCCTGACCACCGGGAGGTGCCTGGTCAAGGCTGCAGGGCTGAAGTCCCTTGCCACCATCGTGAGGCCCCTCCTATCCAACACAGCCAAGGACCAGAAGGTCAAGTGCTGCCAGAAGCTCCAGGAGTGGTTCAAGGCCAACAACAATTGCCAGGGAGCCAAAAAGACCATTCTGTACAGTGACAAAAAGCTTTTTGTTGTCGACCAAGTGGTCAACTGGCACAATAGGCATGTCCTTGCCTTGGCCGCCAACATCAACCTGCACGTGGCCATGAAGACCAAGCACCCTGCCACCATCATGGTCTTCAGCTTGGTGGCAAGCTATGGCAAGTTCATGCCCCCATTCTTCATGGACAGAGGGGTCAAGATCAATACCAAGTTTCACCTGGAGGAGATCTTGCCTGCAGTGGAGACCTGGTGTGCAGCAGAGTATGGGGCCAATTGGAGGAAGAAGGTGGTCCTGATGCAGGATGGGGCACCGTGCAACACCGCCAGGGTCATCCAGGCTCACCTGGCCAACAACTGGGGCAAGGATGCCTTCTGGGCCAAGGAGATGGGGCTGCCCTCCTCCCCTGACCTCAACCCCTTGGATTTTTAGGAGTGGTCAGCGGTGGAGGCAGTCACCAATGCGAGGAGGCTGCCCAACTTCCAGGCTCTCAAGGACACCATCAGCCAGTTCTGGGGGACCATCCTGGAGGCCTCCAAGGTCAAGGAGGTGTGCAGCAAGGTGCCAGAGCATTTGACCCAAATGTTGGCCACAGAGGGTGCACACTTCATGTAGAAATTTGGTAATACTTAAGTTAATGTTTGCTCAAAATTAAAAAAAATATACCATTTTTGTGAATGGGAGATTTAGCTGTTTTTAATGGTACCTGAAGTTTTTATGTAGGATCACTAGTTTTAGAGCTAAAGGCTTCCTCTATGGCAGAGCAGCATACATGGCAGACCCTGTATATCTGATCTCATCCCTGGGTTTGACAATCTTGGATGAGAATATTTGTTCATACACAATGTGATGGAATTTTATGTACTAGTTTGATCATTTTGATTAGTTCTCAGAATGATCAGTAGATGTCTGGCATGATCTAACTGACCATGAGGCCATCTAGTGGCAAAAATGTAGATTGTATCCAGATTTAGCATCTCAAGGACAGAGAAAGGCATTGATGAACACCTGCCTAATGTACTCATATTTGCATCAGCATCTTTGGTTATCTGGTTATCTGCTGGAATGCTTGTACAGCACTTCAGTACTAACGGATGCCTATAAAAGGAGCATGTTTTAATTGTGAGTGGTCACTATTGAATTGCTGCTTCTGTGATACTTGGATGCCCTCGTCTTCTTTTGAGTAAGTGAGCTTAGAAGATGTTCTTCTAAGTTCTAAGTGATGTTGTCACCCCTTGTAAGTCAAATCTGTGTGTTGAAGTAAGGTATAGTGTGGGAAATATAATGCTGCTTTTAACACGTTGTTCTGGCAGTTGAATTGATAAGATCAGGAGAAAAAAGAAAATACCTTGTACCCAGTAATTGCAATTTGGTAGTACTCCAAACTTAATGGTTTCTAAGCTACGCTTCAAGGGTAGACCATGCTATTGGAATTGTCTAAGACTCAATTGCGCAATGTCAAAGACTATCTGAAAGCTAAGTCTAGACAGATTGCTCTCTTGTATCATAGTCCACAACACACCCCAGTAGCTGGTTGAATTGAGTGGGTAAGCGGTGCCGATACCAATAGGGACTGTCTGTTGCTCACACCCTTGGCCGTGGTGAGAGCATACATTAGTAGCTTTGCTGAATCCCAGGAGTGAGCTAAGATCTCATTTTGTGCAAGAGTTATTACCCATTACTGAACACTTCACTGCCAAGGGGCACTGGGTCAAGTGATCAGCACCAAAGGCATAGACTCATTGGTGTAGATAAATAATAAATAGGGATTCAAGGTCAAACTCATGAGATAACTTTTGTATAGGGTATCCGGATACTGGAGATACATCCAGTATAGAGACGGGATCCTATAGTTAGCTGAGGTAAACTGGGTGAAACACGAACTCAATCACTTTAGTATGGAGAGATATCAACAGATCCGTAGATCTTCCATTTTTCATCATCTTGGCAGACTTCCCACTCCTGATAACATCCCTACAAAGTGGCTCTTTTTCAGTCGAGCTACTTATGGCAGACCCTGGATTTGATTTACCCAAGAACTGCTTGACGTCGTTGAATGCGGCCGAGTCACGGACATCAGCCAACTTCATGCCATGATTGGCACAGTACTGCTGTGCCTCTTTCCATGTCATCTTGGCCGTTGATGAGTGAAAGTAGCGGTTGTTGTATGCTGTCCCCGTGAGTCCCTGTGCAGGATCAGGAGAGCGGGCAGTGCGTGAGGATCCTGCGACCAAGAAGCATTAAGGGAAGGCAACTTTTCGTTCCTGAATGATGTGATGGACACTTACCTGTGCAAGAAGACCTCTGACAGACTGCAGATTTTGTGCTGTCACACAATTCATCCTCCACCTTCCCTGAGTCCTTAAACTTGAGGCAAACCTCGGTGTCACTATCACTGTGGATGTCCGGAAAGTGTGAGACATCAACGACATTCCCCTCCAAATCGGAGAAGACATTGCTGCAATTGTTGTTGCACTCATGCTTGGTGGGATTGTGCAGATTCACCCATACATCCTGGTCTGGAAGGAAATGCATGTACATAAATGAATACAAAAAACAACAACCACACACTCTTCAGTCACCTGAGACAGCCTCTTTCTTGGACATATGCATTTACAACTTCAAGTATTGCGTATTCAAGTGTCGTGATGACTCCAATATGGCGGGGGGTCAAACGTCTGTCATCACGAAAGTTTCAGATGTTCCTTAGCATTATGCACATAAATAACATTCTGAAGAAGGGGAAATAGCAGAATGAGTTGAAGAGATTGAGGCTCAATGACATTTTTGCTGTTACCTCCTATAATGTTTTGCTCATTCTAATGATAATAATGGAGGGCAATATTTTGGGGTCTGCTAAGCAAATTGTCTGTTTGTCTTGGACATGCTATAGTGCCAGGACACACCCAATCAAATTGTCAAGGCTCTGAAATGTCCTCGGTGAACTGCGCACAACATTAAAAACATGATGAAGATGAGGGGATCTGTTCAGGCTAAGAAACAAGTTTACTAAAGGCCACCAGAGAAAAGATCAAGCACAATCCAAACCAAAGAAAGAATGTATTGGCATGGGAGGCGGGGACTTCACGGTGTACCATGTCCAGGTTGCTGAAGGAAGACCTTGGAATGAATCTTTCAAGCATCAGAAGAGACTGAGCCTGAAGCTGCAGCAGAGGAAAATGTGGTTGGACCAATCAAAAGAGTTCCTAAACCAGATGAAGCCCTAGCCCTAAGGCCGCATTATCTTGTTCTCTGTTGAAACACCTTTCAGTCTTGAGGAATTCATTTGCAATGCTTCCAGTCACTACATCACCTCCAAGTCTGGAGATGCCGATGATGAGGTCAAGTTCATCCAAACAGAGAGGAGAGAGGCATTGCTGCAGGTCCTTGCTGTCGTCTCATCCACCTGGAAGAAGATGCCACTTGTCATCCTTAAGCCAGGCCAAAGGTTGACTGTCGAGTCATATACGGAGCTGCTTCACATGAATTTTTTTTCATGGACTCAGAGGAACTTCAGCAACAAGTGGGTATGGCAGCAAGTAGGAATGGCAGCAAGTGGGTATGGCAGCAAGTGGGTATGGCAGCAAGTGGATATGGCAGCAAGTGGGTATGGCAGTTTTCAGTCCCGGCTGGAGGCCGCAATTGCTGCTGAAGGCAGATACATTAAATGAAATGTCTCCTTATTGTCACATCTGACTTCTTAAAAAGTCAAAAATGTCTTGCATCCTCTGGACTGTGTGGCTGCTGGCCTCTGCTCCCATACCCACTTGTTGCTGAAGTTCCTCCGAGTCCATGGAAAATTTTTCATGTGAAGCAGCTCGGTATACACCTCCCCAGTCAACCTTTGGCCTGCCTTAAGGATTACAAGTGGCGCCTTCTTCCAGGTGGATGAGATGACGGCTAGGACCTGCAGAATAGTATCATCGATGTTGCTGAATAAGTATGCTTGTTCTGCTGGTAACATGAGGTCACTCATATTGCTGCTGCTGAAATATGCTGAGAATGAGTTCTTCACTTTTTGAATAGGCGTGGCGTGAAGGTCAGAGATAATTCTGTAGGTCTCAAGCTGTCACTGGGACAAAATGTTGAATGTCTATTTGGTTTTCTTTCTTTATGAGCTTGTGTAGGTGAAGTGGCCCCGCTTGGCCCAACTACCTGGGCTCCAATGGGGCCTCCAGGTGTGGTAGAGAAGGTCCTCTTCCTACACCTGGGTTGGTCTTCCCTTATCGGGGAAGACGGCTCGGAGTTGGGAACGGGGACGGAAGGAAGAGACATGTTCACTCCTGTACAGTCGTTTATTAACTGCCTTCCCAAGGGAAGGAGGGTG
>JAAUXU010100710.1_pt1 | contig 11113 bp, 14 predicted proteins | sample 7278151 | NCBI WGS metagenome assembly JAAUXU01 (sample SAMN14350113, study PRJNA611818) | marine sediment metagenome | isolation source: surface marine sediment (1.8m) | place: French Polynesia: Moorea | collected 2018-08 | reverse complement strand
TGTGCGCCCCCCCCCCGCCCCCACCCTCACCGGAGAGAGAGAGAGAGAGAGGGCGGAGATTTTCCGCGGTGTGAGCGCGTCTTAAGGGATTAGAATGTCAAGAAGTAGTAGACCTTGCCAGTCAATGCATTTCGGAGAGTGAGATTTTTCATCGTCGTCAAACTTGGCGATTATTTGGGCAGGCAAAGATATTGCCTTACGAGGAATCCTGCGGCTTCATCAAGACCTTTAGAACAACAGAGCAGCTCCATTTTTTTATTGTCGCTATCGTCCGACTTTTTTTCATTTTATCGCCACATCAGACTCCCCTTTTTTTGGCCCTGGATCGAGTTCTCTTTGAGGGACTATCAGAAATTTTTTTGCACTCAAACCCCTTTTCTTTCAGTGAACTGACACAAGTGAGACTTGAGGAGATGTTTCGTCCTCATGCGTGCTCACCAGCAGTTGTCATTATGGTCGAAAATTACCCCCGCCCAGAGAAACAATCGGGGCTAATGAGAGGTCCTCCTAAGGTATGATGGTTATGTGAAATGCGCATATGTAGAAGACTCCCCCCCCCAATACCAACCACTATGCTTCAGGGGTCAGAAAAAAGTGGTTCTTGAGGGGGGTTTCTTTGCGTCTGAGCACGAAAAGGTAAAAAAAAAGTGTGCGTGTAAACGCGTGCAAGAGAGAGCAAGATTCTGAAGAAGCTGGTCGTAAAAGAAATAAATTCTTGTTCATAACTCGTGTCAATGAGTGTGTAGTTGCCAACTTGGAGCCCCGACTTGTGTAAGGCCGCACGTGCGCAATTTCCCATGTGTGTGTGCGTTTCCAGCCCCATCAGTCATTCGCGGCAGAGAGAGAGAGAGCAACAAAAAATGCAAGCACGGCTTTACCGTGTGAGCCAGAAAACAGAGTCCAAGCAGCTTCCTTCACCTCAAACTCGCGTCTTTTTGTGGCGCGTTTTAAAAACTCGTCATGTTTGAACGAACATTGACAGAGTCTCAGAGGGGGGAGGAAGAAGAGGGAGAAGAAGACGTCTCTTAAGCCGCGATCGCCTTCGCAGATCGGGTCTGGCGCCAGCGTCGCCCGCCCGAACAGATCTGCCTCGTGTGAGCGCGCCCTAAGGCGGAAAAAAAGCAAGGCGAGCAGGGCTGATGAGTCCCTTTGTTCACGAAAAATCGTAAAAAGTGTCATGGAAATGTGTGTAAGTTGAAGCCTGTCTAACCATTCTTTAACGCTGTCTAGAGACCTTTTTTTTGTGCGTGCGCATGAATCCGAGGTGGTCGTCGTCGAAGAGCAGTCCATAAAGCACGCAGAATTCGTATGCGTAAAGGGTAAGCGTTACCCCCCCCCCTTAGGGGGAAAAAAGAAGACACGAAAACGCACTTTAGAGGGGGGACAAGGCGCAAAAAACAAGGGGGATGATTAGATGAGCAAATGGCATTTTGATCTCTTCTCTGGCTGAGCAATAATGAGTCCTGCTCTGCTTCTCTCTCTGGATAAGAAGCTTCCTTGTGAATTTTGGGCATTGAAAGAAAAAAAGTACCCGAAAAGGAAGAGGAAAAATGAGTGGATAGTGGAAGGCCTCATAGGCCTCATGGGCCTTGATTTTTTTTTCTTTTTCATTCTTTGAGAGGGCCCGTCAAAAGGTATAACACGCACGAACAAGTGCGCAAAAGACCCTCCACGTTGAATGCCTGGATTTGCAAGGCCTCGCACGCACATTTTTCCGCGAAGATCTCGCATGATAAATTCGCCTTTGATGGTCCCTTCTGCGCGCCCCTGCTGAGAAGAGTGCGAGAGCCAAGGCAGGAACTTTGGTCAGATCAAAGCAAAATTTGTCTCGCTCTTCATGCGACAAAATAAACAAAAAAAGGGGCCAGCTTTTATCACGCGTTTCACTGACCCCATTATTCACTATGCAGATTAACGCAACCCAACCGTGGGCTTCATCAGGGCGGCCGTCAGACCCACTCACTACTGTGCGCGCTCAGGCCCTGCCCTAAATTTGGCACGCTTTTTTTTTAAGGTGCTACTGGCACGAACAAAGATGTGCCAGAATTTCAGCAGGAAATGCTGTTCCAAAGTGTCCACGGAGCGGCTGGAAATGCTCTCTCTGTCCCAGTATCTTCCGCCTCCAGGAGATCTGATCAGGCACTTGTTGGCGCCATCCTCTGATCAGATCCTTCTATAAATGGTGCTGAGGATAAAGATGATCATGGAGCCTTTGGACACCCGACATCAATTCCTTGACTGATTGCACGGATCGACTTTGTCCTTTATTTGACGAGTCACTCAATGAAGGGGGTGAGGGCGATAAATGTACTGCTCTTTATTGGCTACAAACTTGCTTTTTGAACCCATGACTGAGTAGTCGTGGTCTGGGTTGCTGATCTGCCTGCCTCCAACCGGGACCAGGAGCTGGAGGTGGCTGACGCAGTCCGACCTGAAGATGCTCCAGGCGGTCACTGAGGTTGGCAGATCACCCCAAGGACGACTGCAATCAGTCAAGTGAACTGCGCCATCCAGAACTTCCTAGTCATTTTCTATGAAATACTATGTAACTCAATATATTTACATATTATCCTTTACACTCTCTACGTCCACCCAACAACAACCCTTCTTAGTGTTGTGAGGCGCAGCCAGCACCAGCCAGATTCATCATCTCGGAGGTGGTGGAGAAGGCCCAAAATTAGAGCTCGCTCGACGGCTTCTCTGCATTCATGGTGTCCTAGCTCACGTTCACGGTGTAGTTCATAGGGGTGTACCGGTATTCGAGCATCCACCGGGCCGGCAGTTCACAGGTTTTGAGAAATTGGTGGTTCCGGGTGTCACGAATTACTCGCCAAATTCTCGAAAAAAAGGAACCTCTATTATTTGTGTAATAATCATCTATCAAAATTATAATTTTCATGTGCATGTTTGTGTGCGCCGACATTTGCGACCCCGCACTGCGGTGCACCCGCGCAGATTTACGAACTACTCCAGAGCTGCCCTGAACAGTTGAGCCGAGCTCGGGTTGAACCCGACGCACCGATCTGTACCCGAAACCCGGGCCCGGGGGATTTGCTTGCCAGGCAGAGAATTGTGCCATCTTGAGCAGCCGCGGAAACGGTCAAACAGTTGGCGTCGACTGTGAAGCTGCAGGATTCCATCAGCTTAGCAGACCCACGAAATCCAGGTGTGACTACCCAGTTTTTCTCTCTGCCCATTCTTGTTTTCGGGCCCCACCTTTGGCTGACAAAGATATCAATGTAGCCCAGGGGAGGAAAGTTTGCCGTCATAGCAAAAAACTTTCAGACTTTCGTATAGACAAGAAGACACTTCTCCCCCTCTTCCTCGGTATTGTACGCGATGATTCGATACTTTCCAGATGGAATTTAACTGTTAAAAGCCCAATATGGGCAACAAACGAATCATTTTTGGCCTCGTCGACGACAAAACCTTTAAAGGAAAATCGCGAAATCACCGCATGAGCAAAGAAATCAACGTCGGCGCCACTCGATTGTCTAGGGGGGGAGGAAGGAGAGAAAAAACTTCTACTTCTTTTTACAGCCCCAAATGATGCCATCACTGCTAATGGACATCCACTGACTTGGAATTTGTGGTAGGGTGGCCACTTTTGGGCATGTGGCAACCCTGCGGCGCCCCTCGAAAAGGCACGTTCTGCACTGGCACACTTGTCCCCCTGCCCTCAGCAACATGTGGGTGTCTTTCCTCCTTTAGGTCTAGTGCAGACGCGTCTTTAAGGTCCTCCCCACCTCAGTGAGTGATGAGTTGGCCTCACATAAGGGGGGCTTCTTTTTTTGCACTGGAATTTCCTCCTGAGCACCCAAATTTGCACTGACCACGAGAATTCCTCTCCAAAAATAGGTTCGCATTTTTCTCCAGCGCGAAAACATCGAAAACAACTGACAGCGAAACGTCTTAATAACAGAGAAGTTCCAGCAGGAATTTTGCATTGTTCGCCCCTCCCTTAAACACACACACACAGCAATCGGTCGCACCTCGTCCCAGAAGCGTCATCGTCCCAGATTCCTGGTCGTGTCTTAGCAGAGCGCACATTACAGATATTTTGCAGGTGATGATGATATCTTCTTCTCAGCCCTTAGATTGCGCATATCCGCATGGGTCTCGCACGAGCAGGATCTGCAGCAGCAGCTTTTGCTTGCTTTGCACGGGTAGAACAGACGAAGAACAAAAAAAAAGGCAGCCCCATAAGACTCTGAGAAGCAGCTGAAAAACAACGGCGGCCCAGATTGGATATGTGGCAATTTCCCACATGTCTCTTCTCATCCTCAACTCACGCATAAAAGAAGAGACAAAATACAGGTAAAAGGTACACGCGCGCACGCGCGCACGCAGGATTGCCACACCAGATTGCCGACTGGAGGACCGAAAAAGCCTGGGGGGGAGGGGGGGGGGTCGAATTTCTGGAGCGTTTCTTGTTCTCGGACTTCTCAGAGACAGAGAGAATAACAAAGGGAGACAATCAAAGTGAGACACTTTGACACCAGGACCATGGTGGAGGAAGAGGACGACTCGGTGTACTCGGTCTTGGCAGACAAGTTCGGCGGTCACTTTCAGATAAGAATGGGCAGGCAGGAGGAGGCCTAATGTGCGGCTCCATCAGAACTGGGCTGGACCCAGAGACTTGGGTTGCCGGGGCAGCGGGCACGCGGAAGACTGGGCACCCGGAGTACCGGACAACCAGGCCAGTTCAGCTGAGAAGCTTGTGCGAAGTGCTAACCTTTAACCCACCCGTGTGCCCAGTTGCCTGAGGGCTGAGTTCACACGGGCCCACTTCTCTGGGTCCCGTTGTCTGTGGGCCCGGTTCCGTGGCGACCGCCCGACGCTGGCTTCACTTCACCCTGTCTGTCAACAAGAAAATCAAGGGCTTGCTTGAATGCACGCGCGAATGCATGACCACATGCATGCCTCAGCGAGCTGGAAACGTCACTCATGACCTAATTTTTTAGGATGCTTTACAACCTCTTTCTTTTTCTTATTTACTGACCACATTTCCCTAAATTTGGACTTTCTTCAGCCTACAGCTAATGTCTTAGTAGGAGTTCATTTCTAGTGAGAGTAAATACAGGGTCGGACATGTCTAACTTTGACCAGAATCTCACTGAGTATGCAGCAGACAGAAAACACGTATGTATGGTTATAACTTTTGAATAGCTTCTCTTTTGTACACTTTGGATGGTGCCAAACATGTTGAAGGGAGACTCAGAGGTGTCGTTTTCCTTCCTGCCTTTGTTCTAGCAGTAGACGGTGCTCACGAAGCTGTCGTTGCTCTGGCTGCTGCCTTTTGAACGAGAGAAAAAAATCGCTTGGGCTTTGAAGGCCCAACTTTATCAAGATCAAAAATGCTTTTCAAGAGCAGCTGTAAAGGCAGTGGGGCCGATGTTCGCATCCTCTGTGATCCTCTTCTGCATTTCCTCACTTTCATAGACTGATGGCTACTTCTTTGTTGTTGGCACATACATCATCCTTATGTAAAATCTCATGATGCTTTGTAGTACCAAAAAATCTGACGAGAATCGCTTTTTCCGAGCCATTCATACGCTTCTTGAGTGTGTGAGAGTAAATAAATGTGCAAATTGGAGAGATTTGACACCAGCAACAATGATATATCTATGTAAGGGTTCCAAGTAAAATGGAATCTCTGTCAAATACTTTTTTGACTGGACTTCCTCCCCCCCCAAAAAAAAGATGGCTTGTGGCCTTGGAATATGAACCAAAAGTTGTCAGACTCTCAGCACACATCCAAAATATGTTGAAGAGCAGTTGGTTCAAGTGGTGGACATATGAAAAATGTCTCGTTCGAAAAATATCACTTCATAACGCCCTGATTTTGACCAAAGATTAAAAAAGGTGTTTTTTTCGTCTTTTGTTTCAAATCCTCTTGGGTAAACAGAATTTTTATTGAGGCACCTTCACCAGCAGCTCCGGAAGAGCCCCTCCGTAGGCAACCCCACCAAGGCCGAAGTCCATTTTCCAGGAAATGCAGCCGAAACAAAGTATTTAAATGGAGTTTTTGTATTACATCAAGCCCCACATAATTAATAATGTTGGAGGTGCATTTTGAAAAATTGCCAGAAATCAAGTCACCCTGGGCTCCACACCTCATAACTGCCTTTTTCCACACCAAGGTTAGACGGGATTTTGGGGGTCTTTTTTCCTCATTTTTTTTTTGGGGGGGGGGGGTCAACGAAGGAGAAGAATTTTTTGACTATTCACATATGTTGCGTCCCTCAGCTGGCTTAGGCCTGTCAGAGAGACAAACGAGACTCGTCTCCATGCATAACATCACTGCTCGTTTACAAATCTACCCCTGGATCGCAAGGTCTGGACCGCACAGGGCATATTAGCATTGCCCATTTATCACCCCGAGCTGCTGCACTTGATTGAGAGGTCCTCGTTGCTGTTAACAAGATTAATGGCCAGTACTCGATCAGACATCGTTGTCTGCGCGAGTTCTTTCTTCAAAAAAGCAACAACTCATGGACTGGAAATGTCACAGGACCTTGGTATTTCCCCCCCCCCCCTCCTAAATGAGCGAGCGCCAGCAGGAAGGGGATCATTATAAGTTCATCAATTGCCAGATTTACAGAATGACTCTGCCCGAAAAGTGGCAGAGACTCAGGAGGCACAGAGAAAGCAAACAAACGCCTCAAGAATCGCGCGCGTGCGTGCGTGAGAGCGAGAGCGAGAAGTGCGGCATCATCTGAGCACGTGTTCTCACAAAGGAGAGTGCAAAAAAATGTTCCTCCCTTGAGTGGCAAAGCCTCAATGGGCACACACACACACACGTTAAAGGCCCTGGGCCTTGCAGGTAAAAATTTTCGCGCTGATTGAGCATCTCAGAGATCTTTCGCGACTGCAATTACGCGCACGCGTGCGCTCTCTTATCAATACGCGCGCGCGCGTCACGATGAGGAGGGTAAAGCACGAATAATTGAGCAATAAACATTAGGAATATTGGCTGCAAAGTGAGGCTGCTTTTAGAGCAAAATTTAGCCCTTTTGCCGCGTCGTTCATGACCTTTTTAGGGGATCAAAGTTCAGGGGAGGGAAGAAGACGACGGGGGAATTGTGTGACACAGACGACGCATAAGATTCCCAATTTGCATCAGTGCAAAAATTCCCTCCCTTCTTCCTTTTGCAAACCTTCGATTTCTCATCTCTGCCCTTTTTTTGTGGCAGTCGACGCAGGAAATCCGGAGACTCTTTCATCCACCAGTGATATTCAGCTGGATCCAAGTGAAAAAGGCCTCTTTGACGGGCGAGTTTTCTCGGCAGGCCCAAGCGAAATGTGCAGACGTCCCAGAAAAGAGTGAGAGAAAAAAGAGTTGCCACAACATTAGCCTGCTGACCTCAAGACGGGGCCAGGGACCTTCTGAGGCCGCAGGAAAAAAAGACTCTTTTTTTCGAACCAGAAGACATGTGAAGAAGTCAACACAGATTCCTCCTTCTCGTGACGCACCAAGGAGGGGTCGTGACTCTGATGGGGGCCTCCTTCAGGCCTTTTTTATGATAAAAATAAATTCTTGGCGGATTTCGTTTTTCGATCAATAGTTTTTTTTCTTCCTTCCTTCTCTGTAAGAGCCTCCAGGAGCCAAAATCATTGACTGGATCCAACTGTTTCGGATTATCACAATAATAAAAAAGTTTCTTTCATCACCAAACAACAACAGGGGGAAATAAAGTTTCCCCCCCCCCCACCTAAAGGACACAGCGGTCATCGACACTTGGAAAAACAAAAATAGCTCTTTATGCATGTCTCTGTGAGGCCCAATTGTGGATGCAACGAAACATTTTCGACAATCCGCTGTGTGTCCGATTCAAACTGCTCCGCACATTGAGCATTCAGCGTCTTGCATTGTCCGCCCACGGGCAAAATTTGGCGACTTTGACAAATGCAAATTAACAGAATTTACACGGTGGAGGATCTATTGTGCAGGAGCCAGGAGGAGTCCTCAGACTGGACCAGAGAAGAAGTGTGTGGAAAAAAAAGTCTGTGTCCAACACAAGAAGCCTTTTTTTTCTCTCTCTTTCTCTTTTTGCACGCAGATTTCGTCAGCTGCGGGGGCCAAAGTGAGTGTTTATAACTCTGTTCAGGTTTGTCCAACATGACCGCAAGAAAATATTAACTCGGAGAGAGAAGGAGGCCGGGAAAAAGAGAAGAAAAGGGGTCCCCCCACACACGCACACACCTATGCATATGTATGAGGAGGGGAGGGGTAAAAGTGCGATAAAGTGGACCAAAAGGTTTTGTGCGTCAGGATATCCTGAGCTTGTTTTGTCCGTCCTGGCTGATTGTTGCTAATCGCAGCGGCGCAGGAAGTTCAGACAAGACCGAGCCAGACGGGTGGCTCGTCGCGGCATCTGTGTGTGTCACACTCAGTCACGCGAATCCGCGCGCAAATACCCAGGCAGAAAACGCAAGAGTGGCAATTTTCGGTCGAAAACTTGATTGCTTCAAGGGCCTTGTGATGGCAAAGCTGTCACTTCCTGGGCCAACTTGATGGCTGCAGACTCAGACCATATCAAGATTGGTTCCTTAATGGCCTCTGCCTCTACTCAAGCGTGAGGGGAGAGGAAAGCTTTTTTTATTTTACCAAATTTTTTTCCCCTTTTACTTTTTTTTTTACTTTTTTCCTCCTCTCAGTGGAAGATGCAGTACTTATAATGGGCAATTTCTTACCTTATTGAGCTCTGCGGCCGCCGCGCGGCCACATTTGGAAAGAAGCTCGTCTTTTTCAGGAGATGAATCGATTTTCCTCCTCTCTTTGTGTCTGCCCGAGACAACTTTATTTCAGGAATTCCCTTCTTTTTCGGACCGAAAAGAGAAAAAAACAGCTGTTGCGTTCCCACACAGGAAAACTGGAACGAGGTAGACAGAGGGAAAAAGTTGCTAGAGGCTGAGAGTTGGGAAAAATTGAAAAAAAAAATCTTCTCCTCTACTTCTCTCTTCGAGCGCTGGCGCGCGACTGACAAGCGATTCTGAACGGGCCGACGGCGCGCGATCCACGGGCCGACGCAACGGGACTGACGAGACCGACGAGACTCACGAGGAGCGCGACTCTCAACCAGGAGGACGAGGAGGGGGGAGGGAATTCACTCACTCTCCTAGACCAAATAATAACAATAACAATAAGAAGAAGTTTTGCACGAACTTTTTTGCAGCATTCTTAGGTCAGAGTTCTTTCGGTGCAGTTAGGACGTACAGAGGGCCTTGCTGAAACTTATATAAGTGATCCCTGAAGCTACTCATTTGCCTAGGCAGCTCCGAACGTGCATGAGAGACAGAAAATGATTCAGCGTCGCGTCCCTAGATGGCAGTGGTGAAGTCTCAACTTCAGCTGTTGCCAATGGATGCCAAGGATGCACCTTTTTTCCCCGGGTGGTCCTTGGATCACACTGACCATAGGTATCAGGTACAGAAAACTTGTATATGGCGGTCCTGGTGGTCCAGATAACATAGAAGTGCATCTTGGTCCCATGGGTCAGATCATCCAAATGTCCTGGTTCTATTGGGCCAGAAAACCGAGCATCCAGGTCCTGAAGGCCTGCCTATGCCTACGTAGGCAGTCACTGCATTTCTCTTCACATATAGCTCTATGCATGCACTTATAACAGTTACTCCAGGCTTTACTTTGGGTACTATCACTGGGAAGCTCAGTGTATATGTTGCCATTCCACGACGAGGACGAAGAAGAAAACAGCACTGTTGCTGTTGCTGAAACATCAATAAAGAATGTGGGTTGGTCTGCCTAAAAGTGAAACTCACATTTCACACACGGTTTTTTCCCCTTGATGAGAGTCCCATATAAATTTCCATAACAATGACCTGACGCATTTACTTTCACAATACTTTCCTCCTATTTGAAGAAGAAGAAACACTGTTCTGATTTCATGTAAAACTCTTCTTACATACAAATCTGACTGCACTGAGTTGACCAGGAGAGAAACACAGTTGCAACAGAAGCTTCACAGGACGGGTGGCGCCATCTGTGCGGCAGTTTTGCTCCCAAAAGTAACCCTGTTCACTTCATGACTTCTCGCCCACCGAGTCTCGACCCCACCTTACCCGGGAAATACGTCCTACTCGATGATTGAGAGGTGCCATAAATAGAAGCTACACTCAACACCTACAGTAGTCAAGTATGATAATTCCTTCCCCCATGCTTGTCCGTCTGTGTGTACACTGCTGCTCCCTTGCATGTACGAAGCTTGTATCAAATCTTTTATCTTGTAAATCTCTTGTAAAAATGTGCTTGTAAAGCATTAAATGAATAGAACAATGGCTCGTGAAAACATTTTTCGCCGGGCGTTTCCTTTAATACATAGACAGTAGCAACATTTTTCTCCTCAGTTAATTACCAGACGGACAGAAGAGTTTGAAGTTTGTTGTTTTTCCGCCGAGGAAAACGCTTCTTAGGGTGCGTTTGCCCAGTCACAATCTGCAACAGGAGACCCGTTGGGATGCGTCCAACGGGCGGAATTTGCACGCAAATCTCCTGCTCCCTGCTCCGCTTTCACGCTGCAGAAATCTCCATAGTAGAGACTCAATGACTGCGGAAGTGGACAGAGCGGCTGTGGGGTGGGGGTGGGACAGAGGGAGGGGATTTTCCCAGAAATCTGCCAAAGCAACCGCTGCTTCAGGGCCCTAAAGAGGTTGTTTAGGGCCTTGAGCGTGGGCTGAGACTCTTACTTCGGGCCTGCCAACGCAATAATTGGACTTAGCAGTAGCAGAAGTAATCTGATGCCAACGAGAGAAGCTCTCACTTATTCGCACATGATCGATGGTTGGCGCAAAAAAGAGGCCCAATTTTTGACCACTTGCATAATGATAAACAAAAGTTTGTGTCTGCTCTGGCAACCGCCGAATGCTCATTATTCTCCCTCCCTCTCACAATCGCTCAAAAATCTCCGTCATCGCTCATTTCCCGGGCTCGATCGACAACTCCTGGTCCGCCCTCCTCCTCACCGGCACCGAGCCCGAGCGCGAACCCGAGGTTTGGTGCGAGATCCAACGAGAGCTTAAGGTTCAGCCCAAGCCCCAGTCTGAACCCGAGGTTTGGTGCGAGATCCAACGAGAGCTTAAGGTTCAGCCCAAG
>JAAUXU010064177.1_pt1 | contig 11116 bp, 5 predicted proteins | sample 7278151 | NCBI WGS metagenome assembly JAAUXU01 (sample SAMN14350113, study PRJNA611818) | marine sediment metagenome | isolation source: surface marine sediment (1.8m) | place: French Polynesia: Moorea | collected 2018-08 | reverse complement strand
GTCCCTATTGGTATCGGCGCCGCTTACCCACTCAATTCAACCAGCTACTGGGCTGGGTTGGTGGACTATGATACCAGAGAACAATCCGCCTAGGACAGGGTCATAACCAGTCTTCCACTCTCTAGTACTGAGGCGTCCGATAGGTCAGAGCTCCAGCCTACCCTTGAAGCATGATGGAGAAATCATGAAACTAGGGGTCTACACACAAAATTTTACTATTGCAAGATCAGGGTTTGTCTTTACCAGATAACTCACACACAGTCACAGTGACACTCAAGTAGTGCTATATTTACCCCTTCTACATGACATTTCTTTAACACGGACTTAGAATTACAAGAGGAGAGATGGTACACAAAGAAGGACTTAGAAGAGCATTCTTCTAAGTTCCTCCTCAAGAAAGCAGATCAACCAATACGAGCACTGCAGACAAGTAAACTCTAGCAATAGGCTCCGGAGCGGTCATCATCGGGTCTTTTTGTACTGATTGGTGAATCATCCTCTTGGAATGTTGAGGCCCTTCCGGTCAGAACTAGTTATTTCTGGTTTTGTTGTCGCAGGTGTGTGATGATGTCGCTCGTGATGCCATCTCAATTCGTCAGGTGTTCCAGGTCATCAGGTTTCAAGTTGTCTCGTCTCTTTCTTCCTCTTTCACTTGTTTGTACAATTAGCCACTAGAGGTTGTTTAATCAATTCAACTCCATCTGTGATTCGTTTCTCGTAATATCCACATGATTTCTCGTGCTACATATATACGTATATAATTCATCTGCTACTTTAGCTTTTGGTATGAACTTCAGATATATACACTACATATTTGGGCTTTCATAAGATTTGATCTTGTCCCTAGTGTTAGGCGCTACTAAGGTGATTGATCAGATCTTATGGTTGGGAACGTGATGAATTTAACAGAGGTTCTGGGTCGTTCCCAACAGATATCTTGACACTCTGGCACTTGAATAATTAGTACACTAGCTGGGCACTCAAAGTGCTGCCACCATTGCAAAAGGATTCTCTTCCAGCTAGATTAAATTCTACTCCACAAATTTGTGTGTCTAACTCAACCTTTATTTCTGTTCTAGCAATGTCAAAGAGTTTCTGCAGATATTGGTTCTCTCTGCACATTTGTTCAGTGTCTGCCTGTTGCCAAACAATCAATCTGGAATGTCTCTCATATGTGCCAAGTAATCTGTCCAGTTTTCCTTTAATGACAGAGTGTGTCCTAGTTGGAATTGATGCACTCTGCCATTTTGCAATGAGAGAATTCGTTAGTGAATTGGTCAGCTGATTTCTTGCCTATGGGCTCATTTGCATTTGCATAGTATTGCATTTGTATAATAAACTTTAAATATTCAAAGTGTCTGAGCACTTGTAGTGCAATCGGACATGAGCACAGCCCCCCCTTTTCATCTCAGCAAACAACATGAGAAATCAACCTATGAGAAATATTTGCCACCTAAAATTGAAGCAATGACAAAATCACACTAAAAGGAGGTGTTTGGGAAGATTCTAAGCAGAACACTTGAAGGACTACCATCTCAGCATAGTATTTGGGGATGAGAGGGAAAATTGCTGAGAAGCCCTCTCAGAAGTTTGCCGAGGCCCAGCAAAGATCCATAGATATAGGACCCAGACAAGGAAGGAAAGTCAAACCTGCTCGGCAACTCAATAGCAATACTGCGCAACGAGATTTGACACTGAGACCAAGGAGAGGAAACCCTTGGTAGCATCTGGCCCATTGGTTCAAAGGCTCTACTGGCATGGTGCTCGGGGTTCTTCTCTGGCGAGAGCAGGAGAATTACTAGGCATGGGCGTAATGGCCTAAGGACTAGAGGCAGATGTGCCCTGCTCAGTTGTGTATTCACTGCCTCATGCAGTACACTACATGTTTTGGGTTCTTGCCATCCTGCTGAGTCCTCTCCTGCACCTGTCCTGGGCAGGCTGAAGCATGGGTCACCATATGCACATTATGTACAAGTCAATATTTGTACATATAATGTAACTCATTGTTACTGATCATTAGGGTTGAATATTTAGGTTAGAAGTTGAGCCAATGACAATTAGGTTGCCAAATATAGCATTTTAGGTTTTTTAGGTTTGGTTAAAGGCATTTTACAGGGCTGGGCAGATAAATCGAGACAAAGTTTAGACACTGATAACTCCAAAACATTATTAGATAACTTGATGAAATTGAACACACAATTTATTACTCTAGGGTATTATCAACATTTTTATTCAATGTATCCTCCCACAACTCCAAACACCATCCCAACATGACAGCGGAAGGCCTTGACAGCTGTGGCAACCTCTACTGGATCTAGGTTGGCCACGGCTGTGCTGATGGCGGCCTTCAGAGCATTGACATTCCTGTGGCTGGAGGCACAGGCCTCCTCCTGAACTCTCCCCCACAGGTAGTAGTTACAGGGGTTCAAGTCTGGGCTGTTGGGAGGCTACATGCTGGCTGGCCAGAAATGAGGCACAGCTCCCAGCAGCCAGGACTGGACTTTCTTAGCCTTGTGGGCTGGGGCAGAGTCCTACTGGAAGGTGAACTTCCTGCCACCAGCCACCCTCTTCATCCAGAGAACCGCCATGTCCTCCAGGACCCTCCTGTAGACTTTCTGATTGATCTTCTGGCCCACAGAGAAGAAGTGGCATGATGTGGCCCTCTGATGAGACCATGCCCAGGACCATGACCCTGGCCAGATGCTTGGTCTTAAAGACCATGGGGATGTCCTCAGCATCCTGACAGATCCACCTTGTGTTCTGACAGTTGTGTGTGCAGTCCACGTTGAACAGCTTCTTGTCAGAGAAGAACCAAAGGTATCCGCCAGTGGATTTCAAAGATGAAATCAGCGCCTTGCCCCTGATCACTCTCTTCTCCTTGTCCTTGGCCGTGAGCAGGTGGCGCACTCTGAAGCAGATTTGTATCTGGGGTCCTCTTTTACGACCCTGCCAATGGTCCTGTGGCTCACCTCCCTCATCGCAGCGAGCTTTGTCATAGATGTGCCACCATTGGCCCTGATCATCCTGTTCAGCCCTGCCAGAAACCTCGGTGTCTGAATCTTGTCACTTCTTGTCTTATGGGCATTTCTCTCAACCTTCCCCAGTGTCTTGAACTCCCTCATGACTCTGTACACTGTTGCCCTGGGGTACTTCAACTTCTTGGTGATGGTGCTCACACTGTGGCTTGCACAGTGCAATTTGAGGATGGCATTCCTGTGGGACTGCTCCATAGTGATGGAAATGGTTGTTGCCACTTTGGTCACATAAATCAACTCCAAAACAAACAAAGCTGCCCAAACAAGGAAAGCATGTCAAATTCAAAAATAAACAGTCAGGAAGCTGTCAAAGTTTGTCTCAATTTATCTGCCTGGCCCTATAGGTTTTTTAGGTTAGGTAAAACGCATTTTAAGTTTTTTTAGGTTAGGTAAAATGAATTTTAGGTTTTTTAGGTTAGGTTAAATAAGGCCATTTGGAGGTTGTTAAGGGGCATTTATTAACCTTGCAAAGAGGCATGTTCGCACCATGTGTTTGTGAAAGCAGTTGACAATGAGAGATTGCTTGAGATGAAGGAGTGGCGGTGGTCAGTTAGCAAGTTTTTTAAGATCAAAAAGGACCTCTCCACATCCACAGTGGTCAGAGGACACTACTTGAGATGGGCAGCATCAGTGGAGCTCAGGTTCGCACCCTCCCTGCCACACCATTCACGTCCTGCAGGAACTTTAGGGCAGTGTTCTTCTTCAGCACGGCATCCATTTTGGCCTTGAAAAAGACTCCTTTTGGCCCTGGGATGCTGTCAATCTTGTTCTTGGCATCCTCCACAATGCCAAGTGCGTCAGTCAGAGTGAGCCCAGCATCTTCCAGTTGTTGAATGGAGCCAGGAAGAAAACTCAAGTGAGTCTGGATGAAAGCAGGGTCAGACTTCAGGCTTGCCTTCTCCTAGCACTTTGGCAATGCTCTGTGCCTCCTCCCTGCCCAACTGTCGTCCACAGGCTTGATTTTGTCCAGATGCTTGGCATAGAACACAGCTGCCCTCAGTCCCTAACGAGTAAGAATAGGTTCAGGCGGGAGACTTAGCTTGGGACAGCTGTCCTTGTAGGCAGCACAATGCTTCAGTGATTTGATGAATATCATCTTCATAGCAGTGATCAAATGGTTCACATTGGGGAACTTCTCTTGGATTTTCTCACAGACAAGGTGGAGTCCATGTGCAGTGCATTGAATGTGGACAGGCCATGTCTGGGTTGAAGATGTTCAAGTTGTGGCTGCATTTCACCTTGTAAGCAGCAGCGTCACTGAGAAAATCTTTGGGTCTGCTGCTGTCAAAGTGGGGGTCCACATCTTTGATGAAAGTGTTGATCAAACTGAAATGAAAGAAACTACTGAACTACAACTCAATTACAACTGGCCGAAAGGTGTCTTACCAGGCTATGCTTGCTGAGTCTGCCTTCTCAAGGAAGTCCATGTTGACCAAGTAGGGCAGGTGGTATTGCCTGCTGTCAAGACAGCCCATGAACTTGTTGGCCACCTCTCTACACAATGTATCACAAGAGCAGTCTGCAGAGATCCAGATTGAATGGTTGGCCAAGCCCTTCTTGATCTTTTTCATGACCTCCGAGAAACAGTTGGGTAGGTGCTTCTTGTGGAAGATGAACTGCCTAGGCAGCACAAAGCCAAACTCCCTCTCCAAGAGCTGCCTCAACTGTGGGTTGTCTAGCTTGTTGATGGAGATGTCAGTGGAAAGAAAGGCTGAGCAAAGTTCAGCACTGATCATGTCCTCTCTGCATATAGAAACATTGTCATTGTGGTGACATGGCGGTGGTGTTCCCGGTCCCGGTGGGAAGGTTTCCGGACTGCCACCACGTGTAGCATCTCGCCCTGGAGCGCTATGGGCGTGCTTTCCCACGCGCCTATCTCCGGAGTCAGGACCGGTACTCACGAATGGTACACCGTTACGCCGGGTAGGAGTCATGACTTTATTCTCAATTACATGATACAATGAGGATGTGTTCTCTTCGAACTCCTAAGAGCAACTGCCTCTCTCGCCCTTCTCCCTTGGGTCGGCCAGCTCCTCTGCTGCCATGCCCGGTCAGCCGCTCCTCTGTCCGAGGGGAGAAGGAGTGCGCTTCCTACAGTCGCGCCCTCTGGTGGCCACACCTCTAACTATACAGACTACTTCTATAGCGTGCTACTGGGTACAAGCTATGCACATGCCTAGCGGCAGGTATGGTCTATCAATACATCGCTACCCTATACTGTGCTGTGGCGCCCATGTGCCTGTAATCACAATCTACGTCACGGTGAAGGCCGCATGCTTCACGTCACGTCACGAGCATCGATCCTTCACTCAAGCTGGGGCCCCACGGCTAGGAGCATGCCATTCTCTTGACTGGTGGCTCGTCGATCTGGCTCAATTGCTCCTGTAGGGCTTTCCAGCTCGGCACCGGCGGTTCGGGGGCCTTCGGTGAAGGTCCGGGTCCCCTCAAGTCTGAGTTGTCTGGGTCATCGGCCGCCGAGATCCCTGGGACTCCGCCTGAGGCTAGATCGGCCCAAATTCGCCTGAGGATGGTGACCGGGATGATGACCAGCGTCATTGCGATACCCAGAGCGGCTGGGATCAGCCACAGACCGAATCCCTTCATCCGGTAGGCCAGGTAGATTCTGGCCAAGCAGCCCCCGAGGCTCTGTACTAGTGCCAGGCACATTCCGATCCCCGCGATCCAGGGCCAAGCCCGGCCTATGATGGGGATGAGAATTGACACTTTAGTTGAGAAGTTGTGCTCCAGCGTGCGTAGGGCCTGGTCAGAGATGCTAGGCCCAAAGATCCAGACACCGTCCTCATCACGGTGGCCATGTTGATTCGCGTAGGCGGAATTGGCCGTGGACTGCGCCTCCCTCGAGTGGAGGATAAGCTCGGCCATGCGGTGCCACTCCATCTGGTCCTCGGAAATGATACCGCCTGACAGGCCTAGGGTGAAGTCTCCCTTTTCCATCTGGTATGGCCCAGGTGCCAGCTGTTTGGGTTTCACGGCGCAGATCTCCACCTCCGGGTGTGCGCAGAACCATATGCCGTCTACGAACCATCTCACGGGTGCCAGCGAGTCGCAAGGGACGATCGTCGCATATTCCGAGAGGACGCGGGTGATGGGGTCTGCAAACCTTATAGTTCGATTAGTATTACCCAATCGCACCGGGATTTCCTGGGTACAGTTGCGGTGTTCGGCCCTGGCCGTGTTGACAGGTTTGCATTTGTACACAGAGGCCACTGCCCCCAAGCGGGTGACCCTGTGTCCCGGTCCCAGGAGGGAATGCAGCGCATACCTATTCTGGCCTCCCGCTAATGTCCTGAGCGCGTTCTCTAGGGTTTTCCATTCGACCTCACATATCTTGCGGTGGATGGTAGCAAAGCTCCTGTACATGCGGAGGTTCGTAGCTAGATGGGTATACCCTAGTTGCGATTGTTGCGCTATGAGATGCACGGGAAAATCTGTCTGCCATTTGACTTCCCCTATCGTTTGGTTGTCTTTGACGAAACAGATTATCAGACTGGCTACCTGAGTGGCGTGGCACCGGTGACCGCACACGTCTTCCGGGTACCTCAGGACTAGCCCCGCGTATTTTGCTTCCTTCACTCCCGCCGCTTCCCCTATCTCGTGGTCTAGCATGACAATCGAGTTCCCTAGCAGTGTCGGTCCCCCTTTGCCCTTGCGTTCCTTATGCTTAAACAGCCTTACTTGACCCATGTAGACCTGTGAGTACGTGTCGGTGCAATTGGCCGGCCGAGTGTCCCATACTACGGTTCCTAGTTGGTTGTCATGCAGGTGTCCGTCCGAGTATCTACCCCTTACGCCTCCTTCTAACACAATAGTATCCACGAGGCTACGGTATTGGGCTCTTGTGGTTTCCGCTGTTATCTCGTAAGTGGTTTGTTCATATGACTTCGTGTAGTGCTGTCCCCCAGATACGAAGTTGGTGTACTTGCAGTTCCCCTCTCTATCTAGGCTGCCCCTCGTGAAGATGGTGGCCGTTAGGGTCCCGCTGCGTCTGATAGTAAGCGTCTTCTCTTCCCCTTTCCTGCCTAACCTAATCTGTCTGGTTTCGATCAGACCCTGGCAATCCTCCTTGTCTATCGCTAGCATCCTCCTCCATTCTACTAGGTTTGTCCCGTACGAGATGCTGGTGAACCCACATCTGGTTACCCGTACTGTCTTTTTGATCAGACAGCGGTAAGCCGTTACATAGGCCTCCTTCTGCAATTGCAGGACCTGTGCTACTTCTAGTCTAGGTTCCTCGTAGTCCTTCTCTGGGTCAGGGCAACCTTCTGGCTCTAGCATCGATATGACCTGGTACGTGGTGTTTGGTCCGTCGCAGTCATAGACTTGTAGTCCGGCCGCCCTTTCCCCAGTTGTGGCCAGGGCGACGAGGATGGAGGTCAGGAAGGCGGTCGGCACTGCTGGCCCCGCCATGGTCGATGTCAGTCGGTGATGTCGTTTTCTGTGCTGCCTGGAAAAATTAGTAAAACTTTCCATGTGCTTTTGTCTATGTGTATGCCCCCAAAGTTTTATAATCCAGCAAGTAAAACGGACACTGAAAGGATAGAAACGGAATGGGAAGGCACAGGTGTTGGTATAAGTATTATGGGTCGTCCGTATCTGCATCGTCCTCCTCTGGTATACCGGTAGTCCGGGTCAATTGCCGAGGCCTCCTGGTAGTCCGAGGGCGACAATGATTCATAGCTGGGCGCATCCCCCTCCAGGATTGGAGGTTCCTCGTACTGCCGAGGTCTGAAGGCATCCAGGCCTGAAATGCTTTCCATACTAACATCTGGTAGGGAACGTATTTGGGGAGGTGTGACGACACTGGGGTTGGGATTGGGTGGTTGCCATGGGGTCCTTTTCTGTTTGGGTAGGGGCCCCCGCCCGTCGGCTAGATTTGAGTTCGCGGGAAATTCGGGGTATTTGACGTGGGGGCGGTTGGGAGGGTGTTTGTTGGCGGGTCCCCAAGATTTACCCCTACCCGGGCTTCTGTAGTTACAGTAATAGTTGGCCATGTCTGGTGGGACGGGAGTGTCCGTGGGGGTACCCCTGTCGATGGGGGAAAGGACTACCCGTGGTTGTGACGTTAGGCCTGGGTCGGGTCTGGCCTTCCTGGGTGTTGGTTGCGGTTCCCCTTGGCAGGTCCGTTTCTTAGCCGATTGCGCTCTAGTCACTGGCGGCGATAGGTTTAGTGCCTGGTTCTGTCGTTCTTGTGCGGCAGCCCTTCTTATGGCGGCCTGCGCTCTAGTTAGTGGGGTCGTGGGCTGCCGCTGGTCGTTGGGTTTCGGGGTCTTGGGGTGTTTCCTGTGGGCTGTCCCTGGTCTAGATGTGTTTTGCTCAGGCCGTGCGGTAGGTAGTTCCCGCGGGAGGGAAGATCCTAGCTCTGCAAGGTCGTCCTCTGAGTCATTTCCCTTCCTTTCCTCTTTCTTCCCTTCTCTCATTCCCTTATTTCGGCTGCTTCTGCCGCTACTGTTCCCAGTGAGGCATAGGTGCTCGGTGAATTCATCATCGCTCATTTCTATGTCTATTCCTTGGTTAGGTATGAGGGTAATGTTCCCATGGTACAGTTTTAACCTGTCGATACTCACTACATGGGTGCCTCTTTTACTGCCTTCTTTCCAGCTAGGGTCTGGGGTGATTCTAACCATGGTCTCATATCTAGCTGGTTCGGCACAAATTCGCCAGGGCCCCGTCCAATAGGGTGTTACTTTCTTGCTAGTGTTTTTGCTGGTTATGGGCATGAAGAGCCATACTTTGGTGCCTGGCTTGAAGTCTTTTCGCTCCTGGTGGTACTGCCTACGTTGCCTCCTTACTGCCAGGGTCAAGTGTTTCCGTGCGTACTCCTGTGCACTACTTATTCTCTTCTTCAGTTTCTGGTAGTACTGTTCCCATCCTAGGTTACCTAAGGCTCTTTCTGGGGGTACAAATCCGAATATGGAGTCTATGGGGGTACTGCACTCCCTGCCGAATAGTATTTGGTATGGGGCTAATCCCGTGGATTTGCATACTGCTGTCCTGAGTGCGAAGAGTGCCTGTGGCAGCAGGTCTTCCCAGGCGAAGGGGTCGCCGCATTCGGCGGTAAGGGTCCTGAGTATGCCCCCTAGGTCCCTATGCATTCTTTCCACTTGACCATTTCCTTTGGGGTTGTACCCAGTGGTGTCTGTGACCTTGATGCCCAGCTGAGGTTGCAATTGTTTGAACAATTTTGCCATGAATTGCGGGCCCTGGTCTGAGTGTATGGCGTCTGGGTATCCATACCTGGCAAAGATCTCCTTTTCTAGGGTGTGAACGATTGTCAGGGCGTCTATGTCTTTGAGGGCAAATGCCCCTGGCCATTTTGAGAACGCATCTTTACAAGTGAGAATGTACTTGGCCTGTGATCGGGAGCTCTCGTTCAAGGGTCCTACCAAGTCTACGTGTAGCCGCTGGAATGGGTACCCAGCAGTGGGGGAGACGAGCGTGTGTCGTTGGTCCCCCGTCTTTCTGACCTTCTTCTGGCATATCGCACACGACCTGATGTAGTCCTCCACCTCTGCCTTCATCCTGGGGAAGTAGACCCTTCCTTGTAGTCTGTCCACAGTGGTTCCGATACCCATGTGTCCTCCTGCTACGTGCGCAGTCCTAATGACGCTCTGTTTTAAGCCTTCCGGGACACAGGCCACCCTGGGCCTGGGTTCTGAGGCCCTCGCGGGAAGTCTCCTCGTTAGGACCCCGTTCTCGGTTATTTCTAGGTCCCTCAAGAAGCCCATGTATGTGGCTCCTTCCCCTGGAAGTTCTCTGACTTCCATCGGTGAGGGTTGGTGTTTCTTTGTCAACCATTCTCTTAGACATCTCAGGACAGGGTTGGCGGTCTGCGCCCAGCCCAGGTCCTCTACTCGTATCCCTTCTATGGCTCCTTTCCCTACTTCCATGACTACCGTGTCCCCCTCTGGGTCGGCCGGTTCTGGGCAACCTGCCCTGCTTAGGGCATCAGCGTTGGTGTGTTTGGTTCCCGCTCTATGTTCGACTTCGAAGTCGTATGTAGCTAGCATGTCTAACCATCTCTCTACAATGGCCCCCTTTGGTTCCATGGTGCGAACGTGTTTTAGAGCTACATTATCGGTCCTCCATTTGAAGGTGGGCCCAGGCAGGAGGTAGTACTGGTACTTGTCCATCCACATAATGCCTGCGTAAAGTTCCCCTTTCGTGGATGGGTAGTTCCTTTGACTCTTGTTCAATTTCTTTGACCCACACGCAATAACTACCTCCTTTCCCTTCTGCATCTGACTCAAAATGCCAGCGGTCTGGCTCTGACAGAAGTCGGTATCTAGTATGAATTGACCTGCCTTGGGTCCCGAGAAGTAAGGGAACCCTAATACCGGGGCGGTAGTGAGGGCTTCCTTCAAACTTTCAAACGACTTCCTCATTTCTGGGGTGACTGTCAGGGGCCCCTTCTCCTTCTCCGGGTCTGCCTCTTTTCCAGTTACTTCCGTCCATGGCCTAGCTAACTCCGCGTAATCCTTGATGTGTTGCCTATAGTATCCCACTATCCCTAGGAATGCCCTTGCTTCTGTCTTATACTTGGGGAGAGCCCAGTCTCTGACAGCCCTAACGTAGGAGTCTACCAGCCTGACCCCGTGCCAGTCGACGATGTGCCCTAGGTAGGCAATCTGTGGTGAGAAGAAACTGCATTTTTGGGGAGCTAACTTAAGCCCTGCCTTTCGGTATGTGTTTAATGTCTTATCCAGGTTCCTTAAATGTTGGCCTAGGCCATCACTGTGCACCACCCCGTCATCTACAAAACTAAGGGCCTCTGTGGGGGGAATGTCCTTCAACACTTTATCCACTAGCCTACAATAAGTAGCCGGTCCATTGGTAACCCCAAATCCTAGCCTCTTCTGCTGGAATGTCCCGAAAGGCGTAGTGAATGCGGTCTTCTCTCGGTACTCGGGGTGCACCTCGACGCAGTGGAAGGCCCCGGCCATATCCACTCCGCTGAAGATGTTGCTGCCAGCCAGGCGCGCGATGGTGTCTTGCACGGTGGGCATGGGCCAGCTGTCTTTCTTGGTGACCTCGTTCAACCTCCGCCAGTCTACACACCACCT
>JAAUXU010177081.1_pt1 | contig 11119 bp, 7 predicted proteins | sample 7278151 | NCBI WGS metagenome assembly JAAUXU01 (sample SAMN14350113, study PRJNA611818) | marine sediment metagenome | isolation source: surface marine sediment (1.8m) | place: French Polynesia: Moorea | collected 2018-08 | reverse complement strand
GTCTGAAATTCAATTGCACTGTTCTGAAATCCATTTGCAGTGCCTGAAATTCATTTGCAGTATCTGAATTTGACCTGCACTATTCTGAAATTCAACTGCACTGTTCTGAAATTGATCATGAAATGGTGTAGTCACTAGTCTGACAACTAGAGAAGTGTTGTTAAGCCAGGTACGAGGATGTTCAGCACTTGTACTGTGTATTCACTCTTTTCGTCTACTACATACAGATCAACATACGTTCAGCAATCGAGGAAAGCCTTCCTTACCTCAGGAACCTAAATCTACTCATGAAAAAGGTTTTTTTTCTTCTCCTAAGTGATGGGGGTTTGCGCGCTCATGTGCAGAAACCAATCTCTTCCCTCCTACTTTATGTGTGCGCAATTTTCTTAGCTTCGTCTCAGTTCTTTGAACAGTCTGGTCTTGTTGGCTTTTCAGGGGTAAGATGATCTAGGATGGAAAAAATTGAGCTAGGTGATGTCATCAGTAACATGAACAAACATCATTATACACTGGAGAAGTGATCCCCTCCCCCTTCGTTAACATTGTTTGAAAGACTTTTATTTGTCTTACCACTCACGGGTTACGCAATTCGACTGGTCAGGGTCGTTCAACAGTCTGGCTGGAAGTACAAACATGAGTTTTATGGTGAGTTTCAAGATCAATGTCAAGGCACGACTGCTGTCGAACTCCCATGTTATTTATTGACTTCAGCAAAAATAGCGGTTCTTAAACTTTTTTTTCACTGACGAAAATGTCAACGCAAAAAACGTCGTTTTCGGTGAAATTTTGCTTCGCTGACCGCTGCTTTTATGCAGCAGAATTTTCTCCCCAAATTAGAAAAGCCAAATTTGCTTAAAACTTATCCGAGCCAGCACGTACAGGTACCTCCAATACTTTTTCCGTACAAAATTGCCACAAGAACCTTCAGAACTCTCTTTCACAAGACCACTGCTACCTTTTGTGGGGTTCCAACACGTATCACTTGACTGCACCTGATCATGACACATGGGAAGTTGTTACGAGGAGCAACAGGCAGTCAGCGGCAACAACTGCAGCAGGAGCGCGCTCTGTCCCCCTGTGTCGTCTGTCCTTGCTGCTGCTGAGTGGACGCGCTTGACCGCGGCAATGATCTGGTGCACGAACCTGACGTTTTTGCTGGCAGTGAGTCTGGGGATGGTCCGGAGGCTGCCGTCATTGGCATGGAGCACTGGAGGGTGCGGGCAGCACCTGCAGAAAGTTGCAGCCAATTTCATCCAGAAAAAGTCACTGAAAAAGGGGGAAACAGTGCTTTTCGCCGGGGTAGCTGCACTTTGAGCGCTCTAGCATCAATATGAGCAGTCTCAGAGTCGCTGGAGCTGGGGCGTCTGTTGCTCGGGTTATTATCAGGCTTTTTCCCACTCCCGCCCAACAGGGAGGATTGAGGTGGATTTCGAGGCTGGGTTTAGGCCAAAATCGGGGTCAAACCGTCTGCTCGCTCCCCTTTTACACAGTAGAAAGTAAAATATTTGACCCCAATTTAGGCCTCAACATGACCTCGAAATCCACCTTTCCCCCCCTCCTCCCATGACCTCATCCATACAGGGGTCTTGCTTGCATGCACCTGGCCTTGCTCGGGTTATTGTAAGACCTGCCTAGATCCTGCCCGCCAGCAGACTTGACCCGCTTTGCTGGGTCACATGGTTTGTGCCAACCACGCACTTCGCACCGTCAAAATTGGTTGCTTCCTTGGCTCTTCACTCGCAGTGGGGTGAGGAAATTTGCATTCAAAAATGCCACAGAACAGTTGAGTGTTGCTTCCTAATTTGAAGTAATAAGGTACCTCACTTTTGGCCATGAATTTACTAGATAAAGTATGCTAAAATTAAATTTCTGAAAAAAGAGCATTAGCACTTTTTTGACCAGAAGGATCACATTTTATAATAAAGTTTTCATGTGGTGACAATAGCATTGACCTGTGTCCTTCAGAAAGATCCCCTGCTCCAACACCTTGTCAGCCTTGGAGCACCTTTTTGTGTGGACCAATGTCAGTCTGATTGAGTGGGATCTGACTATCTATATCAGTCGCAACTGCAGATGAGCGCGGATTTTGAAAAAAGAATCGCCTCAAAGGGCCCACCCTGTCCCAGATCGGGTTGAGACTAAGCTTGGCTGACCTGTTCGTGGTAGCTTGTGAGCACTGTGAACTCTGCTTGTGATGCTTGGTTTGACTGTATAAAAATCATAAATTCGTACCTATTGTATGTTCACTGCATGCAAAATTCATGGCAATTTCTTTGCTTCATATTGCTTTGGTAGCTAGGAGCTGGATGATCTGATTCTATCAAATGTCTATCAAATGGGAATGCATTTTTTGGAAAATTGCATTCACATTTGATAGACAGACGACTTTTTTGAAGATTTTTTTTTGACTAAGTTACTTTGATGAGCTGAAATGTCGCCAGTAAAGGCAGTTTCATGTGACAGTTGACTTGACTAAAGATAGTTTTAAACATGCCTTTGAAAGTTTTATTTCCTTGGATTCAGGCAGAGGATCTTTTTTCCCATCCATTTTTGTCATATGCCATACTGGTAGCACTTCAATGTTGTCAAAATACCACAGCTGGAGTTACACCAAAGTGTAAAAGGACCGAATGCGACGTGCTTGCAGAGGTTCGTTCAGGTAATAAAGTTTGCCCCTGCCCTGCCCTGACCTCAAAGCATGAGGGCAAAAGGTAGCAGTGGTCAGGGGCTACCTGAAGAGAGATTTTTTCAAGGTCATAGGAACAGATGCGGCCCAGGCCACCCTGGTTGGTACGTGTGACTGCGGGAAAGGGTGAGTCCTGAACGCTGCTGACGTTCCAGAGAGAATGAAGCACCAACAAGGAGTACGTGGAGTCATTATTTGAGCATGCCTCGTGAGCAACAAAGTTGTAGGGCCTTCAAGAGTGTGAACAGGTGTGAAAGTGAACTCAGAAAAGCAAGGACATAATGATGAGGAAGTTTTCTGTCCATTCTGATGCAACAAAGACGGACTTTTGTCATGCAACAATTGACCTTCTAGATTCTGTCCTCTTTCCATGGCACCAGTTCAAATCAGTAACTGTCAAATACAAGCAGGAAAAGTGCCTTCACAAGGCAGGAGGTGAACAAATATTTTCTTGGCGAACGGGTGACTTAAGGATGACTGGATCATGGACTGGGCACCTCATTCGACAGACTGAAATCCCATAGAGCAGTATTAGAGTATACTCAAACTTAAGGTCTATTTTGGTGGGACACAGTTCCACATTTTGAATGACTGGACTGCAATCAAAGTTGTCTTTACAAAAATCTCTAAGAGGAGATTTTTGGACTTACAACATCTGTTCATTGCAGGTTGGAACTCTTCCGAGCCAAGGATGCTGTACTGAGAAATAAAAATGTCACTAAGTCAAGCTAAGCTCGCGAGCTCACCCTTGTCCTCTTACGTGCTGCCATGATAAACCAGGGACAGGAGAAAAGTTTGTTAGTACATCCGCCCAATCACTCTTGTTATCCTGTCACTTTGTCCTTGTCTTTGCCTGCAAAATTGAAAAAGTAGTTCTTTGCTACTGCTTCACCCTTCAACCTCAACTGTGCTGCGCGTTGACAAAATTGTCCCTTTGCTGCTGGTTCTGCTCCTGCATCGGCTGGCTTGGCATTACTCTACAACCTCAAAGGCAATCCCTACATATCATGAAATGAATGGACCAGCTTGGTTTTTTTGCTTGATGTGGCCTAAAAACTTTCAAACTCATTTCTGAAACTATTCTTAGTCAAGTCAGTTGTCACCTGAAACAGTCTTCACTTGCAAAGTTTCAGGACACTGAAAAGACTAAGTTAAAAGAAATCTGCACGCACACACACACACATACACACACGCACGCACACGCACACGCACCCCCCACTCCACCCCACCCCTCATACATATACCATTTGCCTATCAAATGCCAATACAGTGCTTATGGAGATCGCTGTATATTGGGACCCAGTCATCATACTTTACCTTTATAATTTGTTTCGATGTTTATCAGCTACGAGAAAGGCTTATTCATGATTGCACGCTGGATTAGAACTAAATTGAGTGTTCTGTTCATCCTCCAGAGGCCTTCAAAATAATATTGAATTCTATCTAGTCGCCACATTTAAGTCTGCTTTAGTACATAGAGAAAAGTTTTGTAACTTGGTAAGAAGGCACCTAAGGCGAAAACCGGATAGCGTAGCTTTCTGTTCTGTTTTAACTTCAGAGGGAGCTTATGAAGTGAATTTTTTGTACGCGATGCCTCTTACTTGGCGACCTCAAACTGTACTGAACCAGGCCAAAAGTTACTTTTACCCCTAAGTCTTTAGAGCTCCTTGCATCAAGGGCCTTGATTAAAACCACAAAATGGAGCCCACACAACTGTGTAGTCCGGACATAGCATTTGCCTTGTCCTCCTCCGGGATGTTGAGAATCAGATCATTATTGCCATCTCAGTACAACGAGGCCCTCTTGTTGCCTCCTGCTGAGATCAAGAATGGCCTGAAGTCCAACAGTGTTTGCAGGTGGCCTTGCTCTTGTCGGGAGCCATGGAGTCAAAGATCTTGTTGGCAGTGGGCAACTTGTCCATGTACAGTGCTGTGCAAAAGTCATCGGACACTCGTCTGAGTGACAAGAAATGGGCTAATTTTGCAACCTTTTTGAAGTGAAATTTCAAATTTTTCCTAAGTCACTGGACACTGCTTGTAGCTGATGTTTGCGGCCCTGTATATGATGCAATGGGAACTGAAACAAAACACTGTGACCATGAAACGGCACTGCTGGCACTGCAAGACACTGCTGGCCACATGCAACTGTCATTTGAAGGAGAACCGCCAACACAATGCCGCATGGAAAGAGCTGTCCACTGACATCAAGGACATCATCATCAGACAGCATAGGCTCGGCAAATCCATTCGCCAGATATTCCACTCCTTCAATGTGCCTCGCTCCACTGTGCACAATGTCATCACCAGGTGGAGGGCCATGGCGAAGACCACCAATCCCTGGAGGACTGGTCACCCACAGAAGCTGTCCCACAGGTCCAAGGTCAAGTTGTCACAGGCAGCAACTGTTACCCCAATGGCAACATGACAGGAGCTCAAGGACTCTCTGGGCAAGCCGGGACAAGGCATCTCATTATCCACTGTCACCAGGGCATTGAGATGCAATGGTCTCCAAGGACAATGCCCCAGGAAGGTCCCCCTGAAAACCAAAAGACACCTCCAGCAGCACCTCAAGTTTGCCTGTGACCACCTGGACAACTCTGAGGACAACTGAAGGAAAGTCATCTGGGGGGATGAGACCAAACTTGAACTGTTTGGTCACAATACCACCAAAATGGTCTGGCGTTGGGCAGGGGAGGCATTCAAGCCTCGCAATACCATCCCTACAGTGAAGCATGGTGGTGGCAGCATCATGTTGTGGGGATGCTTCTCTGCCTGTGGCCAAGGTTGTCTTGTCCACATCATTGGGACCATGAATGCTGTGCTGTATAAGGAGATCGTCGAGGATAATCTTCTCCAATCAGCCCAGCAGCTTTGTTTGCATCAGGCCTTTGTGTTCCAGCAGGACAATGACCCCAAACACACTGCCCAGGTCATCGAGGCATGGTTTAGGGATAACAACATTGACCTGCTGGAGTGGCCCAGCCAGTCCCCAGACCTCAACCCCATTGAGAATCTGTGGGCTGAGCTCAAAAGACAGGTGCATGCATGAAGCCCCAAGACCCTGGACAACTTGGAGACCTGTTGCATGGAGGAGTGCGACAACATACCAGCAGAGACATGTGTCAATGCAGTAGTGAATTATAGGAAGAAATTAGTAGAAGTCATTGCAAATAAGGGACATCTATAGATTATTAGTTGTTTTATAAAATGTAGTCTTCTTTTTTTGATTCTTGTGATTTTGTATGTTGTGCACTTCATGAATTTGTGGGAGGTTATTGCTTTTAAGCATGTGTGCTTAGGTGTCTGATGACTTTTGCACAGGGGGGTAAATGGCTGCCAAAGGCGGCCATGGGGGGTTGGGTGGTGGGGAAGCCGCCTGGGGGGTGAGGTGTGGAGAGGGGGGCACCCCCCCCCCCTTCACAGTAGGAAAAATTTGAAAGTTCACTTTAAAAAGGCTGCAAAATTAGCTCGTTTTTCATCCCTCAGACGAGTGCCCGATGACTTTTGCACAGCACTGTATGTACAGATGATATACTGGAAGAGTTTTGATGAGGAGCGTTGGAGAGCAGGGAACAAAAAGGATCAACAAAGTGTAGAGAGAGAAAGATTGAGAATAAAAAAGAGAGGATATGCCTGTAAAGTGTTGTTAGCATTTGACTATTCTTCCCTCGTGCCCTGCGGCTCGGACTTAGGCAAACAGATGATAGGACAAAGGGGCGCCCAATGTTGGGCACGAGGGAAAGTGAGCCGGACTTCGGGAAAAAGGTCAGCATCAGAACACACAGCATTGGGCAGGAGAGATGGTGAGTCCCCGAACCATCTTGTATGGCATCTGATGACAGTCAGTATGATGAGTGGCTGGGGACGACTGAGCTTCTGTTTTATGTGATCTAACTTGCTGGGGATAGGTCCTGGAAAGGAAGCATGAGGAGGAAGCTGGCAGAATGCATCATGAATGCATCAGAGACCTTGATCAATGAACAACATGCCTGTCAGGAGAGAAGGGAAGCAGGATGCCTAATGTCCAACTTCTGGAATAAACAATGTGAGGTTGTTGTGATCCAGAAGCGCTTGATCCTTGACACACTCAGGGAAGTTGGGGAAGAAGAGAGGAAAAGGAAGTTGGACTTTGCCCTCAAGACCTGGCTGAAAGAAGGGGATCAGCTCATGGCCGATCAACCTCGCTGCTTGCTGCCCTCAAGGACTACAATGTCTCAGTCCCATGATGAGCAGCCATTACCCACTACACAGAATAACGCACAGCTGTCCCTAACAGAAGAGGATCCTTTGGAGGGGATGTCAGCACAGACAGTCACGGGGAGTGTCTTGTCAGCAACCTTGCTTATGACTGTTCTATCACCTCGAAACTTGGTGAAGTAATGTTTTTAGTGAAGGTGCATATCTTCAAGTAAATAATTTTTTTTGTTATTTCACAGTTTGTGGACTTTGTTTAGTGCTTATAACACTCAGGCCCTAATATCTCAATAAGGGTGGGTACAATTATTTTAGTTTTTTGTTATGCTTCAGCCCTTCAGTATAGCTTTCCATTCAAGCAATTTTTGTGAATGGGCACGCATTTTTAATAAAGTGATATTTCAGGCACACTCTGGGGAGAGAGCTGGAAGAAGTGATGGGATCACCTCAGGCTTCTCCAGGACAGGATCTGGCCCTGTTTTCGGAAGGAATACATCCTGGGATTGCAAGGAAGGGCAAAGTGGAGAGAAGCCACACCCAACTTGAGGAAGGGTGATATCATTTTGTCCTTTGAACCAGACACCAAGTGCTGGCCCTCAGCTCAGGCGGTGGAGGCCCTCCCCAACACTCAGGATGGTCTCATATGTGTTGTCCTGGCAGGCGCAGTGATGGCAAGGTCATAAAGAGAGATGTCAGCAAGATAGTGTTGCTGTTGCCGACAGAAGAAGAATCGGCAGATCTTGGCAAAGGATGTTCATGTTAACCGTGTTTTGAATATGTGTGTTGCATATCCTCATAGTTTATGTGTTAAAGTATTGTATGTCTTCTTGGTCAGTTGGTTAGAATGATGCATTTCAGGTTTCTGGCCTTGTGAACCATGTAGGATTGGATCGGACTGCATGGAGATGGAGTGAATACAGGACACGCCTGCCCATGATAACTTCACGTCTGGATTTGGCAGGGGAGTGTATGTACAGATGATATACTGGAAGAGTTTTGATGAGGCGCGTTGGAGAGCAGGGAACAAGGAGGATCAACAAAGTGTAGAGAGAGAAAGATTGAGAATAAAAAAGAGAGGATATGCCTGTAAAGTGTTGTTAGCATTTGACTATTCTTCCCTCATGCCCTGCGGCTCGGACATAGGCAAGCGGACGATCAGACAGTCCATGTTGTTTGTTGTGAGTGATTGCAAAGTTCATATGAGTCCACATTTTCTCCAGTATTGAAAAACAGTATACTTCTACAGTATAAAGAAGAGGCAGCCACATAAAACGACAAATTCCCCCTGTCTGGTGGACAACCTGGAGGAGGAAGGGTTCTGGGACAAGACCATGTGGCCCCCATCCTCACTGGATGCCAACCCTGCCACCTGCCACAAGACCTGGAAGAGACTGAAGGACATCATCCGAGTCATTGGCAGCTACTCCGAGGGTGCCTGGAGCATGTTCACTGACGACGAGGATGAGGACAGGAACTAGTTTGTCAGCAGCCACACATTTCCATTTGTATCCCAAGTATACCTTAAAACAGTATTGCCTGTTTTTAGATCACAAGGGTTCTTTTCCTAAATATTGGTAGGTGTAGAGCTCTGCATTCTGTCAACTTCTGTCAGTTTGTTTAGCACTGCGCTACAGTGCAGTTTGAGGCCACGTTGTCGATTTTGATGTGTTTTGTTACATGTTGAAGAGTTGTCCTGTTGCCCTCTTTTGTAACTTGATAAAGCCTAGCAACTTCTTACCTCAGACACGTTGCATGCTAGTGAATGGCGCCAGAGGGCCTGAGGGGTGAATCTCCCTGGAAATGATGGGCCTGGGGATCAGGATTATCCCATGAAACTTCAGGCAAATTCATCAACATTTACCCCCGAAGAAGCTAAATTTCTAGCCTTTTCAGCATGCCGTCTCTCCAGGTGGCTTCCCTTTGAGCACTCTAGCACCAAAATGGGCAGCCTGGACATCGAGTCTCTGTGCTCAACAATGTGTCCAAGTATTACACCTCACGTTCCACCTCAAAATGTTGCAGCATCGCTGCTGAAGTGATGTCATGTTCGACACAATTACTTACGGCAAGGAATGGACATGATTTTTGTTTAGCTCTGACGCGACCTCGGACAGAAAGAATTACCTATTGCAGGTCGAAAGCCAGACCTGATCCAGAGACCCTTTGACTTGGATCGACTTCTGGCACACAGGGCAGAATATGATGTAGCCAGAGAGGACCAAGTTCATCTGACTGGGATGGCACCTGGGCTCACTGGTGTGGTCAGATATGAAATTACGCAGTTCAAGAGCTGTAACACCGCTAAAGCCAAGACCCTATAGGGCGTCCATGCCTGTCAAAATTCTTATTTATCAATATGACGATACTGAAAAAGCAAATCTTCAGTTTGCATCGATAACTTGGAAAAGTCTTCTCTACAAAATGACGTGACAAAAATATCACCCAAGCTGAGGCACAGAAGTCGAAGCATTGAACCAGATACAGATTAAGTGATTCAACAGACCTACTTATGGTCCTGCAGAACCATCATATTTTTGGTTTTCCCATCGGGGGAGAACCTCCAAAAGAGCTCTGGCACATTGAGAGAAAGTGGGAATTTTGAAGCCTCTAACTTTGGAGAGACAATCCGTTTGACAGATGCAAGGGACACTTCACTGCCTTGCGTCTTACTCTCAAATCAAATATGTAAAAGAGGCACATTTCAGCAATGGTGCGAAAGAGAACAGCAAACGTTTAAGTGCTCTCAGCTTCACGTCTCTGCTATCATTGGTCTTGCTCGTTTAGCTCTCGTTCTCGTTGCTTGCTTTTTACGGCATATACTTTGTTCTAGGGCACCTTTACGCTCCAGCTCTCCTGTATGGGAAAACTTGGGAGAAGACAGCGCTATCCAAGTTTATGGACGAGATGGGCGTGGAAGTGACTGAAAGTGGATTGGTTGTGGATCCTAAGCTGCCTTATCTTGGCGCCTCCCCTGATAAATTCGTAGGAAATGAAAGACTCCTGGAAATTAAATGCTCCTTTATAGGAAGTCTTGAGGTCCTGCAATCTGGCAAGAATTCCCAGTCCTGCAGTGGAGATATGAGGAGACAACGCACAGATACTACTACCAAAAAATGGGCCAACATGCTCTGGCAAGGAAGAAATATTGCTTCTTTCTTGTCTTTTCTGAAGCGGACCTGCACGTGATAAAGGTTCTATTTGCAGATTTTTTAACCTTAAAATGCTGCCCAAATCGTGTGACCTTTACAAGAAAGTCTACAGATCTTGCACTGCCTGTATCCTACGATAATGCAGCTGCTACATCATGTACAAATAACTTCCTTTTCTAGGTAGCACAAACAAGTCTTTTTACAGTCCATGAGCCGAAATTCTGAATCACCAGACGTACAACAATACTCAACCCCTATCAGTTGTGTAGATGTTGCGGAGGCAGTTGCTACTAACAATTTGAAAAGTTTTCGGAGCATCCATAACACGTTCATGTACCAGCTGGGAGGAAATTTACTCATACATGGAAACTATATTGGAGCAGACTTGATTGTTTGTTTCTCATGACACAGAGTGCGTCCACAGACTTCTTTGTGGCGTCAAAGGTCCTACACCAAAACCCTTCGTCTGCTATAATACTGTTCCTTTTCCAAAGAGTTCGTCTTCACTCACCATCGGGCTTCTCTCAGCTATCTGCCTATCTCATGCGCTTCTTCCATTGGCCTCAGACCCAAAGTAGCACCTCCTGTCAGCCCTTTTCATGAGTTTTTGTTCTTGCGCATAAGAGCAGCCTGAGCTCTCACTCCACTTGGAATTTCAGTGTCATCAATGATGTCACATGGGGAAGGAAGCTTTTGCTTCTGGTCAGTGGGGCCAGCACTGATCTGCCAGACTGGGTGATTCCTTGAGTTGTTAGAACATAAAATTAAGTCGTGTATGGAAGGCCTTTCCCACTGCATGTTCTAAAATGCTAAATAGAAAGGCTAACTCTTGGCTTGACAGAGTTCATCACACTAAGAAAAAGGTTATTCTTGTTCGTGAGGTTCTGAATTGTACGCCAAGCGCTCACTAGCAGGGTCCAATAGCCCTGATACAAAGTTACAAGAAGAGACAGGGAGCAGGGTTGCAAAATATGTCTAGGTGGAACTAGACATACAGTCCTGGCCGTAAGTAATTGCGTCGGGCATGACGGCACCTCTTACACTGTACTGAAACGTTGAAGTGGAATTTTGATGTGGAACGTGTAGATGTG
>JAAUXU010074619.1_pt1 | contig 11123 bp, 8 predicted proteins | sample 7278151 | NCBI WGS metagenome assembly JAAUXU01 (sample SAMN14350113, study PRJNA611818) | marine sediment metagenome | isolation source: surface marine sediment (1.8m) | place: French Polynesia: Moorea | collected 2018-08 | reverse complement strand
AGGACAGGGACAGGAAGAAGGACAGGGACAGGAAGAAGGACAGGGACAGGAAGAAGGACAGGGACAGGAAGAAGGACAGGGACAGGAAGAAGGACAGGGACAGGAAGAAGGGCAGGGACAGGAAGAAGGACAGGGACAGGAAGGGCAGGAAGGACTGGACAGGAAGAAGAAGGCTAGAACTACAGGGACAGGAAGGACAGGAAGAAGGGCAGGAAGAAGGGCAGGAAGAAGGGCAGGAAGAAGGACAGGAGGAAGACAGGAAGAAGATGGCAAGAAGGACAGGGACAGGAAAGAAAAGGAAAGAAGATGCATGAGAAAAAGGACAAGGAAGGTGAGGATGGGAAAAAGACAAGGAGGAAGATAAGGGGAAGAGTACAAAAGAGGACAGTGAGAGAAGGCGAAGGAGATGGGTAAGAAGGAATAAGATGAGATGATGGAGGAAAAGGACAAGAGGAGGATGACACAAGGAGGGGAGGAGGGAGAGGTGAAGGTTAAGACCAGAGGATGAGAAGGGTGACAGGGGTAAGAATGAGGACCAGGGGTAAGAAGAGGGAGAGGAAAAGAGGGGGTTGGAGGAGAAGTGGGACAAGGAGAAGAGAAACAGGGAGAAGATAAACAAGAGGACCAGGGAGAAGACGGACAAGACGAACGTCGGGAGGGACAGGCAGAACTTGCACCCGTGGTCTCTATACCCTTACCTCCCTCCTTCTCCCTGTGGGGGATTATAGGGCCGACAGCAGCAAGCAGACTGCTACACACTCTCCTACTCTCATTCTTTCTTTCCAGGCGACAGCTGAGAGAAGAGAGCCTCCTTTTTGATGGAATGTAATTAAAGTCCCGCTGCTGCCCTCGTCGTCGTCGTCGTCGTTGGCGGCGGCGGCGGCGGCGGCGGCCGCGTCGTCGTCGTCGTCGTCCTCCCCGCTGCCCAACAACTTCTCTGGTGCGCGCGCGTGGGCACAAACACACTCTTCGCCCCCTTTTTCAACGATTTCTTTAGTGAGGCAAAACAAAAAAGGCTCTGAGCGACGAGCAAAAGGAGATTCTCCTTCTCCTCTGACTTGATGCATGCGAAAACTTTCTATTTGGAATAGAAAGGCCTTTCTGCTCGTGCCACCGGAGCGGCCACGGGCGGCCTCGAACGTGCAGGCAGAAATATATCAAGTACGACGTGGAGAAGAGGCTCTAACGGCTTGGGGAGGATCTGGTGCCGCTTATGCCGGGCTCTCGCTACCCCTAATTTCGATATTAATCCGTCAGAAGTGCCTGTTCGAGCGTTCGCTATCGACTCTTCCATCTGACATGTGAGAAGACTGCAACTGGGACAGGCAGGATCTGTGAGGAAACGAAATTCAAAATAGTTTCTTGACTGCTCTGCACTCACCTCGGTATGCACAGCCCTGTCAGGGCTGCTCAGTGGGCTTTTGCAAACAGTGCAAGATGAAATGCGCTCCAGAAGCCGACTGGAACCGGACGAGGGGCGAAATATAAAATGGGCACGGCCCCGGGAGTGAAAAGAAGGAAACGGAAGTTGTTTGGCCCTCTTGATTGTGTTGACTCACCATTAGGTTTATCGGTAAGTTAGCGCTGGCAGTACATATTGCCGCTACTTCTTGTTGCAAGCGTTGTTTACTTAACTTATTACAGTTTATACAAGAAGAAAGTTTCTTCCTTAGTTTTCCGGGAAGGGGAGGGGGGGCAGACACTTTTTTCCAGCGCCGAAACAGAAGCCTAGAAGCCCATAGACCTTTGGACAGCGTCTTCTTCCCATAGAGAAGCTCCAACCCTACCTGTGCTAATTTATGCAAAGCCGCTTTTGTGCCAGAGAGAGAGGATGGGGGAAAAGATTTAAAGTCAGCTCCAAAAGTTATATTTTTCACCCCAGCCCATGAGAGGATGCCAAGAGCATCGTCGTCGCCCTCCTCAGGCAGGGCTCAGCAGAACTTCAACCTGAGCTTACTAGAATAAAAACAGAAATCCCTCAACAACTTTGCTCGCCAGAGCATGGAAAATACATCCAGACACTTGCACACAGTCCGTTATAATCACTGTACATTCATATAGACTTGGGCATTTGGGGGGGGGGGGGGGGGGAAAGAGAGGTCAATTCGATCGTCAAGGCGACATAATTCGATGTGGCAATTTGGCAGCTTCTCTGCCTCTTAACAGGCCATCCTCGTCGTCGTCGTCGTCGTCGAGGAGAAGGAAGATGGGACTTTGGACGTCAGCGACGACGACGACGACGTGGAGAAGCCTCTTCTGCCCATCTCCGACTCAGGGCATTTACCTACCATCCTGGTTGGGTAAGAGCGGACGGACACTTATTCGTGCCAACGTGCTGCTACTCATTTCTCTCTCTCTCTCTATGCCCGAGCTACGAGGCAAGAATACTAGAGTGTCGCTTATTCATTGTAAAAATTCTCTGAGCGCATTGTTACAGAAGGGAGATCGAGGGGATAAATTATGCAGCCGCAGTAAAAAAAAGACGATAAAGAGGCTCTGGAAGGAAAAGAGGTGTGCGAGAGAGCGAAAGAGACGTCTCTACACGTGTTAAAACAGTGAACTTTTAGCTATGGCCTTAGTGTACGGCTCTTACACAGCAGTTTTTATGTGTCGTACAATGCATTATATAGTAGCTGCTGCTTTATGCAGGGACGACAATCGTACATGTTGGCAGCGCCTTCATTACCCCCCCTCCCCCCCTTAGAAGGAAGTTTGGGGCTAGTTGGGTAGGTGGGTGGCGATCTCCGTATGCTCAAAGGCTTCCCCGCTTTGATCATGCCTTCCTCCTCACTGCTGTCTGCAAATTCCATTCACGTGCGGCTCCAAGTTGGTGCCTTTCCTGACACCTTCTCTGCTGTAACACTACGTAGCATTTGCTGTTGCTTCTCCTGCTGTAGCCAGGACAGCGGATAGACAAGGTACGTTAAAAAAAGAGGTTAAATGTTGGACTGCACATATGTACTGCGCTCTGTATGTAGCACTCACTGCATGGGTGGTAACACTACAGGAAGAAATGCACGTGCCAAGTGTGAAGGAGAGAGAGAGGAATAGGAAACAGAGAAGATATTTTTCCAATCACTTCGTAATTCACGTCGGGTTGGTAAAGAAGCAAGTTTCCTTCCCAAATAGAATGATGTAAGTGCACATCATTGTTGTTGCTTTATTGTCTTTCCAGTCGATTAAACAGTGCTACAGCAGTGTGATAAAGTAGAGAACGGACCAGAGGGACCTTTTTGGCTTATTTCGTTCCTCTATCTCTGTATATGTCCCTGTGTACTACGTGTGTTTCTCTTCCTATCCTCCCCCCCCTCTCTCCTGAGGGTGCAATATTTACGACGACATTGGCTGGGGTCCAGAGGTCCAGACAACACTGGTAGCAACAGGGTCTATATTTACCCTGTGCAAGATAGAGATCTGACAAGTCAACCTTTCTCAGGGAACACGGACGGACAGACAGCGAGTGAGATTTTCTAATATGCGGTATGCATGTACACAGTGGTCGTACAATCCTAGGGAAAGAGCTCCCCTTCTCAATCCTTTCTTCCTTTCTTCCTTTGAGCTCGCCCAAAATAGACTTGGCACGACGATATTCCTCGAACGCATGCAATATGAGCATAACTCACTAAGTCACAGCCAAAAGTTGGGCTTCTGCTGCTGCTGCACGAGCGAGTTTGCTTTTTGCACACACAGTTGCTGGAGGAAGATCCTTCTTCTTGCTCGAACTGAGCTGCTGTTCAATTCAGCAAACACACAGAGAGAAAATAAGAAGAAGTTCGATCATGCCATTTGCCATGATGGCGGTGAAGACTGAACGCTGTGTTGTGCCAACGCAAAGAGAGATTGGAGATAACTTGAGGCGCTCCGAAGAAGCAGTTTCTGCAGCCTTCTTTCTTTTCTCCTCTAAGCCTTATATTCAAGGTACACAAGTAGAGCGTGGAGGAAGCGTCCTTTGTGCATATGCTGCACCAGAGAAAGCTTACAGTGTACTATGATGAAATGACTATTGTGCGTACTATCACAGATTCAGCTGAATTTTTACTCACGCAATCAAGACGTGGTTGGAGGGGGCTGCTTATTCCAGCAGCATCTGCCAATTTCCTTCTGTACAGGAGATGACATCTTGGCGAGAATCCCAATTGAGTCAGAGAATGACGTTACTACAACACCAACTTGCGTATATTTACACTGGTGTTCCACTTCGACAGCAGGAGAACACAATATTGACTGCAATTGCACTAGCGGACACGACTGGGACACGTGATTACAAAAACAAATATATCACAACTTACCTACACCACAAAGTTGCCTGAGCACAGTCAGAGCTCGTATGATGGCAGATTCTTGGAGGGGGGGGGACAACTGACTTTCTCGACAACACATATGGTAATCACAGGTAACTTGTCCTTCATTTGCAGAAAAACATAAACTTTAGGAGCTCATTGTCAGCGTCGCAGGTTCTTCTGCAACTTCATGTCAGGGCAGCTGCTGCCAGAATGCTTAGCACATATGGTTAACCAATCATCGGACGGACTCATATGTAAACACCAATCTCAGCGTACTATTTGTAAATATACCTCAAGTCACAGAAGAGTCTGTCGCTAGCCCTCAATTGCAGATACTTGTGAGATGCCACCTTGCTGTTCTGCAGCCATTAGCGTAGGATATTGCATGTAGAACGTGTCATCTACAGGTTTGAGTCGAACATGGTGAAGTCACTATATGTGCCAATAACTTTGAACAGGTAATTTTTTACTTGGGCTTGAAACTTCTGGAGAAGATGAGATACAGAAGTAGATGTATGAACTGAAAAAGTTTCCACATTGATGTAATCGCTGGCTGTAGGGCACTTAGGTCATATGTTCAGAATAAGTTCAAGGTGGTGTCAACGGTTTCAGACTCGACCGGGTATGAGAAAGTCCTTCATATCAGGATTTCCTGGAGTTTGGAATTACTGGAGGCTCTTTGCACCGTCTCAGCCGCTTAGCCTTTTTACCTGCGTGTCCAATTTTTGACCTACGATTGAGGATGTTGCTCATTGAGCCTGACCTTGATGAACCCAGGGGGTTTAGCTTCATCTCCAGCAATGGAGGTGATGGAATCACTGGCTCAATCCTTTATGTCTTGACCTTCTCTCCACAGGAAATAAAGTTGACATTGCACAACAAAAAGATGACTGCAAAGTGTTTTTTTATGACTCATAGTGTTTGGGGAGTGCGCTCAACGCTACAGAAAGGTCTACTGATCCACGATTTCCTATCAATAGGTGGCACCAACCTGAGGGGATGAAGGAGAGCTTGACGAGAGAATTAGCAATGCTTTCCAATGCAGTGAGCAGCTTAATCGAGAAAATCCTTCAAGTGTCTCCAGCCAGAACAAAAAGGAGATGTTAATGTTGCAGGACTCACCAGTTACGCGTGTTAATAAGAGGGGAAAAAGATTGAACCTGCTTCAACCATTTCAACTGATGAGTACAATGATTGATAAGCTGACACAAACTTGGCTCATACCTGTGATATAGTTCGCCAAAATGAAAAACCTGATGAATGCATCAGTCAGCCACATTTCCTCCCTGAAAATCTGCGGAATTGATGTTTATTGAGCAAATGACATTTTTTTTCAGTATCAGAATCTCCTCTGGAGGCTCATTTTTATACGTTTTAGACAAGCCCAACTTTTGTAATGTCTTGCAGCGTGCTACATTTGATGCAGGATTCCATTTGAATCCATTCTAGTCAAACGGAATGAAGAACTAATCAGTTTTTGGGTCCCCTCTCTGACTTCAAAGTGTTATGGTCACAGAACATAAGTATGTTAGATCGACATTTCATATTAGTCCTGCTTCGTTACTTTCTGGATACTAAACTGCATCGCCACAATCTGATGAAATGAGAAAAAAAAAGTGAGTTTAGCTCTGCGCAAATCGGAACATCTTGGTGTGTTTTCTAAACTAATGTGGCAAAGCGTTATTGCGAATGGGAGGGGATCCACATTCTTTTTTGGAAAACCTTTTCCGTTTCACTGTCTGGCATTAGGAAACAAATCCAAAAGGCACTCAGCCAAATTCCGAAATTTTCATTTGTTGGTCTAGCCTCATATATGTTCGCAGGCACCAAGTAGTCATGATACAAATGATGCGAATTCTGCAAATATGGCGCGAACATTACTAGGAGGGGGGGGGGGAACTTGCATAATGCATATAGGGGTCCATGATGGCTGTTACCGTCAGAGGAAGGAGGGATCTTTGCCGAAATGAGCCACTCACAGACTTCTTGAGAGTAAAGGGGGTAGCTAAAGGCAATATTAGGTGAGACAAAAAGGAGGCAGCAAACTATGAGCACCTCACTCATCACCGTTTAAATAGAGAGCATGCTTGAATGGTAGGAGCACCTTTTGTTCCCTTCAGTGCATGCGTACATAAACAATAATGCTGAACACCAGAAGCTCCATCAACGAAGGCACTTTCCTTCCTGATGCACGCTGCAGAACCAGAGCTACATACGTTTTTGTGGCACGGCCACAGTTGTGTGTGTGAGCTCGTGCTAGGTTCGAACAAAAGCCTCTTGTCTCGAGGTCTCACACAAAGGAAAATAATTTTCTGCGAGAGGACATTAATGCATCATTGTACTCGGCGATTATGCTATTTCCGTCCATATTGAAAGCTTCCGTCCCATGCTCACAGACTTAAAAGCTTAAGCAAGCTGTGGCAGTAGATGAAGAAGGAGGAGGACGACGAGAAGGACAAGAAGGAGGACATGGGGAGGGTCTGGCGGAACTTTTACCCGTTGGTCTCTATACCCCTGCTCCCCTCCTCCCTGAGGGGGATTATGGAGCAGACAGCAGAAGAAGAAGAAAGCATCATAAATAATTTAGGTTATGGACCCTAAATGAGGCTTTTTTGTCGTCGACCCAACAGCAGAAGCTCTCTCTTACTTCTGATGCCGACTTAAGACCAAGAGGGTCTTTTCCAGCAAAAGTCCTCCTCCGCTCTCTCCGCAGAAGCTTGCCAAATTACTAAAGGTCAAAATGTGCCCCCTGCCCTGCTGCCTGCCTGAGCCGGTCTTGGCAGTCTGCGCTCAGCTCTTCTGTGGTTTCTCAGAGTAGGATATTTTTCTTGGAGTCAACCACATAACATTCGTTCTTCTTCCCTGGGCTTTTCTTCTTATACCTCCTCTCCCGCGGAGATGCCGAATGACACCCTAGCCACGGTCACATAGTTGTACATGCACACGCACACGCACTCGACGGGGGGCGGCTGTTATCGAATGCCTTCCTGTGGAAGGACACGGACGGGTAATGGCTCTACACAGGGTGGCGGGCGGAAATGGGCGTCCCTGGCTTAAAATGAGGGGGGAGCAAGGGCTTATTGAAAATAACTATGTACAGTGCTGGACCCAGATCAGAAGATAAGTCCTTTCAGGCTGTTTCATTTAGGTGAGGGCCAAATCTTTGGGCAACCACTGACTTTCTCTGCCAGACATTTAGTAACAAACGGTAAGTTGTTTTTTCAAAAAAAAACCCCACACATACTTACTTCAGGATCGTCAGAGGTAACTTCATGTCAAGGCAACTGATACCAGAATACATAACATGTCTGCTTAACACATGTCAACACCAATCTCAGAATCCTGAGTGCCATTTGTAAATATATCTAATGCCACCGAAGAATCTGTTGCTACCCCTGAATTGCAGATACTTCTGGGATTTGAACTTGCTGCCCCGCAGCCATCAGTGTTGGAGAAGTAAAATCTACAGATTTGGGTCCAACAACGTACGCACCATGGAGATCAGGGTTGGCATACACCTGTGGAAAGAAAACTCTTCTTCTGCTCCAAAATGCTTAATTATGCAAATGCGAAGTGTTTAGCATTCATGAGGGTTTAATAATACTGTTTGATCGAATCAATGGAGAGTCCGATTGGATGAAATCAGGGATTCAGTCTAGGCTGAGATTCGCTTTTCGAGAGTTTGATTCTGTCCAGCTTGGAACATCCTTATCCGGACCACATATGTTTGAAGATGCGTTTGTCATTTCAGACTTTTTTCCCCCGGGCCTTTTAAGCACAAAAAGTATTTGATAAATACTTTGCCATTAGAGATTCAAACAGTCTTAATTAATTCAGTTAAAATCCCCCGTCCTCGATTCTATTCGAACGGAGCCGGAGAAGCTTTGATTCGGATTCGAGCCATATTGTTTTTCTTTTTTCGATCATCTCAAAGGATATTAAATAACACTGAATGAAGTTTGATTATTTTTCTAATAACAGTTTGACCTCCACTGCATTTTCACAGCAATGCATGGGATATTTATTCATAAGAGTTAAATAACGTTGAGCAAAGTTTTGTTTCTTTCCTCGCTGGACCTAAAATACTTCCTTAACCCACTGCATAACTTGTGATTATCAGTAAAAATGGTGCTGATTTCATTTGTTCTTTTTCTTCCTTTTTTGTTTGCGCACCAAAAAGCAGAGCAAATGCAAGGGGTGAGTGACAAAACTTGTGAAAGCTAAACATCCTTGCGCTATCCGCTACTTTCTTCAGGCTTTGGCACTGCCTGCACGACCTGTTAGTGAGTACGAACGTGAGGAAACAAGGTAAAGCCTCTCCAATAACACGTTTAGTGATGAGAACGCAGGGAGTGAGGGGGGGAAAGGCTATCTGTACGTACCAGGATAGAGAGTTGTTTTCTTCCCCCCCCCCCCTGAAAGTGTTTTCCGATCGGGAGCAGAAATAGTATCTGGTCGTGACACCCAACATCACGTCTTAAACTTTATACCGCAGTCTCACACACTCAAGGAGAGAAGAAAGACTCTTCCATATGTCAGAACCAAGAAACTCTTGCTTCTCTCTCGCCTCGTGACATTGTTACAGGTCTTTTCCGGCCAGTGAGCAAACCTTTCCGTGGACTTTCCATCCCACGCAGCTGCTTAGACCACGTCCTTTATTAGTGGAAAGTCATTGGCAAATTGATCAGGTGGCTGCCAGCAAAAATCACCGGCGGTGAGAGTGACTTAAAAGTCACATCAAGGATTCAATAACCAGTGGTCTAAGCCTCTTAAGAGATTTCTTCTAAAAGACTTTGGTTTTTTTCCAGAGGCTTTCAAGAGACAACATTTTTCAAGGCTTTTCGAATTCGCGGAAGGGCTCGCTCTTAGGAGGGAGAGCGAGAGCGAGAGAGAGAAACAACGAAACATAGACAGCAGCTTTGGAGGCTACCGAATTTGGCACAGATTTCGTCTTCCGATCCCGCCAATGGGATGGAAGGAGGGCTCTACTTGGAAAGGGGGGAGGGAGAAGATGCTCTGCCAGACAAAAGGGACGGGGAGGAAGCGTTGCCAAGTGGCTGCGGGACGCCAGGGTTGCCGGATTCGGTCCCACGTCTGGGGAGAGTCAGTGGGTCACGTCAAGAACGGGCTGAAGTGACTGGCAAGGTCTTGTCTGGACGAGTGAGGTTGTCCTTCGCTGCTGCTTCAAGTGATGCTCGTGCACTCACCACAGACACACGCACGCACACTTATATGTACTCTTTCTCTCTCTCTCGCACCCACACGCACACACACACACACCCATTCGCACACACTGGAGATGGACTCAAGCTTCAGCTGAGTCGAGGAGCTCATGAGTAGACGTGTGAAAAATATGCAAAAAAGCACCTTATATTGGCGGTCTCACCTAATTGCCACCAACTAACAGTAGATGGTGTTTTCTGCTGCATGGACCTTAAGAAAAAGGCATCGAATTAGATAATAGCCAAATGTTGGTGATGTCTCGGAAAAGTCGGTGCGACGACGCCCTCATGGCGCTTACATCTTAATTTTTTCGCACCAACCATGCAGAGATTAGGTAAATGTTCCGTCACTGATGCTCCTGGCCTGGAGGATGAAGTCCCTGCTCAGCTATCCAGTCCTGTGTAGTACCCAACTATTCGCAAATCCGAACAATTTTCCGGCAAATCAAGTCCAAAACATCTTGTGATCGAACATTTTTGATCTTTTCCACAGCCAGGATTTTTCTTTCAAAGTTGAGGTCTTCCTTGTCTGCTGACACCGTTGACAATCTCTGCTTTCTAAGCTCTGGCTGAAGAGCAGAGGTTGGGATTGTTCGAGAACGCCCAAACAGTTGTTTGAATTCTCCTCTGAACGCATCAAGCGTTTGATCCTCGAGCGCCCCCGACTCCTCCGGGCCGGAGTCCACCTCTACTTCTGCCCTGGCGAGTACCTCAGGGCTGTTGGCGCACGGGCAAGCGGAGATGCAATGCAACAGCAATAATCTCTCTCTCCCTCCAGAGCAGAAGCTTCTGACGTGTGAACGGCAATTTGTTACCCGCCCAGCCAATTTCTCACTCCGTCCGTCCAGCCCTTGGCCGCGCCAGCGTCCTTAAATCGGCCGTAGAGGAGAGAGAGAGAGATACCCATTCCCAAGAAATTACGCCGGAATTGGCCCGAAAGCTGAGCTCCAAGTTTAGCCAAACATGGCAGCGACCTCATTTGCACACTCGACGAGGGCTCTTTGATCTGGAAAGTGCTTCGTGGGAGGCTTGAGCAGCCATGAAAGTGTCATTGCACTCATATGTACAGATTGAAGTACCCACACAGTACAAGTTTGGGTGTTGTTGTACTTCCACCACAGGGAGTGCGAGCCTAAGGGGCAGCGTTTGGGGTCGACCCCCAGAATGGCTCCTGCCAAACTTTAAAACCTAGTTTCCGAAAAGAAAGAGCTTTCTTCGGAATGTTTCAAGGGACAAGAGGAAAAGGGAAGAGTTGAGGGTATCACACGACAACAGAGCGTTCGTTCATTTCTCCTTCTTCTTCTACATCTTGTCCTTGTTCTGCTTTTGCTTGGCGTTCTTCTTCTGCTGTTGCCCCTCTTTTTCCTCCTCTCCTACTTGCCCTTCTTTTACCACTACTTGCCCTTGTGTTACCACTACTTGCCCTTCTCGTCCTACTACTCATCCTGCTCATCCTACTACTTGCCCTTATTTTACTATAGATGGTCCTTTTACCGCTACTTGACCTTCTTTTACCACTACTTGACCTTCTTTTACCACTACTTGCCCTTCTCATCCTGCTACTCATCCTTCTCATCCTTCTACTCGTCCTTCTCGTCCTACTACCTGCCCTTATTTT
>JAAUXU010057739.1_pt1 | contig 11126 bp, 12 predicted proteins | sample 7278151 | NCBI WGS metagenome assembly JAAUXU01 (sample SAMN14350113, study PRJNA611818) | marine sediment metagenome | isolation source: surface marine sediment (1.8m) | place: French Polynesia: Moorea | collected 2018-08 | reverse complement strand
GTCGACAACCTCGATATAGTCGACAACCTCGATATAGTCGACAACCTCGATATAGTCGACAACCTCGATATAGTCGACAACCTCGATATAGTCAACTCTCATCTGCTGACCAATTTTTTACTGCATAAAAACCTCTGATACACTCAAGCTCAACTTCATCACCTCTGATATTGCCAAGTCCTTTGTGTCCCTTTCAGAGATTTTTTGGTCCTGTTTTGGACGCTGGCGGGGGGAGGAGGACCTTCCAGGTCAGCAGCATTTGCCTCCTGACAGAGACTATCAGAAGGTTCTGCCAGGAATCGGGCTTGTCAGATCCGGTTCAAGGTGCTCTGTTGCACATTGAAGCCTTCGACAACTTACAGCAAACCAAGGTAACTGATTACTCTACTTAGGTTAGACAGTGTCTGTGTGTGCACTTGTTGTACGGGCAATAAAAAGAAGTGTATAAAAAGAAGTGTATAAGAAGACGTGTATAAGAAGAAGTGTTCTTATGGTAACAAATCAGTTGTGGCCTCTGGACCTCCGCTCTAGTCAACACCTCCCATGTAGTCAACTTTTTGCTGCTGTTGGTCAAGTTGACGATGTCGGAGGTCAACTCTACGTGCGTAATAATAAGACTTTGTGGCGTAACTAGAAGAAATGTGAACTTCCTGCCAAGACAAGTTTCTGCCCACTGGTGTCAGCTGTCAGATATAAAATGGACAAGCTTGAATAACAGCGAAAACGGACACACTGAACAACAAAGTCGTTGAGCACGTTTTAGGCTCTGGCTGAAGTTCATGCTGGTGCAGAGTGCTGAGATGGAGGCTTTCTTTGGCATTGACTGCAACAATCATTTCACGAACATGGGGAACAACAAGAGCATGAGATGTCCAGGCAAGAATGACGCTGAGACGTTTGACAGCAACAGCAACCTAAATGTGGACTGCATCACGTAATGCACTTATGTAAGTGTGGCAGTTGTGTCCTTACTCAAGGGTCACGCTGTACTTGCTGCGCCCCTTGGGGTCAGTGGGTGACGACAAATGAATGGGGTAGAGGGTGGGTGTTGTTGCATTACCTCCTCGTTGGACGCGCCTTGCGCCACCATGGCCGTACACGCCATGAGCGCCGCCATCATGGCCGGATCGATCTGATCTCCGAGTCCGCCACCACCAGCTGGAGCCGTCATGCGCGCCACGATCTTTTCCGCCACGTGCGGGTCGCCGCCACTCGCCGCGGCCGCGATGAGCACCGCGGCCGCACGCCCGGCCACTTTGCCGCTCTCCCCCGTCACTGCCGCCAGGAAGCGCTGCTTCTCCTCCTCGTTCATGCCCGTGAAGCCTTTGCCTGTGGGTCATCCCGCAGGTGTACATGCGTGCACTGCAATCAATGCTTGCGCGCCTTTTTCATCACAGGGCAGACGAAGGACTGAAGGACTAAGGACTACAGCTGTTTGCTAATCTTCCAATCTCCTTTGTCCACCCTGTACCTTTGGCGTATCAATGTTTGATTGTTTTTATTACCAGCCAACAGAGCCTCCATCCCGGGAATGCCTGACCTGAGGAGCCGCCCGAGGGCCTCGAACGCGTCGTCGTCGTTGTGAGCGGCTGCGGCCGCCATCAGGGACTCCAGCTGCTTGAACGTCGGCCCGTCGGAGGACATGTCCAACACCAGCTTGATCTGGTCCTCCTCCTTCTTCTTGGGCCCCTTCCAGCGTCTGCGGGGCGCCGATTTGGGTTGATCATGAGGTTGGTCGATGTTCATGACTCTCTTCTTGCCCTTGATCTTCCTGCACGACCATGGCTCGAGGGGGACAAAGTGGTGGATCTTGGGCAAGCTGCGGGTCTTGCCCGTGATCTTGCAGTAGACCAGCTCGATCAGCACCATCTTGAGAGACACAGTCCTACTTCACCTACGTCTGTCAGGACAAGCGAGCTCTTTTTCTTCTTGTTTCTTCCTTGCAGAAATATCAGCACATCTTGCCGAGCAGAATTCAAAACGCGTAGCGAAGAGAGTTATTTGCAAAATGTCCCTGACCTGGACTCTTCTGACGACACCAAATTTTGCGTTCTCTCTCTTGAGGGGGGGGGGGGGGAATGAAGGGGGTAAAGGGGGATGTGACGTGACTCGCCCTTGTCAAAATGACCTGCAACACCAGAGAGTCCAAGTTTTATATCACTGGGATGAACGAATTGTACGGTAAACGCGTCCCAACGACTTTAGCTGAGCAAACAACGCACCTCGTGAGAAGTCCAGGAGATTTTTCTGCGTATTTAGTCGATGCTCACGTCCTATGACGGGGTCGTCGCAATTATGGGTGCAACTGAGCTCTTCTCGGCTTTCTACTCGCGGCGTAAGGAACAGGTTCAACTTGAGGGTCGGTCTCGGGGGAGGGGTTTTCCTTCGGAGAAACAAAGGAGGCTGTTGTAGAACAGTTGAACAGAGAAGCTCACGTACCTATTTGTATGCTCAGTCGTTCCCTCCCCCCCTCTCGTTTGAATGGGTCAATTGAAAAAAAAAAGCACTCACTACATAAGATATCAATCTTGACTGCGTCGAAGTTTGAGTGAGGTGAACTCGTCTGAGTTGAAAACATTCGTTTTAGTACAAGAGCAATTTCCTGGGTAAAGAGTCACCTCCCCCCCCCCCCCTGTGAGGCGATCAGGTTAAGTCAGGTAACTATGAGGGCAAGAGAATAAATCACGCAGAGTTCTCAGCACCCATTTCAACGTCGGGGTCGAACAGTTACTGCTCATTCTGTGTCTTTGGATCTGCCTCCTGAGTGACTTTTTTTGTTCGCATTTATGCGCCTAAATATTATTATCATTATTATTTTTATCACTCCCACGTCCTCCTAATGCTGAATTTTGACCCATCTTTCGTTGGACTCCAGCCAACGCAGTCCGCAGACTGCCCAATTTCTGCGCGCGCACACGGGGCCAACAGCGCGCAGGTCACACATATGCAATGTTTTTTATGAATGGCACCACTTATAAAGACTTGTGCAAGTGCACAAGTCTTGGCACAACTTACGCATGATTTGGCTGAGCCACACCGAAGCAGACGAAGGCCTGGAGAAGAAAGCAAGCAACAAAGTTATCCAGGGTGGAAAGAAAAGCGTTGTCTTTTGATTTACGGCTCGTGCAAGCTTCTGTTGTCGTAATAAGACATTTAAAAAAGTCGCTGCTCTTGTCCGTATCAAGGCAGTGAAAGACAAGTCGCTCTTCTTGCAGGACGGATTTATCTGCTCTGTCTGGCTCTTTTTTTCCAACTTCAGCCCGGAGGAGAAGGAGGACAAATTCTTCTTCGGAAAAGCGTCTCTATTTGACAAGCTGCGACCAGCGATAAATGCTTGTTTTGTCTCACAATGGATGAATCCCATTAAGATCGGTGAGGAGGAACATTTATATCCTCCTGAGTGGATATTTTATACTCCAGGACGTCCAGAGGGACCGGCTGCAGTGGGGCAGGGGAGGTCAAGACTTGGCAACAAACTCTTCTCAAGGACAATCGACCTTTTGGAGGCTGAATGCTTGGCCTCTTGTGCAACATCAGTGGTCTGGTCACAGCAGAGGGGAGGGGGGGGGGTCCTCAGACACACTTTTGACCTCGACTCTGTCCTCCACTGCGTCCTCCACTGTGTCCTCGCAGCGCGGCCACGACTCAAGAAAAGAGCCAGCGTTGAGAACATTATAAATGTCCCTGAACTTGTTAGAGGCCGGCCCAGCTACAGTTTCGTAGCTGGCTTTTGACACTCTCGGCCGCGGCTCTCATATCCCCGCTTCCGTCATCGGTGGAGTCCGACACTTCCCAGGCCGAGACCGACGGAGCTTGAAGGCCGGCCGGCCGGCCGGCCCTGCTGGCCCTGCTGGCCGGCCTCGCAGCCAACCGGAGGTGTTGGCCGATGCGCTCGTCGCCGCCGCCGTCGTCGTCGTGATGGGTGCCGAGGCCGTGGACTCCAAGTGACTGACCTCGAGCGAACAAGCCAGTCTGAGTCAGGAGAACCAAGTGGCGCGACCACGTCCTCCTCGCTGTCCAGGTCCCGGATGCCCTCTGGATGCCCGTCGACATCATCCTCAAGACCGCGCGCAATTTAGAAGCGTTATTGCTCGACTTGTGTAGGACATACGAGGGCTTGACGTAGTTTGTTGGAAAGAGGAGATTCTAACTGGATCGTGCGAACAGTGACGAAGGAATTTTTTTAAAAAAAACCAAGCTGATCAAGTGGATAAAAAAAAACTAAGGAAAATAATGTTAGTTGTGAATAAATCTTGAAAGACAGACCAAAAGCAAGCAAGTAATGTCCTCCCGAAGTGGAACGACTTCATTTATTAACTATTTATTGCATCGCTATGAAGTAGGGCTTGATTTTCCCAGCCATCACTCCATCAACACGAAGAAAATCAAGCCCACGCACAATAATGCAATTTGTAATTTGCCGCAAAATTCATTTCACAAGTTTTTGCAGCACAGCGAAAAATATTCATTCAGTGAGCGGGCTGGGCCGGCTGGGCCGGTCTGGGCTGCTGCTCTCTACACGCGAACTCGAAAGTGTTTCTGAGATTATATATATATTTGAAGACTTTGTAGTCAAATGAAAATGAAAGAAAAGGAGTTTTAGCTATGCCCAAATGCACTTAAAGTTGCATAATACTGTAAAATAAGTTGTAATCTTTTGAGCCCATGTAACAAATCCCAGACGACGTCAGTGAATTTCCAAAGTTGACCCCTTTTCGACCTAGCCTAATACATACATAATAAATAATTTTGTACTCCCAGTAAATGAGACAGAACAATCAAGGAGAAATTTCTGTTTGAAAAACAATGACTGTGTTTTGGCTACTCTCATGACGTCTCATAACAGTCCAGTTGTCTTAATTACCTTATTTATTTACTTCATAAATAACTAAAGCCGAACCAAAATTACAGCAAAATTGCGTTACAGTTATCGTCATCGATCGATCTCGTTTTTTGAATTTAGCGCCCTTTCTTGCCACGGCTGCATCAACACCGAAGAGCACTTGAAAACAAACCTTGGGGCCCAGCCAGATAACAGAGAGAGGTTCTCTCTCGTCTCTGGGCCCAGAGAAGGCTTGGTTCTTCCTCGCTGGGGTCCAGAACATGGCCGGGGGTGAGGAGGACACGGGCGAGAAGCAACTCTTCGTCTGCGGTCTTTGTTCAGTCACTTTCGAGGACGCGCAAAGATGCAGAATTCACATGAAGCAGGCACATCCGAGGCCGTCTCAATCCGAGGACAAAACGGAGGAGGACGAGGAGCAGGAGGACAGGCAGAAGGAACCTCATCCGGGGAGCAAGAAGCAAAAGTATCGTTGAGCTTGACTGATCGGTCCTGAGGCCGAGACACTGACGCACAGTCACATTTCAGATGTCCATTCTCCAGGTGCCAGTACCGCTTCGCCGAGCCACACCTCACCAGGCACTTGGACTGCCACAGCCCCACAGAGTTCCGCTGCCCGGACTGCCGGGCGGAATTCAAAACCTGGCGTCGGTGCGCCTTACACCTCTGGAACGACCACATGGTAACCTACGACCATAGCAAAGACTTTTGGGGTTTGCTTTGTTTTTTTACGTACACATCGGTGTTAGGTCGACATCGATCTGCTGTCTTGTCCCTTGTGCGACTCCTTCAAGACGGTGTTCCCGGCGAAGTTGGAGAATCACCTGAGTGTCGCGCACTCACACAACAAGGTCTTCCGATGCAGGTACCTTAATAACTAAAACTCAGTCTGAAAGATGTGTAGGATGACACTTGTTCCAGGGTCTGCGAGGAGAAGTTTGACCAGCTCTCCGACTTCCGAAATCATGCCGTCGTTCACCTTGACAAGAGCTCGGAAATGGTGAGCTTGTTGCAGGTGGACGCAAACATGGGCATGGACTTAAGTTTATTTTGCGCATCTCTGTAGCTTCCTCTGTGGTTAAACAAGAGGCAATGTGATTTGTGCCTTAAATTCTTCTCGGACTCCAAAAGCCTGAAGAAGCACGTCCAGTCGGTCCACAGCAAGCTAAAGCCGTACATCTGTCACGTGTGCAACCACCAGGCTGCCAGGAAGGCGATGCTGGAGATGCACATGAGGCAGCACACGGGGGGGAAGCCGTACAGGTGAAACAACATGTGGTGGCAAAAGGTCGCGTTACTTTATCTCTCACCCGTGTCACCGACAGGTGCGAGATATGCGATTACCGCACAGCCGACCACAACAGTCTACGTCGCCATCGTCAGGGTCGTCACAGTGGACACCGCCCGTACAAGTGCCCTCTCTGCCCCTCGTACTCGTGTATCCAGGCCCACGCGTTCAAGAATCACCTGATGTCGAAGCACGGGGGCAAGTTGGTGTACACATGCAAGGAGTGCTCGTACAGGACCATTAGTCAGGAGTCCTACGTGGGTCACACAAAAATGCATGAAAGAGAGACGAAAAAAGATGTCAAGGTAGGCCTAAGTTTTAGTCTTCATCAAGTATTACTGCGTCCTGAGCAATGTCTTCTGCCGCAGGTAACACTGGATGAAAGTGCAGAGTCGTCGAACTCACTGCCGGCTGAAAAGGCCTCCAACGTTTCCAACGTTGAACAGTCAACGGACGCATTAGGGCAAAACGATGAATCTGACATCGTCCCGATGAATGCGACTGCCTCCTCTGAAAAGCCAAACAACAAAAGTCCTCCTCACACTTCCATCGAGCAAAAGTCCAAGGGAAAAAGCAAGAAAATGGTCCAGGGAAAGCAGACCAAGCTGAAAAAGACGACAAAGAAGAAGACTTCCAAAGTTATAAGTGCCAAACCTTCATCTGCGAAGGAGCCATCCCCACCAGAGGAGGAGGACAGCCTCTATGCTCCCACAGATCTGGGAGGCACCACCATTCCAGCCACGGAGCAGCAATGATCCAAGTGGCTGAGTATGTCAGCAATGATTGCGGACCAGCCTGGCCCGCACTGACTTCCAAGATATATTGAGCTATGTTATTGAGTTAGTTATATTATGTTGTCACGAGAGCTCAGTGTCGAAAATGGCGCTATTGCTGTCTCGATCTGACCTCCCCCCCCCCTTCTAAGTTAAGCAAAAGCACCAGGGGATTGACTCGATATGTGTCTACTCTACTAGAGATGTTACCTTGAATCACGTGAACCCAGTCCAATGATACGTTTTCTAGTGCTCCCCAAGTTCTGGGACTTCATCGGAGGCCAGCTGGTGGAACGATTCGGCATCGCCAGGGTGCGTGCTCTGCTTTGGGGCTCGAGCGTCAGAGGAAGAGCAGAATAGGCATTCAACGAGTCACACAGTTCATGGTCTGTGGCAACTCTCTGCTCTCGAGTCCAGGGATGCGAATCCCCAGAGGTAACGCACTGACGCTCCTTTCTTACTGCACGCAGTCTCGTCTCCAATGGACGAATTTCGTACAGGCATTGTGAGCTGACCAAGATCACTTACTCTTTCCAGCACTTTTTCTTGATGGAGAACCCGACCTGGTTCCCTGGAAGGGTCGTTCTTCGACCAGTATCCAGAGGTACTGACTTCGATGGCCACTTTGCTGCTGCCACTCACGCTGGCGTCCATGAGGCAGAAGAAGACGTCTCCAAGTCATGTGGGAAGTCGTGCATGAAAACTGAAGGAAGTGGACAAAAATGCCTGTGATATGACACCAACGTTGGAATCCTGAGACCTCCGTCTGCATAATTCGCCAAAAGTCGGCCCAGCTCAGGCCGCAACCAACGCGAAACCGCGAAAATCGCCAGATATAAGGAATAAAAGGGTTAAAAAAAAAAAAGAGTTTTTGGCACTGACGTCTGCCTCACACCGGTGGAACTTGGCAAGCAGCGTTTTTTTCAATTTGCAGAGGTACAGTTGAAGGGATCTTTTAGAATAAGAATTATACTCGTTAGGCTGGACACTTCTCTGCAATATTTGCAAGAGCTCCTGCCTGACGGCAGGAAAATGACTGACGGCAGCAGGTCCACAGGCATGGTAGAGAATCTGAAGTTTGCCAGCATAATTCCAGACGTGTGCAGTAAGTACGACGTAAGCTGTAACTTCATGTACGTACGTGTTTAAGACGGTATGTACTCCGATCTTGATTTTGTTGGACAAGGCTTTGGATGAGAGAATATTGAGGTGATTCAGGGTCATGCCAGTGTCTGTTTAGTGGTGCCAGCAATGTCGTGCGTAGCGAGGCTGAACCAGTGACTATCAGCGTGGAGAGTGACCCCATGTGTACCAAGCTGCTGTACTCGGCCGTGTGCCGCACGTTTCCAGCTCATTGTCAGTGGTGATCCTTCATGAACTCTTAGAGTTGGACAGCATGTGCATGGGAAGCATTAGCCCAGAGGACGATGCATTTGCTAAAGACGAATTTCCACAAGCAGGGCTTGAAGCAGGGACCCGATCAGGTCACTTGACGGACTCCACATGCGCGAGGTATTCATGCTGTCCCTGCGCAGGTGAGCCGAAGCATGCAGACCAGCACGGGCCGATTTCACTGTGGCAGCTCCTTGTCCAAGTTGTCCTTGTAGCAGGAGCTCCCCTCGGGGAGTTTAACTAAGCCGCCAAAACCCGCCGTTCCAGGGTCCGTCCAGAGATCTTTCCTCGGCTCACTCGTCCACCTAGAGACCCTCGTCTTCGTAGAGCCGATCATTCGTGAGTAGGGTACAGCTTTTACTTGGGCCAGCGTACGCTGATCTGCACTGACGCCTCTGGACATGATGATAGATGGATCCCCGGTCAGGTGTGTAACTCGTCAGTGAGTTCAAACGACTTTTCCCAACGATAGTCCAATGTATAATGCACTGTGTATGGCGATATTTAGACGACTTCTCTAGAGACTTCTTGCTGTCGATAGCATTGCTCAGCAGGTTACAGAGGGAATGTAACTTTCAAGGCCTGACTTAAGTCACCTGACTTCAGCAAATGCTTAATGTGTCTATCAAAGTCAGAGGGGAGGGCTTGCAAGTGATCGCCAGTGGAGCGGCCAGCCTTCCTGCCTAACATAAGGTCAAGTTTCTGGGGTGGACACTCTCGTATTTCAGCCATCTCTCGACCTGAGGACTTTCCATAGAAAGTCTATCTGCCCATTTGAATATGTCGTCCTGAGTGCCACAAACGAACTGCCAGAAGTGCCCAAAGCAGCTGTCTGAGAAGAAAAAAACCCTGGACCTTCCGTAAAATTACCCATACCTGAAGTACATGAGTCATATAAAGACCTATTGCTGTTGGCAACAGAAATCCACAAGTAAAACGATGTCGGACGTGTGTGTGCAAAGTGCAAGCAAGTGAACGTATCTCTGGTCTGGTCTTATCTCTATCGGACTCTGGTCAAGTCCATTACCAACTGATGGTAAGAAGTAACTCCTGCAAGAAGTAACTCCTGCAAGAAGTAACTCCTGCAAGAAGTAACTCCTGCGGTACATGACGTCGGTGAAGACGAAGGAGACAGCTCGTAGTAGCTGGCGCCATCGCACCCGGTCTCCCAGCTTAAGATCGGATGAGGCAACAATAAAGGTATTGGGTGGGTTAAGTCCTTGGTCACAAAGATGACTCCCTCCCTGAGAAACTCCAGCATACGGCCAACATCATGGCTGTTCCAAAGTTTGGCCAGAATGCCTGAAAATGTCATATCTTCTATGTCTCCATGGAATGTGTCAGTGAGGGGGACGAGGCGCTTCTTGAGCTACTTGGGCGTCTTGCGCTTCTTGAGCTACTCGAGCTTCTTACGCTTCGTGTACTTTCCCAATTGACAGTGTGATGCTTGTTCCAGGCAGACCATGACTCTGAAGGAAACCTGTCCTTGGCCACGGAGATCATTGAAGGCTCTGTCGACTCTCCCAGGGATGGGAGTGTGATCGCCAGAGCTTCCTGGCATCCTTTTCCCCTCAGAGTGAATAGACCTTGTCGTCCTGAATCGTAGTGGCAGAAGTGAAGTTTGGCGAACGTTCCTCCTGAGCTTGAACTACCTCTTCTCCCACTTTTTCGTCCAATCCTCTTCAACTACCCGTAGACAATCTTTAGCGTCCTAGATATTAGATTTGTGCAAACTGACCTCGGCTCTTACCTGGACTTGGCTGACTCCAATCTTGTTGTCGACAGCCTTGGAAATCTTCTTGGTCACAGGTGGAGTATCCTTGAGAGGGACTTCCTTAGGACACTCACCCTACGGATCTGAAGGCATCCAATGATCTTGTGGACTGTCTTCCTGGTCTGTTCCATGTTGTCAAATTCGCAGTTATTTGGTTAATCCTGGTACCTGGGTAAAAGTGTCAATGATGTTCCTCACCTCTTGCTCATAGAGATTCACCCAGGCTGAATTAAAGATCCAAATGTTGGTTTTCAACTTGGAATGGGTGGAGGATGTCTGTGCATTTTTTGCCACGTTGCAAAAATGATCACTTTTAATGTGACAAAAGCAACCCTCCCAACGCTACATCCAAGTGGGCTGATTCTAATGTTAGCAACAATGCCAAGTTTCGATCCGTATCGTGTAAAGTAGAGGTTGCTTATATTGGACATTATACGGCGTTCAAGTTATTGGCCGAGTTTTTGCTTTTTTGTAGCAATTCAGCAAGTTTTGATACAATATGGAGCCACTGCACTGCATCGCACAGATTTTCTTCTTTATCAGACAAAATTTCTTCTTTATCGGACAAAATTTCTACTTTATCGGACAGATTTTTGGCAGGTTGGCCAGGGCAGGCAGAGGCAGGGCAGAATGAGCCGAAAAACAGATGACACCCATTAAAAAAAGGGGGGAGGGGGAAACAACAGCATGACAACAGGTACGAAAAAGCAAAAATATCAAATGGGATTGCTGTAAATTAAAATCTGACTCAAGAAAGCCCCCAGTCTTAAGCGATGCAGTTTAACTGTTAGTTATTATAAGTATATCAATTTGATGCCGGAGACCTTAGAAGCAAGCTGAAGGACGATGCTGTAAAGGTTCGTGTTTGTTGTCACTTGCCCTCAGAAATACCTTAAGTAAATACGTCAGTGTCCTTACGAAAGAGATACAGCGTAAGCGACCCAGGACAAAGTGCTCATACCCAAGCAAAGTACACTTACACTAAGTCTTAGAGGTACGTGCCGCGGAGCTCGAGTAGAAATGGCTGGTCTTAAAACTACACTCGTTCTTAAATACTAG
>JAAUXU010001817.1_pt1 | contig 11126 bp, 11 predicted proteins | sample 7278151 | NCBI WGS metagenome assembly JAAUXU01 (sample SAMN14350113, study PRJNA611818) | marine sediment metagenome | isolation source: surface marine sediment (1.8m) | place: French Polynesia: Moorea | collected 2018-08 | reverse complement strand
GCAAAACAGTGAGCACAGCAATTTAGTTGCACAGCAAAGCAGTAAGCACAGCAAAACAGTGAGCACAGCAATTTAGTTGCACAGCAAAGCAGTAAGCACAGCAAAACAGTAAGCACAGCAAAGTAGTAAGCACAGTAAAACAGTAAGCACAGCAAAGCAGCAAGCACAGCAGAACAGTACGTACAGAAGCATAGAAAGCACAGCAGAACAGTAAGTACCGCAGTTCGGTAAGTATAGTAGACACACTAGTTCAGAAGGCACAGTAGGCACAACAGGTCAGTAAGTACAGGAGTAGGCACAGCAGTACAGTGGGTTCAGCAGAACAGAGAATACAGCAGTTCAGTTAGACCAGCAGTACAGACGGTACTGTACAGTAGACGCAACAGCACATTAAGTACAGCAGTACAATGAGTTCAGTGTCTACACGATCCAGCCTCTCTGTTCTGTTCTGTCTCTCACCCAATCCATGTCTCATGCACACGAAAGATGTGGAAATTGACGTCGTCGTTGCCGCCGTCGCCGCCGCACTCGTGCTTGGCAGGTGCAGCCGGACTCCGGGGGGGACGCCTCAATTACACTAAGTACTCGCTGGCGCAGGACTTGGGGAGGAGGCAGATGACGCGCACGCGTAGGTGCGGCCTTGAGGCTGAAGTGCAAGTCTGGTCAGATAAGATAATTAGTGGACGTCGGAATTTTAGCTCATAACTCCCAAAAATCAGACGAAAGCCAGTAAAGTGAGGTGAAACAATAACAATGAGCATAAAAAGTTGAAAAGTTGTGCAACGGAGGAGCCAAAATTTGATGAAAGAAAGTCGCCGGACATGACTGAAAAGATAAAACAGAAAATCAAGTAAGAGATTTTTTTGCCTTAGCTTTTTTTTTTAGCCTTTTTTGAGGAAAAAGGCTAAGTTGCAATGACAGAGTCAAACACCAGAAGTGAGGCTAGAATGCAAAATTGTTGACTGTTGATTCATCGTCTAAAATTCCTGGGTCTAATCATTAGCTTAGGAGACATCTTAATTGTGATAATGAAAATTCCTTCTTTGAGTAGTAGAATCTTTTCTGCGGCAAGGTCAAGATGGCTCAGAATTGGGTCCTCTCATGCTTTCTGCTGGTCTCTCTTGGTGTTCAAGCCCTGGGGGTAAGAAAAGTCAGGCATCTTGATCAGGGGGAGAATTTTGAGCAGGTGAAACGCGCCCAAAAGATGCCCAAAAGCAAAATCAATGTCCAGAAAGATCCTTTTTCCTTTTTTTGTCATTGGCACCTTGAGACTGGCCCGAACTGTCTGCAAGTCGAGATTTTCTCCTCACTGGCGAGAGGTTCTTTTCCGCCAACAAGGTCGAAAGTACTTTGGGTCCGCTGTTGCTGCCAGTGACAGATGAGTTCCCCCATTTTTGAGTGCGTGTTGAGCAGTCCTCACCTGGCCTTGCCAAAGTGGTTGCTCAGCCCGGAGTTGACGTTGCGTGATATCGAAGTTCTGCTGCATGAGTGTTCGTGCCGTGGGCCAAGACATACAAGTCCTGCGTGACAACGATCCAAGTACTTGTACAGGTTGCCCCTCAGATCGCGCCTCAGCTCAGACATGAGCATCAGTGCTACAGGGTGGCCCAAACATGGCTGCCTGACTCAACTCATGGGGTGTGAAGCCTATGACGTCGGAGCTGATGGTGGTTCTACTGGACTCTTGATCTTTTTTTTTAAAGTGTTGCAACTACTGTCCACGACTGTCACAGGAGGTCTTTATGTACTCCTGTTGGACTTCTTCGGAGTTACACACTGATGTAATGCAATCTTGAGCATCGTTCTGTGAAAAATTCTGCTTTATTTGCCCACTACAGGGCGCAAAAGTGCTTCTTCCAGGAACATTTTTTGTTCAGTGCACACAATACAGTGAGTTCACTTTCTATGCCCGCACCTGTGCAGAGACAATACTTAAAAAGCAGGACTTGAATGGCACCAAAATCAGCTCTGTAAGAAGCTAAGAGCTGAGCTTTAAAATTAGCATAGAACTTTCCAAATATGAATGCGGGGATTTTTCGATACGTGCATCACATTGGGCTTTTCACTACTGACACCTTCCTGTGCAAAGTTGAAGCACATTTCCCCAGTGAACAGAATTGGTCTGCATCTCCAGATGCGTCTGGATCAAATGGCAACACTTCACACATGAGGAGTCAGGACGGGACACTGGAAGAAAATTGCCAAGAAATCCTGCATTGGGTCCTCTGACCTGCAAATCAGATTTACTGAAAGCTCCCCTAGGATAGCATGACAGATCAGACATATCTTTCATACACCCCGTACATAACGAGAGTATAGCATACTTTCTGCAGGTTCTCTCACTTAAGTTGCAACTCAGCTTCTTTAGTTCTTTTGTGTGCAGAAGAAGCTTCAATAAGTGTGTGTGATCACTTCAAATCACGTCTCATTCATGCCACAAGAACTTGGTGCTCCTGGTGTCGATGCCCACGAACGGGAGCAACGACGCCAAGCACAACAACTCCATCGGGTTCTTCTGTCTCGACTGCTGCCCTGAGACTTCTGACCGAAAACGTTTCCGAAAGAGTTGCCACGTCTGAATCTCCAACTTCACGCCAAATGAACAAAAAAAAAGTTATTTCAAGAAATTTGTGCTCCAGGGTGAAAGTAGCAAAAGTTGCTGCTAACTGGACTGCCTGTACTTTCGGCACTGCGCTGTACAGGGTGACGCGCCAGAACCACGAACTATGAACTTACTCTGTGGGGGTTTTTGGTGGGGACCAAAGTTTCTACACTAATAATTCTCTAACTAATTCTGTTTCAAAAGATAATTTGTTTGACAAAAAATAAGACAAGTTGAACCCTGTAACACTCGTTCCTCGTGAAAAAAAAAAAAAAACACTCAAGAATCAGCGAAATTTGCCAGTGCGAATAAACTCTTATTTTTTTGTCAAACATGTATTTTTCTTCAACTTTTTTCACAGTCCCTTTGTCATTTCTTCCCCCAAGAATCAGACACAGAATTTTTGTCAAGGCTTGACAGTGGTAAAATCAGTGAAAAAAAGTAGAAAATCAGTGAAAAAAAAGTAGAAAATCAGTGAAAAAAAAGTAGAAAATCAGTGAAAAAAAGTAGAAAATCAGTGAAAAAAAAGTAGAAAATCAGTGAAAAAAAAGTAGAAAATCAGTGAAAAAAAAGTAGAAAATCAGTGAAAAAAGTAGAAAATCAGTGAAAAAAAAGTAGAAAATCAGTTAAAAAAAAGTAGAAAATCAGTGAAAAAAAAAGTAGAAAATCAGTGAAAAAAAGGTAGAAAATCAGTGAAAAAAGACTATTTCAGTTACGACCTTAAAGTAAACTTTTTGAGCCTTGGGATGCAACACTTTATCTGCCAAAGCAAAGCTGAGGAGCACTTATGACTAGTGAGCAACACTTGTGTGAGTGTTGCATCCTACTCCTTGGTCCAGTTCGGAAAAATAAGGAGGCTTAAAAAGGTTGCTTAAAGGAGTGACTGATGACGTTTTCTGTCAAGATGTCGCTTTGCCCTATAAATTTCCATTGAATTAGTCATTTTCCTCTGATTAGCGGACAAAGAAGTAAAATGCGGACAAAAAAGTTCAGGAAATCCGGACAAAAAAGTCTTTTTCGCATTTCTGGGGAAAAAAGCGATATCTTAACAGAAACAGTAGCAAATCAGTACCTAACCTAACCTAAATCAGTACCTAACCTAACCTAACAGTAGCAAATCAGTATGAAACAGTAGCAAATCAGCGAGAAAAAGTCTTTTTCTCACTGACTTTTAAATCGATCAGTGAAAGAAAACTGTTTATTTGGGTCTGTCTGGAGTGATGACGGTTGAACGCAGCATTTGTTCCTGTCTTTGGCTCCTTTTTTCCAGCGCAAACCAAAGAGATCGATCTGATCTGTCCAGGATCAGGGATTTGGTGAGATTCTGCTCCTGCCACTGCTCTGCACGTTCTGCGACAAGGGGATCTTGGTCGCAATTCGGGGACGAATTGGGACATATGTTGAAAGTGCAGAATTCAAGTCTGGCGGCCACTCAAGACGATACTTGAGTATCGACGCTTTTGCGGTATCGCCTCGCCTCAGGAAAGGCAGCATTGGCGATACTCGCCAAAAGACACTGTTCTGCACTTGTCCTCGCCGAGGCCGCGAGGACGCATGTCAAGCAATTCTGGCACACCCTGTAGTTCATTCGTCAGAAAGACAAAAGCCAGCTCCAAACTTGAGGAGCAACTAGTTTGCAATGAAATGTCTCTCTCTGGCACCCTGCAGTCGAGTATCGGGTCGAGTATCGACCGATACTCGAGGAGCCAAGTATCGAGTATTGGCGATGCGAGCCTTTTCGCACATTCTCAATACGTGTTCAGTCAGTCTGTCGCCAAAGTTGCGCCTCATCCTGGACAAGTTGACTTTGTAGTTTTCTCGTTGAGCTTTAAGTTGGAAGTGCTTAAACAGCTGCACCATCAGAATTAAAGCAGTGTTGTCAAATTCATGCACGACGGCCCCGAATCGCGCCGTTGCCCAAGTTGGCGCCTTGTTGGGCCTCAGTGCAGTTGTGGGCGGCGCTGGCGAGAGTGAGTGAGAACTGTGCACACCAAAGACTTCGCCATCTCTTCGTCATTCGCGCCACTGGAGCAAGAGAATTGTCAGGGGATGAATGAGGCGCAGATAGAGGAGTGACTGAGTATGTAGCAAAAACATTGAGGCCATTTTGTGAGGCTGGACGGCGAGGACGCAGAGAAAAGAGGCTGGTGCCAGAAGCATCCTCGGTCTCGTGCAGCCAGACTTCATTTGTGCCGCGCATTAAGCAAAGATATGTCCTTGCTGGAGAGATACGCGCCTATTTAGCTCCTTCAGCTACTCTTACGTCGAAGACAACGTGTCCTACGGCGGCCAGGTCGACTTGGGCAGCAAGGAGAAGCTCTAGACTGAACTCGAATTGAGTAAAGACTAATTTATGCATGACTTAAAAGGCTTCTCTGAATAGACTGTGAGAGGTCGACTTGAGTCTGTTCATTTTCCAGCCACCACAGGCAGTGACAGGCAAATCGAGGTGAAAGTGGAGATTCAAAACTTCACTCGAGCAAACTTTTAAAAGAAATTCAGTTAAAGAAGGATCATTTTAAAATGTGTGCGATTCTCATGTTACGCTCTGAGGGTCTTCACTGGAGAGGCAGCTGCAGCATGTTGTCCTTTTGTTCTAGCGGTGTCAAGACATGACTTTTCTTTGCTCAGATTTAAGTCATCTCCTGTGGTCACAACTATATCGATATCGATATCGCAGGCAAGAATGCCACGCAGTTTCCACTGGAGGCTGAAGAAGCTGCTGCACCTGGTGTGTACAGGGTGGGCCCACCTGCAAAGAGGCTCTGGGCCTCACCCAAGACTTTGGCTGGTCCAGTGTGGAGAAACTGCTGGTAAAAGGCCTGACAATGATTATACTCTCTTGGCTACATCTCTCAAGCATTTGGACTGACTGACCTCGAATGCTGAGACCACAAATGAGCGTCAGAAACGCTTTTTTGCTGGACAAAGTGTAGAGAGACGTTCTTTTTTCTCTCTCAATTATCACTCCCCTTCCCCCCCCCAGAAGTCAGGGTTGCCACAGCTCTCTGTGACGGGGTGTCAGTGTGATTGTGGCAACCCTGCATTAAGTCAGTCAGTGAACTTGAACAAGTTGTTTGCCTCGTCCTTCAAGGCTTCAGACATCAGCTTTCTTGGTCTCCGCCGGAGGCCCAGCGACGACGCCATCGTGGTGCTGAAGGACCACCCGGAGCCCAGGGACGACTGCGTCGACTGCGCCGCCGACATCACCGCCGCCGTGGAAGCCTGCGGCGTGAGTTCCAAGAGCCAGTAATAGGTGGCAAAGTGGTCCGTCCATCTTGGAACTAACCTGACTGAAATTGACCTTTCTGCAGAAGGCGAAGTATAATAAGTGTTCAAGTTTTAACCATGCGAGAGGTCAGAGTTGGACGCAAATTAAGTCTTCTGACTTCTCGCTCTTGACTCATCATCACTGTGTTGTCACAGTACAACACAGTTTGAAGGGAGTCGAAAAATATGCATTGAGCTAGACAATGTTTTGCGATATTTCTTGCCAGACCCTATTTTTGTCTAGTGAAATAAAGATCACATCAAATTTTGGGTCCCCTCTGCCTTCAAGGTTTTATCGACTCAGGGATGTTTGATCAACATTTCTAATTAGGCCTTACTAGATGCTAAAAAAATTTAGTCAAATGAAAAGCGTGTTTAGCTTTGCCTTTGAACACCTTGTGTACTGAGCTTATGAGGTAAAACTTTATAGCTAGAGAGAAGGGTCCAAAAACTTTTTTGTTTTGAAAACCATTATTTGATTGCATCTTCACCATAAGACATACATTATCTAAAGCAAAGACGAGGAGGTAGCATCAAGACACTTTTATCTTCACTCAATATGAATGCAGAGTTTCCTCATGACCTTGAGCAATCGACTGACCTCAGTCACCATCACAAAGCATCTCTTCTTAGTCATCGAGGTCACATCTTGGTGTTGACCTCGTGTGCGTGACACAATTTCTAAGGCTGTCTCCTCCTTTTGACCTCGGAGTCTTCCTTTGACTTGTGAAACAACGTTTCTATGTCCAGATTTTCCACTCAGCCCCTCACAAATCCGTGATGAGGTAATAGCTCTTCTTATCCACCGCCCAGGATCAGGCCACTTTCATCTGCGTGATCGACTCCATCAACGCCGGGCTCCAGTGTCTGACGTGCATCTGCGACATTGCCAACATCATCGAGGGCGGCGACTTCTTGTGCGAGGTCAGCGTTGCCAGATAACAGTGACCAAGACACAAAACTGGTCATAGGTCCAATGCAATGACTGGCTGGAGTAGCACAACTCCTGCTAGAGTTTGACCCGTTGACGTGACTTGAACAAGTCCTGTGTACACTTTTCTAACAACACGATATTCACTGTAATAATCCGCCGCCGGGTTCAATGTTACGTAAGGGTGTCAGCCCGGCCGTGAAGTGATGTCGTCCGGCGGGCTGAGTTCGGCTACGCCCCATTGAGCCGGCCGGATCAGCTTCGGCTCAGAAAGTACTTAAGTACTGTACTTTTTTCTGTACTTTTCTTTGTTAATGTCCTGAAATGACGTCATCGTGCAAGTTGACACTTCAATTGCTCAAAGAAAGAGAGAAGGGGTGGAACGCATCCCCACCGGCTCGACCAAGCTCGAGCTCGACCAGGCTCGAGCTCGACTCGTCACTGATAAAAAGATCTCTTTCCCACCCTTGTTGCATGCACAGGGTGTTCCAAAACAGACCTATTTTTAGCGAAAAATTTTCTCCAGTGCTACTCACTCGGGACATTGGCCCTGATTAGAGGCTGGCGGATTCTTTGAGTAAATAGCTTTGTTGACGTTCACCAGGATGACAACCCTGGTGACTGCATCCACTGCGCCCAGGAGATCAACGACGCCGTCCTGGATTGCATGCAGGTGAGAACGGAAGAGTTTTCCTCCCAGTGAGTCCCGCAACGCTTGCGTGTCTGAGCAGGACGACACCAGCGTCGCCGAGTGCGTGGAAGACTCCCTCGGCGCCGCATCGGACTGCTTGTTGTGCGCCTGCGACATCCTCGACGCCGTAACCGGCGGCGACGGGAGCTGCCAGGACAAGAAGGAGGCCCAGGTACGCACTGTCCCCCGTCGTGCGGGCGGTTAAAGCCTTCTCCAGCCTCATGGCCTTTGCTTAACCTTTTCAAGCCGGAGCCGGAGGAAGCCGCGAGCGACGACAAAATCGTCCGCCCTCTCCAGGTGAGTCAGGCAGCAGTCGCACGTGTCGTCCCACACCTTCAGGGAGACTCTCCCACTTTAAGGACTGCAAGGTCTGCGCAGAAGACATCTTGGCAACCATCGACACCTGTTCCGCAGAAGACGTGGACGTGATCCAGTGCGTGGAGGACTCGCTGGTCTCGGCTGCCGACTGCATCGTCTGCATCTGCGACGTCTTGGGCGTCGTTCTAGGGGTGAACGCGTCCAGCTGCGACCCTAAGACCGCTCTACTGACTGCCGTCTTCAAGCAGAGAGCCATGAACAGAGTTTAGACCTATGATAATACATAACATTGCAATATCACAGTACCTCTTCTGCAGCGATTTTCTCAGACTAGGACTGTTCTAAGACTTTTGGCGAAGAAAACTTCACTTGCCAGGTGGAGCAAAATGTTGTATCATACATTTGTGCTATAAGGTTAAACATGAGTGACTCAGCTTACGAAGTCACTTTGGACTGCCCAGAGTGACCCAAAGGCGCTGGCAACGCTTAGGATGGCCAGCAAAATTTGTGCAGCCCGTCCGGGTCAAGTAAGTCGGTCCGGGTCAAGCAGGCCCGTCCGGGTCATGGCGACGGAGGGCCTGGGTGGTCTCAGGAGGTTTGCAACTTCAGCAGGATTGCGAAGCTCCGCGGGACACCCAGTAAAAAAAGAGGCGTGCGATTTTTCTTCCACTAAAGCAGCCAACGGCAACCAATAAATAACTCCGCGAATAGAATAAAACGTATGTGTCTGTATTGTTTCTTCTGTAGAATGGCAACGTACGCTGAATAACGGGTGATAAAGCGAGAATAAAGGGTGGCTGAGACGCGCTCAATCGTTCTTAACAATGAAACTCTCTTTCCTTGACATCAGGACAGACAGACAGACAAACAGACAGACAGCTCAGCCGGTGACTTACAGGGATGTCCAAAAGTAGTGACCAGCGGAGTTCTGGTGTCAAACGACCCACGTAGCTCAATGAACCGATTGAGAAGGACGAAAAAGTGTTGCCACGGTTCTGTCATGCCGAACTACCTAAAAAAAGAGGGGGCAACCAGGGGTGGAGAGAAAATGAAGCCAAATTTGGCACGTATCCAGTGCGACTTCGGTGGGAAATGCGGCCAAACACTAGGTGGACTGGAATATTCCCAAGTCAAACAAAGCTGCATGTCTAAAATTAGGTTGAAGATAGGAAAGAAAAGTCAGATGGCAACGCTGCGTGTTGGGATGTGTTGGCTGGACAATTTTCTGACCCCACGATCTGGATCCCGGAGGCCCATGAGCGGGGTGAACCAGAGTTCAGGGCGAGGTCGGAAGAATTTTTGGCATCTCTACAGAGTTCGCTTCTGGCAACGCTGAATGAAAGGGAGTCAGCGCCGGCTAAAGCCGAGCATTGTTCCGTCCTTTTAGCTCAAGTTTGAACTATTCTGCGCCGATTGTCTGGAGTGCACTGCCAGTCACGCAATTCTGTGGCTTTTTGGGAAAGGGTCTGTGGCAACCCTGCTCGCGGTGAGCAAAACAGGCGATGTTTTCAGTGAATGTGAGTGACGTGGTCGAAACCGCTGACTCCAGACACGCCAATGACGTGAGAAATGACGGTGTCCGTGATGCCATCAGTCACAGACGTGGAAAACGAGACTGCTGACGTCAAAGACCTCGTCAGACTTCTCCTCCCCGGGCGTGGTCACTACTTTCGGACAAACGTATCTTTGCCTCACGTGTTCGCGTGCAGCAGTTTTAAGTAACTTGGGAGTGTAATTACGGTGGCAACTCTGCGTGCTGGGGCCTGACACAGGCTGCAGACGTTCATCCAGGAGTCCGTGCATGAATAGGATTAATACTTCCGGCCGGTCAAATGCCTCTTAGGAATGAGAGAAGGAAAGTTGCAGCTCTCAGATGTCAACGGGGGCGTAGGACTTGACGTTGCTCCGACGCGTGGCCAAGCAGGGACGGCCCAGATCGACGCCGACGTCGGACTTGTCGGTCCGGTCCTGCGTGGGCAGAGCCGAGCCGGCCTGGTCTTGTTTCCTGGAGAAGAGGGAGTCAAACGTCAGTCTGGCGAGGCTGTGAATTGGGCATCATGCGAGCAAAGTCTTTGGGCCACCTCGGGGTCGGGGGGACTGACTAGAGAACCCGAGGGCCTACCAGGCCTACCTAGAAGGCCTGGCAAAATTCCCTTGATGTGAGAGGGAGCACACATGATGCAAAACCGTCGAATCAGAGTATTGAAACTTTTCGTATGAAAACCTTGCACACGAGACATCTACGTTTGTTATGCAGTCTACAAGCTTCTAAGTATACGTAGATACTTAGATATAGATGCACAGGGAGTTGTGTTTGAGTTGTTAGGTAAATGCTTGGTTGGAAAAAAAGACCATGGCTTTGTTATCATGGTATCACTGACAGTTGACTGAATAGCAGCCGATAGATTTTACTTTATCCATTCTCTCATCATGCTTGATCACTGCTTTCAAAAAGAAATGTCTAAATGGTACACGAGATCTGATAATTTACTTTGTCAGCTGCTTCTTCAATGGCAGCTCTGATGGAGTCTGCTGAGCCATGAGCTTTTTTTGTCGGACTCCCTGACCAAAATGCCTGCTGATGTGAGGATCCAAGAAGTCTGGAGAGTTACGAGGCCCAAACTGCCCAGAAACTTGGCCATTTATGTTTTGCAGTCAAATGCTGATTTAGTGAACTTCCATAAAATTGATGGGCCCCAAAATAGGTAGTGGAAAATAGGTCAGCAGCAAAAGGTTCTGTCAATGAGTCTCCCATTGTGCGGTGACCGCGTACCATTTGACCACCCTGGAGGGACCTGAGAATCGGGGATCACACTTGGACAAATCTAGACTTGCACAGCAACAGCAAAGACTCAACTGCTCAGGCATAACCTGCTTCTACCACAAAACAGAGTTGCCATTTCAATGACAACTTAAACAACAACACCCTGTATGTGTAGACTGCGTGTGACAGAGATCTCGTATGCACATTCCCATACAGTCAATTTCTCCTTGACAACCATCACTCTGCGAAAGAGCCTCTGATTCAGTCAATCCACAAATGTCGTCACTGCTGATTTAGCCAATTTCTTGGGTACAGAAAAACGTTTCGACTTACTGAAAATCACTGCCAAAATAGTCAAACTAGAATTATGCATGCAAGTTTAGTGGATTGTCAATACTAACATTGGAAGTGTCAGGAGTGAAAACAAAACGCAGAAAATCTTTCTCATTGGCCAACAAAAGCAAAAATAGCATTGGAGAGCCTGGACTTTGGACACTGTGGACAAATCCATTGTCTCGGTCTGCCAGTCAGTCGAGAACAAGGAGGAATT
>JAAUXU010001027.1_pt1 | contig 11128 bp, 14 predicted proteins | sample 7278151 | NCBI WGS metagenome assembly JAAUXU01 (sample SAMN14350113, study PRJNA611818) | marine sediment metagenome | isolation source: surface marine sediment (1.8m) | place: French Polynesia: Moorea | collected 2018-08 | reverse complement strand
ACCCACACCGGGGAGCAGCCGTACAAGTGCAAGTACTGCGAGCGCTCCTTCTCCATCTCGTCCAACCTGCAGCGCCACGTGAGGAACATCCACAACAAGGAGAAGCCGTTCCGCTGCTCCCTGTGCGAGCGCAGCTTCGGGCAGCAGACCAACTTGGACAGACACCTGAAGAAGCACGAGACGTGCTCGGACCCCTCGGCCATCGTCGACTCCCCCGAGGGCCGCAGCCCGGAGGAGGAGGGATATTTCGACGAGATCCGTTCGTTCATGGGCAAGGTGACCACAAACCCGGGCTCCTCGGGATTGCACCCGACTCCCTCGGGACTGCTGCCGTTTGACTCCTCGCCCCAGCCTTCAGACGAGCAGGACATTGACGTGGAGGAGGACGACATTAGTCTGGAACAGGAGGCATGATTTCACACACATCTTTCTTTTTCTCTTTTCTTTTCTTTTCTTTTGGCAGACACCCTGTAGCGGCAGCAGCAGTAATATGTGCTTTTAGTACACACCCGGTAGTAGAAAAATGGTTTGTTAGACAGGAAGCAAATTCAGAAAGTGTGCGCGTGTGTGTGTATAAATCATTATGTTTATTATGCGATGAATGATTGTAATAGAGAGAATATAAAACTTTGTTGAAGCGAATTTATCGCTTTATCGATTTGTTCTTTGGAATAATCCTTTTCAGGCTCACTCTTTGACTTATTATTTTGCGCCTTGTTTGCAAAGGAAAGTCCTGAAAGGGTGGGCGGACTTTTAGGTAGATTTTCAGTGGCGGGCGCGAATTACTAAGACACGACTTTGCCGCTAATCGTCTTCCGCCGAATAAAAAACCCCTAGTCCGGATCATATCTGAGCCTTTGTTGTTGCGTGGCTGCAGATTGGAAACTTTTCCCAAACTTTTAATGGCTCTTGAAATTGCTGTCAGCCGTGGTCAACTTGGGATTTTGTCACCCGAGACACTGAAAGTGGCACCCCCCAAACACCCATCCATCCATGAGGAGAGATCCTCCCCACCCATTGACCCCAAAAGTGTCAATTCTTAAAGTTTCTTGCAAAACTTCTCTCTTTTCCCAGATTTTTAAGTGCCGTTTTCCTGATAAAGCTGTCTTCTTGCATGGCTCACTTGTCAGCCTTAAAGGAGACGTTTTTCAATGGATATCCTGCTCTCTGTGTTGATTGTCACGTCGACCCTCCAAAAGCTTTGAAAAGGAGACAACCGGAGGGGGGGAGGGGGTGAAAACGAGCGCACGCGGGGAGGGTGAGACGTCACGGAACCGAGAGGGGGGTCAGGACATTCTTTACACCTCTCAAAGAGAGAAAAACATACATCTCTTCCCCCCTGCAGTCACGTTTGCGGCTGTAACCGAGCTACTGAATGCATCTATCCTGTCCTATCTTTCACTATTGGGAACCGCTAACTGATTGCTGCCTTTGGAGGCTTTGCACACACACACACAGAAAAAGGGCAGGAAAAAATTGAAGGGAAATTCCTGCTGACTTTCGGCAAGTCCTCATTAAGGCGATCCCACCCAAAAAAAATCCATCTTCAAATATTTGGTCTCTCTCATGTGCGGGGAAAATCGCATTTCACGACCCGACGCCTCCTGCTCAAATTAACGCGCACAGATAGCGTGCGTGCGTGCGTGCGTGCGTGCCAGCGAGCGAGCGAGCGCGAGTGCGTGCGCGTGCGCCAGCAGATGGGAAAGAGAGAGAAGTGATGATCCTCATCCATTCATCCGACCAACCACAAGCAGCCGCCGCCGCCGCCGCCGCCGCCGCCGTCACCGCCACCGTCACCGCCGCCGTCACCGCCGTCGCCGCTCTTTTTTTTGCCTCGTGCACTGAACGAATTCTTCTTGGCTCACACTGCATATTCAATTTTTTTCTGCCTCTTCTCTCTGGTGAATTGAATAAAAAATTTTTAGAGAGTCCACTTGTCAATCAAAAGGAATTTCTGAAGAGGCGTGAATATGAAAGAAGCTTTTTTTTCGATCTTATAAAGTGCTCATGACAAAATGCGCGTGCGCATTGGGCAAAGTCCGCCAGTGTGAGCGCATCCGCAGGTCCCAAAAGTGTTTAGTGACGAGTCCTTAAAGGTCTGTAACAGCTACAATTAAATTGTGTGGGAACGCGCACACGTGAAAAGGACCTCTGGGTGCTGATTGAAACATCATTCAACGCTTATGTAGTAACTGAGACACCTTCATTGTGCGCGAGCATCCAAACGAGAAGGAATCTCCCTCTCTTTTTCATTCGTCCACCGTGTGAGCCGCCAAGGACGCGCGGCGCGTTCACGAGCGCGCTTCTTTGCGGCTCGTGCGACCTCAGGAATGTCGTCATCACGATCATTTGGCGACGATTTCCAAACTGACATCTCTCTCTTCTCTGGCTCTCTCTCTCTCTCTTTGGCCGCCGCCGCCGCCAACATTTGGGGCGCCCATTATTATGGGTGGTAGCTGCAGACGATGCTCAAACATCCCCAAGGACACAGAGGGAAAAGTTGGAGGCTTTGGGCGGAAAATCAACTTTTGTGGCCACTTTTTGGGGGGTACTCGCAGACCCATAAATGTCTTGTCCGCACGGAGGAGCCACAATGAGTTCGCCCCCCCCCGCCCGAAAGCGCCCAAAATTTAAAGTCGATCATTTTTTGGGTCGTCCCGGTCGTTCCTCCCTCTGCCCATTGAGCGGTTCGAGTGCCCGATGAAACGTTTGATTCTTGCTGAATGATCTAATTTTATCTACTCGATGAATGAGAGATTCTATTTGTGGAGAATCCGCGGCAAAACTCACAGGGGAATCCTCAGCAAACAAGCTTCCAAAATTGATTATCGGACCACGATGAAAAAGCGTTTTCGGAGGGCGAAAACGCGGTCAACAGGGTAGGAGGAGGAGGGGGGAATTTGCAGGGGTGTTTGCGTGTGTGTCAAAGGCAGCACTGGCGAAGAAGGCAATTCCCCCTCTCCCCCTTCCTTAAGCAAATATTCCCACACCCGCTCAGTCTTTTCTCCCCTGCGCTGAAGAATGAGAGAGGGGAGAAACGGATCTGTTGCTCTCCAACGGATTAAGTCATCATCGAACAGAAATCTGTTGCTCGTTTCTTTTCTATCATCTCATCAACAGCATCATTTATTTATTTATTCTCCGCCAGATCCGCGGGATTTTCCGCACATCAGGGTCGAGGTCACGCGGATCCGCACGAACTTGCGGATCCGCACGACCGTTTTCGCCAGATAATTCTGCACTTCCTGAGTTGTCACAAATTAAGATTGAAGGTTCTTCTTGGATCAACATCTGTTTTTCTTCAACTTCTCTCTTCTATCCAAGTCCATCTATCATCATTCGCTCAAAAGCTTTGGCAGTGTCCATTCACCAACGCAGGGGGTGGGAACGCCCAGCAGCCGCCGTCTCTCTCCGCCGACCCCCCCGAATCGACACCCCTCGATTTAGGGCCCCGCTTTCACCCCCTTCAGCATCAGGAGAGGTAGCACAATGGGGGGAAGAAGCATCAAGAGAGACCAGGGGGACAAAAATCTCAGAATAAAAATATACACAAGAATTCACGCAAGCTTCTCTTTGTGCCAGAAAGGAGAGTCTCTCCGACCCAGCCCATTTTTTTCAGGCGAATTTTCCAGGCAAATTCCCCACTTTTTTTTTCGCCCGTGCAAACGCGGATTTGGCTGCTGTTTTGTTGTCATCTGTTATCCGTTGGCCGGCGGCTCTGGCAGTGTGAAGAACATGACAAATGTTCTTAACGATCTCCCGAATCAATTTGCTCAAGATGAAGAATTCTAATCTTTGAGTTCCCCTCCAACCTCCCTGTCTGGTGCCAGCTTCTCCGCGATTCTCCATGGTTTGTTGTTCATGCCTCTAAAATAAATGTCTCTCTTCCTCCGCCAGCTCAATGCAGTTTTTCCTCCCTCTGCATTCATTCTTGAGCAACTTTTGGGGCTGCTCAAGTCTGGGTCTCAGCCCAAGCTCAAAGCTCACTTCAAGTCAAAGGATTTAAGCCGACTCAAGGAGTCGGGCAGACTTGACACGTTAAGAAAAATAGTGTATTCAGCCAGTGAATGGGCATTTATAAATGTTATATGGACCTCTTAGGGTGAAGTCTGACAATGATACTCTTCCTTAGTGGTGAGACTGAACTTTGCCGTCGTCATCCAGATCAACTCACAACTTGTCCTCGGCCAAGTTCGACGTCTTCGAGTCCAAGTGAGTCCAAGTCGAGGCTCGAGTGCTGAGTCGAGAATCTGGCCCCGGCGGGGCTGAAACCCCTGCAGCTCAGTTTCCGCCATTAAAATGCAGGCAAAGATCAACTTAAAGGAGAGAGGAGAAGAAATTCAACGCTGAATGAATTCGTTAGAGCTGAGTTAGATTGACGAAAAAGTAGGGGGGGAGGGGTGAAATCATCCTTTTCTCCCCCCCCCCCCTGCAGGTCTGTTTTCACCTGGGCAGACAAAAATGGGCGCGTCTCCGATCGACGACGACAACAACAACGCCCTCGACCTCGAGAGCTTCTCCTCCGTCTCTGCCGGTGTCGCAGCCCCCGTGAACAATCGCGATTATGCAAATTTGCAAATGCCAGGAAGCAAAAAAATGCATCGGAGAAATTCCCAGATTTTTGTCATCCGGAAAGGTGGGCAAAGTCAAGAAATCTTTCATGCTCGGGAGGGCTTCTCCTCCTCCTCAGGACACGGAATATTTTTGGGCAGGTACGAAAATATTGGGCAGAAACACTTCTGACGTCGGCGCAGCTACAGAGAACCTGAGACGGAATTTTCCCAGAATTTCTTGTCCTGAGAGGCCAACAAATCACGCGCGCTCTCGCCCACGCGCGCACGCGCACGCACACATTGTGAGCTGCGCTCATGTGTGAAGACCCCAATTAGCCCCCAAAACGAAGAAAAGCGGAGAAGCTCAAGAGAGAGATCGAATTTCCACGAAAACTCATTTGCTGTTGAGCCTCCACAAGGACGGGTGCTTGGGGGGCGGAGGAGAGAGAGACGTTGTCTGTAGAGAGATTGGACTTCTGGGCCAAGGCCCGGGCGGGCAGAGACTCGCCCCCAGGACCCCGGAGGGCGTCGGGTCAAACGTCCTCGGGGCGGACGTGTCGGGGCATTGACGCATCTCTCACACTTGTCTCTCATTAAAGCTGCAGGGTCGGCGTTAATCGCCGGAGCGTGAGGCCATTGTTGAGGCCGGAGGAGGACGCGGCGAGGCCTAAATTTTCTTACAAATATGTACAGTCGAAGCTCGATGTAACGTGTTCATCGCGGTAAAATGCATGGGTTGGACTTGACGTTGCCCCTTGTGCAGGGTGAGCATTATTTAGGTATAATTTACATCAGGGGAGAGAAGAAAAAATAACATGTATGACTTTTGTGCTGAGGCACAAAAACAAATCAACAACATCTGTGTAATGACTACTCCAATGAGGTTGCAAGACAAGAAGGAGAATCAGTTGCTCCATTGATTAACATATTACAGGTTGATGGAATGACGCATTTGCCAATTCCGACTTCCAAAAACGTCATTTAGGCAATAATAATTCCCAGTCAACACGAGTTAAGTTTTGAATGTCCATCCTTTGTCCATCTCCACTTTCAATGCAATACAAAAGAATTAGTTGCGTAGGACATCACTCAAATTGATCAAATTGATGAAAAGGTCGTGATCTTATTAGTGCTTTAAAATGGACACAAAAGTTTGGGGTTAGAAGGTAAAACTACTTAGGAATTCAACACCAGCATTTTTTTTCGTGACAAAATTGCACATTTTGTGGCCATCAAACTAGTCTTTGCGATTATTTGCAGTTTTCGAGATAACGCGTGACTGCTACGAGTCTGCGTTAAAAACTTGTACGGATATGATTCCTTGCAAACACCATATCAGACGCACTAAAAGCGCAGATGCCAGGCAAATAATACTCATCCTGTGCGAAGAAATGAATCGGAAGAAAAAATACATTGCATCGAGCTTCGACTGCATATATAGTTAAGGGTGCTGTATGGGCGTTTTGTTTTCTTGCTGGCACACCACGTTGGAATCAACCTTTGGGTTGTCGTCCCCGGACCCGGCCCGGTCCAGGCTGTAGTGTCCGGGTCGCTCCGGGCGACCCCCACCCCGGAGGGGCGCTCCAGCCCGAATTCGCCCAATGGGAGGAGGGCCATAACCAGCCAGCGTTAAGAGAACAGCAGCCAGTTTTTGCTGCTGCTGCCGAGGTCATAAGTCTTGTCACTATCTAATAACATTGACAGAAACATTGTCTGCATCTGTTGTCACAACACGCACTGACATATAAATGGCCGGAAAGAGAGGAGAATTTTGTGCTCTCTCTCACCTCCCGGAAAAAAAATTACAAGATGTTACACACACACTTTTGATACATGCCCTTAAAGGGTCTGAGAGGGAGAAGAAAAAAGTTGCTGATTCGATTCGCAGACGCCGACTCGGACAGACAAAAGTCTGCCTCGGAGAACGGCCTCTGGCCGGCCTGGACCGGCCAACACTCCCATGGGGCCGGCGGGGCTGACTTGGGGCCGGAGGCAGCTTCAGTCAAGTCCTGTCTGGTCGAGTTTTTCTCCTCACTATATATGAGACTCTCCCTCCATAAGGAAATGTCAAGTAGGTGAGCTAAACATGGAGGGGATAACAAGGACTTTTTTTTTGTCGCAGCAGAAACAAAAGTGTTTTTCGGGGGTGTGAGGAAAAGCGAGTGAGAAGAAATCTCTGTTCTCTCCTTGTTTTCTGCGTGTGTCAAACGTCAAATCGTCGCCTTTATCGCGTGAACGTCATTGACCCTATCGAGTCCTGCTGCTCCTCCCCCCCCTTCATGTCAACGGCCGCCACCGCCACCTCCATCCAGCTCGGAAAAAGGAAAGCTAATCGGAAATGAAGCCTGACATCAACAGAGAGAGAAGAAGCAACAATCACAGGGTGACTCAGAAAAAAACTCTTGGGGTCTCTCTTTGCCCTCGGGGTTCGGCGGTGTCAAGTGGTCCATAAGAGACAAACCCTCTTTTTTCTTCTTCTCGTCCCCCCCCCTCTTCTCTGTTGCTTCTTCTGGCACCAGATTGTGCCAATCGATCCATCTAATGTGTGTGCGCGCGCTGCATCTGCGTGCGTGCGAGCAGGAATAGTAATTCTCTTCATAAACACGCGTGTTCTCTTTCTCTCTCTCTCCCCGCGTGTGTCATCTGTTGTTGTAGAACAAGAAAGCGATGAGCCCCAGGGAGGGGGTAAATGGAACAAGAGAGTCAATTGGGAGGAAAAGTGAGAAAAGATCTCCCCTATTTTATGCGCCAGCCAATATATCCACAGCATTGAATGTGCGTTAGCTGGCGAGAAAAATTAAAAGAATCTATATAAGCGTGGATGGGAAATTAAAGCCTCACATAGTTTGGCTTTTCTGGCGATTAATTTTCGAAACACCATCATTCATCAATATGGTAGAGGCAATAAGTGATGGTGTCAGAAGCAGTTCCAGCGCCGCACGCACGCGCGCGTGCGCACGCGCGCGCGCACCCACAGATTTATTTTTCTGTGTTTATGCATGTTGTTAGTCGAAAAAGAAACTTTTTCCACTGCTACCATCAATCCTGATTATGATCTAGTCGTGATCCTTTTCCCCGCATATCCGAGGAGGCAGGGGGTCATAAAACACACAGGGGTTCCAGGGCTTGGAAGGCACACACGCGCGCACGCACGCGCACGTGCACAGATATCACCTTATGAAGCAAAAAATAAAGACTGATAAATCTTTGTGGCTCCACTATATTTTTTCCATCTATCATATCCAGCTTTATACACGTTATATGAGTGTTCTAAGTGGCTTAGTGGAGCTCTATAATCTAGTTTATTTATCTTGTGCGCTCGCGTGCGCTCTTGATAGCAATTCTCATGGTTCTGAAGCGACTTTCACACACACAGAAAGGTAGGACCTGATAAAACCTGGAGAGAGAAAGCAACATGCGATCATGAGAGGGGGGGGGGAGACAGTGAGGAGCGCAAATAATGCGCAGCTGGCCAAGTTGCGCAAGGATCCGTCCAGTTGCACGGGATGGAGAAAGGCTGAGCGGTGGAGCCACGCCGAGTTGCACAGCGTGGCACGGCAGTTGCATCTCCGGGTCGAGACGGCTGTTCAACCACGTGCGCAACGGCACTGCTGACTTTTGTGCCGCGCACACTGCATTTTTGTTGCTTTCTCCCTTATCTTAGCGTCGTGACATCAAAGTGGAACACTTAATTCGCGGTTGGAAATGGAAGAGAGCACGAAAGACCCCCCTGATAATGGCGTGGGCGCAGGGCTGCCACTCGTGGTGCGTGGCCGGCGCCCCTCCCCTCTCTGTGCCGCCGGCGCCGCCGCCACTCCTGGAGTCCTCCTAAGAGCGCCTGGCATGTGGTTGCCCTGCCTGGTGTGGCAACCCTGTCCCACTCCTGCGTGTTGCACGACTTCTTCTTCTTCTTCCTCCTCCTCCTCCTCTTCTTCTTCTTCTTCTCCCTCCTCCTCTGCTTCCTCCTCGTCTTCCATAAAAAAGTCCACGACCACGACCACGACCAAGCTGCTGCCTGCCTGCGCCTGCCCGCCTACGTAGATGATATGGGCTGTTGCATGAGAGGCTAATAACATAGGGGGGGAAAAAAGGCTCTAGGAAGAAAATGACAGGTAAACATTAGTCTCTTCCCGAAAAAACTTCTCCTCTGTGGCGCCAATTAAGAGAGGCTTTTTTTCGGTGCAGCCAACGTGCAAAAGTCAGATTTGCAAACCTCGACATTTTTGCACAATGCAGACAAGAAGTCGACAAGAGCAGTTGTTCATTACTCAGAGGGGGGCTAAGAAAAGTGCTGCACTTCTTTACCCCATTTCTCTCTCATACATAACCATTGGGTTGCGTGTATTTATATACATATATATATTCGTCTGCGTCCATTATCTGATTGTGTGGGAAAGCTCTTAGGTCCTGTAACCCACGTTGTTGTTGAGTGCTCTAGATTATCGTATCTGCTGACGTGATTTCTCACTCGCCATGTGGAAATGGAGAGAGCCACCGTGTGAGCCGCGAAGGCGGCCGCCAGACGGAGCGCCGCGTCACGGACGGCGGCGGATGCTGCGCACTTCTTTGCGCCTCACACAGTCTAATGGATAATGGTTGATATAGTGTTGGGCGGCCCATTAGTGGGATGGTGGGAAGCAGCCAACCTGCCGGTCGGGGTGGCCACATCCGGACCCACGCGGGCGTCGTCGTCCAGGGACACCAGCTTGGCCCCGTCGGCCGCCTTCGTGGTGGAGGGACAAAGGCTGTCGGCCCTGGAACTCACGCCGCTCTATTTTCTCACCTTAATAATAATAATAACAATAAATTAAATCTGGCAATCCTCCCCCCTCCATCTCTCTCTCTTCCTGATGCAGCAGCAACAGCTGTTCTTTTCTTGGTGAAAGCTCTTGGGGTCTCGCTTGAGCGGTCAAGCGAGAAGATTGAAGCGAGAAGAGCGAATCTGCGGCGGAATCTGCAGACACTTTGCAGAGGCAGAAACGCCTTTTGCAACTCTGGAGAGAGAGAGAGAGAGAGCAGAATCTTGACCCCTTTTTTGCATTTAGAGAGGACAATCTAATCCTTTGTTGGGCAAATCTCGATAGCATTCAGAACCCTATCTTCAAAACTCCATTCAAGTCCTTCAAGGGCCAATTCTCTCAAGGGAGAGACACGAAAAAAAGGACGCCAGAAGTCAGCGAAATACTTTTCTTGGGCACCTCGGTCAGACACCGGGAGGACGGAACTGTTAAATCAATATATATTTATTTAAAAGTCACTGGAATGTGTGTGGAGAAATTCAAGTAACTTGGGCAATGTGTTGTCAACGCTGCTTTCTTCCCCTCCTCAACCCGAGTTCTCATCGCTACTGCCGGCAACTGTTTTCAACTTTAAATAGCTGCTTTCCAAAGGTTCCCAAAGAAATCGGCTGGACCGTGATATTTTTTTGTCTGGTCGAGTCTTTGTTACTACAAAAAAGCTCACTCCATTTCAATCTTGGATTCTCGTTCGTCTTACTTTTGAGAATGGCCCCTGCAGGGGCTTTTTCCCCTCCCCCCCCTTCCTCTTCCCTGGATCTGGCACAAAGATGTATGATGATGGGGGAAATCTCAAGCGAAAAAAATATCTTTTTACTTTGCCAGACTTTTTTTTTCTCGTGACCACAGCCTGTTTTATACGTGTGCCTCTCATCGACACAACACACACCTAAGAAGAGGGGAAGAGAAGCAAAAATATGCGCGAAAAAAATGCAACAGCGGCCGGCTGCTTTTTTGTTCTTTTTGGCTCACGCGCCGCGATGACGACGCGCTTTTACCGAGTGCCTCATCAGTCGTTTCCTTTTTCATGAGACACTGACACGGGACCGGAGGAGGACAAGGAGAAGCCGAGGGAGGAAGGGTTGAGAGAAAAAAAAGGGTTAACGCGAAAAAAAATGCAAAATTCTCATCCTTTTACGCGGCAATTAAGTTTCTTGCAGAAGAAAAATCCCTTGGGGAATTTTCTCTCCCCTTCCCCTCCCACGTGAGTCATGGTGAAAGTTGGCAAAAAGTGCAATTTCGAAATTAAAAGCCATTAGAAGGGGGGATTGCAAAAATTGTTGTTGTCAAAATCGCTTCCGAAACTTTTTAGAGCAGCCGTCAAAAGTTGGAAAATTATTTTTACACATCGATCACTCTGTGGATCGTTTTTCAGCTCTCTCTCTGACGCATTTAATACAGTTCACAACATATGTAAAAGGTGACAGTGACAAAAAAGTGGCCGGAATATTCGTTGATCGTTGACCAGAAATATGACTTTATTTACTTATTGATGTCTCTCAGTTGAAGTCGTAGTGGATGTCGTGCTTCTTCATGTGCCTCTCCAGGTTGGCCTGCTGGCAGAAGCTGTTCTCGCATAACGAGCACTGGAAAAACAGGGAAACACTTATTTGCTGGGGGGGGGGGGGGCATCGGGTGCAATTTTTTACTTTTACAATGTCTCACCTTGAACGGCTTCTCCTTGTTGTGGATGTTCCTCACGTGGCGCTGCAGGTTGGACGAGATGGAGAAGGAGCGCTCGCAGTACTTGCACTTGTACGGCTGCTCCCCGGTGTGGGT
>JAAUXU010176605.1_pt1 | contig 11129 bp, 20 predicted proteins | sample 7278151 | NCBI WGS metagenome assembly JAAUXU01 (sample SAMN14350113, study PRJNA611818) | marine sediment metagenome | isolation source: surface marine sediment (1.8m) | place: French Polynesia: Moorea | collected 2018-08 | reverse complement strand
TCATCTCTATCATCATCATGTAGTTTAAGTTCCATGTTCTATGATCTTTTGCTTCATGTTGAGATTCTGCTCTATCTTATGTACATGTACCAGTTGTGACCCTAGTGTAATAAGAATTTCTGCCTGGACTGTTCTGGTGAACCAGCTGGATTGGGTTCGCGTGTACTCTGGTCGAGTACCTTTCGGATAGTCCTTAAGCCCAAGAACGCCTCACCCCGGTCACTCATGCACCGACTCTTGAAGCGGCAGCAACTCCTTCACCTCCACCTTCACCCACCTCAGCTGACCTTCCAGGCCTCACCGGGAGGACGGATACCCCCGACAGCTGGAGAAACCGTTACAATGCTGGAGCCCATGGAAGACAACTGAGGCGGTGACCCCAGCGATGAGACCATTCTATGATCAGAATCGGGTTAGCTCTGCCCAGAGCAAGGTGACGGTGCAGACACACCGAATGGCACGAGCAATTGCAATTTGGAGCTCAATTTAAAGGTTCACCAGATCGTCCAGTCCAGCATTGCTGTGTGTTAATTCTATATTTAAGGTCTCTCTCTCACTTACCCTCAATTTTCTCTCCAGAATTACACCCAGTATCACTCTTTCTATCAAATTCGGTGCTCTCTCTCTTGCACTCTCTAGTTCTAAGCTTAACTCTACACACAACTTGAGTCCAGTGGCACGTGACCTAGTTCTACAAAAGTGTACTTAGCTCGAGACAGAGCGTTTTGTCCTGGTCACTTTTTGTAAATTCTAATCTGTAAGGACAGTCAACTCTACTTTGGGGGGTGTAAAAGTATTCATACAGAATCAATTTTTGCTTAAAATATCTAATGTTTGAAATGCAAGGCTTTTATTTACATTTGTGTATGTGCGTGCATGCATGCATGGGTGAGTTTGTGAGTGCATGGGTGTGTTCATGCATACTGCATTAGCAAGACATCAACCAGCCTTGTATTTACTGAGGCAGGACACTCTGACTTAGCATGACCCTTCAGAAGGACAGTACCTTTCAAATGAGAGAGGGGGACTCACTGATGTGAATGGTGTAAACATCTCAAACGTCCTACCAAGGACCAAGCAGGACATGTGTCACACAGCCTCATATAAACATTTGTGTGGGGTGTGTGGTGCCAGCATCCAGCTCCGGTGTGCGGTACTGGAAAATGTTGTGCCAGAGTGTGTGGTACTTGGCAAAGTCCTGCTGAAGTGTGTGCCATGAAGAGCAGTGTTCCACCTTTATACATTCCCTAGCATGACTGCCACACTCCTCTTTTCATCACATATTGCGGCAAGACACCATTCAGATTGATCAGCAACTGGAGCCTTCCTGGAGACGGCGTCCTGCCCCTCGTGGCTGTCCCTCCAGGCATCGCGCTCCACCCAGTCCTGAGGGACGCACCTCAGGCAGTGGCAGCATCCATTCCCGCGCAAATCCAACATGTCTCTTTTTTAACTCCACTCATTACTCTTCTACGAGAAATCATTCGGCTGATTAGCCAATCTTAGCAAATTTATGCCCCCAGTCTTGACCCTGTACTCTTTATTGACGGCCCAGGTCTTGGGCATGCGGGAGAAGTCGTACTCGCGGTGAAAGAAGCAGCAGACCTGGACGAAGTTTTCACGTGTATATCAATTCGCACACCTCACAGGATGTTTGGACTTACATGTATGCAAAAGCCAGAAGAAAGACCTCAGTGTGTGGCAAATATCGTTCGCCCCAATATGTCCTTTCGCAGGAGACACCTTGCATATTTTCCCCCGACTTTTGTGTATTCAGTAGAAATCGTATGTTGACAAAATGATGGCACCTCGTTTCTTCTTCTTCTTCGTTAATGTCCATTGGTCATGCCTTGACTGGGGCTGTAGAGGACTGAGCCTGAGGGCCCCTTGGAGAAGCCGGGCGCGTCGGCCTGGCCGCCTCTCACTACGCTGACGGACCTGGTCTTGCCCGCGGCCGACGCCGTCAGCTGGTTGCCAATCCTCACGTCCAGGTTCCTGTTGAGAGCCTTGGAAAATTGTCGGGCCAGCACGGCCACCAGCTCGCCCATGAGGTCACCGTCGTCCCTGTAAATGCAAGGACGTGTGAGTCACTCAGAGAGCTCGTGCACATAGGATGTTACACACATGGATATTTTGCTGACTCACAGAGTGCCACTGGTTTGTGCAGGCAGAAGTGAAGGTGTTGTTTTCAAAGGGAATATTGTCAGAAAAGTTTCTCTCAAAAAATGGTTCAGTATCTTATGCTGCAAAATAACCTCCAGCACCCAGAAATACTTACAACGTCAAGAACATGACGGGAGTAAGAATATATGGAAATTTAAACTTTTCTTTGTATAACGCACTATGTCTGTCTCTGTGCATGGCGCTTTATATTTATTTGAGGCGTCCTTTTTTGCGTTATTGTCGTCTCTTATGTAGTGGAAACAGGAAAACACTTTATTGGCCGCTAATTTTGTCCGCTCATGGACGCATTTATGTGGGAAAACAAGCAACAATTTTTGAAATGCCTCCCGTGAAGCAAAAAACAGATGGTGTCGAATTAGCGATTGCATTTTTGTGAAAGGCCTCAATTGGCCTTGAGTCACTTGACTGTTCGGAGAGTCAATAAAGTCCTTTACAATATACAGTTATTGGTTTATTGACTCAGTTTTCAAATATCCTTACTCCTGTTATTCCTTAAGTTGTGGCTAAAGCTAATTTATTTGGTCGAAGTCGAAGCTCATGAATTACTTAGGGTTGGTGCTACTGATAATCAAGTCAATTGAGTCATAATTCTAGCACTTGTACCTGAAATCACTTGCGTCACTTTGCTTCAAGTTGATAAACTCTGCGTACCTGGGCGACCTGAGGGCTAGGACAAAGTCATTCTGCCCGTTGAGGTGCACGATGACGAGCGGCGAGTCCGTGGAAATGCTGATAGAGGACACGTCCGTGAGCGGCACCTTCAACAGTGTCTTGTACTTCTTCACCGGGTCCATCTTAAGCAGGTAGTTATCCTTGGTGAGCACGAGCGCGCGGTCGTTTACCTTGTTCAAGCGGTTGAACTTGTACGCCCAGCAGGAGAACAAGATCTGGAAGAAGAAGCAGCACTGTTACAGGGTGGACAAAAGTACCAACTCACACCCTGAAAATGGGCCCAGAACGTCAAAGAAGAGTTGTCGAATTACTTGAAGCCTCCCGATATTTTTGAGCCATCCTGTCCAACTCACCTGATCTTGTCCAATGATCGAGGCCTTCCCCAGGGAGATCCGGTAGGAGGAGGCGTCAACGTTCTCCGATGCGTCGCTCAGGTAGTCGCCTTTCCATTGTCTGAAGAAGGTACAGTGTGAGTCAGAAAAAGTGCCCAAAGGCGTCTTTTCGCTGATACAGTTGGCGACGAATGTAACGGCCACTTCTGGAGGCAACATTTTGATCGTTACATCAATCGTTCGCTGTCCTATGACTGTGTTCTCATTGTATTCTTAAGATATAGCGGAAAAACTTGGACCAGCCAAGGGTTTCTACCTCTCTATGCCCCAGCTGTTCCTCTTCCCCTTGAGGATATCCATGGCCGTGAGCTTGAGGAACAACTCCGGCCACTTGTCCCTCGGGTATTTGCTGAGGACCATGAATGCCCTCCACCTCAGGTACGCCCTACGCACAATCCGTTGGGTCTCCGAGAACTGCCTGGGCGGCGCCGGCCACTTGATGGACTTGCCCAAGTCGGGCATTGACTTGACGTCTCTGAAATTGTAACACAGCTCTTAACGTACATACGTGACTTTCTTCGTCCGCGTACAGGGTGAGTAAAAAGTGACTTGACTTGGTTGCTACGACTGAGCTTTCTGGAATGAACTGAAATTGCTGGATGAGAGCTTTGGATATCGTCTTTTCCACCATTTCACAGACCCAGGAGAGACATGCCTGAAGTTCCCCTTGACCGACTCCGCAGGTACAACGGTCTCTTTGTCGTCCCACACCAACAGCAAGCCCATGACCAACAGCAAGCACATGACCAACAGCAAGCACATGACCGACAGCAAGCACATGAGCAGCACGAAGTCCGCGGACCGTACATCGCCCACCGCACGGCACCACTCAAACACGATCATGCTCGACCCAGACACCAGCTATTGGTGCTGTAGATGCTTCAAGGCAACATTTCATGTACTCAAACGACCACCCCAAGACACGCCCAAGCACATAAATGTTAGTAACATCTTTCTCCCAGCGTCCGTATCCACACTCACCTGAGGGAGTCCGTCAGGAGCCTGACGTAGGCCCTGGCCTTGTACTTCTTCCAGTAGACGCTGATCCTGGTAATGAGGGAAATAGCGTGCGTCATCAAAGCAGCTTCTTCTCAAGACACACACGAGAATAGTTTTCCACTCACACATGCCAATACTGCATCTACGTACATATACGTAAAGTTGCCTTGAAGCAGGTCCACTCAACTCCTCCACCAGTAGTCATGCCATTACCTGTATGCAGCCAGCAGTTGCTTGAAGAACTTCCTGGCCTGGATTCCGCGGACCATCTTCTGCAGGATGGTCACCACGAACGGGATCTTGGCCTCTCGGGCCTTCTCCAACGAGAAGAGGGTCTCTGGAGACTGTATGAAGATCTGGAAAGAACGGTGAGAAGCAACACTTTCAATGGCCCTCATTTCGTTCTCACCTTGGTGTACCCGTAGGCCACGTCCTTGTCCATCTTGTGATCCTTTATGATCTCCTCGCAGGCAACCTTGTCGTCGTTGGACCTATGCCTGGGCCAGCAGGAGGCCGTGATCATCTTGTAGCGCTGCACGAAACGCCTGCCAGCAACGGGCTAGTTAGCGTACGAGATCGTGGACGGGAACAACACCTCGATGACTTACGTGTACTCCTGCCTGAATGCGAAACCTGCCCTTCTCACTCTGACGTTCTCCAGGAGTCCCAGGTAGCCAATCTGATGGGTGACGCGCTTGTCGTTGAAGGCATTGGGTGACTTGATCTCGTTGGGCTTGATGCAGCGCACGTAGTGAGGCTCCTTGGACGCCAAAATCTTCATCAGCGACTGCATGGAGTTCTTGAAGAGCGTTCCCGCCGTCTGAGGCCGCTTCGTCGTCTTGCTGATGTCGTGCGCGCCCTCGGGCCACATCGACCTGAGGAGCGAGGTTGCGTAACAAAGCTGTCAAAATGCACGCACTCCCTTATCTGTACTTGTATATGTCATTCTTGGAGTTGTAGAGAAGTCTCTTGAAGTCCTGGAACAGGGTGTCCTTGTTCTTCTCGATGAACCCAGTTATGTTGTAGACGACTTCGCCTGCGTAGTGCTTGATCACGAAGTCCCGATGGAACTCCAGGTGTTTGTTCTTGGACGCGTTATCCTCGCTCGTCCTGAGGACATCGTAAGTGGAAAAAAGCACGACTCATGATCCACAAGTCTTGCTACCTGCTCATGTAGTGCTTGTTGTTGGAAAGTCTCTTATCCATAGCCTCGAGCAACATCTTGTCCGTGGTCTTGCCCACCAGCAGGCAAGCTTCGTCCATCAAGGCCATGACGCCAACATGAGGCCGATCGATCAACTCGCAGATGATCTACATGCACAAGAACGTGTCCAAGGTATGGCGATGCATGCTGACCCGCAAGACAATGTTGTTCACCTCGTTGTTGAAGTAGTCGACGTGGACCCATTTGATGCCCTCCCGCTCGTATTCGTCCTGCTGTTGCTTCAGGACGAGCTCGATGAACAGCTGCTGGAGCTTCTCGTTGCAGTAGTTGATGCAGAACTGCTCAAAGGAGTTGTTTTCGAACACCTAAGGAACAACAACAACAACAAAATAATGTCAGGACCCCAGTCAATTTAGTTCGCACCCACCTCGAATCCGTAGATGTCAAGTACTCCTATGACTGTGGAGTTAGTGTGCCTGGTGGATTCCATGATGGCGGGATCGATGGCCGCATTGACGTGTCTTACGACCCAGGAGAAGAGGCGGTCGTACAGCGCCTTGGCGAACGAGTCCTTGGACACCTCGGCCTCTGACACGCTGTGGTCTTTGTGCAAAACCTAGGGTTTTTTTTTTTTAAGAAATGAAGAGTCCTTCAGGTTTTTCTTTAAATTTGTTTTACCCTCTCTGCCTCATTTGCCTATTTTATGCTTTCGCATCTAGCGCTCAATTCTTTTGTCCCCATTGCAGGTACATAAAGTGTAACCTGCTTTATGCCAAAGCCTTGACTTGAACAAGACCACTGAGTGACGGCAAAAAGTGATCCATCCAGCAGATTGACTGATGGATCTGCAGCAGAATCACTGCAATCCCAATGGAACAATGTCCAAGCGCTTGAGTGAACCACAAATCGTGCCATTCCGTATGATCTTCAGCCAGCTTTAGTGCCAGTCCTTCCAGCTGCCAATCATTGTGCAGTCACTCAAGTGAGTGGACAAATCTGCAGACAACTGGGCAGTCACTAAATGGTGGCCAAAGTCATCAAGTCCATCTCCTTCACCTCACCTCCACTCCCGATGCGATGACCCTTCTGACGAGAGCGTTGGTTAGGTCTTTTGGGCTCACGTCGAGCAGGGTTGCCACGTCCTTCACCAGCTTCTGGTTTGTAATCCTAAGAGAGTAAAGAGTGCCAAACTGATCCGTCGAAGGCAGCCTTGATCGTGCCAAACCTGACGCCGTCGGTATTGCCTTCCTCGGCCATCTCGAACTCGATGTTTCCAATGTGCAGGATGGCCGCAACCAACGACCAGATGGAGTCCACGGCCTCGGAACTGAAATCCAGGACCCTGAAGGCTCTCTGGACCAGCTCGAAGTCCTGCGCCTGAAAAAATATGGGTCGAGACATGAAAAATGGCCTGTAAAGTTGTGGTAACTAAAAGCTTCAAAAGATTGAAGCTGGAGCTTGAAGTTAGCAGCTCGACCCCCTGATTGCTACAGGTAATATTGTGTCACCTTGGGTGGCAGCTGGGTCTTGTTGTTGTTCTGGCAAAGGTACTTGTAGTCCTCCACCCTCCTGGAGAGCTTGAGCTTGTCAAGGGTGACTCCGTCAGAGCCTTTGAGGAGCTGGTAGAAGCTGTGGAAGTTGTTGTCTCCAGGCTGTTGGCCGATCACACGGGATTTCTCTAACAGGTAGTTGTTGATGTGGCCGCCCATAGGGTCACCCTGAGCGTATTTTTGCAAAATTAATATGCAAAGTCAAGACTGACTGTCATGACTGCAAAGCAAACTTTACCGGCAACTTTTCAGCCCGTCTCAAGCTGACAGCACCGCAAATTGCTCCTCACCTTGAAGTCAAAGTTGATATCCATGTACTTCCCGAAGCGGGAGCTGTTGTCGTTCCTGTTGGTTCTGGCGTTGCCGAAGGCCTCGAGGATGTCGTTGGACTGGAGCAGCACGTTCTTGGCGCGCTCGATCTCGGCCTGGCCCGACACGTTCGTCACTGCAGCGATGTACCTGAATTTTATCATCGTCGTCAACAAACAAGTTTTGCAGTGAGGGTAGAAATTGGCGCCAATTTAGTGCTGTCACATTTGCCACTGGAGTAAGGTCAAGATGAACAGCATTAACATGATTATGAACGTCTTCTCCATGATCAACATCAGCCTCACCAGGGCTGAGTGGCTGGTTTCAGACTTTGATATTGTTCATCTGCAGAAGAAGAGCAGTGATCTGAGTCAAATGAAACTAAAAATTAAGTGTGTTTAGCTTTGAACACTTGGTTCTGCACTGAGCTTATGTAGTACAACTTTGTCCACAGAGTGTGTGTGTGATTTTTTCAACCATCTGACTGCATCGTTACCAACGAGCATCAGGTAACAGACCTAAGATGCAGCCAGCAAAGGTCCAAAATTTTCGTTTCTTGGTCCGCTGCAGCACGTTCGCATACCTATGTTGCATAAAAACTGACTGTTGCATCTCAGCGGTTATCAGCTTTTAGTTTCCTGCGTCTTTTTTCGCTCAAGACTTCCCATATTTTTCTGCACTGCACACATCATTTTTGCGCAGTGGGCCTAGCCTAACCTAACCTAACCTAACCAGTGCCTTAAAGTGCTGTGTAAGGATGAAGCTCCAGGGTCACTTTAAGGCTTCAGTCTTAAGTGTGTTAACTTAGGCCGCACTTGTCAAGGTCTCTTTTTAATACATCTCTGCTCTAATCTGAGCACAGACAGACAAACTTTGGCTTTCTGTATAAGGTATCCGGCAGCCAAAGAGGGGTCAGTTTTGGCAATTCGGGGTTTGCTACCGAGGATTCATTGGTGAAGATGTAGTCGAAGGTCAAAACAGTCAGTTTTAACTCTGCCTCAAAAGGGTCTAAGTTCCACCGCATAATGCAAGTACATAAGCAACATTCTAAGCTAAGTATTGGGGCAAGCAAAAAACCCTATTTCCCCCCCTCCATCATTGGACGGCAGTGCTTTTGCATGGCATTTACAATTTAACTTTGCACTTCACATTTGAGGTTGTTCACCAAACATCCTTAGGTAAACGCTATGAGTACAAATGGATAAGTGCTGTAGAACAAAGCTAAGACTTATATTCATTTGGCTAAGAAGTCTTCACCAACTTATCTAGAACGAGCTTTTTATTAAACATATGCGCACAGTGAGGAAATCCTTTCAAATAAGAAATTCCACTAAAAGAAAGTCTTCCAGTCAAGATTGCACCCTATGCGTGTATCTAGTGACGGAAGTCCACACCCATTTTCATTAGAAAAATTGCACAGAAAAGAGGAGGGTTTTCGCGTGGATGAAAAATTGCGAGTATGTGGATGAATACGAATAGTGAAAATTAGGACTAAAAGAAAGCTAAATAAATAGGACAAATCTTTGAAGTGATCAATCAGGCTGTTGTATTGCAGAAATTTACAAATTTGACTTAACGAGCAAAGTTCTATTGCAGAAGTACTTAAATGAGCCTTGAACGCAGTTAATAATTTTAAGTAGTGGTCAGAGAAAACACGATCACATGAAAGCTGAGCTTCAGAGCCCTTTCTTGTGCCTTCTTCGCTCACCTCATGATGATCTTGGAGGCCTCCGTCTTCCCGCTGCCGGACTCGCCCGAGATGACGATGCAGGAGTCGCTGCGGTTCCTCTTCATGGTCTTGTACGCGGCCTCGGCTATGGCGAAGATATGCGGAGGACGCTCATATATCTCGCGCCCTTTGTACTACAAAAGAGTAAGCAAATTTAGAGTTCCAAAGTCTTGACTTTCAACATTTGCTTTCATTTCTCGGGCAAACTCTGGCCCAAAAAGCTATACAAAAGTGATGCATAACTGTATATGTATACGTAATATATGCAAGGGAGAATAATAGCAACTTTTTGGGATGCAAGGGAGTTTCCTGTTGCTGCAAAGCGGTAAAATGGATTTTGCAAAAGCTCTGTCCAAATCACCAAAACTTGAAACGGAAAAAATAGGTCATGATGGCGAATTTTTTGTCAACAACCCATGTCAGGCCAATCTGTAGGAGGTTTCACACGAGTATAGTGAGCACTGCAAGATCGTTGATAAGCCCAAAAATATTTACAGTCTTGCACTGCTTTTGTCACTGCACTGACAGAGATGACCCTGCAATGACTGCACTGCTTCTGTCACTGCTCTAACTGAGCAACACTTAACTCTATTCCATCAACGCATGGTTGACACTTTTAATGAGGTAACTACTATTCTGATTCAAGCAATGGTCATAACCGTATTAACTATTACCGTATTAACCGAAACTAACTGTATTTATGCATACAAGAGAGAAGTTACGCAATAAGAGTAGACACGTTCTGCTACTACAAGATAAGCAGGGATTGTTTGATATGCTCAAAATTATGCTGCTAAGCAGTATAAACTTTGTTGAATAATTCGGTCAAGTGTGTTTGAGCTGGTCTTGCATGAGTGTCTTAACATATCAAGATTTCTCAGCTGTAAGAATTTTCTTTTACCTGTTCCACCGTTTTCTTCCCGTAGATGTCGAGCTGCTTGTAGGGGTTGACGTTGACACAGACCTCGCCAATGTAGGTGTAGATGAGATCGGCGGCGTGTCTGTCCTTAAGGTTCTTCAAGAATTTGTCCATGCTGATCTCGCTGAGGAGGACGAAGTCGCCCACTCCCACCTCGCCGCCGAACACCATCTACGAGTCAACGGACAAGAGCTTGAACAAATGAATCCTCCAAAATGGTTTCACTGGCCTTTGTTCCCTTTGGCCCTGACCCCTCCCTTCCCCATTAGCCATCCCCTGGGATATTTTTTTTCTGACCCACCCTGTATGCGGGATAAACATCACTGCAGGAATGAGGGTTGATCAGATTTGACAGGGTGAGCATAGAAAAAGTGACGAGTTCCATTGTAGCTCACCCCCCCCCTTCCTCACCCCACCCACCTCTTTGGTGATGAATGGTAACACAAAAGTCATATTGTTCACTCACCTTGAATTCCCCTCTTTTAGGACTGCGAAGGTGAAGAAAAAGACGCCTCCTTCAAGGTAGAACTTGGTGAAATCTCACACTTTTTGTGGCTCTTTCTCCACTTGTGCAATCCTGTAAAAGTATAAGCAAAGAAAAACCTTAATTGCTGCGTCGAATCTACTCACTTTTTATGATGCGCGACCAGGAAGTACAGGTCTGTGTCTACCCAGACGCACACACATATATGAATTGTGCGCTCACTCACATGCACGCACTCTATTTGCCCAGATAACGGAGATAAAGGCCTGGCCTGTGAGCTTCGAGGCCTCTTTTTGACGAAAAAAAATATTCATTTGCTTTGCAGGCAGCACTGAAAAGCGTTACCTCCTCTCGCGCCTTGTCCGGGCTGACTAAGTCCAACACTTTGTTCCCCGCGAACTTAGAAATGTGCGGAAAAAAGAGAGGAAGCAGAAGAGAAAAAAATGCTCCGCGTGTCAGTGGCGGAGCTGAGGCAGCTTCTGTCGACAAGTGTTTGTCTGTCTGTCACATGTGCACGCGCGCGCAAGCGCGCCGCAGCAGCTGAGAGCGTCACGTCGCAGTCCGACGGGGACGGCAGCCTCGCGGCCGCGGCCCAGGACCCCGGCGTGGGGGGGGGGGGTGGGGCGCGCCGGGGGGGGGTGTCCCCCCGCGCCCCCCCCCGGGGGCCGGGCGGACCCCGCCCCGGGCAGACAGTTTGTAACAAGGGTGGGGGGAAAAAAAAAAAGG
>JAAUXU010039887.1_pt1 | contig 11129 bp, 13 predicted proteins | sample 7278151 | NCBI WGS metagenome assembly JAAUXU01 (sample SAMN14350113, study PRJNA611818) | marine sediment metagenome | isolation source: surface marine sediment (1.8m) | place: French Polynesia: Moorea | collected 2018-08 | reverse complement strand
CCGAGAGAAGGAGAAGAGAAAGATCATTTTTTACCATCTCTCCCTCAGCCGCAGCGGCCCGCCTCCGGAGAGCTCAGCAGATAAAATATTGGATCTAAATTCTCTTTGACACCATCAGCCAAAAAAAATGCTGCCGGGGGGTTGATTGGAGAGAGCGAGAGTCGTTAATCCAGGCAGCAGTACATTCGCTTTTTTATTCCTCTTCCTCCGTCGCGCAATTTCCCTTTTTATTACCCTGGCAATAATAACAATCACACCATTGCGAACGAGGGCAATTAAGGTGAGGGCAATTTTCGATTCTAATTCGGGAAGCGGAGGTGAGGTAGGTAGCATGCAGTCTAATTAATGGCGTCGGCATAAATCCCTTCTTCCCCTTGTTCCAACCCGGCGTAGGCCATACAGAGGAAGAGCTCTCTATCTCAATTTTGACGAGCCTCCTGTTTTTTATTTTCTCCTCTTTCCCTCTTCATGTTTTCCCCTCCCCTCCCCTTGCGATAATTTCAGGCCAGCGATCTCTTTCTCTCTTTATTTTTTCCGCGGCAAACCGTTGTGCGCGCGAGGAAGAAATAAATTTTCGATCGCCGCCGCCGCTTGTTTGCGAAAGGGAGGGGGAGGGGGAGGGAGGGGTGCCATCAAAGTCTGAATTTACGACATCGGCCCTCCGCTCCCCGCCGCCTTTTTGCTTTTTCGTTCCCTCCCTCCGTTCGAAACCCATTTGTTACCTCAATTAGTAACAAATCAAACTCCCACTTCCTCTTCCCTCCCTTTTATTATGCCGCCACAGGCAAGAAACGAACGGAGCAGTACAGAGTGTAACTCGGTCGCAAGAAGACCCGATATCCCCTTCCGAGAGAGAGAGAGAGAGAGATTAGGGCAAAGAGATTTATGTGCGAAATTCGAACGGCGGCGAAGGCGAAGGCAATAAAAAGTAGCTTGGGAGATCCCCCCTGTTCTGTGTGTATCTGTGTCGAGAGGCAGGCAGCGGAGCAAAACTTTTTCTTCTCTCCAGATACGGCCTTTAAAATACGGGAAAGACTTTTTTGGGGACGGGAAAAGATTAGGCATCTTTCTTCTTCCTTCTTTTCTGTCAGATATCCGTCCCTCTCCGGATTAGTTGGGAGCGAGGGGCAGAATGCAAAGCAAACCCCCTTCTTCTCATTTCCCCTTTCTTTTCTTTCCAAAACAAATGACAAGACTTATCCACGTCAGAATTAAAAGGGGGAAAGGGGGAAGGAGAGGAGAGACAAAGCATCGCCTATTTACAATGACAGAAACAGCTAAGGAGCGAGGATCTCTCCTGGGGGGAGGAAAGGGAGGAGGACGATGCTAAATGTAAAACTCCCTTCTTCCTAATGCCAGGGCCAGATGCTCGGACGACGGCTTTCAAGACCCCCCTGCTCTGTTTCCACGCTCCTGGAAGGACATTCGCCAAACGTTGACCTCAACAATAAATTATCTTACAAAAAACAAAGAAAAGAAAACTTTCTCAATAGGTTCGAATAAAAAAGTCTCGAAGAATGGGCGAAATCCCATCCCTTGGCGGAATTAATATTCAGGACGAATCAAAAAAAGGACGCGCGCCTTCCTCCTCCTCCTCCTCTTTTCTTCTTTAGGCAGCCTCTCTCACCTTTCCAGAGAAGCGAAAGAAAGGACTTGTAAGTTGCCCTCCTTCTCCCCTTTGGCTAACTAGGGGAGAAGGAGAAGAAGAAAAGTGAGAGATGTCCCCTCCCCCTTACCCCTTCTGTTTCCTTCCATTACAGCTACCCATGCAGGGAACAGGGTGTACGATTGCATTTATTCATTCAAGCAAAACATTCCGAAAATTGTTCCTTTCCTGAGACACCCCGTGGGTCAAAAGAAAGGAGGAAGCCTTAAAGGTACATTGCTAGATGGCGGCAGGCAGGCAGGCAGGCGGAGAGGGAGGCAAAAGCAGAATGCAAATTTGTGAGAAGGGGAAAAGAAAGGTGACTTGGAATTAAGAAGGATGCCGCTCTCCTCCTGTCTCTGCCCTCCCCCGACTCATATTTGTCCGTTTCTCTCCCTCTTCTCCCCCAAGGGATCGGTACGGTTTCCTAAAGTGCGCGAAACAATAGGCTTTGGTTTGTTGGAACTACCAAATCCGGGCGAAAATAGGTCAAAAACCTTGAAAATCTGCAAAATGTTTCGAAGCCTTTCCAAATAATTGCCATTTCATGAAACCGGTATCTCTTGAAGATGAGAGCTGGCTTGGCTTGGTTTGGCTTGGTTGGGTTGAAGGCCATTCTTTTCCACTTCTTCGCCCTGAAATGGGACACCACTGCCTCTTATACATACGTACATACGAACGTCGCAAGTTTGGACTAAATTCCGGGGAGCAGAAGAAGTCTCCCTTTTGATGCCTCACGGGCGAAAAGTATCCAAATTCAAACAAACATCAAAGTCCCACTTCCCCTCCTCTGCCTTTCCGTTTTCCGAGAGAGAGAAGGAGTGTTAATTTCAGCCTTCCTCTTCTTCTTTCTTTTCTTCCTCTTGCCGCCAAAGTGAAAGCCATTGTTTCCAGTCCTGCCTCTTGAATGGAAAATCACCCTCCGCCAACGTTGGACGCTTTACCATGTTCTATAGCCAAAGCCATAGTGACCAATTTATTGATTCTGTATTTTCTTATTCCTTTTGGTGAATCCTATATCAAGGCAAAGACGGAATAGAAAGAGAGAGGCTTATATCAAGAAATGGAAGAAGCCTGGGAGGGAAAATAAGACGAAATGCCAACCAAGAGAGCTACAGCCCAACTAGCCCTCCTCCTCCTCCTCCTCCTCTTCCATTTGCAATAAAGCAAGCCTTCCTTCTTTCCCTTTTCCACTCTCCCCCTGGCGCTCATTCCATCAGCCTTCCTCTCTGTCCCTTGAGGGGGAGGCGAAGAAGAAGAGGAGAGCCGCGTTATTTCCACCCAACCAGTCAAAGCCTTCAAGAATGAAAAGAAGAAAGAGGAGGAGAGTGGAGAGGAAAAAAACTTCTTTGCCTGTTATGCACTCAGCATCTCAGCCCCGGGCTAAGACGGCGACGGCGACGGAAAAAAAGTCGTGTAAATTAGAGCTTTCAGATTAATTAGAACTCCCCCCCTCCCCTCCCTTTCTCCGTTCCTTGGAGAGAAGACGGGAAAAAGAAGAAGAAAGACTTTTGGGACTCGCGAGGATGCGGGGGAAACGGAGGGGAGGAGGGATGAATTCTCAATTACTTGGCTTTCAGCGGTAAAAAAAAACTTCGGTGGGAGAAGGAGAGGAGGCGGAGGGGGGATTTAATTTAGGGAAACGTCCTCTTCTCCCCCCTTTTTTTCTTCGCCCCTCCCTCCTTTCCCCCAACAACCTCTTGTTTGTTGATTAAGAAAAAAAACTTTGATCAAATATTCATTTTCCCTCCTCCTCCTCCTTTGCTGTCCCTACCAGCGTCGTCATCTTTTGAGTTCCGGCCATGCCAGCATACACAGCACACACAGCCCGTATTATTCACGGGGAGGAGGAAAAGGATGCCATTATTATTCTCTGGGAAAACTATCCAAAGAAGAAGAAGAGGAAAGGGAAGGCCCTCGGAGGCAAAAACAGAAAAGAGAAGACCAAAACTTTTTTCCCTTTCTTCCTCCCCCCCCTCTTCTCCCTTTCTTCTCCAGGCGAAACTCATTGTCAACTTTTCATCAGCGGAAAAACGGGGGGATGGAAGAGGAGGGAGGGAGAGAGAGGGAGACGCGGATATGAAAAATACAAAAAGCGGGAAAGGGAGGGGAGGGCAAATTAGCAAAACTGAAAGCCCTCCCTCCCTTTCACCCTCCGATGTCGCTCGCCTTCTTCCCCAAGCGACTCAAAAAGCTTTTCTGGGATGAGGGAAAGGAGGAGGAGAAGAAGGAAAAAGCGATGTTTGATGTCCGGAGGGGAGAGACGAAAATGGGACGGAGGGGAAATCGCCAATATTTTAGGCTTTGTCCAAAACACTTACGGTAATGTTCGATGATACTTCTTCTCATGCGCAAAATGAAAGTGTGTCCTTGTGTCGAATCTCCTTCCAAACCCATCTCGCCAGCATCTTTCACTGTCTCTTCCCTCCTCCTCCCCTCCGCTGTCATCACCGCCGTTTTCTTCCTTGAGCGATGGTCGCCTCCTCCCCCGCCAAAAGAGAGGAAATCAGATTTCCAACAAAGGCCAAATTAATTGCCCATTCTTCATCTAGAAGATGGGGAAAGGAAAAACTTTTTTATGCGAAAAATATAATGGGATTGCCATGCAGGGAAAGGGAGGGCGCCTTTCGCATCTTATATGATGGACGGTTCTCCTGGAGATTGCATCCTTTTGAATACAGTCTGGAAGGGAGGAAACCATTTTTTCCTTTTAGGGAAAATACAGCATGTCCGACGTCGTCAGATGAGAAATCGCGGTATCGTGCTTTCCCAAATTTTCTCGCCGCCTTTTGTTGTCGCCTCCGGCGTGATGATAACGCGAAGACATGCAAAAGCGAAAGGATGTGAAAGGGAAGTATGTGACGCATGATTTTGCTGTGATTCAAGGAAAAATATTTGAGATTTGGAGCAAGGGAGGAAGAAGTAAATATAGCTGAAGACAAAACAAAGACAGTTTCTTATATTTCCTCCCTTTCCCTCTTTTCCTCCTCACCCCCAAGAGACGCATCAGTCCCCCTCCTCCCTCCTTCCCTTCCTCCCAGCGGATAAAGTGAGGAAGGCTCCACCGCCAATTTCTTTTTTTCCCGGAAAAAAGAGAAGAGACCCTAATCTCCGACCAAGTCTCAACTCTTCCTCCTCTTCTTCCTCTTTGCGGTGGCAATAAAGAAAAAGGCAATAATCTTCATCTGCCGTCGAGAGAAGGGGAAAAGATCGGCCAAAAAAGAAGAGGAAAAAGTCCTTGAGGGGAGGAAACCTCTCCTATCGCAACAGCCTCCCTTTCTTTCCTCTCCGTTTCTCCCTCCCTGAAGACCAACCGATGGTCCAATCATAACCTTAGGGGTCTCCCCTCCTCCTCGGTCGGTGCCATCCTCTGCGGACACACACACATAGGAGCGACATGACATTCGCCAAATAAGTGTGATTTCTCAATCAAAATGCCACATGGGAAAAACAACGCGCTCAAGGCAAAAAGTCTTTGTTAGATTTGTCGATTTCGAATCCCCGTATAGGGAGGGGGTGGAGGGCGAGAGTTACGACCTAATGTCCTTTATCTGCGCTATCAGCCGGGGAGCAGGCAGAAGAGGAGGGAGAGACCAAATCGACTCTCCTCCCCCCTCCGCCCTCCGCCGCGCACTCAATATTGGCTCCCTAATGTGACCACTAAACGTTGCCGAGAAAAGAGAGGATGGGGAAAGCAGATGAGGTCCAATATTGGCCATGATATTACGCACACCCGTCCCCCAACCCCAACATCCCAACTCGTGTGACAAGGTAGAGGGGGGGAGAGGAGGTCTATTAGGTTGGGAGGGGAAGGAGTGTAAGGCCGAAAAAGTCAAACTATCTCGGATATTGCTCCAGGGGGGAGGGCAAAACTGCCATATGCTCAGAAAAGGATACATTAAAAAAGTGAAGCGTCACGATTTTCTGTCCCGAAACCGTGTGCAATAATGATCATCACATAGAGTATATCAACTGCAACCCTTCCTTTCCCACGGTTTTTTTTCAATCCTTTGACTTCCGCTCCTCCTTCCTTCCTCCCTTTTCTTGACACACACACACTCGCAGCATTTCCCCATAAACATCCCTCTTCCACTTTTTTAACGGGACGAATAGCTGCCGACGACGACGAAAGCGGATAAAAAACCGATGTCTTCTTCTTCGTCTCCCAACTCAAGCGGCGACATCCATTTCCCCTCTAGCCGGTCGTTTAATGAGAGGAGGGGGAAATATGGGAAAGAGAAGAAGGGGGAGGAGGAGATTTTGGCATACCAGAAATGATTGGGGAGGAGGGGTTTTAAGATCTCTTTCTCACACACGTTGTAATCCCATCCCATCATCGTCTCTGTCCCCCCCGCGCATATTGAAAAATTTCATATTTTCCCACATTTTTATGCGTGAGTGTAACTCAAGGTCGCGTCTGAGAAATATATATTCGAAAAGAGAGGGGAGAGAGCACATTTATCAACACTCGGGCTGTCAACGGTCGAAATTCCTTATTCCTCCTCTTCTATATTTTTAGGCAGCACCTACCTACACTTCGATCTCGCACATTCTAATGTTATTAATGATTATTCTCTCCAGATCAGTTTGAAAGGTGTCAGAAAGAGAACTGCTGCCGTCGGGCAGGGATCTCTGCCGATACCGATCAGAAGGATTTTCAAGTCCATTTTGGTGATGTATTATCATCCGTTTTGAAGCTTTTTTGAAGTTCCATTCACGGATTCAAAAATTATACCTTTTCCTTTTCCTCTCTTTGTTGTTCGGGAAAAGGAAGCATCTGTCTACTTCAACGCATTAAAAAATTCTCGAGTGTCCGTTCGTGTTAATCCTTCTCTCCCGGGGTATCATTTGATTTGAACGGCGACAAAGGGGAAGAAAACCCAGACAACAACATCACGATCTTTCCCTCGAAAAAAAAGTAGATGAAACTACTTGAAGCCGGATTAAAAATATAACTGGGTTGGCTCCAATTCTTTGTGCGGCTCTTGGTCCTCCTCCTCCTCCAAGACCGGTAGCTCTTCTCTCCCTTTCTTTATGAGCGGTGGCTGAAGCGGCGACATTTTTAGAAATTGATCAAACGGCGCCCGAGGAAAAAGGAGGAAAAAGAGTCAAAGCCCTCTCACAACTCACGGTGCAACATACGCCAAAGCAAAAGCAAAAACATTAATATTGTTCCTCATCTTGATAATCTTATATATTGTCTGTCGAAACCCTTGGAAAAATATCTCAATCATAAAGTATCTTTGGCGAATTCCACCTCTACTTATAGCCCTTCCCTTCCTTTCAGCGGTGATTTTCGTATCGTCATCCTCCCCCTCCCCCTTTTGGCCGGTCTGAGATGTTCACAAAGCGATCGCCGGCCAGCCAACGAGCCAGTCCTGCTTGGCTTTGCAGTACGTAGACGCCGGCGGACCAGACTGATTGTGTCGCAGCAACCAAAGCACACACAGGAGGGAGGAGCAGAGCCACCGTTTGGAAAGGAACCCCTTTTTGTGCACAGGGTGGGGGAGAAGAGATAATGTTTTTTACAGTCCCGTGTCTCTCTTTAAAATGAAACTACCTGTACTTGTGCACCTCTTTTGGCCAAATAGGAGGGCGAAGCAACACCTGAATGGCTTCGGAGAAAAGGGTTTTCGCCTCCCCTCTGCCTTCTGTGTTCCCTGGAAAAGGCGAACTGCCACCGCTGCCGCTGCCCCTTGCCCGTTCCCGCTTGACAAATCATTTATCATGATGGTGCATATATGTATCCATTCCCATTCAATGAATGCTATGCTTGCTAGGGGCTGCCTCCCTAAAACTTTTGCCCAGTAGCAGCAGCTATACCACAGAATGCGGACTACTGCTAATATCGTTAATAAACGAGCAACATTGCTTCTCTTTCCCACAAATTTCGTTACCAGAAAAAAATAATCTCCGTCAATCTCCGGATGCAATTAAATTAATGGCCGAATGTTGGGCGGAAGAGCTCCTCCTTGTCCTCCTTAAGCTCCTCTCTTTGTATCTGTATGGGGAAGGGGAAGGGATATAAAAAGGGTTTCCCCTCTTTTTTTCTCGGATGGGGATGGTTTTAGGGGACTTTTGGTTGTTCGTAGCCCATCGAGCCTCAAATGATGCGGCACCGAAAAGAGGGGAGAGGGAAACAAACAGTCTTAGGATTCCACAATAATCCGTTGTCATCCACGATGGCAACATGCATCCCACAATATCTCAGAGGGATTCATTTTTCCCCGTGGTAAAATGAGCCATTTCCAAAGAGGAGCGACCGTTAACCTCTCCAGTCCCCACATATTCCAACCGACCCCTGACACTCCCGATATCTGCTAAGCGCACGAGTCTCCGCAGCCGCCAGGGGGAAAAAAGGAAGGAGCGATCGGTTGTTCCCACGCCCCGATTGCCCGCTCCCACGTGGAGAAGCATGCATGGGAAAGAACATACCTTGGATTTTGGCGAGATCAGAGAGAGACCAAAAAGAAATGACCAAAGCTTTTTTTAATCTTGTTCTTTGCATCAGATATTGAGTTTTTAAATTTAGACTCTCTGCCGCCAGGTTAGCAGCGTTTTTATGGAGCTGGAGCCGGCAGCACTAATGCCCAATAACCTCGGGGGATCGAAAAAGCCATTGGCCAGCTTTGGTAACAATGGCTGAGGGGGAGAGCGATGAAGAACAGGTTTTGACGGAATCGGTGAGGGTCCAATGTGTCTCAGAATACCTTAAAACTATACGAAACATGTACGTTACAGGTGAAATACGCCAATTTGGTTACATACATCTTCTTTTCGTACTGTAACAGAAAGTTCGACAGAGTTTCCCCGCTTTCGTCTGATGCCCAGTTTTCTCGCCAGATGGCGCGCGCTGTAGCTTTCACCGGAGACGTGGGTGCTTCGCTCATCTAAAGGTAAATTTATTCACAAAAAAGCGAGAGCTGAGAGAAGGACGGATGAGAACTAGAGAAGAATGGGTCCACGGCACAAAATTCCAAGACTTGCTCAAACCTTATTTTTAAAAAGGCCAACGACACTCTACAGTATCTCACGATTCAAATATTATTAATAATATAACATTTTTCTCGACGGCAGCTCCACTAATGATGGCCGATTCTATCATACGGTACTCTTTAATCAAGTTTATATGGAGGTACCGATTTGTTACGCACAATCTTGTTAATGTGCGGGTTTCGGTCTAGTCCGCAGTGTTATACCGTATGATCCATAGCTGTGCAAATTATTATTCAATCGCGCCCAATAATTCTCCTCCCCCATACTTTTTGCACATATGCGAATTCCGATTCGGGAAAGGGGGAATAAAGGGTTGCCTCCGCCGGGCGCTCGCGGAACGGACGGAGGAGGGAAAAAGGATGGGTGGGTGCGTGGGCATTTCGCCTTCCCCCTCACACACACAAGGCGAAGAGAAAAGAGAAGGAGAGTCTTCTTGTTCACCTCTCTCCTCCGTCACACGTTGGCCAAAAAGCCGCTCCTCTCTCCTGCTGTTGCTGCTTTGAGTAAGGTCCAAGGAACGGACTCTGTGGCCGCCTCCGCCTCCGTCGCCGCAGCCAAGGAGGGAGGGACCGACCGACCGACGCCGCTTAAAGCGCTCTTCCTTAACTTCTTTCTCCTTCTTCCTCCCCCCTTTCTTCTTTCTAAATCCAAATCTCGCTCTCTTCTTCTTCCTCCTCCTCCTCCTCTTCCTCCTTTTCGGAGTTTGGTGGCGCGGAAGCGAGAGAGAAGAGGAGAGAGAGAGAGAGAAACAGAGAGAGGAAAAAAGAAGAGAGACGAGTTTAAAAAAAGGAGTGGGGGGGAGGGAGATCACTCGCCGGGCGAATACCGACCTGCCGACAGGTCAAGGAAATAAAATATTCGGCACACCTGTTCTTGCCAAAAGTGATCGGGCATGTGTTGAAAAGTGGCGAATTCGGACTTGTGGACATTTCGCCGCTATAACCCTTTCCTTCTTCCAATAGTGGGGAAATATAAGTGTGCGGCGCAGTGACAGTTTTTCTCCCCTTTTCCCCGAAGAAAAAGAAAGGGGGAAAGGAGTGGCTGTTTGATTTATGGTGGATTTCTCCTTCCTTCCTTCTTCTCCTGAGAACAATCGGAAGAGACAACAATAATAACAGGAGGAAGAGAGAAGAGAGGAAGGCTCTTCCTTCCTCTTCCGATTTCTGCTCCTCACGCGATTTCCCGAAAAGAAAAGGAAAGGAAAAAAGAGGTGAGCGAAGAGAAAAATAAAGGGGAGGGAGCCCGGGAGAAAAAAGAGGGAGGAAGTAGGTGTATTTGAAATTCCGCAAATTAATAATTATTTTCGCCTGACGTCTTACCCTCCCCCTTTCCCGGTACGGTTCTTTCTACTTTTTCGGGAAAAGGGAGGGAGTTGGAATATTAATTAATTCGCGGGAACGAAAGCAAAAAGAGAGAGAGGGAAATTCAGAAATTTTTGTCACGATTTCTACCACTCTTCTCTTTTTTCGTCCGCCGTCATCCGTCAAATCCGATGACTAATTATGAGGGGAAATCGGAAAAAAATATAAAAGAGAGAAATCACTCCAACCCCCCTTTTGCCCTTTCCGTCTTCAGAAGCTTGGGAGGCGATACAAATTTATTATTCCCCCCTCCACAGCCGAATTTGACTTTTTCCAACACTTTGCTTCCTCCCCCCTCCCTCCTCGATCCCAATAATACTACATCACCCCTTGAAAATTCCAGAGAAATCAATTCCCGGCCACTCAGTTTAACCTTTTTGTCCGAAAAAGCACTTCACGCGAACACCCGAACCTTTCCACAGCCCCCGTTCTCTCTTACCACGAAATGTAGAAGGGGGAAAGCCGAATCCAGATTTTCTCTATCGAAGAGAGAGAGAGAAGAGAAAGTACCCTCCTCCCCCTCTTTCCTCCTTCCCCCTTTTCCAATCACCAACAGCCAATGGGAAGAGAGACGAGCGCCCTCCCCCCTCCTCCCAACTCTCGATATCGGCTATCGACAGACCCAATCACCCATGCCCCCTCCTCTCCTTCCCTCTTCCTCCTTTCCCCTTCCTTGCAGTAGTAGAGGAGCGAGCGGCGGAGCCGCGTAGAACCAAGAGAGGGGAAAAGGAAGGGAGAGAGATGCTGCCCAAAGTGCAGGGGTTTTGGGTTGGCGATTGTTTTTGCATTTCGCGTGCAAATTAGGGTACATGCAAGTTGTGGGGCTCCATGCATGAGTGGGCCCCACATTCAGCACAAAATGAGAGCGGATAGAAAAACCGACTCCGCGGTGCACTCAATGGGAAAAGTGGGCGGCAGAGGACAGTTAAACAGAAAACGGGTCCTTTTGTCTCAGCGCTTTTTTTTCGGGGTGAGTGCGATCAATTAACGAAAAAGAAAAGCGAAGCGAGGCACGGCGGCGATTATGGGTATATACCTACCTGCCCATTGTGAATGCCTTTCGGACTTTTCAGTCCCCCGCCCATTTTCGTCCGTTAACCGATACAGAATGGGTGGGCGAGGGCAGT
>JAAUXU010100505.1_pt1 | contig 11132 bp, 11 predicted proteins | sample 7278151 | NCBI WGS metagenome assembly JAAUXU01 (sample SAMN14350113, study PRJNA611818) | marine sediment metagenome | isolation source: surface marine sediment (1.8m) | place: French Polynesia: Moorea | collected 2018-08 | reverse complement strand
CCCCCCCCCCCCCCCCCCCCCCCCCCCCCCCCCCCCCCCCCCCCCCCCCCCCCCCCCCCCCCCCCCCCCCCCCCCCCCCCCCCGCGCGCGCGCCGCGAAGGAGAGTGCCATTGTGACAATGTTGATTTGGCATCAGATGCAGGTGTAAGGTGTAGCAGAGGCAAGAGCCAAGCTCATCCCTTGAACTTGTGAGCCGAGCCGAGCCGAGTCAAGGCTTGACTTAGGTTGTAACTTAATTTCCAGCTCGCCAGCTAAGGCTCACGAGCTTGAGCCCTGGAGCCAAGAGTTCAAGTCAGTGACAAAGTGCTGATGAACTCAGAGTTCCATGACAAGGACCAAGCGATAACTGACCTTACACAGGTTGCACATTTTGGCTCATGCCCACCTCCTACACCGGGTGCAAGTCATTTCTGGCCTGAGGTGCAGTCGAAACAAGGTAAGAGATCTCTTGTCGGTAAGGATTGTGTTGCAAAATGGTGACGTGCTCTGTTTCCTGTGCTTGTCCGATCCTTACCTGTACTTGCTTCTTCCCTGCGTGTGTTGGTGCGGCCGAAGCCTGCGGGGACACGACCTTCTTGGACGAGCGGGACCAGTCGCGGCACAACTGCTGCATGGAGAAAAAGCAAAAGAATAACTTTCCGAGCTTGTCTTCATCATTCTTCTTGATCTAGCACGTTTATTGTTTTGGAAGCACTTTTCAAGTCAAGAGTCTCAGCCATATTTAGCCCCTGCATGAGATCCACGACACACGAGATATCGTCCGGGACTTTGGTCTCATTCTCAGAAAGGTCTGCTCTTAGACCTGGATATTTTTTTGTTGAGCGTCAAGTACGACGCAATATAAAGGTCTCAATGAATAAAGCACTCGATTGCCTCCTATCATGGTATTATACACAACTTTGTCGTTATCTTGCTAGTCCCAAGGGAATGCTTCCTGTCCCAAAGTTATCCAAATTACACGCAATCCAGACCAGGTTCGGATCTGGATCTCAGGATTTGAACCCTATTTTGGTTCAGGATCCCAGGAGGATTCCAGATCAAGCTGTCCAATCAGCAACTCTGAGTGAAATCATGATTCTGGAAAGTTGTCTCATCTCTGGTGAGGTCAGACGAAGAGCTGAGATTCCAGAGGGCATCATGTTACATTCATCCAGCGAGGAAAGACGGGTGAGACTTGTTGCTGGGGTTCACACAAGCTCCCCTCGTTGCAGTGTCCGGGAGCAACCAACTGACATCTCACAGTGGAAAGCATTGGGGTCAAATCAAATTTCCATGCTTTTTTTACATATGACTTTTATCATGTCCATTGGGGAAGGCCGAGGGAAAAAATCCTCTATTTTTGGGACATTGATTCTCAATATTTGCAAAAACCTTTTTGATTAAAAACCTGTTGGTATTGTTTTTGCAATGACTTAGGTCATTGGAGCTCATTTTCCTTGAAAAAGGTTACATCCATAATGGGGAATATCAGCTGAGAACAATAGAATAACGCAAAGAAAGGAAAGGATCATCCATGGACTCCATCGTCACAGAGTGGACAGTCCTCTTCAGGGAAAGACAGATGTCCAGCATAGAACCTTCCGGCACAGCAAGGAGCTGGGAAGCATGGAAGCTCCTCATGATTTCGCCATTGACTTGAAATATTCAAGTAATAATTACTTGAATACTTAATGGTAGAATATTCCGTGAATACCCTTGTACTTTGTGGTAAGATCAATGAAAAGTACTTGTCCATCCTCATCAGGGGTGGCTCAATACGTAGAATGACAAAAGCATGACTGTTTGTTCTTCTTTGATGAACAGCTGCAAAATTATCAAAGAACAGGAAATTCGGAAAACGTCCGGGAACTCCTAGGAAACTGCTCGTGAGTTTGGCTTTGACGTAGCTTTGAGGTCCATAATGTCCATAATCTGTCCAGAAATCGTAGAAAAAGTTGGCGAATCCGTGGCAACCTCATTGGACCAGGTCGTAGCACAATGGTGCTACCACTGGGTATATCCTGCTAACAGTGTGTATGCAACTGGGACACTGTTGCTGCACAAGAATTTGTTGCATATTGGCCATCTCACTGTATCTAGCACGACATCCGGAAGTACGCACGTCTGTCCCTTTGTCACTGTCTGCAGCTTCAACTGGTGCCCCTAAACTTATTCAGCAGACAATACTTCTCATGCAGCGTGAAACTTCCATACATGGCCACTTTACGGCCGAGGCTGTTTCGAGGCTGAGGGTCCAAAGTTGCATTTAGTGCATAAGTCATAGAATGGAGATCCCAGCAGGAAATAAATAGCCTGGGTGAATCTAGCTGTGCACTGTCAGTGTTTATCAGTAGCTAACTATGATGACAGCGGGAGAGAGAGAAATCGAGGACGAATTGCCAGGAGATATCTAAAACTCGTAACTTTGTTGCAAAGATTATTACATATAGTTATAAACCAATATGCAGCTTGGCAACACCGTGTGTGTGTGTAGGGGGGGGGGAAGAAAAGGAGAGAGAAGAGATCAGTCAGTTTCAAAAACGCCCAAAATCTCCAACAAAGAGTGGACAGCACGAAGAAGATGGACCGGGCGAAGTGTGTGGAACGTGGACGGCACAAAATGCAAATTAAAGCTTGTCCTGGACTCGAGAATTCGCATTCATGCCCATGCAGCTTGCAGAAGTGTGCAAAAATGACGCCAAAAAGATGCACAACTCATTATGCCTCACCCGGTAGACTTTCATAAGCAAAGTCGGCTATGGTTTCTCCTAGTTACATTCTGTGTTTAACTTGGCTTGTTTGCTAGTCTTCCATTATAGACTCTTATGCTGTCAGTACATAATTAAAGGGATGCAGCAAAGTCCGAGTCAGCATAAAGGATTATTTCTTTTGTTGCCATAACCAAGTTGTCCAAAGTCCTCAGCTCAAGTCAGTAAGGTTGCGGTCGATTTGTACAAAGACTTGTGGCCAAATGCAATGTTGTTCAGTGGCAAAGTTGAGAGTTCCAAATACCCATTGCACTTTGAGAATGGCAGAGGCAACTTTTTTTGTGACTGCACCGCTTGGCCTCGACCAGGCAGAAAAGAGCTGTAGCTTAGACTGTTCTTTGTACCTCAAAGCACTCCACAGACCCACACCTGACCAATAAAGTGGATTGCTCAGACCTTCAACACTTCCGTGACTTCTCTGTCGCTCATGTCGAGCTCCTGACGAATTTTTTCCACCTCCAGCTGCCTCCTGCCCTGCTGATCTTGGCGCGCCATCTCCCTGGCAGACTTGCAACAACACATAGCTCGAGCCAAATCCATTTTTTCACTACGAGACGTCAGTGAGGAATGTCAGTTCTTTGATATCAGACTCATCCTTCCACACCTGTGCGTCTGTCCCATCTGGCAGCACTTCGAAGATTACTTTTTCGGCGGGCGACAACAGCAAGAAAGCAAGTGGTGACTCCTTCCACCTCTTTGGGCACTGACCATTTGAGCACAGCAGTGATTGTTTTCACTGTCCTCATCTACTAGCTACATTTTGCTCCTGTCGTCATCGACTGACAAGGGCCCTCTGCGAAAACGGTTGACACTAAGTGTGCAAGTGTGAGTGTTCTTGTCACGAGATTGAGGCGGTTGATAACATTCCAGAACAGGAGATCACTTTTTTCTCTTCTCACTGCTTCACTACATCTTGTCTCGTAGGCCTCACTCACACAAGCACAGCTGCACGCACACTGGATCGATCCTTCTGACGAAACTGTAGTCGTCACAGCCTCCCCAGCTTCTTGCACTAGTAGCAAGAAGAATGGAAAAGGACAGCAGGTTGTTCTCATTCTACTGACACACATCACGGGCATACATGGAGTTTGCATTGACTTGGAGTGTTCGTTAAGGCTTTGCTTTACGTAACTGACGTAAACTTTTTGAACCCCCCTTTTTTGTTCCTGCTCCTCATAAAGACCTGAAAGCTCTTTGTGCCACTGCAGAGATTCTATATGACTGACAACGACATCAGCATGCTTAGACGTCCGACGCCTACGCAAGTCCTTCAGTTTTGGACGCGCTCGACATCCAGCTTGTCCTCTGCGGTGCATGCGGCACTGTACAGTGTGAGGGCCAAAAAGGGTCCCTACACTACAGTCAGTGAGACGACGTCACACGAGATGATCTGACCTTGTATTCCTCAGAGGAGGCCTCTCCTCCCTTCTCCGTTCCATTTCCGCTCAGCAGCTCCTGTTTCCGGACAATCCGACGGCGACGTTTTACCAGCAGCAGCACGACTCCGACCACCTGGAGGACAAAAGCACCAAGGTTGAACACGTCCAACTGCTGCTTCTGGTCAGTTCATTTTCTTTACCATGAGGGCCACAACAGCGGAGGCGGCGACCACGGAGAGGAGCATGAACTTGAAGTCCGCCTGGCTGGGGGCGAGCACGGCGTGGACGCCATCCTTAGAAGTAAAACACTTTGTAAAACACCCAAGCGTGTTCTTCATAGATTTTGTTGCCTCACCTGATTTCCTGGCTGCGCCCTCTTGATCTTGACTCCCAGCTGATTGTCAATGCGCAGTCGCAGATCTGGATCTTGGTCTGTACCAAAGAGAGAGAAAAAAGGATTTTTTTCACGCATTAAGAATTCTCAGCCACTCATATCTATAGATCAGTCCGCAGATATCTATGAAATCTTTAGATATACCTAATCTGTTGGCCATGTAACTTGCAGTAATGCTCTGTGGATTCGGAGCCACTTGGAAATGGACATGCTGGTCGTCAATCCTATAATGTGAAGGAAAAAAGACACAAATGCCTTAAACTCTCACGTACTTTCCTTTCGTACACGCCCTTACGCAGTTCAGTGCCAAATTCAACATCATGTTTCTCATTTTTTCGATCTGTTCACTGAGTACAACCTCCCCCTCTTTACAAGCCCTGCCAGGCCTAGCTGGGCCTATTGTCATTCACACAGATGTACTGGAGCTGGTAACACTTGCCCCTGATAAGCCCAGGCAGCACGTGGATGGACGGATGGATGGACGGGTTGATGGATGGACGGGTGGTTAGATGGATGAAGATCGTTCGAAAGGGTAATAGATTGCTTAGTATTTGAAGAACCTTTGTGACAGCTGCTGCAGAAAAGAGGATATGGAAAAGCAATAAGTATGGATTCACCACGCGCATGCAGGGCAGAGGAAGTTTTGCAGAAAGAGAGCTTAATGTATTATCATGTATATTAAGACTTGCTCATTTAGTTGCACTTAAGACTTCCGGCCATTCGTCAGTCAGTCCGCGCTTAAAGGTTGGACCAGCCAGCAGGAATCTTTCTGAATAGCATGAAGAAAAAAAAACCCGCAGCCTTCACAAAAGCTTTGACTCTTCTCCAGTGAGTCTAAGGAAGTAAAGAAATGGCATCCTAGTACACTACTGCACCCTCACCTGTTAAACAGGATGCGAAATGCACGTTGAGATTATGGTTAGTGGACTAACACCATCAGGAACGACCACTTGGACAAAGTGTAATGAAATTTATTGCCAAACATAACTAATATAGGCCCTCAGGCATCCACTCCTCAAGGTGGCCACCACCATCTGCACCCTCGCCCAGAACTTGAGCAGGTTTTGACGTACTCCTGGCCAAGTTCAACCACTCTTGATCAACAGTGGTCTTCAGGTTCTCCACATTCCTGCAGGAGGTGGCACAGATCCGGTTCTCTAAGGTGCCCCAAGTCAGATACTCCAATACCGCAATTGAACAACATAAGAATTAAATGATGAAATTAACACTTTACCCTTGTACATGACTAATGGTGAAGCTGAACTGGCTTGATTTACTGTCACAAAGGCATCAATGAGCTGTGTTTTCTCGAGGCTGCTGACGAGGGGAAGGAAAACGTCATGAAGGATTCAGGTAAGGTCAAGGTCATCAGTGTACATGCTGGAGAGGCCCGTGAAATATGAGCAAAACCAAATGCCAGACAAAAATCATACGTCACAACGGCCATAGAGAATCAATTGAGGACCTTGGTGACGTTCAGTACGACAGGACTATTGTAAAACAGTAAAAATTGCATCAACGGATGAATAAAAATGAAAAAAAAACCCTCCTCGGTTAAACTATAAATCTCGGTCAGCGTTCAGTCAACTGATCAATAAGATAATCTAGAAATACTAGATCTGCTTGGGAGGGGGCACAAAACTAGAAGGGGAAAAGGTTGAGAAAAACTTGACAGCGTCAAGTTTTCCCCCATTTGGACTTTCCAAAATCGAGATACCCCGGAATTCTACTACAATCAATTCTCGATGTCATGATTTCCAAAATTAACGACAATTCTCGATTTAACGACATTTTCTCTGTTTTTCAGTACTCGATTAAACGGTGTTCGCCATTTAACGACATTGTTAGAGTGACGCACCACATCGTTAAACCGAGAATCTACTATCCACGAATCTAAATCGACTTTCTTCCCAAATCAAACTTTCCAACCTGGAGATTCCACTGTACTTGGTACAGCGGAGTCTTGACTGTTCTACGCCATCGAGTGGCCAAGTTGACATGGCAGTTGGTCCACTAAAGTTCCAACTGAAGGAGTTCTTGATGGCGTTATTGCTGTCATGCCGTTGTCCCAATTCGATTTCCGCACCCAGCTGGTGCCAAGGCTTGGCCGAGCAATAGCTCTATAGGTCCTAGGTTGACATGATATCACCGACTGCAGCCTTGAAGCGCACATATTTTTTCCGCGAAAGAAGTCGTTGTACCCAGAGTGGGTGAACAAGTGTTTGCGCGATTATTGCATGATTAATTCTACCTTTCAAATGGACGCCCTTCAACGGGCTTTCTTTTCAACAACTTGCTTTAATTCAAGTATGACCTCTGACGCTGCATAACGCCACCCACGTTTATGTCGTCGGCGGCTTGGGTGAGGTCATTCCTCTGGGGGAAGTTGCAAGTCGTCTCCGTCACGATGAATCTCGAGTAAAACATTTAACATTAGGGATTTTTCACCACGACACGTAAGTGCACTTCAGTGTTTTCACATGGCGGCTGAGGCAATTTTTAGCAATTTTCTCTCCTTTTGTTCTCTGACGAGAGGAGGAAGCCAACATGACGAACTTGACCTCTAGGAAGTACCAGAAACAATTGTTACAGGAACTGACATTGCACAGATGGAGGGAGTCAAATCAGCTGGAGCTTGAAAGCTTTTTTTTAAAAAAAAAAAACCCTGGGATCACGCATGACATTAGTCTTGTCACATGAAGGGCACTCTAGAAACCATAGGAATACAGCGTAATAGACACTTTGAACTATCACTCTAATGCATCCTTGCTAAAGTTACATCCAGTTGTTATGCTAAAACCGTCATTTTTTCGGAAATGGGGATGCGTGACATGGTCCTCAAAAGCATTGGCTATCACGCATGGCTCGTCACAAGTCAGTCTAGTTGTGAGCACGACTTGAAGACTCGCAATGCTGTACACGGTTTTGTGTTAGGCTGGGCAAAATTGCCGCAGAGACTTACAATGCGGTCAAGTCTGCCCAAGGATTAACTTTGATGAGCCGTGCAACTGTTGTGCTCACATCCAGACCAACCTTGTGTGATAGATAATGCTGTGAGTGCCATATCACGCATCCCCCATTTCAGGAAAAATGACAGCGCTTGGCGTAGCAACTGGCGATGACCATAGCAAGGATCCATTGAGGTGACAGTTACCTGGGTGATCTGAAAGTGTCTCTATTGTTCAGTTCTCAGAGCATCTGCCTTGTATGAAGCACCAAAGTCCTCAGTCCAGAGACTTCATAGCAAATGACGTCAATATGGGCACTGTCAGAAAGGGTTTTTGTTTGCTTGGTTTCCATTTACAAGATCTCTGTCAAATGTTGGGAGACATTAAGTGATGCGTTGAGCTTGCCCAGACCCATGCAAAACTCTGTCTGCATTATTTAGGTGTTTTGCTTAGTTGCCATGTTGGTGCAAACGTGGCAAACATCACAGAATGACGGAGACTGACGGAGACTGACGGAGACTGACGGAGACTTTGACCGGACCTGACTTGGTAGCTTATGAGGTAATCGCATCGTTCTGCCTCAGTCTGAGCAGTGTCTTTTTGCTACCTTCTGAATATTATGACATAATGAGCAGCTTGAACAGGCTGCACCTACCATAAGTAACAGGTGCTCACACTGCTGCTTGTGTACGCTATGCAAAAAAAAGTCACATGCGGTGGAAAAAGACGACGTCAGCTTATTTTTCAATTATTTCACTGGGTGACAGAACAAAGCAAGGGCACGTGGTGCAAAAGTGCGCAAACTTACCACTAATGTACAATGCTGTCGTCGTGTTTGACTCTCGGTATACCCGTCACACGCGCAAAGGATGCTATCTTGTGGAGAGATCAGCAACTACTGAACTCACTCCACAACAACCTGGGTGGGCCTAGGTCTAGGCCTGGCAGGGCAGGACAAAAAGGATGAAGCAGCAGGAGGAGACGCTGCACGATCGTTTGCTCACTTGTACAGTATGATTGAACACATGCAATTACAGTGTGATCCACAACCGGCTTCCACGATAGGGTTTTTGGTGGCGGGCAACAACCAGACCACGGCTCGAACCGAAATCAATGCTTGGCCCGAATCGAATCAAGGGAAATGTCAACCCCGTCCAATCGAAATTGCTCAAGTCTCCAGAAGCAACGTCTTCATTTGTGTGCTGACACGTGAGGAAGGCAGCTCCATTGACTTTACTTGAAGCACTGACAAAGGCAGCCGGATCCGGACGGTCGAATCCGGGCCGGATCGAATCAGAGCCTAGACTGGATCGGGATCTGATCCGGCTCAATCTTGATTCGACGCAACAGTAGGTTGCAGTCCAGTTAGTTACCCTGGGAATGACCCCAACAATTCCTCGTGGCAGAAGAAGCTGCCAGGACTAAATGCCAGGTCGGCAATGTGGTGGTCCTGGTAGGGTTTTAGGTCAACAATTGGTAAGCTTGCGTTGGACATTGCTCAATGCCCAAACAAGGCGCATCTTGTCCAAGTTGCCTTTTTGGGTGGATTCGGAGTGTCAAAGTGGTTGAGGTTAGAGCTTCCGACGCCACCTCTTGGCAGTCAAAAGCTTGGTCAAGATTGTTTTCCTGATATTCCGCCATGCTCTTCTTGCACTTCACCCGGTCAGAGTTGCCAATTGACTGGATGTGGATCACACTGTACGCACACTGTTGCTTGCCAACCAACGTCTGTGCACGCATGATTCTAGACAACTGTAAGGAGTGATTCTTTGTCCCCGGACCCCACTCAGTTGAAGTTGCCAAATCCAATTTCAGAAGGCTTTTCTTTTGCTTTGAGGACTCACCTGCAATCTTTGAGCGCTGCTACTGGCACTCCGAACTCACGCGCCAAAAGCTCGATGAGGTCTGAGCCCTGGGCCCATGTGTGCAGTCTGGAATATAGCATTAATGTATGCAGCTTCACAAATCCTTTGTGTTTGTGTTTTATCACATAAATATATGATGCAGGACAAAAGTTAGGCCTTTGCACGGGTGCAACAGCAAGCAAGGATAAGAGATACTGCGCAGTCATGAGACTTATGACATGACGCAGATGGGGAATGTCAATGGTGTTCGTAAAGAAGTGTGCGGCAAAAGACAGCAGCGTCCGGAACAAATCTGCCCTTGGCAGGTTAGCATGAGGCAATGGTGAGGCCTTGGTGATGTTGGGCCCATCCAAAACAAAACACCGGATTGCTCGCTCTAATAACTTGTTGTGATGCATAATTATGCCAGCATTTTCCACTGATTTTAAGAAGTGTACTTTTCCATAGTTGCTTGAATTTGGGCATCATCATATTTGGACCTGTCTTGTGACTTCTTTCAAGCTTTCACGAACAGAAGAGCCAACTTGTTCGTCTTGAAGTGGATCGGAAAAGCAGGCTTTTTGTACAGACTCACCCCAAAAACCTACATCATCATTGCAAGACTTTTCAGGACCCCATTTTTCAACGTCATGTATAGGAGACTTTTTACTAATTCAAAAATTAGTTCGTTGCAAAACTTTCATAAATTCGAGAAATTCTCTTCTTATGCGCGAAATGTGACTGTATGTTATTCGCCACTTTTATGCAAATAGCATCGACCACAGATTTGCACCTTTGATGATGTTGCTCAGTGGAGCAGGTGGGAAGCTCTTTATGCTCTTCCCCTTTAGAAAGTTTTTTTTTCCTGTCATCGGTTTTTTGCTTAGGACTGCATGATGGAACCGATTTTTTTCCCTGTGCTTTCTGCTGAGAGTCCAAAAAGTCACGTACAGAATCTTGTCTGAGGGATTGGGTCAAGTCAGAGTGAACAAAGGTGACGCTATTTTCAAGTCATCAAACGACTCATGAATTACTGTCATCATTAGATGACCTAAGTTACTAAGCTGTTCTAACTGTCGGTAGTGTAACACAGCTTCTAAACAAAGTTCTCCCTTGAACTAAGTTCACCATGAATATTACATGTGCATTAGTCTACAGAAGTGTCATAACTTCGCCGTCACAATAGAACAATCTTCTTGAGGAGTACCAGATTCTGCTGATGCTTGCAGTTCGACGAAGAAAAAGGCCCCCGCCTCGTCAGATGCAGAATCAAATATTTGTTCTCCCCCCCCCCCTCTTTTGCACTGTCTCACCTTCGGTCCAGGTCCAAGTGCAGGAATCCGTTGAGTCGTTGCTGCTCGTCCCCCTCCTCTCGCTCGAGTGCCAGATCCCGCTTGTCCTTTGTCGGAGCGAGCAAAGGCATCTCGTACTCGACCTGCCCCTGAAAAGGTGGCAGCGCGTGACGTCTCTGCTTTGACGGTGTAAATGAAAAATGGAGCAGGTGTTGTACTGGCTGCCAGTTTGCTACGCGACGGGATTGCCTTGCACAGACATGACCATGTGGTGGTGGTGGTGCTCAAGGCGGAGAGCGCGGTCGGAGTGCGAAGGTGCGCTTGCTTGTTGAAACGGCCAAGTGGCCCAAACTCCTGCTGATGGAGCCCATGGCAGTGATTCGAGCAGGGTATTTATTGTTTTCATACAGAATGCTCAAGGTGACGAGACGGTGCGCACCAGATCAGTCACCGAATTTGAGAGAAAAACCACCAAATTCTGCTCTTGTCCAACCAACCTTGCACTGTTTGTGGTTGCTACGGCATGAT
>JAAUXU010049384.1_pt1 | contig 11136 bp, 15 predicted proteins | sample 7278151 | NCBI WGS metagenome assembly JAAUXU01 (sample SAMN14350113, study PRJNA611818) | marine sediment metagenome | isolation source: surface marine sediment (1.8m) | place: French Polynesia: Moorea | collected 2018-08 | reverse complement strand
GTCAGATTGCCCATCTTGATCACTGGAAATTAGCAAGTGCAGTCTCATATATCATCAGTGGATGTTTCTTCTATATGTTTAAGAAGTGCCTCAGGAGTCCTGACCTCTACTGTACCGCCAGCTGTGAGTGCAGAAGGAGGGTGGAAAAATAGTTCTTTTCTGGACCTCCTTAGTTCAAATGAAATGAATGCAAAATCGACCATATGACCTAAAAAAAGGCTCACTTTTTTCTTCTAAACAAGAAATTCCTCTGGTACAGTGTAAACAAGTATGTATAAGACGATCAAGCCAACAGAGTTTTTTCCCAACACGGCAAATGTATTTATTACAGTAAGTATGCTCAAATTAGAAGGTGCGTTATTGTTCAGCTCAACCATCGACTTCCCTGTAGTCTTAGTCGTCAAGATGTCACAACCCATTCACATTTTAGTCTTCTTCATTGTAACAACCCCGTCCTTGACACTAACTCCGACCGCTTCTCCCTCCTGCATGGTGTCCGGCAGCTTCCTAGTCTTGGTCTCGGGCAGCCAGAGGGCCAGAACGGCTGCAAACAGGGCTGTCACGCCGAAGATGGCGATGGGGAATGTGGGGTCGATGACCACATCTGAGGAATTTAGAATCAATGCGCATCCAACGTGGTTCATGATCTTTGGCGTTACCTAGTGATCCAACATATGGAGCGACCATTCCACCTATCCTTGCAAAGACTGACGATGAACCGATTCCTACTGAGCGGACCACGGTTGGATAAGTCTCAGCGCTGAACACGTAAATAATAGCGAACGTCGCTGTTGAAGAAAGGAGCGATGATAAAGTTGTCGATTGTGTTGCAGCATCGCAATCCTTACCTGTAATGAAGAACTTCCCCAACATGGCAAGGATGACGACAGGCCAGTTGCCTGTGAAGCGATCCTCAGGTACCGCTAGGATGGCCAACAAGGCTACTCCGGTCAAAGCCATGAGTGTTACGTACGGCAGCTTCCGGCCCGCCTTCAGGATCACGAAGAGTGCGAACGCATAGGCAGGGATCTCTAGCACCCCGTACAGGACAAAAGTCAACATGAAGGAGCCGCCCAAGTCGCCGGTGTTGAGAGTCAGGCCGTAGTAGACGAAGCTGTTGGTGAACCAGTTACCGTATAGGATGAGGGTCTTCGCGGCCTGCAAGATCAAGGGAATTTTTTTAGACTTCAGCTCATGCACAATGCAAAATATAGTCATTCGTTGCTTATTGTGACCTAGGCCTCTTATAAGCGGAGACAAATGTACCTGCTTCACCTACAGTTTGCATGTCATTGCCTTATCCGTCTTGTTCTAAATTTTGTGCCTAAGTGTTACCCATTTGTGTGAGGTGCTGAAAGAATTCTAAAGCTCCACAAAAAATACAACATGGCAAGTTAAAGAAGACATTTGAACAAGGTTGGGTTAAACTTCTACGTCGGGTTGACTTTGGTTCGCATCAGAGAAGCTTAGCTTACGGTGAGCGTAGCTCACGTCAGGTTAGCTTGGCTAAGGTTAGCTTAGGTTAGCTACCGGTAGGCTTAGGTCGGGTTAGCTTGGCCTAAGTTAGGTTAGCTTGGCTTAGGTCAGGCTATCTTAACTTATCCTCAACCTATGCCTAACGGCACCTCAACCCCACTATGCACTTAAACCTACAGTTTCAAATGCAGTACACAAACGAGCCTACCATATTTTTGCTCTTGAACAAGTCGATGATATTTCCTTTGTGGACGTGCTCCTTCTCTTCCACTTCATGCAAATTCCAGCCCTCTGGAAGTGACCTCTTATTTGCTGACGCAGCTTTTCTTATGGTTTCTTCCGCCTGTTTACGATGGGGAGATAATTTTGTGTTATATGCTCCATGTCATATATGTTGTGGGAGGTACGGGATTATGACTCACTTTGGCCAACTTTCCTGCAGTCAGCAGCCACTTTGGACTCTCTGGAAGTAGCCAGAACAGGGCCAGGCAGACGTAACCAGGGAGAGTCGTCATCCAGGTCAAATACTGCCAATCAGGCACCAAATAGGCCTATGAAGAGGCCAGTTACACGTGATGCAATCACATGGTTGCTTATCTGACTGAAGTACAGTACTGCATGGGACTCCGCATTTTTGCTTTAGTGGCTTGCCTTAATTACTGGGACTGGAAAATGTGATTTCATTTTATTGGACAGCTTTTATTCCATTGAACATGATGACGTCGGTCAGTATTGATCACACTGACCAGGTTGACCATGTCAACCATGTTCGCCACGTAACAGGCAGATTTTACCTATATGCATAGTGTTATAACAATGCGTGATTTTAATCACACCTAATTATAGACACATAATACACACTATGCAATACACGGGGTGATAGAATTAAGACTGGTGCGGAAACAGATTTAATTCATGTCAGCTTGAGTTTGGCATGTCTTCTACTTTCTCTACTGCTTAACCAAACCAAGGTCATGAAGGAGTTTTGAGAGACTGGGAAGACCACAAAGGAGTGCCAGAAGCAGAATTGGCCATTTTTCACCAAGGAGGTGGTGAAGAGGAAAAATTAGAAGATCTGAGGGAATCTGATGCCCTTGATTAGGAAGATGGCAACGGAGGAGTTGGTGAGCTTCACCACAATGAGGAGTGTGGTGCGGAAGGACCTTGGTGTGTTTCCATACAATGTGGGAATGTACAGTTAAATAATGAGAAACAGTATACTTACTTAAACAAAAGGAATGCTCGTCAATTGTTGTCAGTAAGGAACAGATTGAAAATATTAGGTGGAGAAGCTGGTATTTGCAGACAGCTGACAAATGCCATGGTAGACACAGTGCTCCACACTGATGAGAAGTTGCTTACGGTTGAAAGGTGTCATAACCACCAAAATACTGGGTCTTGGCTAAATCAAACGAGGACATTCCAGTGGAGACCAGTACCATTCCAAGGAGGCAGAAACCCAATCTTGTTATGACCTGAGCAGGAGTGGCAACAGATGGGCAGTTGACACCCTTAATTTTCATTGAGAAAGGGGTGAAGGTCTCACAGGATGTCGACCCATACTTGTCTGAGGAGGGGGTCACCTGGATCAGCAAGGAGTACCCACAAGCTGTTATGACCTTCCAACAGGCTGGAACTCCTGCTCATACAACAAAATTGGTCTAGTTTTACAGTCCATGACATGGCCCTCACTGCTGATTGTCCCCAGGGTCATGGCAGCCACTGGATGTTTGCTTCTAAGAAGACTTTCTCAATGTTATAGCAAGGCCAGCGGTCATTTTGCAGGTTGAAGGACCTATCAACATTGAAAGTTTTCTCATCGGGGAAAAATTGAAGATGTCAACCAGTGGACTTCAAAGAGGACAAGAGCTTCTTCCCATGATCCACTCCCTTGGCCTTCATTGAATCCGTGAAGAGATGACATTGCTGCAGTCAGAAGGGGACAAGGCCAAGGTTGACCTTGATGGTCTGAAAGATGGTGGTCTTGCTCACCTGGCGATCCTTGGCGAATTTGTTCAATGAAGTGTTGGGTACAGACTTGATTGACCTATTCAGGCCTGCCAAGAAAAGGTGGGGTGCATTTGTTATCCTTCCTTGACTTATGCTCCTTCCTGATGGTCTGGCCCGGGCTCTTGAAGTGGTCTATGATCTGGTGCACGGTCCTAATATGGTATTTCAAGAGCTTGGTGACCTCCTCGGCCTCGTGGTCCGCGCGGAAGATATTGACAACAGCATCTCTCTTGCCCTGCTCCACTGCTTTTTATTTGTTTTGCACCAAAATTGTGCAGAATTGCATCAATTGAGGGTCACGCAACTTCATTACAATAATTATTTTTTCAAGCAGAGGACAGAGGATGTTTAAGTATTATGTACTTAACTTTAGTTTTTAACTTAGGACAATTAATCTGAAACGCACTTTACTGTCTGGACATGATTCAAGGGGAAGGAAGGATTGGCCACCGTCCTCCCCAGATCTGAACCCCACGAATTTTGCCATTTAGTCAATTCTACAAAGGAAGGCGTGCCCCATGCCTGATATAAGTAAGGAAGGAGGCTCCGAAGCAGAACCTGGTCAAAATTTGTGATGCAGTTATAGAGGAGGTGTGTGCTAGCATGGGATCGACCATCAGATGGTTCAAGGCTGTGGTGAAAGCCAAAAAGATGGATATGTGGACATAAGACGGTATGCAAGGTTTCCCGTGATTAATTTGATTCGTTTTTGTCACTAAATGTTCACTTCGGCCCAAATTGTCAATCTTAATTCTATCCAATCACCTGTATTGCCGGAAATTCAGAGTGAAGTTTGTTGTATTTCCCAAGCTGAAGCTGTAAACCTTTTCCTCAGCCTTTTTCTTGACTTTGTGACCTGTGACTGCGTGAATTGTGACCTGTCTCGTACCACCATCTTATAGCGCTGTGTCGTCAATGCTTCAGTCTGAGAAGAAGTGATAGTGGTACAGGGATTTCGAATTTTCATTTCTCGTGCTGAAGCTGGCTGACCTGCCAGTGAGAAGTTTTGCCATTTCTTCCATTTTGTCTACATACTTTGGAGCAGTTCCCTCTTGTATCCAGCCAAGGTGGTGTTTCCGGTCAAGCGTATTTCAGCCTCAGTAGCAGGCGGGCATCGAAAGCAGTGCCCAGAGTAGGTTTCTGGGCTGTCCGAACCCAATTCAGTGGCAACTCCACTCTCAATCCCAGACAATGCATGTTGTCCCATCACTTGCTTGCTGATTCCATCGGATTTCAGAGGTCTGTGAAAGAGATCTGAGGCTGCTGTCAGGTCCGGAATTGATCCCTCCAGTTTGCAAGGACCCTCAATGCAAAGCAGAGATGGGACTGGTTCCTGTTGAAAGGCACGAGGTAGCAGTTCTCTTTTGCTTTGGCTAGCTATATGTGATCCACTTGCCCTTGACCCACTTGTGGTCAACGTGAAGAGAGATCGTAGCTCAGCACTGCAGAGACCTCCGCAGAGTGCAAGTGAAATTGACCATTTCTGCATCATTCAGGGAGTCTTGTAGTTAAGTTGAAGTGCCTGAAAAGTTTGATCTCTCATAAAACTGCTTCCTGTTCTGCCGCTCTTGCAGTTCTCAAACAGCAGAGTAATTCTGGACCACATCTGCAGCTTTGTCCTGTAGAGTCTCTGGTAGAAGTTGTTCAGCCTGGAATGGCCTGATTACAAGTTGGATGCTTCGTACATCTTTTCTGAAATGAAGGTACTTGATGCAATCCTCTTCACGGGGAGGCATTGGGATGCCACTGTCCCGTCCAGAAGTCGCATTGTCTCCATCGTCGTCCAGTCTAATATCAGTGCTGTGGCCAGTCACAATGTAATCGGCGAAACATTTACAGGCTTCGATGTGGATTTGTCTCCTCTTTGGACGATCAAGGCCGGCAACGATTTTGGCCACCGTCAGAGAGGAAGCCATGGTGGAATCGAATTGGCAAACTGACATTTCCCCCAATTGGCATTTGCCAAATTTAAATGTCCAGAAATCCCGAAGCTAAAATGCGGAGTCAAATTAGAAATTGCGTTGCCGCGCATGGGCTTCATTGGACTCATTTTTGAGCTGTTTCTCCTCAGTATTTTTGATCAGTGTTCGGGCTCTTTGCCGTCCTCTGATTCGGCTCGGGCTTGGCCAGCAGAGGCCCTCGGACGGGTTCAGGTCAAATTAGCTTGGAGAAGTAGTTAAAAAACTCGCCAATAAAGTCCTACTTTGCTTCGAGACAACATATATAGTTACTATCCTACCATCAAGGACAATATCAGCCAAGACGCGACCCACGGAAACTCGATTCCAACCCCAATGTACGTCTTCCACTTGCCACCCACTGCCTCCATGCACCACACGAAGGCCACTGTGAACACGCCCATCTTGAATAGACCATGGAAGAATCTGAAGAACAAGTGCAGCATCTAGCATTACCAATGTTGCCACCAAGCAGGCTGAGTCGCATGAAGTGTGACAAATGCTTCAAGACTTTTGTCGGGTTTAAATTTCCCGCCAAAATTAAAGGTGTAGAGATCATTGAAGTTAGTGTCAACAAGACCCAGTGTGAATGTCCCAAAGTCTGCTGACGTCACCATGACCTACAGAGTGTATCAAAAAGGTCTTTGAAGCCACCTATTTAGTTTACTTGCAATGTTTTATTACTGGTAGCGTGTGATGCACGAGCACTTTACATGACGCTAAACCACTTGGCCTGCTCAAGTCATACTAGTTACAGTCGGCTCCCGTTAATTGACTCAGTCGGATTACGACGCAGCCGCTAAATGGACGCAAAAGTCCCAGTCCCAACGAGACCCAAATATTGAGAGTCGACTGCAGCATGCTTCAAGGCATTATAAAAGTGATTGGTCACTCAAAAAAGGGGGCTAAATAAGAAATGTTAAACTAGCTTTTAAATGTCATTCTCATGAAGAAGAGCGTTACGCCCTCTTTTGGATTTTGCAGCCCTCAGGTCATGGTGACCCACGGGGACCCAAACCCACGTCCACCCCCGCCCTGAAGTCGTCACTGCCCCTTTTGGGCTGCAAAGCCCAAAAATCAAGGCCCCAGTGCTGATTTAAGGGAACAATGTATGTATTTAATACCTCGGAAATGACTTTGACTAGAGAGGAGATTGGCATGGCATAAGAATGAGCAGGGGCGTGAGCTTTTCTATCATCAAACTGCTCAATCATGAAGCTGCTCAAGATGTTGCGTCTTGTCAAGCACTATCTGGATGACCAATTCCACTTGAAGATTCCACCTCAAAAGCTGTCAGTGCAGCATGTGGAGCCCATTTTGCCCATTTTACTTACCCCAAACACTGTACCTCTTCTAGTCCAGGCCATTTCTCATCCCAAAGGGCTTAACATTCCGCATAAGCTTTTGAAACATAGTGTTCTTTATCTGTCTAAGAATGTGAAATTTCAATGAAAAAAGGCATGTTTTTGTCTTTCACTCTAAGACACTGCGACCAGTTGTGCGGTACTAGATGTGGATACCCTTTTCCTTCACCTGAACACCATAAATGCTTGGACATTTGGCATGAAGGGCAAGATGCTGCCCACGAGTAGCATGATGAAGACGGAGGGCACGAGGACGGCTTTCCTGCCGAATCTGTCCGAAAAGAATCCGATGGTGAAGACGCCGACCATCATCCCGGCGAAGAAGACGCTCTGGGCGTCGTTCTTGAAGTGGGCGCGGTCGCACACCTACCAAGGGAGGTCACGACTATTTTGGCTTGCTTGGAACAAGAGTAAATATGTACTAGGTTATATTGAGTGATGATCGTCCTCCTCCAGACGGTGGTGTTGTACTGCCAGCGGTCGCACTTCAGGGTCGAGTTGTCGGGCGGGCGCGAGAAGTCGGTTGAGTTCCACACGCTGCACGGATCGGGCACACTCACGCCTGCACGGAGAACCAAGGGACTGCTGTGATTAGGCCTTGTCTGTTGCGTGACGAGAAAGGCCGTCAATAAAGTGAAACATGTGTCAGTGATTGCCACGCCCGCGGTTGTCACCGTGCTTACCTGTACATGCAGGGGACTTCCCCATAGAGTCTCCTGTCCACTACCTGCGCACCAGAAATCTGTAGGCGCGGCCATGAACTTGATGATGAGGCTGGGCACAGCGGAGAAGAGGGTGGTGAAGGCCAAGAGGAGAATGTAGCGACGCTGCCAAGGTCCAAACTCCCCGATGGCAGCGATGACTTGGTCTTTTTCTTCTTCCTCCTCCTCCCCACCATTTTCGCCTTCATGGTCTCGACGCTCCTTGCCCATGATTGGTCCAAGCTTATCTATCTCTGGTAGCGCCGCCCGAAACACTGCTGCCTATAATCAGCGTCAAGTGGTCCATGCACAGTACGTGTGTTGCTACGCGACGTCTCTCTGCCACTGAGACTGGGGGACAGATTTTTGCAAAGCCATGACAATGAGGCCTCCCCCCCCCTCGACCACCACCACCAATCACGTTCCGGGGCGTTGCTTGACTTGCCGTTTTTAGTATCTGCCAAAAACGTCTCTTTTCGATGGCAGAAGATTCGTACACAATCACAGACTGGGCCCGGTTTGTCTGTTTTTTTGCTCGTTCTCCCAGTGCCTGAATATGACTGACTAATTCAACTTTAAATTTTGCCTGTAAAGACTTTACAGACTGTATTATGCAGTTGTTTTTCTGCACTCAAAAGAATCCATAGGAGAAACGACCAAAAATGTTTGGGAAAAACTTTGGAAAGGCCTCTGGGTGGACCTGCTGCAGTTGAACGTGTTAGACGAACCTTTTCCAGCCCTCTAGGCTTGGTCCAAAATGAGAGTGAGTTGACTTCACCTTGGAAGTCTCGATGCGGATGAACATGAACTCAACTTAAAAAAAAAGTTGAAGTCCTTTCTGCTCTTGACACTTTTTCTTTCAATTGTAGATTCTGGGTCCGATCGACCCGTTAAAAGCTCCTAAACTGCCTGAATAACAGAATAAATCTCACCCAGTAGCACTTAACCAAGGGCAAAAGTAGTACAACGCACCATGACTTATACTGCGCTGACCAAAACTTTAGATCTAATCAAGTGTGCGAATAAGCTTAAAAGAGTCGGAATTTCGAGCATGAACTTAAGGTGCTGGTAGCAGCAGACACACGTCTAGGCCTACCTGTCCACTCGGAGCAAATATGACGTCGAAATTCCTACTATTACGTGCTATTAGCGTAAGTCTACAGTAGCAGAGGCTTAATTTGCGACTCCATAAATGCCGTGCTGTAAAAGTGTGTCTCATTGAGCTTAAGTTCTGGGTGGTCGCAGAAGACATATGGACTCCTACTTCTACCACGCTATCTCGCAATTCATTCCAACGTTTTGATCAACACTGTAACTTAGGTCACTCGGCGTTGCTCTACTTGTGCCCACTGCTTTTAGTCCGTACATATATGGACCTCCCCACGTGGACTGCAAAAGCAGCACTGATGCAGTGGAATTAGGCCTAGCCTGTAGGCCTGAACTTTTTTCTACATCACGCAGGCAACAGCGGTCAAGTCATCCCTTTAGGCACTGGAATAAGTTATCATGTAGGTACATCGACTCTTTTTCAGATCTATCAGACAAAGAGTTATCGACTGAAGCTTGTGAGTTCACCAGTATGTTGTCGACTGTTCGTGCAGCGCATGCTCGAGTCTATTCATTGGAGGACCTTTGACTGAAAAATGTCTTGCGAGACACCCGAGGAATTAATAACGTGTCAGCCCAGCGAAGTGTAGGGACTAAAACTTTGTTTCCTTCTCTATGTAGTGCGGGTGTACAGTGTATGTCATTTCATCGTTAGCTTCAAGCGTACGTGTATCCAATGCTCTCAAAAAAAGTGTTCAAATAACTCAGTGTCGAGCCTTGAGAACGACTGATGGAAATCTGGACGGCTGCAAGCCGAAGAGGCACAACACCGGGGCCTTGATGCAGTTGTGCATGTTTTGACGGCGGAATTGGTCGAGAAAATCCTAGAAGCGGTCCCTGAAGAGGTTGCGGGGTCAGTTGGAGTTGCACGGACTGAACGAGATGGAGTCTGTATGGTCGTGAGTGTTGCACACGAGAGCCAACATGCGTTGTCCTGAACATCGATCTTGATCAGTGCTTTGTCTTCACGGCCCTTAACACGGCCGAGGTCGCCGTCGTCCATGTCCTAACGCAGGGGTGATCTTGGCTTGTGACAACGCATCCAAAGTGCATATGTAGGGCCTCTGGAGGCCGTCACTGAGGCTGAAGGAGACCACATCGAGGTCTAGTCAGTGGGATGGTTTCGTTTGGAAAAGGTGTGATGTAATAATAATTTTTTTCCTGGCCTGGGCCTCGGTGCGGCCTCCCTCAGCCTCAACGCTGCCTCTGGAGAATCTGTCTACTTTCTAAGGTTTATTGGGCAAGATTTCCCCCGAAGATGTAGTAGATAGAGCCTGTGGAAGCCACATTTAGACTTAAATTGTTTCAAATCATTTCAATGTTGTCCGTGTCTTCTTGCGTGCTTGATAAAGTTGGGACGGAAGTTTAGGTGTTTCGCTAGATAAGATCACCCCCGAACTCACTGGCAGATGATGGCAAGCGGGGTTGCTCTTCCTGTCCTCCGCCTGTGAGTACGTTTGCGTCTGCTACGACAGTGGAGTCCGCTTATAAGAGCATCTTCAATTCGCTGAGCAGAAGAATTCACTGGAAAAGTGCATTTTTCAGTTTCATAAAGCAGCTTTATTGTCTTTTTTTTGTCATATTACGCGACTTTAGCATCTTTCTCAGAGCCACGTTTCCTCCTCAGTTCTCATGGTTTTTTGCAAAACTTAGCCTTTGTCTCTTGTTTATTGTGATGAATTGCTTAATCAGCAACAGCGGAAGCTCCCGATTCAGTCAATTTGTTAGGATGCCAAAACCTGTGTGTGCGTACTCAAACTGACCAAGCGGGAATCCTCACAGATTTTCCCTATGAGGGGGAAACAAATTTCTTTGAGTGGGCAACACTTACTAGATATGAAGCAACAAAGTGATTTGGGGCGCAGAGCCTTACTTCTCATAGGTGAGTTCTTTTCATACATTTGAAACTCTGATAAATGGGTTCCACTGTCCTCCAGCCATCGAGTGAGACGCGTCAGGTGGGTGTGGGCAGAGGAAGCATGAATGTTGTAACGACGAACAGGAGACTAAAGAGAAAGAGAGGATACCAAAAAAAAACCCGTTCATCCAGATATTCAGGTGTCGACATCCCTGTACTCGCAATAGGCGTTTCCCTCGACCACCCTGACAGACATGTTCGTCTGGTGCTGAGTGAGCTGACACCTCAGTGCTCTCAAACTGAACAAGATTCACTTTCAAACTTCATCCAGTCACTCCGCTGTTATGGATAAATGGGAACCTCCTTAAGGTCCTCACCCACTTTGGCAAGCAGGAAATGAGTCAAGACGAAGACTAATAAACGGACTTCATCATTTATGACAAGACCATTGCTGCTGAGCTCGTTCGAGCAGCCGCCCTGAGTGCGACAGGCTATTCCAGTGCTCTGGAGGGGGGGGGGGGGGAGGGCAGGTGCGATTCTTTTCATTGCTCCTTGTAACTCCTACACTTTTAGCTGTAAACTTGGGGCATTTGCACACCTGCAACATTTGCAGTATTGTTGTCGTGCTGCACACCATCACTCGTATACAGTGGAACCCCATT
>JAAUXU010034594.1_pt1 | contig 11136 bp, 11 predicted proteins | sample 7278151 | NCBI WGS metagenome assembly JAAUXU01 (sample SAMN14350113, study PRJNA611818) | marine sediment metagenome | isolation source: surface marine sediment (1.8m) | place: French Polynesia: Moorea | collected 2018-08 | reverse complement strand
AATGACCCCGTCGCGGTAAGGTACGATCCGTTCGAGCAGATCGTCCGCATCGTGGTAGCGGAGTCGAACAGGCGCGCTCAGGACACTGACGCTCACCGAGAGGGTTTCGAGTTCGTCGGGCACGAGGGGGGGGAAACGCGGGTCGCGGAAGGCGGCCTTCAGGGCATTCCGGGGCACGCTTGTGTGGAGCGGTTCATCGGAAACCAGGTTCCCGATGCAGCCCCGCAGGCGACCGCGGGCTTCAAGCGTGACGAAATTGCCCCGCCGCTGGGCAAAGACCGGTGTCTCCGGAAGACCCGCCTCGTCTGAAACATCGGATGGACCGTTCTGCAGGGCCGCCATGATGGTCTGCCGGGCCAGGCGCACGAGAAGCGCGCCCTGATCCCGGCTGAGGTCCGCTGGCTGCCTGGCGCTTCCTCCCGCTTCGTCACCGAAGAATGCCAGAGCGGCATAACCGACGACCCGGCCCTTGTCGCCGGCCGTGTCCCCACTGTTGGCATAATGCAGCAGGGTCGGTTCCCATTCCAGACGCCGGGCCAGCGTCATCAGGACCTGCAGCGGAATCTTGCCGCAGGCGCAATTCGCGCGCCGCCCCAAGGCGTCGACCTCCAGCCCGGAGATGAGATCGAGGGTTTCGTGGTCATGCTTCAGCGCCTCTTCATAAGGCAGGTAATGGGAAAGATCCGAACTTACGACGAGGAGGGTATCGGCGTCGAGCAGCGGCGTCAGGGCATCGGCCAGCCGGTCGATGTCACCGGGCCCCATAACGATGGGCACGAGCTCGAAAGAGCCGAGGTAATGCTGCAGAAAGGGCAGCACGACCTCCAGCGAGTGCTCGTGGTTGTCCGAACGGTGGCTGAAGCCGAAAAGTGGATTCCGGCGGCGCAGGCGCCCGGCGTCCGCATGCAGGCGGATGCGCCCCAGAGGGGTCTGGTAGGCGTCTACGTCGCTGATCACGGCGTTGCGAAAACCGACCCGGTGGTCGGGCGCCACCACGATGAGCTTGGCGTAGCGCTGCTCCCGGAGCACGTGCCCGGCATGGGCCGCCGTCCACCCGGAATAGATATAGCCCGCATGCGGCATGACCACCGCTTTTAAGGTGCGCTTGGCCGGAAGCTGGACAGGAGTGGCCCTGGCCTGGACGTCGAGTTCGGTCAACAGGCGATGGAGGCGCTCCGGGTCTTGGGGGTAGAAACGACCGGCAAACACGGGCTGGCGCACGATCTCGGCGACGGCCGGAGAGTGGCCCCCTGGCAGCAGAAAGAGTTGAAACCCCAGGAGCAGGATTGCCCATGGCTGGAGGGATTTCACGATGATCTCCTGATGGAAGTCGTTTGGCTTCGAGCGGTAGGCGCAGAATGAAGGAATCGCCGCCCGGAGTCAAGTACAAAGGGCCGTAATCCTTAAGTGAGGGTAAAGTCGGTAAGACGCGCCGGCCTCTAAGGAGGCGTCCCCCTTTTTGCGGATGTGCCTTGGGTCCGTGTGTCTGAGCGATGGGGTGCGCCGGAAAGGCGTGAATGACGTTAAAAAGCGCTGCACAGCGCGCAGGTGCCGCCCCCGATGCGGGCCCATGGCGCGCCGTGACCAGTCCGCACGATAACGATTCGGTCCCCTCTAAGAGTTCATGCGGCGGTGCCAATCATATTCCCTGGAGGTCACCGTGTCCTCCAGGCGGCGAAGGCGTCGTTCGAGACTGCCATAACGGCGCTTCAGCCGCTGGGCGGCGCTTTCGCGCGAGGTGGTGTAGCTGTCGTAGAACTCGCGTTCGTCGGCCGACTTGAAGGGGCGCAGCGGTTCGGGTTTCATGATCAGGGCCGCCACCAGATAGACCCCCAGGATCGGCCAGATGCCGGTGGCCACCAGAACGAGGACCATGAAGATCCGGATCCAGGTCACACTAAAATCGAAATATTCGGCCAGGCCGCGACAGACCCCGAGGAAGGCCCCCTGGCGGGATCGGTAAAGCCCGCGCCGCAGTCGTCGGATGTCTTCATTCATCTTGGTTGGTATCCCTGTGTTGGTGCTCCATCAGGAGCGTCTCCAGCGACTCCACCCGCTTCTCCATCTGCGTCAACCCCTGGTAGATTTCCTGAATGGTGGTGGCCTCTTCGGCCTGGGCCTCGCGGCTTTTGACCGACAGACTGCCGTGCCGCAGCTTCATGGCCACCAGAATGGTGCCGCAGATGGTGGCCAGCAGGAGAATAATGCTGCCGAAAATCGTGACCAGAATCCAAACGGCGGTCATGGCTCGATCTTTCTCGGGGTCTGACGATCGGCACCCGGTTCAGCGCTCCGGGTCTGCGACGCCTTGATGGCCGCCAGTTCCCGTTCAATGTCGTCATCGGACCGCAACGCGTCGAATACATCGTCGAGATTGGGCTGACGACCGAAATTCACCAGGTCGGCCTCGGCCTCCATCCGTTCGATGCGCTGCTCGAGCTCGTCGAATTTGGCGATGCTCGCATAGTTGTCGGCCCGGCGGATTTCCTCCCGGGCCTTGCGGGCGCTCGTTGCATGAATGTGCCGCTGCACGAGCATGCGCTGCTTCTCCCGGGCCTTGTGGAGCTTGTCTTCAAGCTGCTGGATATCATCCTGATACTGATTGATCAAACCGCCGTGTTCGATGACGTCGGCATCCAGCTTCTCCACCATGGTCGCCAAACGGCGTTTTTCGACCAGAGCTTCGCGCGCCAGATCGTCGCGCTGTTTGGCGACGGCCAAACGGGCTCTTTCTTCCCAGAGCTCCGCCCGCTCCCGAATTTCCTCCAGACGCCGCAAAACCTTTTTCTTTTCCGCCATGGCACCGGCGCAGGCGGCCTTGATTTCGACCAGCGTGTCCTCCATCTCCCGGATCATGAGCTTGATCATTTTTTCCGGATCCTCGGCCCGATCCAGCATGGCATTGATGTTCGAGCTGACGATGTCACGGAAACGTGTAAAAATACCCATCGGGTGTCCTCCCTATTGATTGCGATCAACAACAAAAACGCTTACACGCAGATTCCGTGCCGTTGGGCTGAAACGCGTACTTTATGAATATTTTCGATTTGTTAAAAAAATTGACAGGGTAAATTTGATATGGTAATTTTTACCTTATAATGGTAATTTTAACTATTCTCAGGCTTTTTTATTCTTGCCTGGAAGGATGTCGGCAGGAGGGTCTTGCATGCACACCGAAATGGATGCGCTGGGTCAGTCCGAGGCTTTTCTGGATTTTCAGGAATCCTTGTCAAGGGTGGCTCCCATCGATCGGCCGGTCCTGCTCATCGGGGAGCGGGGCACGGGCAAAGAGTTGGCGGCCTCGCGAATGCACTATCTATCCCGGCGCTGGCAGGGCCCCTTCACCGCCCTCAACTGCGCCGCGCTGGCGCCTTCCTTGATCGAACCGGAATTGTTTGGCTACGAAAAGGGAGCTTTTACGGGCGCTGTCGAGCGTCGCCCAGGCCGGTTCGAAACCGCGGATGGCGGCACGCTCCTGCTGGACGAGATCGGCAATATCCCCCTCGAAGTCCAAGCCAAGATCCTCAGGGTGGTCGAATACGGGGTTTTCGAGCGGGTCGGCAGTACCCGACCCGTTGAAGTGGATGTCCGCATCATTGGCGCCACCAATGCCGACCTGCGGGCCATGGCGGTGGAAGGCCATTTCAAATCGGATCTGCTCGACCGCTTGGCCTTCGATGTCCTGTTCCTCCCGCCGTTGCGCGCACGGGGTGGCGATATCCGTCTGCTGGCCGAACATTTTGCCGGCCGGATGGCTCTCGAACTGGGCCGTACAGAACAACCGGTCTTTACCGCCGATGCCCGGCGCGCCTTGGAGCACTACACCTGGCCGGGCAATATCCGGGAGCTCAAGAACGTGGTCGAACGCGCGGTCTATCGGACCGCTGGCGCCACCGTCCGGGACATCGTGTTCGATCCCTTTGGCTCACCCTATGCGGCCCCGCCTGCATCGGGGCAACCCCCGTTGGCGCCGGCCGTACCAGATCCGGTCGCCAACGGCGAACCCCTGGCGGCTGCCGCCCTGCCCTTCAAAGAGGCGGTGGCACAGCTTGAAATTCAGCTTCTGCGGCGCGCGATGGAGGCCACCCGGTTCAACCAGAAAAAGGCGGCGCGCCGCCTGGGCCTGACCTACGACCAGTTTCGCGGCCAGATGCGCAAACACAAGGCCGCCTTCGCCTGATGGCGCATACGATCCAGATCGCCGGCACCCTGATGCCGCTGCGCATACACAAAGACCGCTTTCCGGTACGGAAAACGGCCTTGGTGGTTGTAACGCGCTTACGATGTCAGTGAACGGTAATCTGCCGCGGTTTGATCGCTTCGGGTTTGGGGATTTCGATTTTGAGCACCCCGTCCTTGTAGTCGGCAGTGATCTTGTCGGCATCCACGTGTTTCGGCAATTTGAAGGACCTCTCAAACCGCCCGTGAACCCTTTCACAGAAGTAGGCCTTGTCCTCTTTGACTTCCTCCTCCACGAGGCGCTCGCCCTTCAGCGTCAGGACACCGTCCTTGACGTCAAGCGAAATGTCCTTTTTGTCTATGCCGGGAAGATCGGCCTTGATGACAAAATGACCTTCGTTTTCATACACGTCCACGACAGGATGCCAGCTGCGTTCCGCCGCAGAATTCCCGCGTGCTCCCGCCGGAATAAAAAACTCATCGAAAAGGGTGTTTACACGGCTGCGGCTGCCCAACATGTCCCGCCAGGGATTCCATCTTACGAGTTCCATTTTTTCCTCCAAGGTTGTGATTGTCGGTTGCTGTTGATTCATCCAATGATGTTTGACGATATTTTAAGACGACATCCAATCATGTCAATAAATTTTTATTACTTTTTTATATATTTTTTTTTGATAATAATAATTTTCGATACTGGTCGATCAGGAAAAGAAAGGCTGGTGGGCAAGCGATTGGGGCCACGCGTTGACAAATTGAACACAGGGAGGGCGATGAGGATTGGGTCAGCCGGTCCGTGTGGAGGGCTTGGGTTCCGAACGGTCGAGCGCCTCCTGAATCAGGGTGTTCAGATCGGCCATAATCAGCGGTTTCATGGCAAAACCTTTGAGGCCGAGTGCCGCGGCCTTCTCCTCGCTGATCTGTTCGCTATAGCCGGTGCACAGAATCACGGGCACATCCGGGCGGATGGCCAGGATTTCACGGGCCAGGCGGTCGCCGGTCATTTCCGGCATCGTCATATCGGTAATGACGAGATCGAAAGCATCCGGGCGATGACAAAAGGCGGCCAGGGCTTCCTCGCTGCGGTCAAATGCGGTGACGCGGTAACCCATGCGGCCCAGCATCTGGATGGCCAGATCGACCTGCAGGGGCTCATCATCCACGAAAAGAATACGCGCGCCGCCCTGCCCGGTGGGCGGTGGTGAGAGGGGGGCTTCGCTTGAATCCCCGGCGACGGCCGGCAGATATATGGTAAAGGCGGCGCCCCTGCCGCATTCACTCTCCATCGTGACGACGCCGCCAAGCCGGTCGACGATGCCGTGGACGACGGCCAGCCCCATACCGGTCCCCCGATCCTCCCGCTTGGTCGTGAAAAAGGGATCGAATACGCGATCCGCGATATCCTGAGGGATGCCGCGTCCGGTATCCGTTACCGTCAGCCGGACGTGCGCGCCCGGGTGAAGCTGCGGGTAGCGTTGCGTAAACACCGTATCCAGCTGCTCATCCTCCAATTCAATGGTGATGGTGCCCTCACCTTTTTCCATGGCGTCGCGGGCATTGGCGCAGAGGTTCATTACGAGTTGATGAATCTGGACCGGATCGGCCATGACCACACCGCTAGACCCGACGCGTTCTTCGATCCGGATGCTGGTCGGCAGCGAAGCACGAAGCAGCCGCAAAACTTCATAGATCACGATCTTGGGCTGAACGGGCTGCGGCGCCCCCTTTTCTTGGCGGCTGAAAGTCAGTATCTGTTTGACCAGATCACGGGCCCGCTCGCTGGCCTCGAGAACTTTGGTGAGGTTGTCGGCCGGCAAGGCGTCCGGGGTGAGGTCTTCGAGGACCATTTCGGTAAACCCCATGATTGCCGATAGAATGTTGTTGAAATCGTGGGCAATGCCCCCTGCCAACGTCCCGATGGCTTCCATTTTCTGGGCTTGAAGCAGCCGTAACTCAAGCTCCTGTTTGGTCTGCTCGGCCTGAATGCGATCGGTGATGTCGAAGGCGATCCCGCCGAGGAAATGGGGTTGCCCCTCCTTGAGAAGCGGGAATTTGGAAACCATGTAGTATTGGGCGCGGCCTTGGACTTCGATGGTTTCAATGGTGTTCAGAATCCGCTTGCCCTCGAGCACCTGGCGATCGTTGGCAACCAGAGACCGCGCCACTTTCTCAGGCCAGAGGTCATGATCGGTCTTGCCGATGCGGTACCCCGGGGCTTCGTTAAAGACATGCGTGTAAGCAAGGTTGGTGTAGACGTAGCGCCCGTCGTCATCCTTGATGAACGCGAGGGCCGGCGAGTGGCTCATGAATGAATCGAAGAGATCGCGACTTTCCTTGAGGGCGCTGGCGGTCTGCTTCTGTTCGGTGATGTCGCGGCCCACGGCGATGATGGCTGCGACCTCACCGTTGTCGTCCAGCACCGCCGTGTCTGCCCAAGCCAACCAGCGGAAGCCGTCTTGCGTCAAGGCCCGCTGTTCCAGGTAGGCCGTGTGGGGCGGCCGGTATAGCGCTTCCATGGCCTTGGCCGTGACGTCCCGGTCGTCTTCATGGACCAGGGGCATGAACCGCCGGCCGAGAAGTTCGGACGCTGAACGGCCGAAAAAACGGCAGTAGGACGGGCTGACAAACAGGAAGCGTCCTTCCGTGTCCAGTTTAACCACCAGATCCGACTGGTTTTCAACCAGCAAGCGGTATTCCTCCTCCCGTAGACGGACCTTGTGAAACGTCTGGGCACTGACGATGCCGAGGGCAATCTGAGATGCCAGCCCCAGGATGAGGTTGTGCTCACTGAACTTCTGGTGGCTGTGACGCTGGCGATCAAACAGGACGAGCACACCGATGGTTCGGCTTTCGTGTATGAGGGGAACGGCGATGACCGTCTGGTATTCCCAGCGTGCCATCTGACCGGCAAAGCGCGGGTAGCGTGCATGAGCTTCGTCGAAGGTGTGGGCCGCATAGTGGCTCTGCTGATGCCAGACGGCCTCCATGAGATCGGCCTCGGGATGATCGGGGGGGTGAATCCGTAACTTCTCCAGCCAGGCGCGCGCCCGCACGCCCATCCCGAAGCCATGGCCCCGCCATTCATCTCCGGCCGGCCCGTCCTGCAAAAGCAGCATGCCGGCGTCAAACGTTGTACGGTCTGCGATGATCGCCATGACCCGGCGGGCAAAGGGAGCGGTGTCCCCCAGCTGTGAAGCGGCCTCGCCGATTTCCCGCACCAGAAAGGCCGCTTGATAATGGGCTTCGATTTCTTCGACATCGGCGGCGGCCTTTTCGCCTTTGCTGTGAACGGTCCGGGTCAAAGCGCGGTTTGCAACGTGCTTTTCCATGCCCCAGAAAAAGAACCACGTCGCCAACGCGCCCAACAGCACCGGAGCCCATTGCACGGGTGAATGCGTCAGAACCCCAGCGCCCATGAGCGCGACCGCACCAACGGTGATGAAGCGGCGCCAGCGCCGGATCCTGAGAGCCAGCGGAAGGTGCCAGGCCAAACGATAACGGCAGACCGCACCCCCCTGGTGCACGCATTCGGGATGGTCCACCCGGGCGAATTCGCCCGTGAAGAGTTTCACCCCCGCCTCGAACATGCCCATGCGATTCAAGCACTGGAAAGGCTCCTCCGTGACCCCCGGACGGGGTGTTACTGTGAGTTCGGCCCTGTTGGCCCCCAGCGGCTGGACCTCGAAATCAGTCGCGCGCGTCCACTTGGGCCCAAACTTCTTGACCGCCCGAAACAGCAAAATGGGGCTTAGCATGCCCAAGGCCTGATGGCGCAGCAGGCCGAATGTTTTGGAAAGCAGGGCGTAGTGGGCGGCGTGGCGGGGAAATAGCGGATCTTCGATCTGGCTTTCGACGAAAGCGTGGAAGCGGTTGACCTGCTCCTGGGTCAACCAATGCCCCTGGTCTTCAATCTCGGAGCGCCGAATACGGCTGTGGGCCAGCAGCGCGTCCGTATTGAGACCGGCGTGGGCGTGCTGAAGGTATTCCAGGTAGTTTTTTATGAGGCGGCTGTTGTAGAGCGCGGCGTCTTCTGACATTGGGTCTGGTCCGATCTGCGCTTGAATCAGCATCGCATAACCCCATCTTTGGCGGCCGGCAAATCCCGCCCCGGTCGACCCGGGACTGAATCACCATCATTGCCTGGTGTCATCGGCGCACAAGACCCGTTCGGATTCAAAGTGTCAAGTCGATCCGGGGATGGAAAGCAAGACATCCCGCCGGGCACATGAAGCGGGTCGCTTCGGCCGGCCAAAGCGACCTTTGCGGGCGTTTGCATGCTTAGGCCATGATATCCAACAGGCTGCCGATCATATCGTCCCGGGCGCGAATCACCTTCAGGTTGACTTTGTAACCGACCGTCGTCGATACCAGATCGGGCATCTCCTCGGCCAAGTCCACATTCGACAAGGACTTTTCGACACCGGGCGCAGCGGGGGCCAGGGGATCAACCGGCGACGGGGTGTCCTCCCGGTGAACGCTGACCCGTACGTCGCCGGCCGGGCCCTCCTTCAGGACCGCGCGACCCCGCTTAAAGCCGTTCGTATTGACATTGGCGACGTTGTTGGCGGTGACCCCCAACTTGCGTTCATGGGCCCTAACCGAGGAAACGGCGGTGTTCAATGTGCTATCCATGTTGATGCCCCCAATGGTAGCGGTTGACTTCAACCCGGCGTCGACGATCCTGCCCCGCCCACAGACACCGCAGCGGATCCTTTGCTTGAAGGGCAACTGCGCCGGACCGGCCAAAAAACGGCCTGTCTCTCTTCATCGGCCAAAACGTCCGAAGGCTTTAACGGTTTTTGGGGGTTGTGCGCGTGGGTGGCGGCCCTAATGACCACGCCGCCAGCGGCTCACCATGTTGCACTGCACCGCGGACTGCGGGGAGGACCAATGCGCGTGGGGATCATTTTGCCGCAGCACCTGGATCACGTCGATGACGTCACGGCCCGCAGCCCGACCATGGCGGACCAGCCAACAGCCCACCACCGTTCCCGTGCGCCCGACGCCGGCCAGGCAATGCACGTAAACCGGTTTATCCGCCTCAAGGGCCGCATCAATGGCATCCAGGATGGCGATCATTTCCACCGTGGCAGGGACGTCCATGTCGCGAATGGGATAGCGGCGGCAGATCACATCGTGGGCCGCAGCTGGGGACAGCGCCTGAACGAGCGGCTCGTAAGGGCGAAAGGCGTTTCCGGCGTAGTCGCGTTCATCCGCCTCCATCAGATTGACGATCCGGCGAATGCCGCAATCCAGCAGGCCGCGTATTTTATGCCGTGCCGCCCGTTCTGACGGCGCGCCCGGATACTCACCGGCAAGAAGTTTTCCGGGATCGACCCAGTATGCGCAAGGGAATGGTGTTGGCGGGGCCATGAACCCAATGCGTAACGCGTATCCGACCGGTTTGTCCGGCGGGTACCAACCTTTTTGGCCGTGGCGTGCCGGGAGTGCCGCAACGATCCCGAGCGGGGTGGCGAGGCCTACCCCGTCAGCCGCTACTGCCCCGGGACGATGATACGTGAGTCCGCCTCGGCCTTCATTTTCTGCTGCATCTTCTCGAACTGTTCGATCATTTCCAGCGTGGCCTGGCGCATGGTATCCGGAAAAACAGAAAGGGCCTCCTGGAAGCTGTTGGCCATCAGACGCGCCTGGACGGGCAAAGGTCCTTCCTGGGTCATCAACTGGGTGGTGCCGATATAAATTTCCGTGCGCGCGGCGTCGGTTGCGCCATCGGCGAGCACCGGCACCAGTCGCCGGATGCTGCCGGCTTTGAGGTCGGTATAGTTTTCCTCGCGATAGAGGTTTTGTTCATCCATCGTAAAGTCAAGATCTTCAACTTGTTGGGCCATGTCATCTCTTTCGGGTAGGTTCGGTTGGTGATCGCTGCCGCCTCTCAGGCCGGTCTCGGCGTCTTCGCGTGCGGCCATCGGTTGGCGGGGGTTAAATGCGTTTGCGCGCCTCTTCCTCGATTTTCTCGATCATGCTGAAATAGGGATTGTCCTGGGGGATGGCGTCACGCAAATGCTGCACATAAGTCTCGATTTTCTCCAGCGCGTCGGCTTGGGACTGGATGATGGTTTCATATTCCTTCTGGAGGCCGAAAAGATTGTCGATCTTGCCGCCCAGGGTTCGCAGCATTTTTTCGAGTTGCTCATCCGGTAGATCGTCGCGATTTTCAAGGAGCGAAAGCGCCTGGTTGTGCAGCATGCGGTAAATTTGCAGCGTATCCCCGGAATTGATGAATTTGCGGTAATCCAGGATGCGCTCGAGCTTCTCTCTCAGGTCGTTGAGTGGAATGGGCTTCATGATGTAGTCGAACGCGCCCATTCGCATGGCTTCCACCGCGGTTTCAATGGTGGCGTACCCCGTTATCATGATCACTTCCGCCGTGGGCATATGCTCCTTGGCGTATCGCACGAGGGTCATACCGCCTTCCATCTGGCCGTCGATATCCGGCATGTTCTTGTCGGTGAGGATGATATCATAGGTGTTTTGCTGCATCAGATCAAAGGCGCTGGCCACGTCCCGTGCCAGGTCAGCCTGATAGCCCAGCTTTTCCATAAACCGGGCCAGAAGATCCAGAATGCTCTCTTCGTCATCGGCAATCAGTATTCTGACATCCATGCAGTTCCTCTCCAACGCAGACCAAACGAATGATACGATACCGGCGACGGCAAGAAAGCCGATGCCGGCAACGCAAGTTGCCCGGATCACCGGCCGACCCACGCGTAAACGGATTCACTAAATAAATCGCGGTTAGTATTTATCAGTTACTCTAAATTGTCAAAGCAAATTTTGGACTGGAATGGGGTCGGCGGGATGAACCGCTGCGAGCCGGACGGGCCTCGATTAACGGCTGCGTGAAGCGCAGTTTGAAGGGGTGTCTTGGGTTTCCAACTGGTAGCGTTTGATCTTTTCGACGAGGGTGGTGCGGTTGAGTTTAAGTAATTTGGCGGCCTT
>JAAUXU010038615.1_pt1 | contig 11138 bp, 8 predicted proteins | sample 7278151 | NCBI WGS metagenome assembly JAAUXU01 (sample SAMN14350113, study PRJNA611818) | marine sediment metagenome | isolation source: surface marine sediment (1.8m) | place: French Polynesia: Moorea | collected 2018-08 | reverse complement strand
TTTACAAGAAAGCCGTCTCTGTCCCCAGGGAGGAACCACTCGCAAGTGCCGAAGAAATTGAAAGGGCCCTGTACGGAGATCTCTCAGGAGACATTTTCGAGAGGCTTGCTGCCCAGTCCGACTTCTTGAGGGTCTCCGTCTATCTAATTAGTAAAATTGAAGAGGCATCGACGAAAGAAAAAATCATAACTGCTGTACAATCGTGGATAGCAGCATACGAAACGGACCCTAACATGAGCGGCCTCAAGGCCAGGGTCTTCCTGATCGTCTCCGTCATGGTGGACAGCCTGGAGGCTGTCAGGCTGATACTGCCCAAGATCCCGGAGCTGAACGTGGACGACGTCCGCCACTACGGCCGCTCCGGACCGCTGACGGGCCACCTTTCCATGGGTAAGGGTTCGGGGGGGATCCTGAGGGAGTTGGTGGCCAGGGGGGCCGACGTGAACTTGGCGGACGAGAAGAGGGTTACTCCCATCTTCAGGGCGGTGAGGAAGGGCAACGTGGAGGTCGTCCGGTACTTGATTGAAGTCGGTGCTGTTGCCGACGAGTTGGAGCCGCTGGAGGACCTGAGGCCGCTGCACGAGGCCGCTCTGAGGGGACACGTAAAAGTAATGAAGGCGCTGCTGAAGAAAAGTCCCGAGGACGTGAACGCCCGCTCCTCCCACTTGAGGACACCGCTCCACCTGGCCGCGCTCTCGGGCTCCCTGCCAGCAGTGAAACTATTGCTAAAGAAGGGCGGGGACCTAGGCACCAAGGACAAATTAGAAAGCGGACCCCTGCACTACGCCGCCATGGGCGACGGCGGGAGCGACTTGGCCCTGTTCCTCCTGCTGACTAGGCTCGACTCACCAGACGTCGAACCACACGCTGAGGACCTGGACGGCAACACGGCGTCCCACCTGGCGGCGGCGCGCGGCAACGAGGAAGTGCTGGAGGTGCTCCTGGAGCTTGACCCCAAGACCTGCTTCTGCGCCAGGAACAAGGAGCAGCTCACCCCGCTCTACCTCGCCTGCAGGAGCGGGGCCTTGAAGGCAGTAGAGTGCATCCTGCAGTCAGCCCGTTCCTTCGAGGTGGCCGACGCGGTGTTGGACTGCCCCAACGGCTTCAAGTGCGAGACCGCCCTGCACATGTGCGCGGCCTTGGACCTTAGAGAGCCGGCGTCGCTGCTGCTGCAGGCTGGAGCCGACCTGAGATCGACCGACTCCCGCGGCTACACGCCCTTGGCCAGGGCCGTGGAGAGGGACAGCGTCTCGACGGCCTGGCTGCTGCTCCAAGAGATGGCGCGGCGAGGGCAGGAGGATGATCTCAACCTGGAGACGCCCACCAGGGCCGGGAGGATGAACTTCCTGCACTTCCCCACCTTCGGCCTGGGAGGGGAGAGGCTGCTGGCATCGCTGGTGGTACCGGAGAGGGACTTTGAGCCCTTCTTTTTGGACCTGGCCATGAACGCCGAACCCAGGAGCCGGACGCGGCTTCACCCGGTGCTGGACGGGGTTTGGGAGAGGAACAGGTCGGGGGCGGAGGCGAGGGCGGAGATGATGGCGGTGGGGGTGCTCAATCAGCACGGGCAGGGGATACACCAGCAGCAAGTGGAACAGGAGGGTTCGGAAGACGAGGAGGAGGAGGAATTTGGAGGTGGCGATGATAATGAGGAAGGGGAAGAAGACGAAGGAGGAGACAACGGGGAGATGGAAGAAGAGGCAGAGGAGGCGGTTGGGGATCCTCAACAGGGATAGTTCCAGCAACACCACTAAGTCTTTCGTATTAAATTGGCTCCCACATGAGAAGGAAGACCCTCCTACATAAGAAGGAAACCCAGAAATGAGCCTGAGAAAAATATGAATGACGGAAGAATTGTTTTTCTTTTGCTGGCACACCATGTGAAACAGAGACGTGTGATATTCATACACTTTTTACCTGCACGAAATAAAATAATACTGAACTAACTGCAACACAATTTCGTACAAATGTCTTCCTGTATTAGTATGGGTAATATCTCTAGGATCGAATTTCAATTACGACACTGGCGGGCTGTCCGTTCGACAGTTGCCCGGTGTAGTAAAACTACACGTAGCAGCACACATAGTAGTAGAAAAAAAATTCCATAAAAGTATTCACACAGCATGCTGGTTTTTGCCGGAATTTTGCTGTCTGCCACTTTTTGCTTTGTCGTCAGCGCCTCCGTGGTGATGACCAAGAAGGAGCTGAGAGAGTTCGACGGGACAAAGCCCGGCAAAGGTATAAAAACAATTATTGTCGCAAAAAACCGTCTAAATTTCGGTCAAAAAAGGCCCCTACCTTGCCGTCCTGGGGGAGGTCTTTGACGTGTCCTCCAAGCGCGGCACCTACGGCCCTGGAGGCAGCTACGGATTCTTCAGCGGCAGGGACGGCAGCAGGGGATTCACCACCGGGAAGTTCGATGATGAAGGGCTGGTGGACGAGGTGGAGGACTTGGACGAGGGGCAACTCGTAGACATCCATGTGGGAAATCCACAATGGAAACATTTAAAAGACTTTTAAATTTTGAGAACTTGGGATTTTAAGGGTTGGTTGGAATTTTACCACAAGGAGAAGGGCTACCCGTACGTGGGCCGTGTCGAAGGAGCCTTTTTCGATGGGAACGGGGAGGAGACGGAGGCGAGAAAGAGGATTCTGGCCAGGGTGAAGGAGGAAAAGTAGGAACACCTTCAGAGCTCCGTCCGTGTCGGTCATTGCTGCTATAGTTGTTGCTACAATAGTTGTGCAACAGGGCTGCTGTACATAGATGTTGTTGGTGCAACTGTCATGGTGGTAGAAGTGGTTGTTGATGCTGCATGATTCTGTTGCTTCTGTAGTCTAGTTGTTGCTGTTGCTATTGTTGCTAAACCGTTTCCAGCAGTTGTTGACTTTGATATTTGATGCTGCTACGCTACAGTAGAATGTACAGAGCAATAAACTGCAACGATCGAATCGACAAGTTTTTTTTTCAGGCTCAGGAGCGAGAACAAGGCAGCCGAGGAAGAGGCCCTAAACCAAAAGTTTCCCCCTTGCAACTCAGAGTGGGGCACTCGCCTCGGACACAGGGTATGGTGCTCCAGGATGTCGGGAGGGGTAGCAAGGAACTGGGTCGGGGTCCCAAGGAAGCTCTTTGTCCCGGGGAAAAAGTGAGCGAAAGAGCCAACAATAATTGATTCCCCATTTGAAAATGTCCCCGAAGATCCAGCGAGAGGTGCATCTGTGCCAGTGACTCAATGCTGACCCACCCTCACCTGAGGGAGTACGAGGGGTGCGATCCAGGGGCGAATTCATGCCAGCTGGAGGAGCCAAAGGAGGAGGAGGAGGAAGAAGAAGAACCCAGAAGACCTGACGACGAACTGTGATAACTTATAAATGGATATCTGTGTGAATGGTGTTTATTGCAATTCGAATCTATTTTAAAGGAGCCTTGTTTTCATCTGCAACTTCCTCCTCTTCATCCTTTTCTTCCTTATTTCGTTTCTCCCCCTCTTCTTTCGAATCTCCGTCCGAATCTTTCCGCCGGTCGAGCGCCAGCCTCAGAAAATTGACTTCCTCTTCCTCCTCACCCTTTTCAGCACTGGACGAATCAGTCTTCTTTCCCGCCAAAACTTCCAAGATCTTCCTCGTCCCCGTCGATGACTTCCATCCCCTCTTTGCCCTCTCCTCCACGGCCACCGCCGCCTCCGTCGCCGCCCGCTCCCTCGACAGGTCGTCCGGCTCGAAGCAGGCCACCACCAGGGAGCGGACGGAGGAGTCCGCGGAGGAGGCAGAGAGGTCGACGCCGCGGAGGTCAACCAGGCGGAGCTGCTCCCGGTGGTCTCTCCCTCGGGGCCAGGGCATTCTCCCCGTGGCAAGGCGGTGCAGCAGCACCCCCAGGCTCCACCAGTCCACCGGGTGCGAGTAGGGCCGCTCCTCCAAGATCTGGAATTGAGGTTGAGGTTGAAACTTTGCAGGATGTTGCTCCTGCTACTGCTATTTTTATCGTTGTTGTTGTTGTTGTTGTTGCTGCTGCTGCTATTTTTAGTGTAGTTGCTGCTACTACAGATGCAACAACAGCATTTTTTTGTACAACAGAAAATATTTTCCCACCTCTGGCGCCATGTGCTGTAGCGTCCCGCAGATAGTTCTCGTCCTCTTCCTCCTCCCCACCTTCTTTGACAGCCCGAAGTCTGACAGCAGCAACCTCCTCCCGCATCCGGAGACGAGGACGTTCTCCGGCTTGACGTCCCTGTGCACCACTCCGAGGTCGTGCACGAACCGCACGGCGGAGGTCAGCTGGGCGGAGGCCTCGCGCAGCTCACGGGCGGAGGAGAGGAGGGCGCCGCGGCCGAAGGAGGAGAGCAGCTTGGAGAGGTTGGTGGCGCACAGAGGGAGGAGCAGGTAGAGGTGGTGCTCGTCCTGGTAGCTGCTCAGGACAGGAACAATACTGGGGTGGTGGGAGCACCGGCTGTGGTTCTCGCGCTCCTCCAGTACCTGAAATATTTTTTTCTTATTTCAAAGATATATCCAAGCACGAAACACATGTCGTTCTTTTACCTGCTGTATCATCTTTTCCTCAATGACTTTCCTCTTCTGCATGACCTTGACGACGACCTCCCCTCCTCCAGGATCGTCTTTCAATCTGCAGTTTTTCAGCACGACTATCCTGCCGAACCGGCCCTTGCCCAGCACCGTCACCGGCTCGCCTCGTCCTCCTACTCCAACACCTCCTGCTCCTCCGTCGGCGGCGTCGCCCCCGTCTTCGCCAAAGTCAAAGTGGTGCGAGGGACCCCGCGGGAAGTGGGGGTAGAAGAGTCGGTTGCGACTCTTGGGCTTCATGATGAGGTGACGGGTGTTTCTTTTTTTGCGCAGCAAATTCAAGACTAGATAATACGGTGGAGGAGTGGGGTTACGGCGCCGCGCCAAAATTTTATTGCACGTCTTGCGTAATCTCAAGCATGGTTTTTCTCCTTCTCAGTCTCGCTCAATGTCTGGTACTTCTCAGCTGATTGCACAGGTAGGCAAAGGAGGTGAGACAGTGGCGATTCGACCTCCCTCTCCTTGTTTTGTCTGCCTACTCAGAAATCCATACCTGCCTCTCTTTCCCCTACCTCTGCTAAAATTTTGACGGCCCCTCGTTTCCGCCAGCATATTTGGATTCCAAAAAGGCGCGGTTTGTTGGCTACGTACAACATGTGCGGTTCCTCTTTTCCTTTTTTTTCCGTTGGACGTACGGATTTATTCCACCGCATTTCTGTGGGAAAACGAAAATGTCGCCACCCCCTTCTTTCCAGCAAATTTTTGGTGATTCAGTCGCATCCAGTTCCAGCGAATACACCCTCCTCTTTTCATCCCCCTCCTCGGCTTTTCTCCCTTTCAGCAAGGAGTGAATGTGCGATGCGCCAAAAAAAACCTATCTCGGCTTAGAGATATAGACGGGTGGTCGTGGCGGTGTGCTTCAAAAGCCAATAAAATGGGATTTTTTTATTTATTCCGCTAGCTATAGGCATATAAGGGAGCTGTTACGAGTTATTGGCGGGGCTACAAAAAAGATCCTATTGCCATCAAGTATCAGTTATAATCATGGTGTTGTAATAATGCCGTCCGATTACTAGCTCTGAGAATGATGATGGGTTTTCCTTCCATATCACAATATAGTGTCAGTGCAATGCTGTTAAAGGTTTCGTCGAAATTCATAACTTCCTTGTTCGTCATCTTCTTCACCCCTTCTTTTCTTCGTTCCCGTTGTTGTCGTCTCCAGACAGGACGACCTTGACCAGCTGGTCCTCCCTGCCCTCGGGGCTGTCCATGAACTCTTGCAACAGGGCGTAGCTGACCTCCTCTCCCAGGATGTCCCTGTTTCCGCCGTTGTCGTGGCAGGCGGCGATCAGGGTGGGGAAGAGCACCGCGCGGAGGTCGGGCTGGGAGAAGTAGGGGAAGGGAAGGCTGCACAGCTGCTGCAGGACGGAGGGCTGGTGGCCAGACTGGAGGATGGACTGAAACGGAAAACGCGAATGAGACTATGCGTGAAACCGGGGCATGATGGCAATTGAATTACCTGGTTCTCTTCGTGCTTTGCCGCAAAGTACCCCACGAGGATGATGGTGAGGTGCAGGAGCTCCACTGCCGGGCTGCGGCTGTTGTTGCCGCTGCCCTTGTTTTGTTGTTGGTGCTCCTGCTGCTGGCCGCAGTGCCACAGAAGGTAGCTGGCGATGTGCCTGAACTCTAACGAGATCCCCTCCTGTGCCAGCACCCCCTGCACCATCTGCAGGTCCTGCCGCGCCAGCCGCAGCAGCAGCCCAGACGCCGCCAGCGCCACCGCCATCACGTACGGAGGCAGGCTGGGAGGACAGGACGACGAAGAGTCGCCGCCGTTGTTGTTGTTGCCGTTGCTGCTGCTGTCCCTGGCTGGGGCGCCCTGGTGCAGCAGCAGCCCGTACAGCATGGAGACGAGCCCGGCCAGCTCGGTGGCCTTGTAGGCCTGGAGCATGTAGGTGGGATCGTCTCCGTTGCTGCTGTTCCCTGAGATGGTCTTGAGCGTCCTTGCGGCCCCGGCCAGCGAGGACATGAAGGTGAGGCAGCCGAAGAGCATGTCCCCCACCTCGGGCTTCCCGTCGATGGGGTCTTGCACTCCCTGCAGGTATGCGGCCAGGCGGTCCATCACGCCGAGCGACACCACGTAGCTGATCTGGTCCTGGGTGCGAGCCACCGTGTCGGCGGGGTCAGAGTGTCCTCCCACGTTGCCGTTTTGATTCGTCTCCTTCTGCTGTTGCTTCTCGGCCTCCTCCTTCATGACAACGGAGAGGTCCTCGAAGGTCTGAGCCAAGAGTCCCATGATGGCCTTGGCCACCGGATCAGTCAGGGGCCCGTCTTGTCCCTCGGGAGAGTCGTAGTCATCGCTAGCCATATCTTGTTCGTCCTTCTCCGGCACTAGCACCAGGAGGCGGTCCATCAGTATGTCCGCCAGGTTGGTCAGATGGTTGTACTTGAGGGCGTAGACGACGTTGTCGGCGTGTCCTGCGCAGGCCAGGCGCCAGGTGCGGCAGCAGGTCACGATGCTCTTCATGGGGATGCAGCAGCTCGACTTCTGGTCCTGCAGCAGGTGGAAGACTCGCGCCAGGGTGTTGAACCCATTCAGGGCGAAGAAGGACACTCTGAGAAAGGAAAAAGATAAAGCACAGTGATTTTTTTTGCTTGGTTACTAATTATTTAAGCGACTCTTACTTGTCCTGAGCCTGGTTCTTCTCGAAGGCCCTGCAAATCTCTCCCATGGCCCTCTCCAGCGAGGCGACGGCGTTGTTTGGCCACGCTCCCCTCCCCTGCGATCCGAACACCTTCTCGATCTCCTTTAGCGCCTTCCCGATCTTAGCCCGGTTTGGGCTGTCGAATTTGGCTGGCATCACCAGCCGCTCCCGCTCGTACTCTGCCGCCCGCGCCGCCATCCTGTTCCGCACCTTCTTGGCCCTCCTCTTCATGGCCCTGTTTCTCTCCCTGGCCTCCGCGCTCCCCTTGGCCGCCTGAGCGTCGTCCTCCCTCATGTCCACCACATGGAGCAGGTTGCACGACCGGAGCTCCTCGCCAGACAGCTTCCTGCCCCCGTTTGCCTGCGCCACCCTCTCGCGGTGGCGCCGCCCCTTGAGATGGGACTGGAGCTGCACCTCGTTTGCGATGAGGGCGTCGCACAGGTCGCACTTCTTCTTGGGCTGGTAGGCGCGCAGCTTGGGCACGTCGTTGTTGGCATCCTTCCCCGCTCCTCCCTCCCCGTCCTCCGATCCCTCCGCCGCCGAGCACCTCAGCACCGACAGCTCGAAGGCCTTGTGACGGATCCTCTCCAGCTTCTCCCGGTGCCTCTTGGCGGCGTCCTCCTGCTTCTGCTGGATCTTTTCCTGCAGCTCCGTCTTGAGGTCTTCCTCGGCGGCGCGCACGCTGGACAGCTTCTCCTCCCTGTCCCTGGCCTTCTCCCTTGCTGCCTCCTCCCTCTCCTTCCTGGCCTGCTCCTGCTCCTCCTGGATCCTCTCCTCCCTCGTCCTTATCCTCTCCCTGAGCGCGTTCATGCTCTGCAGCCTCTTCTCCTCCATCTGCCTCCTCCTCTCCTCGGCCCTGGCCTCTTTGGCCGACCGCTCCTCCACCTTCCTGGCCCGCTCCTCCGCCAGCTCCGCCAGCCTCTCCCCATGCCTCTCGTCCGCTGTCTGGTTGTGCGCCAGCATGTCGATCCGGGAGTTCTGCGCCTGCAGCTCGTTGATGAAGGCGATCTCCTTGAGCTTGGCTTCCTCCATGTGGGCCTTCCTCCGGATCTCCTCTATGTGCTGCTGCCGCTTTTCCTCCGCCCGACGCATCTTGTCTTTCAGCAGCTCCTTCTGGTCCATCATCAGTTGCTCCTTCTGGGCGATGACCTCCTCGATCTTGGCGTTGAGGGCGCTCAGCTTGGCGGCCTTGCGGTCCTGGAACTTCTCCCTCCTCATTCTGGCCTGGTTTTGCTTCTCCTGGTGCTCCCTGAAGGCCTCGTGCGGTTCCTTCTTCCTGGCAGGGCTGGAGAGCTTCTCGTGCAGCTGGATGGCCCTACCCGGGTAGCGGGACTCTCCGCCGCCGCCGCCCGCCGCGCGGAGCTGCTCCTCAAGGTCGATCTCGTCGGCCCACGACAGAGGGATGGCAGGGGCGGCGGCCGACGCCGCGGACGGGCCATCCTGCAGCAAGATGTCTAATTTCAGAGGGGTGGTCATAGTTCCCGCCGCCACTGTGGCTGCCGCCGACATGGAGGTGCAGCTGTTTGTCATCGATGCCCCGTCGTCTCCCCCTCCGCTGACGATGGACTGCAGGTCGCTCTCCTCCCCAGCGCTGGGATCGCCGTCTGTCTCGGACATCTCCTGCTTCTCCGTCTCCCTGATCTCCCTGGCCAGCTTCTCCTCCTCCTCCTCTGCGCGGGCGATGGCCACCTCGTTCTCGGCGATGGCAGAGTCGGTGGCGTCGTCAGAGGCCTCGTCAGAGCCAGAGATGTTGTCCTCGTCGTCGGCGTCGTCGTTCGCCTCCTTGGACTCCGCTTCGAGTCTCCTGGCCTCCTGCTCAGCGGCGGCGCGGCGCCTGTTGATGGTTGCCTTGCTCAGCTTGCCGGTGGCCCCGCTCAGATTGCTGGTAGCGGACGAGGACGGAGTGGAGGCTGTCGCCTTCTTGGCTGTCGTCTTGGCCGCTGTCGAAGAGGAGGACACCCTGCCTCCTGGCCTCACGGTTGTTCTCTGCTTTCCGGATCCTGCGCCGGTGATGCTAGTAGCCTTGGCTCCCGCCAGCTTCTTCTTAAAGCTTTTGTCGCTGAGGCTCTCAGAGGAGCTTCTGGTCTCTCCCGCCGCTTCCTGCACCCGGTCGAGGTGGCCGGACTTCTTGTCCCTTCCCTCCTCCGACTTGTGCAGTAACTTCCTGCCCGACAGCTCCTCCTTCGAAGAGGCCTTGGCAGGCGCGGTGGACTTCTTCCCGGCGGACTCCTCTCCTCCCGTCAGAGCCTCCTCCTCCAGAAGGGCCAGTGCGGGCAGGGACGTGGCTGAGGAGGGCACGTTGAACCTGGCCTTGGCATTGTAGCTGCTCCTCAGATTGGAGTCTAAGCTATCCCTCTTCCTTAAAGCTGGTTTCTGAGATCCTCCTGATCCTCCTGCGCTGCCTCTCACGCTGCTGCGGGATGACTGCGGCGCCGAGGAAGGACCTAGCGAACCCCCCGGCGTCTTCCTTCTCCCTGAGAAGTCCCTATTGAACGGTGAGAGCCTGGACCTCTTTCTGGATCTCACCGCCTCCCACTCGCCGTCGCCCTCGTCCCTGTCGGCATCCTCGGCGTCCGTGACGGAGGAGGACTTCTTGGTAGAGGCAGCCGCTGCTGATGTGGCCGCGTCTGAGGTGCCGGAAGTCGGCCTGGCACCTGCCGTCGAGGCCGAGGCTACGTTCTCCACCGACCTCGGTGCCCTGAGCCCCTTGACTGTGTCGGCCCAGCTCCTCGTTGACCCCACAGAGCTGACGGAGGAGGTGGACCCGAACGGGGGCATCGAAGACGCCGACGTTGAGGTGGCCACAGGGGTGGCGGTCGCTCGTGAAGTAGTTGCTTCGTTGCTTGCAGAGGAGGACGATACTCTTGTGGATCCCGCAGAGGAAGTCTTTGCGAGCGGCTGCTTTGCAGGTAACGTTCCCGCCTTGGACGAGGTTCTGTTGCTGGTCGTCCTTGAAATGTTGGCGGTCGTGGCAGCTCTGGCCAGCGGAGTCCTCCCTGTGGTAGAGGACGAGGAGGTCGAGGAGGTCGACTGCGACGATGATGCCAGACTCTGCCGAGCCACGAGCGAAACCCTCTGCGGCTTGCTGGACTTGTCCTGGTCCTTGCCAGACCCCGCGGCTCCTCTTCTCAGGTCGGGGCTTGACAGCGATGACTGTTTTCCCGAGGAAGTTGCCGTCGTCGACGACGTCGTGCGTGCAACAGCAGCTGCCGTAGTCTTGCCGGCAACTCCGGTGGCCTTGCCTACCGCCGGACTGGGACTGCTACTCGGTCTGGAGGCGATCCCTCTGGCTACGACCGCTGCCGCCGAGGTGGTGGTGGACTGGGCCCGGGAGCACCCCATCTGGACGTTGACTCCGGTGGACTTGGCAGCTCCAGTCTGGCTACCTGAGGAAGATTGCTTGGCTGTTTGATTCTGCTGGTTGCCAGTCTTCGTTTGCGGTTGACCAGTATTTGAGCTTGAAGATTTTGACACAGGCTTCTTGGAGTTGGACGCAGGCTTTTCGTCAGGCTCCGCCGTTTCCTTCTTGGAAGAACTTGCTCCGGCAGCACTTGCTGACTTCGAAGTAGACTCCTTGCTCGTCTCAACCTTCTTCTCCACTTTCGAGGTCTTGACTGCAACCGTTGTGCTTCCTTTGACCACCGGAGCTTCGTTTTCTTTCTCGTCGGCCTTGCTGGACTTCGCCTTATCGGAACTTTCCTTGCTGGATACCTCCTCCTTGACCTTCGAATTTTTATGGGCTGGAAAGTCCGGTTCTTTCTTCTCCTCCGCCTTGGCCTTAGCAGTGGCCTTCTCAACAGAAGCAGACTTCTCCTCCACCTTTTGAAGAGAGGGTTCCTTTTTCACCTGCAGCTTCTCCTCGAAGTTGAGCGCCCTCCTGGCCGGAGAGGCCATCAGCAGTCTCTGCTGCTGCTGCGC
>JAAUXU010065197.1_pt1 | contig 11139 bp, 10 predicted proteins | sample 7278151 | NCBI WGS metagenome assembly JAAUXU01 (sample SAMN14350113, study PRJNA611818) | marine sediment metagenome | isolation source: surface marine sediment (1.8m) | place: French Polynesia: Moorea | collected 2018-08 | reverse complement strand
GTCAGATCGCACCCAAACAGGCTGACATTGGTCCACACACAAAGGTGCTACAAGGCTGACAAGGTGTTGGAGCAGGGAACTTGTCTGAGGGTCAGTGCTATTGCCACCATATGAAAATTTCATGTTTTTAAAAGATCCAACACCTTGTCAGCCTTGTAGCACCTTTGTGTGTGGACCAATGTCAGCCTGTTTGGGTGCGATCTGACTTTCTACATCAGTCGCAACTGCTGATGAATGTGCATTTTGAAAAAAAAATCGCCTCAAGGGGCCCACCATAGTGTGTAGCTTTAGTCAGAACGATCATGCCGGAATGCCAGTGGTACTCTGCACTGAGTGATGCAGGGGGAAATACAAAAATGTTGGCAAAGCAATGCCCAGGGTGGCTCAAGTGATTGATGTGTACATGAATGAATGGCTCGCTATCTATCCTTGTTCACTAACTAGTATAAGATGCTTTCTGAGATTACATCCTTTTAAAAGCAGCTCGCTCGAACAATAATCCCAAAATACCAGAAACAGGGGCATTACAGGCTTAATCCCCTGGAAAAAATTTTAAGCCCCTCTAAAATATTGAGCAAAATTGCTTCGTACCCGGGGCTGCTCTTCGAAGAAATATGGCATACGGTGGGGGATTGCTGGGACAGCAACCACTCATGTAGAAAGGCACTGCTGAAACTTACTCTCAACATACAAGTCAATGTTTCTCACTGTAAAAGGATTTGGTGTATGTTCCAGCCATAGACCCCCCTCCTACCTCGCTCCCTCCAGAAGATGTTACTCTAACCACAACCATTGGTCCAACCACCACCTCTCAGCACGTCAGCACGGGGTCCACTACAGAGACAGTTTTCACTTTCTTGCCAACAACGACTTCCGCTGAAGAAGATCCTCCGAAATCGATGGCACCGTTCAAGGAACGGCCTCGAATGAAATCTGCAAAACAAATTTTGGCGGAGTTGATGAAGAGGACGGCGCCACGGAAGAAGCCCTCTTCAACTTTAATGAGTACCAGTCCCAAAACAACAGTCAGGCCCACCACGACCACCAAGCCTACAACGACCATCAAGCCCACAACGACCACTAAGTCCACAACGACCACCAAGCCCACAACGACCACTAAGTCCACAACGACCACCAAGCCCACAACGACAACCAAGCCCACAACGACCACCAAGCCCACAACGACAACCAAGCCCACAACGACAACCAAGCCCACAACGACAACCAAGCCCACAACGACAACCAAGCCCACGACGACGACCAAGTCCACAACAACAACTCAGATCACAAAGGTCAGAACCACGACAACGGCCACGACCACAACAACGTCCAGGACTACGACGACGACCAGGACCACAACAACGGCCAGAACCACGACGGTCACCACAGAAATGACTTCACAGGCGTCCACCTTCTTACTTTCGTCGAGAAAGAGGCCAAAAATGAAGTCTCCCGAATTAATCTTGGCGGAGCTGTTACAGAGAAGAAACAATGCGTTGGCCCAAAAGTCGGCTCCCTTCGTTGGGTTCTCTGTAAGTCCTACAGAAAGTTCCTCTTCGTCATCCACTACCGCAACGTTGACCACCACTACGAGTACGGCTACCTCAACGACAGCTACTGCTACCACAATCAAAACAACTAGAACTCCAAGCACTACTACGAGTACAACTACCACACATTTAACCCCTACCAATCCTCCCTCCACCCTTGGCATGATCTCCTCCAGCATGATAACAACTAGCACAGAGGAAAGAGGAGAGCACGACAATGATGAAGGTGGAACTTCTCCCACTGAAAATCCCAAGTTCCTGCAGGAATTTGTGGGTGCTTTCACAGTTACAACAGGTAAAAAACTCTCAGTTGCAGAGGAGCTTGACCAACGGGACGACCAAGAGGAAGAAGTGTCGGGATGACAATCCAAACGTTTCTTTTCCTTCATGTTCCTGTCCTTCCCTATCCTGTCTCCTTCGTGACTCAGCCAGAACCCAAGGACTATTTTTGGTTACCTCACAGTAGATTTGATTTGTTTTTAATCGATTGCGCAGTCCTTGATATTTATTGACTCCTTTCAGGACCCGCAGAGGAAACAACCATTCCGTATGAGGACTTCGCAGAGCAGGAGAAGAACACAACTCCCCAGCCTCAATCAATGAGTGGAGGCCATTTTTCCTCGGCGATACAAAAAGTTGCTGCTGCCTTGAGAGACTCCGGAGAAGATATGGATCAGCGAAAAGCGATGGAAATGATGCAGAGTCTGAAGGCTCTGGCATTGGAGACTAGCGAAAGTGTCAAAGAACGAAGGAAAAAGACAGAAATGGTCGATAGTCTCATGAGGATCTTCATGAGGAGTCATGTCCATAGAAGACCTGTACAAGATGACCGAGACACTGTTGACTTTGTCACCAAGTCCCCAGATGCTAATGACAGCGGAGATGAGGAAAAGAAGTCTGAAGCTTTAAAGGTGATTGACGTGCCTGATGAGTATTATTATGACTCTGATAACAATGACTACGTGGAATATTCCGACGAGGAGTATTCTGACGAGGAATATTCGGAAGAGGAATATTCGGAAGAGGAGTATTCGGAAGAGCAATATCCAGAAGGTGTTCTTATTCAGAAGGTTAATGAACACAAAGGAGAAAAAGGCACTTTCGGGCACCTCCTCAATCCCCCGTCTAAACAGAAAGGAGTTTCCAGCACGCCCAAAACGAAACCCAAAGAATCCGCCCCCCCGGACATGTCCCCTGATTACCAATATGAGGACTTCTCACATGTTCTCCTCGATAAGGTGAAACAGCATGAAGGGAGTAGAGACACTTTTGCAAATGTTCTTGAACCTCCATCCAACTACTCCGTCACTGAAGAAAAAAGGGCTCCTCTCCAGACGATTGATGATTCTTCGGACTACGAAGACACCGAAGATTACGAAGACTTTTCTCATGTTCTGTTCAACAAGATCAAAGAGCACGATGGTGATCGAAAGGTAATTAGCAGTGGCCTGGAGCTCCCCATTGTGGAGAGTGTCACCGATCGACCAAGTTTGGAGGACAACTTCTCCAAAGGTTCTCTACCCAGCGTACCGAGAAGTACTACTCCTCCAAGCAGTACCAGCTTGAGGCCCGCCTCTTCTGAAGAAAAATTTACCGAGCAACTTCGCTCCACCGTTAACAAGGCAAAGCTTGAACGCCAGATCATGAATATGATCATCAGTGATCCCGATACTGTGGTGGACACATTTAGCGACATGTTTGAGCATACCACAGACAATGAAGAGGAGGCCCGTGTAGAGCTGACAGCGATGATAAAGCGAGACCCCATGGGGGTTGCAGTGACCTTTTCTGATTTGGCAGCTAAGCTGAATCAACTTTTGGGAGTGGCTCCAGATGTGGAAGTGGAGAATGAGGAAATGTTCACGCCAGACGTTCCGCACAAGTATGAAGAGCCTCCAGATCAAGTGAGGGGTCAGCTGATGAGACTGCGAAAGCCGGTGAGGATTCGGGTTGGCCAGTCTCCTCACTCCTCCGCTGATCCTCACTCGTCCACTGAACCTCCTAAGATGCCAGGCCAAGTCCTTGAGACGATGCTGCAGTTGATTGATTCAGGAGTCCTCTCGCACGAAGAAATCATCGAGGAAATGATCAACAATGGAATGCTTCCCGTGGCAGTAACAGAGTTCGGCAAAATACCCATCACGGTGGGTACCAAGACGAATGACCACAGAACCGCGGCCCCGGTGAGACTGCGGCCAATTGTTCCCAAGCGGATGAGGGACGCCGAGGAGATCTCCAAGACCAGGCTAAATGAGCTTCATCAGCAGTCGCAGCGGTCTCCAATAACGAAGGACACGATCCGCACTAAGCCCCCGCCAGTCATGATAGAAGTAGACATTACTGATCCTGACGGCGACTTTGAAGACTTTGCCGTAAAGGAGGTTGAGACCGAAAGCAGTGAAGACGACCAGAGAAACAAGGAGATTGACGCTGAAAAGTCCCTGATAGAACTGTACGAGCAAGGCTTGATCACTCGAGAGGAGCTCGAGGACATGAAAGAAATTCTCCGTGGCTCCAAGGTGACCTCACCTCATGAGCCGACTGAGAGGAACCCGAGTTACGCCAACTCCTACTCCTTTGCTGGAATGCCGCCGAATCATCCATTGAATGATATGCGGCCCCCACCTCAAAGCTACGTCAACTTCGAAATGGGCCCGTTCAAGCCAGTGAGCCCTACAGCACGTCCTCCGCAGCAAGAAGAGACGGACTTGAGAAGGCCCCCTCCGTCACCGCTGTTGACCAGACAGCCGTATCAGCCTAGGAGGCCTCCAGTGACTTCTGGCCAAAGTTACGTTAACATCCAGATGAATCCTCCTCCCAGAGCGCCACAGGAATTGAGTGACTTTCAGAGGAGGCCTCAGCCGTTAGGAGAGCAGCCGGAGCATCTTGGACCGTTTTTACGTGCTCCTCTCCACGATGAGATCCACACGGTGCCGCTGAGTGTCCAAGAGTTTTCCGCTGCCAAGACAAGCGACAAGTTGAACGATTCCTTTGAGGACATCTTTCACAGCCTTGAAGTCGCTGGACACGATTTCCTTGGCAGCCAGGTGGTCGAGGATGAAGGAGAGAGACCGTCAGTGCCTCAGGGTGTAAATGTCATAGAGCAGGAGGAGGAGTACGACATACCAGACTTTGTCAAGACTGGAACTCCTCCACAGAGGATTGTGGTCGAAGACTTTTTGGAAAATCCTCCCCGTCATCCTTTTCAGGGCCAACACTTCAGCGTCGAGGACGACGACGATGACAACTTTCCAGGTTTTATGGCCACTGTGCTCCAGAGGGATCCCAACTTCGTCGGAGAGCTGTTCGACGCTCCACCGCCGCCAGGTCTACCACATCAGGAAGGTCCAGGGCTGCCAGACTTTGACGATGTGATGGGCTATCCGTGGCAAAATGGCCAAGCCTTGTACGACTCTTTCGAGGCGTCTCTGGTGAGTGACCACAAGCCCGAGGTGTTCGCCCTGCCCAGGAGCAGTCCTGACCAAGCACAGGTGAGACAACCTTTTGAAGCTGACACTGACACTGTTGTTACCGTCAAACTGTTTTTAGGATAAAGCGCGCATGAGGAGCTTCGACTCGGCACCAACAAGAAAGGACACGAGCTACGGACTCCCAAGTCCACGACGGTTGTACAACGATCCTTCTTATCCCGAGCATCCGCAGCCGCAGCCGCAACCGCAGCCACAGCCGGAGCCGGAGCCGCAACCGAAGCCAGCGGAGCCGCAGCCACGACAGCCTCAGCGACAGCACCCGCGGCACAGTGTGTTTTCCTCTCTGCCACAGGACATCTTCAGCTTTCCCGAGTTCTCGGCGATGGAGCCGAAGCCGCCGTTCGCGCCCCCGCCTGGACTCGTGCTCGTGCAGCAGCAACAGGCCCAGACTAGGGGATCCCAAGACGAAAAGAGTTCGTTTCCATACTCGCGTGCGCTGTTCACGGGCAACAAGGGCATCGACAAGAATCTGGGCAATATCAGGCGATCCTTTCTCATGAACGAGCAGGACCTGAGGTTCTGAGAGCTTTGCAAGACTTTGACATTGGCGCTGGAAGCCTCAGTGTGACTCTGGTGACTGCGTACGAAATTCCGTGAGTAAAGAGAGAGAAAACTTGTTCATTTTTCGCAGTATTCTTGCTCACTGATGAGACACGACATTAGTGAGTTTGTCTTCTCTCTCTCTTTACCCCCTAAAACATATCTATGTTTGTTTTAACATAACGTTATATGTAACTTTGTCACAGCGAACGAAGAACGAATACATACATGCAGTCTCGACAGGAACTTTTCTCGTCTTTACTGTACAAAATCGTCACGACTTGATATGAAGAAAATACGTCAGCTCCTATGAGTACATTGTTGGTGACATCACTCTCAAAATGCTTTCATGTCAATTGCAAACTTTGATATGACTCTTCTGCAGCGAAATTAACAATAAGAGAAAGAAGAGTAAGCGGTGTTAGATCTTGATGCAGTCCAGTGGAAAATTGGGATCCTGATACCCATAAGCGTTGGGCGCCATCTTTTCTGGGCATTCTGCAACAGAGACAAAGAATGAGCGATAGTGAAGCTGCTCACATAGGCAGTACGACAGCAATCGTTAGCACAGAAGTTGTTTGCTCGTCCATTTATTTGTTATCGACTCCTCAGATTACGATTGACGGTACACGTGAGTGCCTCAAGCACATGTCAACTCTTCTGTCTGTCCTTTCCTGGCCTACTTTTCAGCAGAAATTGCACACCTGGAGCTGAAGGAGAATTTCTGGATGCACCAGACAGAACGAGGATAAATAAGCCTCGTGTCTGGGGGAACATTTCTGCTCGAGAAGGAAGAGAAGATGGAGCCAGGAAAGAAAAAACTTCTTTGGAGCCAGACATTTTCTTTCCCCCACAACAGGCCCCCCCAAAAGGCCAAGGGGATGAGATTGCTTTCACTGAACTCCTCGGTCATGGATCATTACGACGACGAGACTTCCGGAATGATTATTAAAGGTCTGCATAACTTGACGTCGTCATTCAGGCTTCTCGAGCATTCATTTTCCCTTAAAAAAACGAAGACAAAAAAATAAAGGAAATGGCCTTCACTGTCATCCCACTTGGAAATCTCCAAATAGATGAGCCTGACACATAAAAATGCTATCCTCCATTTCTGGGATCTCTTTCTTTTTGTTCTCCTTCAGTGAGAGAGTGAAAAGGCTGAAAAAGGCCCCTCGTTTCTCTCTGCTGCGTGCTTGGCTGAGTTAAGAAGCTTTGTCATGACAAGAGTGTTGTTGTTGTTGTTGTTGCTGTTGTCTCACCTTTTTCGCAGCTCTCCCCGTGATGGTTCGTGCCCGCGCACTCGCAGCGGAATCCCCCGAACTTGGTCTGGATGCACTCGCCCGAGTTCTGGCAGGGGAAGGAAGCGCAGGGGTCGGAGGCGAAGGCGCGGCCAGCTAAAAACATTGAGCTTTTTCTTTTCCACGTCATTGCACGTCATAAACACGTCCTTCACAGTCAAATTCTGCCAAAAAGTTTATCACGCTTCAATGAAGGTTTCGATCTTAATATACGAACTTGAAACGAACTTTTTCTCTGCCTATTATGTCTACTCCGGGGAAGCTGAGGCCCCTCAGAGGAGGATTTTCGTCCTGTGCTCGAGCTGCTCCAGCCCAGGCGTCAAAGGTGCTCACGCTCACTACTCGTACGCATGATCGAGGCGAGCAAGAAGAGAAATGGTCTCGGCTTTCGTCCCCTGCTCGCCTCCCCTCCCGTTACGAATGGAGCTCACGCGACTTTATCGATGGGGGGGGGGGCAGCAAAGCAGTGTTTACTCGCTGCTGCCTGGCTAATTTTCTACTTACTTTTTCAGCAGAGTCGCGTGTCAACCTGGGGGGAGGGCGCAAATTGTTGGGAAAATTCTGACGAACAAACATGGCTGGGTGCAAAAAAAAAGTCGAGTCCTTCTTTGCTCGAGAGCAACTTGAGTGTTTGACTTCCTACTGAAACGTAGCCTCTGTCAGACACTTGTATACACTGGGAAGAGAAGCAGTCATTCTGCTGAGGTCCAGCGATTGCCTGTCCTTGTGGTTCATCCTGGCCCTGGTCTCGCAGTCATTCTGCTGAGGTCCTGCTCTGGCCAGACACTGTTCATCCCGGCCCTGGTCTCGTCCGCGGGGCACCTTTTTGTGCCTTCCATGCCCCCTGCCTCTTGTACCCACGCATTGTTTATGTACATGCGTACGAGGGACGTCCATATGTGTGATATGGAGCCTTTCTCATGGCAAGAGGAAGATGGATTATGAAGTCGTTCCCCCCTACCTTCATGCATGTTTAAGCCAGTTCCCATCCTCCTGTCAGCAGCCAAAGTACGTAACTTGTGCTACGGGAAGTGGGAGAGAGAAGGAAGCTCCGATAGCCCCCCTCTTAGGCTCTTGGCCTACCCCATCTCCCTCGACGGAGACTCCTGGCCCGCCTGCGCGTGCGTGTACACGTACGAGCCGTGCACTGCATTACGTGGTTACGCTGATCGGATCTCCTCCGTGCGCGCGCGCGCGTGCATATCTAAGCACGGAAAAGGTCGCTGGCTGCTCCGAATTCCAGCGCAGTTTGCGTAGGAACTTTCCCCATACTTTCCAACCAGGGAGGGGAGGGTGGGTGTGCCTGGCAAAGGAAAAAAGGCGAAAAAGGCCCAGAATGAAATGGAGCTTTAATAAGACGTCCACGTTATGCATAAGTATGAGTGGGGGAATTTAGCGAGGAGGAGAGAAAGGAAAGGAAATTGCAGCTTTCTACCGAATGTCCAAATAAAGTTGGAGGCGGGAGTGGAGGAAGACTCGCTCCAAATGATTGCTTACCTCCTCTAGGTGAGGAGGAAAGCAGCAGGTGGGCATCTCCAGCGCGTCCGACCTGGACGGGGAGACCGAGCTGCACATGTGGCCTTTGGAGAAGTCATGACTGACGAGAAGGGGGAAACCTCTGGAGGCGCCTTCTGTTTTCCAGATCATTACAGACGTGTGTACATCCAGGTTGGCAGCAAAGCCTTGAAGGCGAGTGGGAATCAGCCTCTGATTGTTCAGACAAGAAGTCGGGTGAGTGGATGGATAAGTGGGAGGGAGAATGGTAATCTTTTTCCTTGGCTCCATCCAGTCAATTTCCTGATTGCGGCGAGAATGACCCGAGAAAGTTTCCTGTATCGAACAGAGCTGCTTCCAGTGAACTTCGCAATTGTTGGCGGATCGCATTCCTTGCAAATTCCCACCACGTCACTTTCTGCACAAGAACTTGTTGTCATTCTAGATGCTTGCTCTCCCTTCCAGGACCTGCCAGGACTAGCGTTTGCTGGAACTTTTCCAGTCATCCTCCTCTGATACTGCTTAAAAGACGGTGGAAAACCCATCCCAAGCGTCCACATAGTGCAAGGGCCTCAATCGATCCGCGCTACAGTGAGAGTGAAAAGAAAAGACCGCAACATTGACTGCTCGTTCGGAAGCGTTCAGTGTTTCCTGCTGTCACGCTTGATCTTCGGATGCGATTAAAGATTCAAGATGCGACAGTTGCTGTCTTATCCGTGACCCTGGCGTAGAGTCAGTGGTGTACACGCTGTGCAGTAAGTGAAATTTTCCGTTACTCACACTCCAGACTGGCTTGACACTCGGCCCTGGTCTTGTACGGGAAGTCCCTGTTGCAGCCGATGCCACAAAGACACTCCAGTCGGCCCGGAGAAGAGCCCTCAGTTGATCTGGAGAGCCGACATCCGGTATCCATCTCGTCGTAGGTGCAGCAGTGGCTCAAGTCGTCTGAAGGCAATGATCACAATAATAGTAATGACAGAGAACAAAAGAAAGCCCTTTATAGCCTCCTGCGCAGCGCACGTGTGTAGTTCTACGTGGTGAAAGATGTTAGATGCATGCCTGAGTGTCTAGGGAGGTGTGCTTAAGACTACCACGACCCAGAGGACCCATGGGACTTCCACTTCCTCCCTTTCATCCTGTTCTAACGTCCGAGGTTTTGGCTTGGGGAAAGGAGGAGGAGCAGGAGGAGGAGGAGAAAGCATTTAAGCTGGAAGGTCTTAAAGAGGGGCTTCTCACATAACATCAGGACTAGAGATGGCGGTTTTAAAGTGTACTTCAGGTCTTTCTCTCTATCCTTGTCAAGTGTTCCAGCATCATTGTTTCGAGTCGACGCAGGTTCGACGATGGAGAAGTTCGAGATACGTGTAAAAAAAGGTTGAAAAAACAGTGCTGCAAAGAATTATTCATTCGATCGAAAAAGTCCGTTGACATCGAGTACCTTACGGAAAAAGTTGGCCGACTAACATATCCCTAGTAGTCCTATTACCGACGTACAAGAAGTGACTCTTCTATATGCATGCCACAGTATCTACTATCTGTACCGTAAAGTATGTTAAAAAAAAGTTGTGCAATTTTTTCAGCACTACAAGTTTTCGCTTGCATTTTGCTGTCATATGGAGGAGAGAAAACAAAAGTTTCTGCCAACTCCCTCAGACGTTCTCAACCGCCAGGTTCTGTATCATTGTCATCCTTCGGATATCCGTGACGAAGTTGCGCAGCAGCTCTGTCCTGCTTTGTCAAGCACATTGCGTACTGACAAGAGAGTCCTTGTCCAGACCTTTCATAGTGTCAACCAGTACCGTACACATGCCACGTTGGAGCTGCGTGGAAGTACAATAAGTCAAAGTTCTTGATGAAAAAGCCGAGCTCATGCAGTACATAGACAGACGTCCAGGAATGCAGTACGTGGATGTTCTTCACATACTACATGAAAGTGTGGGGTGAGCCCGTCTTAAAGACCAACTTACTGATCGTCGCGGCTACGCACACCCAGAAGAGAACTCCCTTGAGGCGAGACATCGTTGCTGAAAGAGACCAAAATCCAGTTGAATGCCTTTTCGTGCATCTGGCCCCAACGCACAGCGCTGTCTGCGCAAAACAGTCCGAGAGCTGGACCAAGTGACCCATTGCGCCGCTCTAACGGACGCCTCCACGTCGAGAAGAATCATTGCTCCTCCTTCGTCAGGAAGGTCTTGTCAAATCAGTTCAGGAAAGGAAGCGCAAAAAACGTGGAGAAAGCAAACCTCAATCAGGGATTTGCAGGGTGAAAGCACCAGCCTTCAAAATTGATTTTTGCCCCTGTCATTGCGTCGAGTTCCGGTACCCTCAGCCAGAGTTCACAAAATTCCTCCGGACAAATCAATATGCTCGAGTCTCAGTCCTGTACGCTGGTCCAAGAGACTCACTCACCTCTGAATGAAGAGTTATTGCTTCATTCGTCCGTCCACCTCAGGCGTCTCTCCTCACATGTCCGCCACCACCAACAGAAGGGTTGATCTCGTCCCAGTCGGCTCCCGAAAAGTTAGTCGGGCAACAGCTGCGCTCAAGACTCCTCAAAGACGATCGAGTTTTGCCAAACAAACGGCGCGCAAAACGCGGCGTGCGACAGCGAGGACGAGCGAACCGGGGACTTTTCCCCCTTCTTCCTCGTCTCCGTCGTCGTCGTCGTCGTCGTCGTCGTCGTCGTCGTCGTCGTCGTCGTCGTCGTCGTCGTCGTCGTCGTCGTCGTCGTCGTCGTCGTCGTCGTCGTCCTCCTCCTCCTCCTCC
>JAAUXU010017768.1_pt1 | contig 11141 bp, 15 predicted proteins | sample 7278151 | NCBI WGS metagenome assembly JAAUXU01 (sample SAMN14350113, study PRJNA611818) | marine sediment metagenome | isolation source: surface marine sediment (1.8m) | place: French Polynesia: Moorea | collected 2018-08 | reverse complement strand
TGTGTGTGTGTGTGTGTGTGTGTGTGTATGGAATGTATGGCATATGACCAGTTAGAGTCATACAGGACAGCTCAGTAAGGAGAGCAGATGAAAAAAAAAGGAGGCACACAGCGCACAAACCTGTCGAGAGGAATATTAATGTGAGAAATTCTCGGCCATTCAAAGTCGCCCGAATTAAATTGGGATGGCTTCCCCTCCCCCCTCCCCCTGCTTGCTGACTGCCGCGACCGTGTGAGCCAACAGGATGACCCTCAGCGACTGCTGCGCGGGCTGCGTGGCCGCGTTCTCGGCGGCTCGCACGATGGACATGTATCATGCATATGAAAGCTTAAGCCCCGCGAGCAGCGTGAGACTTCACGGGAGGATGATGGGCGGGGGTAAAATGAAATATATATCTCTCGTCGTGACGAATTCGTCCCCAGGGCTGATTATGGGCAGTTACAAATGCTCCACTTTCTGTGGCGCAGCCAGCAGTTTGTAAATGCGCTGGACATAATGGGGGAGGGGGACAGAAAAAGGCATCGAGGAGGAATTTGTCACTTTTGTTCAGAGAGAGAAACTCCCAAATGTGTTAATGGTGTCCGCGTTCAAGCTGTCGGCTTGGTCCAAGTTGTTGGCCTCGGCGTCGCCCGCGCTACTCATGCAACTCTGCTGTCGAAGAGGAAAGGAGAAAAGACCAAACAGTGCAGCTTTCTTCGCTCTCTCACACGCACAAACACCTTCATGTACGTAGCAGAGGAGGAGCTTATCTGCATAAATTGCTACAGCACGTCCGTGGTAGCGCACGCACGCGCTGCCCTGGGGTGCCGGGAAGGTCGGGCTCTTCTTATGCGTGGCACAGTTAAATATGCTGTATTGGACGTACGTGGTGGACTCCCATTAAGTGCGTTGCACCTACTTTAATTTAGTGCACACGCTGGGCCTCGTATGGCATCCAGGCCTACTGCACTGCACGCACGTACATCGATAAAAAGAACGCAGGCACAGACGACTCGGGGAGAGGGGGGTAGGAAAAATAACAAAAACCTCTTGTTTTCTTCCTATTGTGAGCCTGAAGGTGAGCTTCTCTGGAGGTGGTGGATGGCGAGGGCGTGGAAAAACCTCGTCGCTTCCTGCTTTCCCTACGGCCAAGGGGGTGGGCGGACTCACAAATGGAAAGCTGCTCCTCAAGACGACGACGAGGAGTGGAGCCAGAGCCAGAGAAGCACCAGAGAGATGGATAATGAAAGAAGAAACATTGGTGAATGCACTGGCACTCCACAACATTGCGCAAGTGCTGACAACTTCGTGATCACTCACGTCAGGCACGGCGATCAGGTCATCGGAGCGGCTGGAGACCTGCTGCAATGGAGAGAGTAGAGTGCTGCCAAACACCTCCAGGGCCTCTCAAAAACCGATAGAGACCAAGCTTTGAGAGAGGCCTCACCCGTGGAGTGCAGATCAGAGACCGGATTGGGGAACTTTTTTCTCTCTGGCTCATGCCAGCTCTAGTGCATAGTTTACTGTAATTTATAGTTATTGGCACATGTAGTATGACGCGATGTCTCAATATGTGTCCTCCTCCAGGTTCTTCCAGGACGCCCACGACGTATGAGCTTCTCTGGGCTATGCAGTTCCAGTTTGATTTTCGCCAAGTGTAATAGAAATTGAGAATTTTGCAAAAAAAAAAAAAAGAAAAAGAAAAAAACTTCCAGCCGGTGAATTTCTTTCAGTCAGGAGCAAGATCTTGCAAGATTTGGAGACTTTTGCACCCATCGAAGTTGCAGAGTGATCTCCTGTTCTTCTCCTTGCGCCAGCTCTCGATGACCCCCAAGTTCCTGGGTGACGAACACCCATCTGCGAGCACCTCCCCGCTCTCCACGTCCTTGTGCCAGCTGCAACGCAACAGTGGGCATGAGATTGAAAGATATGATAATGAGCTTTGTGCAATGCCGACACCCACACGGACGCCGCATGCGCGTCATTTCTCACCCATCACCACTTCCCCAACTTTCGACGCCGCGTAGGACACCAAGACGGGTCGAGTGAGGAAGGGAGGGGGGGATTTCGAAATGCGAATCCTCAGCAAGTCTGCCAAAGGTGACGCAGCCTTCAAAAGAAGTGGCAGTCGTGGCAGCAGCAGAGACAAAGACAGCTATATTGTGCGCCATTATGAAGGTCTCATGTTCCAAGAGGAGCTTCTTCTACTTCTTCTTCTTCTTCCTGCGTGTATTCTTTCTCTGGTGCCACCATTATCCTTTCAAGGAGAGAGCGTTTTGTGTTTAATGCCATGTGTACTCCCAGAGGAGACATAAAGAGCTCATACATGCTCACAAGTACGTGTAGTGGAGGAGGGGGAAGGAGACGGGGGCCAAGTGGCGTGGGGGGGGGGAGAAGAGAGAAACTTGCTACATTGCGTGTGAATGGGATTTCTGCAAGCTCGTATGAATGATTGTACACGAAACAACGTACCAGAGGAGAAATTCCACGACCATTCTGCTAACAGATTTGGCAGGCATCTTTTTTGCTCTCCTGCTTCTCCTCCCGAAATTGTGTTCTCTTCAGTATTACGTACAAATAGTCTAACGTTATATAAGCGTATGTAGCGAGTGCCACACATCTCACTGTTCCTTTGTCGGTTGACCAAGTCCAATTTATAAGCAACACGACCACAAACGGCGAAAAAGAGGAGACGAAATCAAAGGAAAAGCTAATCAAGGAAAGAGGCTGCTAAGATGAGACAGCGGGGTAAATTGGATATCGATGCGAAAGATCACAAGGGAAGAGGACAGCAGGGAGGGGTCCATTCTTGCTCACAGGTGAGTCACAGGGGAGCTAACCCACTGCTGGCCTTCCACCAGTGTCCCCCCCCCTCTGCCTCCACAGTTTTTTTTAACGTATGCTTCTTCAACGTACGTGGAAGAGAGAGAAGAATTAGATTGGTGGAAAAAGCTTGTACTTGGTACTAGGGTCGTTTTCTTCTCTCGCTCCTCTCCTATCTGTCTGACGACACATTTAGGGCTGGAAAATTTTGTTGACAGAGGAGGTGAGAAAAGTTTCTCTCCAAACTTTTTTCTTGAGAGTGTGTCTAACAACATCAGCGTAAAGAAAGGTAGCTGCAAAGAAGCTTTCTCCCTCTCCAGCCGAGGACCTAACGAATATTTTTCAGAGGAGAGAGGAAAAAAACCCGGTGTTTTTGACGCAACTTTTTTTTTCTAACCCCATGGAAAATCGTTTGGGGTAATCCAAAGAGACAACACGACGATGCAAAATAAGACAGGCCGCTATCAGGAAGCAGAAGCACCCACACTAATACCTGGTGAGGGCGCGCTCGCACCCGCCAAACGTCGTCGACTCGTGGCACAGGGGCCACGAGACACACTGGGGCCAGGGTGGACGCGCCTTCAGTGCGCCGGTGACACAAATCCGCGTCTCCGTGATGGAGGAGACGCTGCTGTTGCTCCTCATACGGACGTTCTTGGGCCGACGGTCCTATTCTTTGCATTTGTGACTGGAAGGGAGAAACAAAAAAGCACCGGAGGCTCGCCCAGCCGTCACACCAAAAGGGGGGGGGGACTTCTGAACAGTTCTCCCACCCCCCCTGCGAACATGGATGAGGAGGTTGCTGATACTTTGCCTTTGTTGCAGAGAAAGAGATCGAGCGACTGTCTCATTCCCCTTCTCATAGGCAAAAGAACTGGCGAAAGCAAAGAATGAGCAGAAAGTGAGATTAGACTACTACAGTGGGAACTTTGAGCTCTTTAACCTGAGCAGAAAGTTGTGTCCCCTCCCCCGAGTGTCTGACCGAGTAGCAGCAGCAGCTGAGCATGGACACACATATAAATGCACTCTCGCTTCTGGAGTGTGTAAGTTTCCGGCGGAAACAGAGAGATTAGTCAAGCGATGATGTTTTTCATTTGAAGGCTCCTTCTCAGCCCTGACAGCGTCGTGATGGAGCACTTAGCACCATCGACCGGGAGGGAGGAAGAAAGCAAGAACTTCTACTACAGTGAAGGAAAATACTCCACTACTTCTTGTACGTACAACATGGTCGCTTTTATGCTGACTTCACTCGGATTGTGTGTAGCCATGGGCTTCTTCATCTTCTACTTCTTGTGCCTTTACCCCTGCTGCAATGCAACCGAGCAGAGAAAGAGAGGGGAGAGAGAAAAGAGAGTCAGCGGCAGCGCCAGCGGCAGCGACACCGACAGCGGCAGCGGCAGCGACAGCGGCAGCGGGGGGAGCGATTGGGAGGAGGAGGAGGAGGAGAAGAGAGAGAGAGAGGAAACCCCTGAGAGGCCGGGAGAGGGATTCCACTGGCGGTTGCAGAGGCCAGAAACTCAAATCCCAGATTGACCAACTTTACACACCCCATTTTCACCTTCTACGCACTCCTTTTTTGCAGTGGAAAAAAAAAGAGAAACAAATAGTTTGACCGGGGCTGATTTTCTGCACACAAATTTTTCGCAATATCCTGCTCATCTCCTCCCCCGCAGAGGCCGCCGGCACAAGGCCAAGGTCGGAATTTCTAAAGAGTTCCTTTCATTGTGGTGCTAAGTAGCTGCATTTCATGAATACAGATTCCATTACGGCGGCTGCCGTGGCAGAGGCGGCCGCCGCCGCCGCCGCCGTCGTCGCAGCCGCCGCCGTCGCCACCGTCGTCGCCGCCGCCACCGTCTGAGCTATATGCTGATGAATAATTTCGATGGTCTGATTAGGTTGTCTTCTTCCTCCTCTCTCTGCCCGCTGCCGCCGTCGCCTGTTTACCGATTCAGCACGCATGCGCTTTTGAAATGGGGGAATACCCCCTTTTTTTAGAGGCCCCGGGAAACCCCCCCCCTTCTGCAAGTGCAAGAGTGTCTCTGTCTGAGTAGGAGACAACGGAGGAAGGAGGAGGGAGGGAGAATAAAAAGGGCATAATGAGGAAAAGATGCACCTGCGCAGCTTGCTCAGCGACTGCGGCGGGGACGCGGAGGCGACGTCGGACAAGGGACGTCTGGTACTGGCAGCCAGACTCCAGCCACGTGGGCCAGGAGGCTCCCTACACCACTGGCAAGCGGCTGCGTGAGGGTCAGGCGTGGATCTGGTTGGTGTCGAGCTACGGTCGAGGTCGGAGGGAGGGAGAAACACTGCACTTCCAATGTTTTCGAAGCGTGATGACGTCTTCTCTGATGTACACTTCATGCAGGTACAGTCGAGGTCAAGAGTTGGGAGAAAAACACCCAAAAATACACCCAAAAATACACCCAAACCTCATTCAGCGTTGTTCAACTCTCATGAGTAGCTGAACGCTAATATACGGGTCTTGACTAGAGGGGTATCCTTACTCCAAGATAAACAATCACTTTGCTTCTCAACGCTTCACGCTGCTGTACGCGATTTGGAGGCACCCATTTTTTTTGAGCACCCCCTGCCCAAAATGTACGGCGACATCCGCTGGGTCATGCTGATTCCGAATCTGTCTACACTCGCTGGAGGCTTCGATGGGACAGACATTGAAAAAAAAGAACCGCCATTTATATGGTGGATCCTGGTGAAGTCGTGGTTAAAAGTTAGGAGAAAAAGACCCAAACTTTGTTCATGGCTGTTTAACCCTTCTGAACGCTTCTTTGCATCTTCTCTGAGCATCATATCAGGTGTGGACAAATATTCGGCTTTCTGCACACCTGATATTACTATACAGTATGTGCATCACGTACAGGCAAATCTCAATTGAGTTCATTAGCATTTAGCAGACCTATCTCGGGTGCTGAACCCCGAACAAGTTGTCGTTGATGATGACAACCGCGGAAGCACAAAAAATTCCCCCCCCCCCCCCCAACGGCACGCTCGGTGGACGGACGTGTGCGCAGTGAAGAAGTGCTTCCTCTCCCTCATCTCCTTTTTTTAACATGTTCCTCTTCTTCCGCGCCTCCGGACACGAGCGCTTCCCCTCCGGAAGCGCCGCCGCCGCCATGAAGAAGTGGCACATTTCGACGCTTTTAATGCGCACTTTTGAACCGTTCACGACTTTCTCTCCCCCCTCTCCTTGCCCGACGCCGACAACACTTTCGACAGCGGCGAGAGCAGGCGCGACCCTATAACGACCCTCATTTGCTACCCCCTCCCCCGGCCCGTTCCAAACCACCCACCCAAAAAGCTGACGACGTTGTTGTGCTAACTTGAGCACGCGCAGACATTAGCGCCTGCCAGCATGATCGAATCTTCAGCCACGTCAGAATAAAAGGATTCTTTTTTTTTCTTCTCCTTTTAGCTGAGTATGCTGAAAAAACTGTGATTTTTGTCTGCTTCCTGCACAGTCTGTGAGTCAAAAAGAAGTCAGACCTGTGCGTGCTGGCTGGAAACTGTGTCCCAGTGAATCTGGATCACGTCGAGGGCGTCTTCAAGAATGCCAACGCGTATGAGCTGTGTGCGAGTACACGCACATATTGCGAAGTATCTCCTTTTCCCAACCGACTGGATGGGGGTAAAAACGCGAGAACTGATAAAGCACGCCAGCCTCTCTTTGTTTTTTTGCCTCTGCCGAGAAGTAGGAAAGAGTCTTTAGCACCTCTCAAGCGGGCGAGATAGGCAAAAATGTTCACAACAAGGGTTCGAGTGTGAAACGTCATTAGTCAAGCCGGCAGGGAGAAAAACGGGGGGATCTCGGACGACGACGACAAGGAACGAAAAATCATCCTCAGTCTCTGATACCCTCCTTGGAGAATAATAAACCGGTTGACTTCTTGCTCCATGCGTGCGTGCGTGCCCATGTGTGTGCGTATGAGAGAGAGGCGATCGAGATAAACGTATTCAGCTGAGGCGTGCCTGATTTCAAACATGTCCTCCTTTTCTCTCCTCGTGGTTTTTTTCTCCGCCCGCTCTCCCTGGTTGACCATCATCGCTCAAAAACCGAAGACCCAGAGAGAGCATCATAAACTTTCTCGGGCTACGTGTATTAAAAAGAGAGAATGAGACTCTCTGGTGGGAAGTTATTCCTCGTGCTTCTCTCATGACGGCGGAAATACTACATGTACAGGGTGATCCGAGGGGTGTTTTCTCTCTGCCTCTGACTTGGGACAGGGTGGTTGACACGGATGGAGAGAAGGAAGGTGGAAATTTGTCATGCAAGCGCGCAATTTTGGTTACAAAACAACTCCAGGGGTCGTGTTTTCACATGACTTTTTCCTTCTTTGAGACATTTCTTGGACCGTTTCCTGAGGCTTGCCAAAGATCTTTGACCCGTGTCCTCTGGAATGTTGGTTGCCGCGACCTGAACTGCCTTGAGGTCTTGTGCGTGGAGCACATGGAGATTTGGGACCGTGCGCGATTTCCTGGAGATTGTGCATCTTTATACATTCTATCAGAAATGACAGTCTTGGATTCATGGTCCGATGTTATGACCAATGGAATCACCCTAAATGTTTCATGAAATCTCTGTTCCACTCCCGCGGAACACACTCGGTATGACATAGACAATCCTTGTGAATCTCTCACTCGGTCAGTCTTCCTCCCAGGATTCTCCAACTGTGATTTTTTCCCCCAACTTTTAGGAAAATAGTTTGCATTCCTCTGTTACTGCCTTCCACAGATGGTTCTTCTGAGCCCGACGACTTGCAGCACTTGCACATGCACCTGGTCTTGAAGTCATCACCCCGCTCGCCGTCATCACGGTCATCTCGCTCACCGTCTGTGCAGTCCTTTGTCATCGGGGGCCTTCTGGAATAATGCATAACTGGTAGTCCTCACTTGCGGCGGCCGCCGCCGTCACAGGAAAGAAGAAAAACGACGCGAGAACTTATATGTGCAGCCTGCGCACGTGCGTGCCTCCTCTGCTACTTTTGCGTAGTAATCGTCTGTCCGACTTCCGTAGAGCGAAGAGCGAGAGCGAGCAGCACATGAATTATGCATGCAGGCGACAGAGAAAAGTATGCGGCGGCAGCGAGTACGTTGAGAAATTCGGCCCAAGAGGGAGGCCGAGGAGTGTTAACACACACTCACACATGCGCTACTGGACACACACGGACTCGGACGCGCGCACCAGAGCGGAGTTTATGGAGTGGATGACCATTCTCTCCTTTTTGCTGCTTTGCTTTTGAACGGTTCTCTTGTAAATTCCTCTCTCTCTCTCTTTGTTTCTGCTGCGTACGCGCCAGATCATAACCCATTAATGCTGGCCCTTGGGCTAAGAGGCGTTGGTTTTTGGGGCTGGTTGGGGGCATTTAGCCAGCCAGATCAAGGAATGCCGACCTCGAGACCGAGGAGACACCGGGGAAAAAAAGGAAGAAGACGAAGCCGTTGGTGACGGGTCTTGTTACTCGTGCGCGTAAGTAGCCATTATACAAAGTGCACAGTTTGTTAGAACGCTGTGACTGAAAATTTGGTGTCGATGACATCAAGAATCCAGCCCTCTGGCGTTATTTGCCCACCAGCTCCTCACATTCCTGGTCTTCTTCATGTTGTTCCTCACAACACGAGCCACTCTCCACAAACAAAAGTGGCAACCCCCGAGTAGGAAGTCACGTAACATTGCTCTCAGCATTAACACTCGTAAGTTCATATCGCCAAGAACAAGAAAGAAAGAAAAAAATGATGTGTCCCTGTAACACGAGGAGTGCTGGGAGCTCCGACAGGAAACTTGATTCAAGACACATCCTTTGGAAAATCCGATGACAACAACGTCGCCAACTGTTGCTGCTCCTCCCCGATCTCCTTCCTCTAGCGCATGCCCATGACGAAGGGGTGTAATTATCCTTGCCCTGACTGCCATAAGGGACGCTGCTCAGCTCGGGGCGATGGATGAATCACGAGGAAAACGAGCGCGTCAAAGACTTCAACATTCCAGCGAATTGGAACAATGGGAGCGCGAGCAGGGGGTCTTCTGTGTCGTAATCATCAGTGCTGGCATTTCCTTCTCGTCGACCTGATGCACCGACTGGGACTGACTGGGATCGATCTCTTCAGCGGGACACGACGTCTCTGGCCAATGCTGGATGTAGCACACAACTTGCCCTCAGTGCTTGGGCTTTGCGTCCGGCGGGACGGGAAGGGGCGGAAGTTGCGTGGTTCAAGTAGGGTGACGTTCCGCCATTGAAAGTTCCAGTCACATCTAGAGCAGGTTGGCCTGCTTGACAGTGCGCGACACGGTCGAGAGTACTTCTGAAATCGACTCCAAAAAAGGACTTTGCACCCGCCACTGGAAAAAGTGCCCCAAACTAAGGAGTTTAGTCATGGCACAATTGCGACAAATGAAGGATCTGGAAGTGATGGAATGTTTGGTATATGTACTGCATTTGGAAAAGAAAGCATATACATGAACGGGAAACTGTTGTTAGATCTCAGTTATCAATATAGTCTTCATCGCTCCTTTCCTCATCTTCAGAGGATTCTTCATCAGAATGGTCCTCCTCCTCGTAGTTTATGTCTTCCGTTGAGACAATATATTTACTCAGTTTTTTCAGATTCTTTTTGGCTTCATCAGTGTATCCTTGAGCAGTACGTCAAACATACCTTCATTATCACTGCTCAGCCTCTAGACGCCGTTAATAGTTAACGGTAAAAGTGACTATTCTAGTCAATAGCACGCAGTGTTCTATCGGTCTATATGTCTCCCCATCCTGTTCTTGGTATAGAAACCCTGCATCAGCATAGAACAGTACATGCTGTGTCGGCTGCCGCACAGAACAATGATATCGGTGAAAGTTTGCCCTGACACAGTGGATCCAACGTTCATACATCAGATCCTTTCGACTTCTTACGGAAAGTGCTTGGAAAGTTCGCGCTCGGACCACCGAAACAACCACTGCGCATAGCGCAATAAGTGTAGACAACGCAACTTGGTTTTCAACATTAGGAGCCCTTCACGTGAAGCACATGTTCAAATGCTGCTGGATATCTTACCAAGCAAAAGTTCGACATTGATGTCCTCCGTACTAGATCTTAGTTGCGTCTCTTGACCTCCATGTTAAATTGCCCCTTAAGGACTTGCTAAGCTTGGAACTTGGGCAGTCTCTTCTCCAAGAGACCAGATAGGAAAACATGTTATCCACTGAATCACTTATTTTTCCGCTCTCTGGTAACCGGTGATCAGTAACGCTTCGCAGCTCCTGAACAACCCACCCACATCCACATGATGTATACCTCCACCACAGCTGAGAGCTGGCGACCTGAGGTCCTCCTGGTCCCTGCAGCAGATTGCTTGTTGACCTTCATAACATAGCTGCAAAATGCGGCATATACACAGAACAACGAACATTTGAAAGGCCTTTAACCTTGACCCGTCGGGGTCGATGGATCGCTTTGCTTTGCGTACTGCATGTAGCAGGTAAGTAACTGACCTTATTATTCCACTAACTGTATTCGTTACCCAGAGACAGTCTATAGATCCTCTAGAGACTGACCCTCACTCATCCTAATTTCTTGACCCTTTATCATCACCGTGCGAGCATTATCTGATCCACAGAAGGTTGGAATATGGTTTTACGAAAAACGTAGCCTTAAAAGGTTTCTATTCACCTGGAAAAGGGAGATCAAGATCTCTCTGGAAGGGACCGGCGGCCACAACGGGTACAAAACAAAGCTCGGGGGCTGCGCAGCCCCTCCTGTACAGTGTGCAAAAATTGTCTGCATGACCTATTTCAACGGCATCTTCTCAGTCGACTACTACCGAAGGACCTGCCGAGTGTCAAGAGTCCCCTGGCTTGTAGTGGTCTCTGCACTTCTCGTGGAACGCCTTTTGGGTGCGTCCTCTCACCACCTCTTCCACTTGGAGTTCGCTGCGCAGTAACCGGAGCTGGAAGGAGGAAGAAAATTAAGCATTGGTGCATGCGGCAAGGCCTCATGTGCCTCATCACGGTTGGGATCGTCACACCAAACCTGCACCACAGGCACTTTGAATGGACACACCTACAAGGCCATTTTGACAAGGAGGGAATTGCCGGCATTGAAAGAGTTCCACGGGCTGGATATCACACCTTCCAACACGTTGAGGTCTCTAGTCACGCATAAACTAACGAAGTCCAGTTTGCAGTTGTCAAGGAATTCCTACTGTGCCTTCCCCGAGCTCAACTTGGATCCCTTACACTACAGTCCTTGCCGTAAGTAAATGCGTCAAGCATGACGAGACCTGAAACACTGTTCTGAAGCATGTTGAGAAGGAATTATGATGTGGAACACGTAGATGT
>JAAUXU010158069.1_pt1 | contig 11142 bp, 9 predicted proteins | sample 7278151 | NCBI WGS metagenome assembly JAAUXU01 (sample SAMN14350113, study PRJNA611818) | marine sediment metagenome | isolation source: surface marine sediment (1.8m) | place: French Polynesia: Moorea | collected 2018-08 | reverse complement strand
CTCCGGGGGTAGCTAGGCCGGTTCAGATTTGTGAGTCCGCGCCCTAGACGACGGTGGGGGTTGCTTTCTTCGGCCAGGCCTCTTGGCGCTTCGCCAGGTCGGCCTTGGACGCCGCTTGGGAGCGGATGTAGCCGATGAAGACCGTGGAGCCGCGTGCCGTGGCGTCGGCGTGGAGCGGCCGGCTGCGGTCCGTCTTGGCGTCTCCAGGGTGCTGGAAGGCGCCGTCCTGCTGCGTTTCTACGGTCATCGCCTGCCCTCCTGTGATTTCGAGGCTCCAGGCTGCTGACTTTAGGCCTAATTCGTGAAAGATTGTATAATCACTATGCCAAAATATCGCATCAATATTTGGCAAATATTACACCTGCTAATAATATTCGTAAAATATTAGACAAACTGGTCCTCAGTGCCGGAAGTGCCGCATGCCGGTGAAGGCCATGGCCAGGCCGGCATCGTCGGCGGCGGCGATGATCTCGTCGTCGCGGATCGAGCCGCCCGGCTGGATCACCGCGGTGGCACCGGCCTCGACCGCCACCAGCAGGCCGTCGGCGAAGGGGAAGAAGGCGTCCGAGGCGACCGCCGAGCCCTCGGTGCGCGATCCGGTCTCCCCCGCCGCCTCGGCGGCGTCCCGGGACTTGCGGGCGGCGATCCGCGCGGCGTCCACGCGGCTCATCTGCCCGGCTCCGATGCCCACCGTGGCGCCATCCTTGGCGTAGACGATGGTGTTGGACTTGACGTGCTTGGCGACCCGGAAGGCGAAGACCAGGTCGGCCAGCTCCTCCGGACTCGGTTGCCGCTTGGTCACGATCCTAAGGTCGTCCACGTCGATCCGCCCGGCGTCGCGGCCCTGCACCAGGTAGCCGCCCGACAGGGCCTTGATGGTCAGGCCCGCGCCTGCCGGGTCGGGCAGCCCCTCGGCCAGCAGCAGGCGCAGGTTCTTCTTGCGGGCGAAGACCGCCTTGGCACCCGCGTCGGCGCCCGGGGCGATGACCACCTCGACGAAAAGCTCGGCGATCTCCGCCGCTGTCGCCTCGTCCAGCGGCCGGTTGGCGGCGACGATGCCGCCATAGGCGCTGACCGGATCGCAGGCCAGGGCCCGGCGGTAGGCCTCGTGCAGGCTCGCCGCCTCGGCCACGCCGCAAGGGTTGGCGTGCTTGATGATCGCGATCGCCGGGGCTTCGAACTCGGCGGCCAGCTCGAAGGCGGCGTCGGTGTCGTTGAGGTTGTTGTAGCTCAGCTCCTTGCCCTGGACCTGGGTCGCGGCGGCGACCCCGGGCCGCGGCGCCACCGGCCCGGAGAGCGCGGCGTAGAAGGCGGCCTCCTGGTGCGGGTTCTCGCCGTAGCGCAGGCTCTGCAGCCGCCGACCCGAGATCAGCAGGCTCTCGGGCAGGGTCTCGCCCCGCCGTTCGGCCAGCCAGTTGGCGATGGCGCTGTCGTAGGCTGCCGTGTGGGCATAGACCTTGCCGGCCAGGCGCCGGCGCAGCGCCTTGGTCGTGGCGCCTTCGTGCTTGGTTAGCTCGGCCAGCAGGAGGTGATAGTCGGCCGGATCGGTCACGACGGTGACCCAGTCGTGGTTCTTGGCCGCGGCGCGCAGCATCGCCGGCCCGCCGATGTCGATGTTCTCGACGCAGGTCGCGAAGTCCGCGCCCGAGGCGACGGTCTGGGTGAAGGGGTAGAGGTTGACCACGACCAGGTCGATCGGGTCGATCTCCTGCGCGGCCATGGCCTCGCTGTGGCTCTCCAGGTCGCGTCTCGCGAGGATACCGCCGTGAATCTTGGGATGCAGGGTCTTGACCCGCCCGTCCATGATCTCCGGAAAGCCGGTGTGCTGAGAAACCTCGGTCACCTCGACCCCCGCCTCCATCAGCGCCTTGGCCGAGCCGCCGGTCGACAAGATCTCGATGCCCCGGGCGGCCAGTTGCCTGCCGAGCTCGGTCAGCCCGGTCTTGTCCGAGACGGAAATCAGGGCGCGGCGGATCGGAAGGTCTTCGGGTGTCTCCGGCATTTCAGGCTCGCGGCTGTTCGACGGGCAATCCTTCACGGCCGCAGGGCGACCGACGCCAGTGCTTTACGGAGCCGGACCGAAGCGGTCAAGGCGCCGCCCGGCTTTCCTCACCCGCCGCGCGGGGCCTCGCGGTGCAGGGCCCACTTGACCGTGGTTGTGCCGGCCTCGGTGGTGCCGCGGGCGACGATCTGCTGGCAGCGCCGGGGATGACCCCGCTCGCCGAGGTAGACGCCGTCCTCCAGGGCCAGCGCCGCACCGCGCAGGCGCAGCCGCCAGCCGCCGCCCTTGGGCAGGCGCAACAGCACCGCGTCGCCGGTCTGCAGCAGGCTGGCCTGGACGCCGGGGTGCAGGTGAAAGCGCAGCGCGAAGTCCAGACCGCCGGCGTCGTTGCCCTCGAGGCGGTCCTCGCCGCGCAGATCCTCGCCGCTGTCGGCCAGGTAGAGCCGGCGGTGATGGATCACCCCATGAGGCGCGGCGTAGCCGTCGTGGCTGAGCTCCAGCCAGATTCCGCCCTCGCCCTCCTGTCGCCGGCAGATCACGGCGCTCGGCCTGCGGCCCAGGCCGCCGCCGGTCAGCACCGCCGAGGAGTTGGTCTCGGCGACGATCAGGGTGGAATGCGCGGAGGTACCCCGGGCCGCGGTCGCCAGGGCGTCGTCGGCCTCGAAAGTACCGCAGTTGACGATCAGTCGTTCGCGCCCGACGCTCATCTCGAAGGACAGGGTTCCGGCGTGGGCGCGGCGGTCGTGGGCCGGCTCCGGCGGCGCGCCGGCGTCGACCAGGACCAGGCTGCGCCCGGCTTCGAGTCGCTGGAAACCGGTCTGCGGCGCCGACATCAGGGGCTTGCTGCGCCGGCTGGCGCGCTGCAGCAGGCTGTCGATCAGCCAGGACGCTTCCTCGTTGCCGCCGTTGAACAGGCCCAGGCCGCCGTCGCCGTGGCGCAGCAGCCGTAGCACCGCGGCCATGCGCTCGATGGCCAGCTGCAGATCGGGCGGCACCGGCACCTGGGCGACCAGCAGCAAGGCGCGAATGTCGACCAGGTCCCGCAGCACCTGCAACTGCACGCTCGGGCAGCGCTCGGCCTGGCCGCCGTCGACCTGGACCTGGCGGTGAATCTCCTGCAGCAGCAGCTGCTGACCGCGCGCCAGCCAAGGCTGACCGTTCGGCAGGCTGATGCCGGCGAAGATCAGCCCCTTGGCCGTGGAGATCAGCTCGGCGCCGCAGAGCCCGGCCGGCAGCACCCGGGCCAGGTGTTGGGCCTGGCGCCCGGCCGATTGCAGCAGGGTCTGGCGGAACAGGATATCGGCGCTGGCGGCGAAGAACTCGTAGAGCCCGAACCAGGAGGAGAGGCGCTGGCCGATGGCCTCGGGATGCCAGGCCAAGGGGTGCCAGTCACGGTGCTCCTCGATCCAGGACGCCGTCAGTTCCCGGGCCCGGCGCCGCGCGGCGTCGCCGCCGGCGGTGCGCAGGTCGCGCAGCCAGTCGAAGCCGTGCAGGGCGAGCAAGACCGTCTGGCCCAGTCCGGAGGGGTGCCAGGGCGGCGCGATCTCCGGATAGGGCCGGCCCTTGACCACCAGGCCGCCCTCCAGGATCCGGCGGCCGGCCTCGGCGCTGCCCGGCCAGGGGTCGCTGAACACGATCCGCGGCGCGACCACGGCGCGGCCGTTCAAGGTCCAGCGGTAGAGCGGCAGCGCGAAGAAGGGAGTCTTGGCGGCGTAGAGCAGAGCGCCGATCTTGATCTCGCCGGACAGGCGGCGGAACCCGTGTCTCGGCCGCGCCCGGGTGGAACCTTGGCGCGGGTGCTGTGCGGACGGCCGACCGCTGTTGACGGCGTCGGCCATCACGGACCCCGCAGCCGGCGAATGTTCTCGGCGTAGGCCGAGGCGCCGCCCTTGAAGGTCGCGGTGCCGGCGACCAGGACGTCGGCACCGGCGGTGACGGCCTGGGGTGCGGTCTCGAAGTTGATGCCGCCGTCGACCTCCAGGTCGATGGTCAATCCCAGGGCGTCGATTCGTTCGCGCAGCGCGGTCAGCTTCTCGAGCGCGCCGGGGATGAAGGACTGGCCGCCGAAGCCCGGGTTGACGCTCATCACCAGGATCAGGTCGACGTCCTCCAGCACGTGCTCGATGGCCGAGAGCGGCGTCGCCGGGTTCAGCGAAACCCCGGCCTTCTTGCCCAGGGCGCGGATCGCCTGCAGGCTGCGGTGCAGGTGCGGCCCGGCCTCCGGATGGATCGTGATCACGTCGGACCCGGCCTCGGCGAAGGCTTCGAGGAAGGGATCGGCCGGCGCGATCATCAGGTGGGTGTCGAAGGTCAGGGCCGAGAGCGGCCTGAGCGCCCGCACCGTATCGGGCCCGAAGGTCAGATTGGGGACAAAGTGCCCGTCCATGACGTCGAGGTGGATCCAGTCCGCCCCGGCCTCGGTGACCGCCTTGACCTCCTCGCCGAGCCGCGCGAAGTCGGCAGCGAGGATCGACGGTGCGATTCGCACCTTTCCTGCCATGTCAAGCTAGGTATCAGCATGCCTGGAGTCGCGCAAGCCGCGGCGCGGCCGGGCGAGTCACAATGTGTGCTCGAGGATGAATTGCCGCATAATGCCCTTCTCTCAGCCGCGCCGCCGACGGGCGGTGCCAAGCTTGCAAGGAACGCGATGACCGATACGGACCTGGACTACAGCCTGGCGCTGTTCTGCGACTTCGAGAACGTCGCCCTCGGCGTGCGCGACGCCAAAATTCCGAAGTTCGACATGCAGTTGGTCCTCGAGCGCCTGCTGTTGAAGGGCAGCATCGTGGTCAAGAAGGCCTACTGCGACTGGGAGCGCTACAAGCAATTCAAGCCGACCATGCACGAGGCCGCCTTCGAGCTGATCGAGATCCCGCACACCCGGCAGTCCGGCAAGAACTCGGCCGACATCCGCATGGTCGTCGACGCCCTCGACCTCTGCTACACCAAGGAACACATCGACACCTTCGTGATCATCAGCGGCGATTCGGACTTCTCGCCCCTGGTCAGCAAGCTGCGCGAGAACGACAAGACGGTGATCGGCGTCGGCGTGAAGAACAGCACCTCTGACCTGCTGATGAACAACTGCGACGAGTTCATCTTCTACGACGACCTGGTCCGTGCCAGCGCCTCGACCAAGTCGCGCCGCCGCCGTCCATCCAAGAAAAAGGCAGCGACTGAAAAGAAGCCCGACAAGAAGGCCGAGAAGAAGGAGGCGACCGGCAAGAACGGCGACCGGCAGGACGAAGCCATCGATTTGGTCTTGGAGACCGTCGAGGCCCTCTTCGCCGAGCGGGGCGACCCGGTCTGGGGCTCGATGATCAAGCAGACATTGAAGCGTCGCCGCCCAGGCTTCAACGAGAGCTACTATGGCTTCCAGTCCTTCAGCGATCTCCTGGAGGAGGCAGAGGACCGCGGCTTTCTGCATCTTGAGCCGGACGAACGTTCCGGCGGCTACGTCGTGCGATCCCTGCAGCGCGATGACTGATGCGGCGTGCTGACGTTGTGGCGGTGACCCGATGATCGATGCGCTCATGCTAACCTCGACCCGCGTCCTCACCTTCGACGGCGCGCGCCAGCTGACCAACGCCAGCGGCTTCTTCTTCGCGCGGGACGACCGCCTGTTCCTGGTGACCAGCCGTCACGTGCTGCTCGACGAAGCGAGCCAGCATAAGCCGGATCGCATCGAGATCGAGCTGCACGACGATCCCGGGAATCTCGCCCAGTCCACAGGTTTCTCGATCCCTCTCTACCGCGATGCCACGAGAGTCTGGCGCCAGGGCGTCGACCGCGCTGGCGACGTCGACGTTGCAGTGATCGAAATCGATGCCGGGGCCCTGCCCGAAACCACGCTCTACCGCGCCTTCATGCCTGAGCACCTGCTGGGACCCAAGGAGCAGCCCGAGGTCGGCAGCGCGTTGCTGGTGGTCGGCTTCCCGCTTGGCTTCCACGACACCCTGCACCACATGCCGGTCGCGCGCCATGCGGTCATCGCCTCGTCCTTCGGTCTGCGCTTTCAGGGCGAAGGCTACTTCCTGACCGATGCACGTACCCACCGGGGCACAAGCGGCGCGCCGGTCGTAATGCGTGCGGCCGAGGCGAACTCGCCGGCGCAGGACCTGCCCTGGATGCTCCTCGGCATCCATTCGGCCCGGCTCGACGTCGGAACCCGGGACCTGGAGCTGGACGAGGCGCTCGGGCTGAACTGCGCCTGGTACGCCGACATCCTCTTGACCCTGACCGAAGGCTGAGACCGCCCCGGCGCAGCCGGGTCACATCATGCCGGTCTCTCGGAAGTACCTCAGGGCTCCTGGGTGCCAGGGGGCGGCGTGGTAGGGCGCCAGCATGAATTCCTTGTCGAGGTCGGCGAAGACCGGCAGCAGCGTCTTGAACTTATCCAGGTTCTCGAAGACCGTCTTGACCACCGTGTAGACAGTCTCGGTTGAGATCGCGCTGGTCGTGACGACGGTCGCGATAACGCCGAAGCTCGGCACAGGCTCGGAGTTGGAGGGGTAGACGCCACCGGGCACCGACAGGGGGACGAATTGCGGGTTTTCGGCGACAAAGGATTTGATCTTGGGACCCGACACCGGCACCAGGTAGGCCTCGCAAGACGCGACCGTTTCCTGCAGCGACAGATTCGGATGCGCGACCACGAAAACGCCGGCGTCGATTTTGCCGGCGCAGATCCTCTCGGCCTGGAGTGACGTCCTGATCTCCGTCGCCGCTCGGAAACTCCCAAGCGTCCAACCCATGTGCTGCATCAGGGCGTCGAAGACGATTCGGCCGCCGGATCCGGGAAGGCCGACATTGACCCGCTTACCGTCGATCAGATCCTCAAAGCCGACGATACCGGAATTCTTACCGGCGACGACCGTGAAGGTCTCCGGCACGACCGAAAACAAGGCACGTAACTCGGGGTTAGGTCCGTCGTCCGCGAACTCAGCGGTGCCCTTAAAGGCATGAAACTGCACGTCCGACTGAACGACCGCTAGCTCCAGGTCGCCCTCGCGCAGCGCTCTTACATTGTAGACGGATCCTTCGGTCGCCTTGGTCTGGCAGCGCAGGCCGTGCTCTTCGGGGTTCTTCTTGAGGAAGCGGCAGACCGAGGCCCCGATCTGGTTGTAGATCCCGGCGACGCCACCGGCGCCGATTCTGAGCTGGCTGTCGGCCGTGGCGCCGAAGCTCGCCATCGAAACGCCGACGACCACGACGGCTCGAAGCGTTCCTCGTAACCTAAAATGCATTGGGGGCTCCCTCTTTGCGCCGCGTTTCCCGAGACCAAGATAGCAACGGGACCATTCACTTGTCTCCTACATACCTTTCCCGCTGCCTCGTCATATCGGCACCGACTCGATAAGGCGGCCGATCGCCGTGGCGCCCCATTCGGACGGCTCGCAGAGGAGACGCACGCAATCATGTTACTTAAATCACAGTAACCCGTCTCGAATGACGCCACTGTAGATCTCGCTTGTGAGACGAAGGCCGAAGCAAGGCAGGTACTCGCGTTCCGATCTCCGGCAGATTGGTCGCCGCGTCGGGCAGGGATCCCGTCGCTGAGACAGGGTGCAGCGCAGGCGGTGCTGCCAGTCGTGCTCTTCACCCGTATCCGAGCCTTGCGCTGCTGCCCGGCCTCGGAGAGCGCAGCCACGAAATCGGAGTTCACGAGATGAACAATCCAAGCAACCTCGGTCCGAAGAAGCCGCGCAGCCAGCTGACCTCGGGCATTGGCGGCGCCCTGGTTTTTCTGCTCGCGGCCCCGCAGGCGGCCTGCGCCAACGCCTATACGCTTGGTCCGCAACGAGCCGACCTACCTGGGGTCGGCGAAGTGGCCTTCGTCGAGCCTGACGTCGTCGAAGCGAAGGGCGGCAGTCTGGATACCGAGCTCGAGGTCGTTTTGGTCGATCAGAACGGCAAGCCAGTCGACTGCGAGGCCTACCGAAGTGAAGGCGCGAGATACTATCGGGCCTATATGGCAGAAGGCCAGACCGAGCCGAAGCCGACCGGCCCGACCCTGAAGTTCGCGCGGGGCGACCGGCTTCGGATCCTGCTGAAGAACCGCATGTGCAAGACGGACGACGAAGGGTCCTCGGCGGGATTTGCCGGCAACCCGCCTCAGGTCTCGATCAACCGCAACAAAGAGCACGGCATCAACCACACCAACCTGCACACCCACGGGCTCTGGGTCTCGCCCGCCGGCAACTCCGACAACGTGCTGATCAGCGTCGGGCCCGGCAAAGACTTCCAGTTCGAGTATCTGATCCCCGAAGACCACGTCCCGGGTACCCATTGGTACCACCCGCACAAGCACGGTTCGGTGGCGACCCAGGTCCAGACCGGGATGTCCGGCGCCCTCATCATGACAGGCGGCATCGACGAAATCCCAGCGGTCAAGCAGGCCCGCGAACGGGTGATGGTGATCCAAAGATTCGAGGCCTCCGACAGGATTGCGGCGAAACCGGCGGCGGTGACCGCCGACAGGCTGCGCTTTCCAGAAGACCAGATCACGACCGTGAACGGCCTGAGGGCTCCGACCATCAAGGGTGTGGCGCCCGGCCAGACGGAGCGTTGGCGTATCGTCTCTGCTATGGCCGCCGCACGGCTGAACATCTGGGTAGAGAAGCTCCAATCCCGGCCCGGCCAATGCGGCGCTACCCAAGCGCCAGCCGGCACCGTCCCGCTTCACCCCATCGCCTACGACGGCATCCCGGTTGCCAAGGTTCACGCCTGGCGGGAGATCCGCCTCTATCCCGGGAACCGCGCCGATCTCATCCTGCGCTTCGACGAACCGGGTACCTATGTCATCTGCAACAATCCCCGAAGCGGGAAGCCGGATTTCGGTCCGATCGGATACCTTCAGGTCGACCAAGCCCGCGTCGAGCCGCCGATGCCGATTCCGGACGCCTTCGGCCCGAAGTACCGCTATCCCAGCCTGCTCGACGACGGGCAGGTCGCAAAGCTGCAGCGACAGATCCTGTTCTCGGAGGACTACGGAGAGGGATTCCCCGACAGCGTTCGCATCGACAACAAGCAGTTCGATCCGAATCGGGTCGATCAGCGGGCCCCGCTCGGCGCCAAGCAAGAATGGGTTCTCAAGAACGATAGCGAGACGGAGGGAGACTTTCACCCCTACCACATCCATGTGAACCCGTTTCAGCTGGTGGACAGCAGCGACCCGATCTACAGCGATGACCGGATGAAGGGCGCCTGGCTCGATGTCGTCGGCATTCCCGGGTCGCCGGGGACGGGCGAGGGTCGGGGCCCGGGCTACGTCAAGATCCGATCCCACTTCAAGCGCTTCATCGGCCTCTACGTTATCCACTGCCACATCCTCAGCCACGAGGATGGCGGCATGATGCAGATCGTCGAGGTCTATTGACCTGAGGCGACGCGCTCGGCAGTCATCGCCGGCGCAGGCGGCAGGCGTAGAAGCCGTCCATGCCGCCCAGCTCCGCCAGGTGGCAGGGCAGGCTGCGCAGGTCGCCTTCGGGCGTGACCAGCTCGGCAAGGCCGTACAACTCCTCCGACTGAAGTGGCACCCGGGCCAACCCGGGCGCCTCGTCGAGCAGCCGGGCGATCCGCTCGGGGCCTTCCTCGGGCTGCAGGGAACAGACCGCGTAGACCAGGGTGCCGCCGGGCGCCAGCATCTCGGCAGCGCTGCGCAGCAGTTCGTCCTGCACCTCGGTCAAGGCGCTCACGTCCTGGGGCCGGCGCAGGCGGGCGATGTCGGGATGTCGTCGCAGGGTGCCGGTCGCCGTGCAGGGCGCGTCGAGGAGGAGCGCTTCGACCGGGCTCGGCGGCCGCCAGGCCGCCGCGTCGGCGACCAAGGTCGCGGCGCTGAGGCCGAGCCGCTCGAGGTTGCCGCGCAGGCGCTCCAGGCGGCTCTCGCTCAGGTCGAGGGCGATGACCTCGGCCCCAGCCGCGGCCAGCTGCGCGGTCTTGCCGCCGGGCGCAGCGCAAAGATCCAGGACCGTCTTGCCGGCCAGGGCACCGAAGAGCCGGACCGGGAGACCGGCGGCGAAATCCTGGACCCACCACGCACCCTCACGGTAGCCGGGCAGGCGGCCGACCTCGCCGGTCCCGGGCGCCAGGCGCAAGGCGCCGCCCGGCAGCACCCGGGCGTCGAGCCGCAGGGCCCAGAGTTCCGGATCCTCGCCTTGGCGTAGGCTCAGGTCGAGCGGCGGATCGCGTAGCTGCACCTCGGCGCTCTGCCGTGCCGCGGCTTCGCCATAGGCCGCACTCCAGCTGCGCCAGAGCCAGTCCGGTGTGTTCAGCCGCGCGGCGTCCTGCACGGCGACCAGCGATTCGCCGCTTTCCGTCAGGCGGCGCAGAACGGCGTTGATCAGACCGCGGAAGGGCCGCTCGCCCTGCCCCAGGGCCAGGGCGACCGTGGTGCTGACCGCGGCGTGGGGTGGCACCGCCAGGAAGCAGACCTGGGCGACGCCCAGGCGGAGGATCGCCCGAACCCGCGCCTTGGAGGGCTTCAACGGCCGCTCCATGCGAGCGTCGATCAGGGCGTCGATTTGGCCCTGCCGGCGCAGGCAGGTGCCGATCAGGGCGCGGACGAAGGCGCGGTCCCGGGGCGTCAGCTTGTCCAAGCCGCGATGCCCCGCGATGGCCTCGTCGAGCGGTCGGCCGCGCTGCCACACCGCCTCCAGCAGGTCGAGGGCGATCGCGCGGCTGGAAGGCGGGTGCCCTTCTTGTCGGGTCGGCATACCTTGTTGTGCCCGGCTGGACCGGGCACTGGCAAGCCGTGTCAGCGACTCAGGGAGCTTTCGTCAGCCCCAGGGACCGCTGCCGGCGTGCCCGCCAGCCATCGACCGCAGCCGGGCGACCCGCTCGGCGGTCCTGGGATGGGTGCGGAACAAGCCGTCGACGGCGTGGGCGTGCAGCGGGTTGATGATGAACATGTGCGCCGTCGCGGGATTGCCCTCGGCGCGGTGGTTGTCGATGCCCTGCGCCATGTGCTCGATCTTCTCCAGCGCCGAGGCCAGCCAGAGCGGCCGGCCGCAGATCTCTGCACCGACCCGGTCGGCCTCGTACTCGCGCGAGCGGATGATCGCCATCTGCACCAGGGAGGCGGCAAGCGGCGCCAGGATCGCGACCAGGATCACGCCGACGATTCCCAGCGGGCTATTGCG
>JAAUXU010060265.1_pt1 | contig 11143 bp, 15 predicted proteins | sample 7278151 | NCBI WGS metagenome assembly JAAUXU01 (sample SAMN14350113, study PRJNA611818) | marine sediment metagenome | isolation source: surface marine sediment (1.8m) | place: French Polynesia: Moorea | collected 2018-08 | reverse complement strand
GGAAAAGCGTTTTCAGGTGGTCAAAGAGGCAAATAAGTTAGAATATATCAAGAACGTTTAATTTTCATGGGCATCCCACGAAAGAGTAGAATGAAGTACACATTGGATCGGCATTTGAATTACTGAGGAAGAGTCCCTTTTATAGGCAGGAACTGCATTACGTGCTAGGTCGTGTTTCCTTCTGCTGTACGTAGGGGCGGCCCAACAAATGAAAGACGACGGAGCCTCGTCTTCGTCGTTTTTGAGCCTCACTCTCCTCTTCCCTTTTTCCCAGCGGCGCCGTGGGCGTTGGAGCGCGGAGAGGCAGAAAAAAGAAGAAAAGGGGAAAAAGTAGGGAGAGACGACCTTTCTATCCGGGAGGGGAGGATAGAGAGGGGAAGAAGAAGAAGCAACAATTTCTCAATCTGACTCTCTTTCCCCGCACGAGCCCGGTACGTACGGAGGGGAGAGGGGGGAGGGAAAACAAAGGCTCACCTTGCTTCTTTCCTTCCCTCATCCGCCTCACAATTACGCCGTTAAAATCTTCTTCTTTTTGGGGGGTGAGGCAAAAAAAAGTTTGGGGAGGTAGGGAGGGGTGAGTCTGACATGCAAAGCGAAACTGCTCCGGGGGAAAGGGCGTGAGAGAGAGAGCTTCGTTGGAGGTACTATGTATGAGGAGGTGCTTGCGTGCAACTAGAGTGAAAAGAGCGCATTCCAACACCCAAGAAGAAGAGGAGTAACTCATTTTTCGCTGCAATGGGGAGGGAGGGAAGGAGCAAAAAAGCATTATCCTCTTCCCTCTCTTTAGCTAGGTGCGTAAGCAGCAAGCAAGCCCCCGTCATATCCATCCACCCACATTCTGAGGAGGGAGCATCATCACACCCAGTCGGCGTCGCCGCAGAAACCCCTTTCCATTTCTTTTCTTCTTCTTCCCCTTCTGGCGGTCTGATTACGTTACACTTTCTTCCTCCTCCTCCGCCGCTGCATCCCCTCCATCCATCCTCTGGTTCTGGCTTGGCATCCCACAACCCGGCGGCGGCGGCGGCGGCATGATATATTGACGCTCTTCTGGCGAGGAGGAGCCCGTCCCCCTCTCCCTCTGTCTAGTAGTATATGCCTCTTCCTCGGTCGGTCTAAGGCCTCTCTTTTGCCAGCTCAACAATATTATCGTCCTCCTCCTCCTTCGTCCTATGTCACAGCCCAACGACTATGGCTCCGAGTCATACATGGAAGCAAAGGAGAATTCCTGTTCTTTCTCATTCACAATTGTGGAAAAGATTTAGAAAAGGATTCTTATAAAAAAGAAACTAGGTAGCAGAACAATGGATTATTAAATTCTTTTGTGTACCATGTATGATGATGCCATGCCCCTCTTCCTTATCGCCCTCGCAACAGCTTCTTTCCTCCCCCCTCTCCCATGAAATCGCCTCCTTCAACCCGTTTCTTCCTCTCCTTCGCCCCATTTCGACGCCCATTTCGTGACTCCCCTCCTCCCTTCAATGATGATAAGGAACCCGTCGCCCCAATATCCATCGACTCCCCATTCCCTCCTCTCTCCCGCCTGTGTGCACATCTTATGGGGGAAGGGCATGCCCCCATTGACCATCGTCGTCGCCCCAAAGTGATTTCCTAGTGGGCACGCCGGCTGCTTGTCAGTTAGTCTCGCTTCGAAAGTGTGTATGGGGAGAAAGTCGAAATTTGTCCCCGTATACTCTTATCCTCCGATTTTTCTTTCCTTTAGGGGAGAGGTGACATCAGTCAAACTCACTCCTTCCTCTCTTTCCCCCTCCCCAGGTCAGTGGAACATTTGTCAAGTGCGACTTTTCCCCATCCTTTCTCCCCCAGCATTTCTTCAGAAATGCGGGAAACCCACAACAAGTCGGGCTTTCTTGCACGAAAGAAAAGGGAAAAAAGCCAGCTAGGCCATTTTCCCAAAACCGCATTTATTTCCTTCTTTTTTTTCCGTCTGCGGGGAAACAATACTAGTGTACCTCTAGGCCTACTTTTCTCCGCCGAAGAAGAAGATGTCCCACTTTTGCCGACGAGCGTCAACCAGACGGAGGCAGGAAAAATATTTGCGGACCGACCGCGGATGGCGGCGCCAGGAGGAAGGCAACCCGCAGGAATTTGGCTCCAGCCTTATCCGGGAAGAAGCGATCGACGGCCAAATCGGCGGCGGCCTCTTTTTGTTTATTGCTGTGACCCCTGGCGCGTCTGCCCCGGCCTACCTTGCTTCGAACAGGATGCTCCACTTTTGTCACAACAGAGGGGAGGCGAACGTGTTTGTCCTCGGAGTGACAGCAGAAAATCGCCAAAGAATAACTTTCCGCTGGTCATTTTGCAAGACAAGAGTCAGTTTAGAAAGTCGTTTTGAAATGAAAACTTACCTATTCTAAAATCGCCGATTCTCCCTTCCCTTTGCGACGTCGGCGGCGATCTCGACAGACGAGATGGAATCCGACCTGCTGGTCTCCCTCTACTCGCAACACAGACGGAGACCGGCGGACAATCGAAGACTGACATCTCATTGTCGTGCCTCACAGCGACCTAATTTTTCGGGACTGTTTATCTGCGGCCCTTGGCGACAGGTCATGTAATGATTGCAGTGGTGGTGGTTGTTGTTGTTGTTGGAGGGGAACAACTTTTATACATGGCTCTCCCCAAAGTCCATGTATGGTCAAAGAAATTAAAAAGCAAAACCCTTACTTTTGCTTTTTAAAAAGAAAATGTCAAAAATCCAGTAAAAATGTAAATCATAGTGCGAAAAAAAGATGGTTTGAAAAACGATGGTTTCTGTGAAGTGCCTTTGGAATACCCTTTTCTTTCGCAATATAATTTCAAAATGAAGGTCATTGAACAAAGTTTGTTCCTTGTTTTAATACCTAAAAGGATGCGGGAATCATATTGTACATCAAGGGTGATTTCCCCGCTTCTTCTTCTTCCCCGCATTCCACATTGATCCCATTCTGATTTATGCCCGCCGCCGCTCTTCTCCCCTCATTCCGTCATTATGTATGGCCCAATTGCCCTCTCCTCTCGGCCCGACGCCCCTTCCCCCTTTCCCCTCCTGACTGACAGATTTAGTGTGGCCAGTCCTCGTCGGTCCCGGATGGGTAATAAGTGACCGGCAAATGGGATATGGAAGAATCAAGAGAGCTCGGCCCTTGACAGAAAAAAGGAAAATAATTTCCCCTCGTCATTTCTTGAGAATAAAAGTGTAAGACGTATGTAGAGGACTTTTTTTTGCGAAACTGGAGAGAGACGAGGAAAAGTGGGAAACTCTTTTGTTCCAGGTCGTGTTTCTCCTCTTCTTCAGGTTGTAATAACGGTCGTCAAAAAGTCGAAGCACTCAAACGGCGAGACAAGAAAAAAATATCCTGTATGGCACTTCGGACGAATCTAGAAGATTGATGGATTTTCACCTCTTGCCGAAAAGAATTATCTTCCTTCAATATTTCAATAAGACCCACAAGAACGTCACAGGCCATTGTCAAGACGTTGATCGTCCTCTGTTGCCGGATCAGATATCCAAGTATACATTTCCCCCCTTTTCCCTTTCCCGATGTCTCCTCCTGTTCCGTTCGTCGGTCGTGATTGAGGCATTCATTTCCTCGATGGCATTTTTATGGGCCTGCTCCCTCCGCTTCATGAGTCGCCGCTGTGTGCAAAAAAGAGGAGAGCCGCCCTTTTACACGCTCGCAAAAAGAGAAAATGGCTAACCACCACCATCCATGGTAGGACCACCAACCAACTGCCGCCTTACGCGGCGGAATGTGTAATGTTCCCTCCTCCTCCTCCTCCTCCTCCTTTTCGAGTTTCACGCAAAGGGGAGAAGGAGGAAGGGAGGCGACGGGTATCCCAGACATGGGCATGTAATACTGTGATCAAATAAGTTGCTTCATTGTGTACTAAGTCAAACTTTTATGTCTTTTCGCCAGTTAATTTGGCACATGTGAACACATATTTGGCCGAGCGCCCACGTCTGACCTCCCCTCCCCCCCCCGGCCACACACGCAGGCAGAGGCAGTCAAGAAGCGATACCGCGAGGAGGGAGAGGAACGAACGACCGAGACACACCGTGAGAAAATTTTGTTTTGGCACGCAAAGGCGGACGGAGGAAAGGGAAAAGGGAAAAGGGAGTGGGTGGGAGAGGAATCTCGAGATAGAGGAAGGAAGGAAATGCCTCGCTTTATTATCGGGAACAAGAAAAAGGGAAGGAGGAGGGGAGGGGGGGATACCGGGCCGGAATCTCTCACGTCTAGTTTCATTTAATTTGTCTTGTCTCCGGCTGATCCGAAGCCTTGTCTTCGTGGGCTCCGCCTCTTTTCCGTGATATAGACTGACTTCGGGAAAACTCGGTCGAATAAATTCCATAGCTGTTGTCTCTCTCGCTTTAGGGAAAAGACGTGCTTCTTCCTCTTTTTCCACAAATCCATCTCCGGAAATTAAAACTCTTCTTCGTTTCTTTTTCCCTTGTCGTCTTCGTCGTCGACGGAGAAAGTTACTCGGTGATGCACAGTTCAGACGTCTCTAGGAAGAAGAAGGAAAGGGGGAAAGAAATCCCACGCGCCACAAGCTTTTTTACACTCCCCTATCCCATCATCCTACGTACAAGCCAGTGCATCTTCTTAGAAAATAAAATTTCGCCAAGGTTTCCCAATCAACAGTAAAATGTGCATTCTTTGTCTACCACATTGGCGAGTTCCCTCCCCTTTCCCGGGCCCGTTTGAGGGGCCTCTCCTGTCTCAAAAGGAGGCGCTGCCGGTGGTGCAGCAACCTTTTCCCTCAGTGTTTCCCCCCTTCTGTCCCCTTCTCCTCTTATGTGGGATATGAGGAGGGCCAGTGACGGCGTTTGGAGGAGGAGGAGGAGGGATGCACGCAAGACGGCGTCAAAAACGTCCGACGACGCCGACCATACGTGGGCGACCGCCGTATGAACGGCAACACTTTTTGTTGGCAAACGTGCAAAATCCACCAATGACCATGTCAGCGCGACCTTTTGGAGCCTTGGGCAACAACAATCGTTGTTCTTGGAAGAGAAGCTAAAAGGCGAGCAAAAAATGGCAGACTTTCCGTCTCTCTTTTTTGCTTCTCGCCGAAATTTGCTTTTGTCGACGCCCGCCCGCCTTCCAAGGAGGAGGTGGATAGATTCTTTCATCTTCACGGAGGATTTTACCAACACAGGTGAATACTGCTTTTGACGCTGAATCTACATCCAGTTTGAACTTCACAAACTGCAAATGTCAGCCAGATTGCTAATTGCCCAAGTGTGATTGCGGTGAATCCGATCCATACCCGGCTGGCAACGTCGCCGACGCCATACATCCTGGAGAAAGGAAATTTTCTCTCCCCCCCCTCCTCCACTACTCCCTCTTCCCCTCCCATATCTTCCGCGCGAAAAGACACCTGCTAGCTATACAACATACTTTTTTCTCCCCTCTCCCTCCCAAGCCTCGTCTTTGTTTACCTCCTCCTCCTCCTCTTTTCGCCGGGCCTACCCTCTTTGCCAATCTTTTGCAGTCAGTTTCTCTTTTCCTCCTCTTCCTTCCCCCCCTTATGCCGAACTTAGGAAAGTTTCATAAAGCAGAAATGATCGGATAAAAAGACACTGACAACACTACGCACAGTTACTTTGACAGTTACAGACACTGGAGTTAGAAGACAACAGCGTTTTGTTATCCAAGCTTTCTCGTCATTCCATGAAATTCTCACTCAGCGTCTCCGAAGGAAGGCCCACCCCTCTAAAACACAGGCGGGCTGAGCTTCGCCAAGTCGGGCCAAGTGATGCGGAAGGAGGAAGAGGATGAAAAGTTTTGAAACATGTCTAAGGGAGAGGGGAGGGACGGAGGGCTTACGGGAGGGAAAGTGAGGGGAAGGCAACAAATCGAATACATTTGAGTATCAGACTTGTGTACGCACAACACATCCCTTTGGTAAGGTGGAATTTTGGAGGTGGGCTAGTTTCAAATATTTTTACTGCATTGATAGACGGTTGTGCAAATGTGCATTGTGTAAATTTTATAGAGATGGTGGGTGTTGTAAATATACATGGAAATATGATGCTTCATGACACCTCTATGACGAAGCATTCTTTGAGTCAAGGTCTTCGTAGAATCTCGCCCTAAGTTGCCGGGTCATATCAAAAGAAATAACTGGCTAAGCGCTAGCAAAGTTTTTTCTCTCTACGTACCTTACCTGAACGTTCAGTACATCAAACTACAGCACAATACAATACAGTCGGGGGAAGGAAAAAAGGAAAAGGAATTTGATCTCCCGGAAAAATGAATTTGACCTCCTTCCTTCCTTTTTCCCCCCTCCACTTCCTTCCTCTCCTTCCTTTTCCGGTGCTCTGAAGCAAGAGCAAATTGGAAGGGGGGAAGGGAAGTCTGGGATTTTTTTTCTAATTTCGCGTTGCTGCTCGCGAGATTGAGGTCTTTACAGCACAATGTGCGCACTAAAGAAGTACAACGATGTACGTTCAAGGATGAATTTTGAAAAATAGGGAGCAGAAATAGAAACGCTGAGAATGTGAATTTATTCATTCTTGCAGCTGCGATCTGTGCGCAAGGGTCGCGAAGGGGCCTCATTCCGCCACCATCACCACCTCCTCCTCTCGAAAGCCAAGTGTCGGCGATGGAGGAGAGAGAGATTTCCTCCTCGTTTAACCCTCCTCTTCGTTCCCCGCGACCCCCTTTTCCCCTCCAATTTTCATTTCTCTTCTTCCTGCAGCGCAGCCGCCGATAAAGGTGGTATTCGGAAGGAGGGAGAAGGAGAAGGAGACCTTTTGTGCCTTTTCCCTCGGAGAGTTTGCCAACTGCCTCTCTGAGTTCAGATCAGACAAAGCATGTCGACCAGACATGGAAAAGTAATTCGGGGGGCACTAAAACTAGCACGGCCCTGCTTTCAAAAGTTGAGTTTGAATTATTACGACTCATTTTACAAGGGATCTTCTTGGTTTGGTAGGGCTTTTCGGCTACTTTCCTTTCTCTCTTTCTCTTCCACCCAGTCTTCGCCGGAATTCCCATTCCCGATATCTCCTTTTCTCTCCTCCTGCTTTCTAATGCATTCATGGGAATCCCCCTTTTTCTCCCCCCCCCTTTCCCAAGAGGCGGCGGGAGAGGAGAGAGAGAGGGACGTCGCGATTTACGCCGCTCCAACCAAACCAAGCCCTCCCTCCCAAGGAAGGGAAGAGCTGTACCAAGGTTGGAGATTCCCCTAAATGCAAAAAAGTCATTCCTATAATTTAGTTTGTTGTACAGTGCATTAGAAGTACCTGGTACCACAATTTTGCAATGGTCAGCAAATCTGGCGAATCTTGAACTGCTCTATCTCTGGCTTTCTCCTATCTCCCCCTTGGCACTCTTGGTTTTAGCAATTCCTGCCGACGCCGCCACCTGAATTAAGGACGAATCTACTGGGCAAAGGATAAGAAGGAGACTAAAACTAGAACTGATATGCAAAAGGAAAGTCAGGCTCCCTAAATCAGCGCTCTTCTGTGTCGGCGCAAAGTTCCTAGAGATAACTGTGAGTTATATTGGCAACTCCCAAAGAAAACATCTTCCTCGGTCGGACGGGAAGACCGTCACCAAGAAGACGGAATGACACAAGAGAGGGAAGAGAAGGAAGTTCATATTTGCATGATAAATCAATTAGCGGGGAAATGAATGTGTGCGAAGCCATCCATGGCATGAGGGAGAAGGGGGATCGAGGGTAGGGGGAGGAGGAAGAGACATTGCTTGATTTGCCCGCGCCCACCGAAGGAAAGGGAAAGAAAGGGAAAGAGGAGGACTGGGACAATAAACATTTGTCGTCGGTCGGTCGGTCGGTCCTCCTTTTCTTCCTACAACGACATTCCCTTTTTTTCACGTGCGGGAAAAAGAAGTGAATTATGGGCCGCGAAAAACCCACCTCGATATGTGTGCTCACTCCGTAGAGGCAATATTTGACGGGAAGTCTCTCTCTCTCTGTTCGGGCTTTTTACGCTTTTTCCGCCTCGGACACACAACAAAGCTTTTTCTTTTTTATTTCCTCCCCCCCTTTTTACGGGGTTTGACTGCGGCGGCGCCGGTGAGCGTGTTTTCTTTGCATGACTCTGCATTTGTCGCCCAGTTCTTCTTCTCGTCGTACTAGTCCATTCGTACGACACACGTATTCAGTGTGTGTCTCTCGCCGCCGCCGCGTTTGGCAGCGAGACGATCCCGAGCCAAAAAGCCGGCGAAAAGTGTGTCTGGTATGGAATTCGAGCAACCCATATCATGCACGTTCCAAGTGATGGATTTACTTTCCGCCTTTCGCTGAATCTCCGTCGAATTCCCGCTGTGTCGTCCGCTGGGCTCCCCCTCCCCCGCTCCTCCAAAACACCCTCAGGATGCAAGCCCGTCGGCCGCCGGACCTACCTGTGTTCGTACGACTCATCGTCTTGGGTTACCGCGCTCATACACGTGCGCACATTTCGTCCCAGACTTCCAGGCTCCACAGCGTGCAGATTGAAATTGTGTCAGCGAGGCAGCGGGGGAAGAAACCTTTCGAGGGTGCAAAAAAAAGTTTCGTTTCCCACATCTCGAAATCCTGTCTTGAGATCCCAAGTGGAGTGGAGTCTCGAAAAGTGTGGCAGACTGGATGGCGACAGGTCGTCCTCGTCGTCATCCAAAAATATCGCGGCTTCTTTTTTTCGCAGAAACGAAGAAAGAAACTTTTATCTTGCAAAAAAAGTTCTCTCCTCTCCCCTTTCTCCTCCTCCTAATCCATTTGTGGGGATATCCGGGGCCTGCCTGTCTGAGCGAGTGTGCCCGGGTCGCCCCCTCCCCCTTCGCTCGTCGGTATGCGGGATCACGAAAAAAAGAAGTCTTCAGCGGCCTATCCCATCCCCACACTACTACACCCCTCGATTCACCCCCCTTTTTTCCTCGCGCCTCTTTTTTGCGAGAAAGGTATGGGAGGGGAGGGGAAGGCATGTCTCTCTCTCTCCTGCGTTGACGGCAGTTTCGGAAGGATTTGGGATTGCTGCGGCTGAGATCTTCCTCTTCTCGTCTTGTCTCTTGTGTCCTCGATCCGACAAGGGGGGATTTCTTCCCCCCTTCTTCTATCCTCTCTCTCTCTCTCTCTCTCTCTCTCCGACGGAGGCAGTTGCATCGATTGCTGCAAGGATACGAGCAATGCATGAGGCGGAGAAAAAAAAGTTTTTTATTTGGGCGGATATGCCTTGGCAACAATAACAGTCGGAATCAATTGTCAGGGAATTCGCCCAATCGTAGCAAAAAATAAAGGGAATTTTGAAGAGACTGAATTAGGCGCTACCTGCATCACTGTTCATATGAGGAAAAAATTCAGTCTTCGCTAGTTCTTTTGAGATGTGTTGGTGGAGAGTATGTATCGATTATCATGCAGTCAATAACCCCCTTTTTGGTTCGTGTCCCTCCTCGTTTTTCTCTCCTCCCTCCTCTCCTTTCTTTTGCGTGTCTCGAGATCGTTTCTCAATTCATTACCCTTCTTCTCTTCCCCCTCCCCGGCCCACGCTTTGGTCGTTCCGTCGCGGTCGCCGCTCAAGTGAGAGGTGCCATGTTGCACCTACCTCATCCTCCTCTCTTTTCGCGATTGTTTCCGGCTCTTTCCCGACACGACGCTGAAAACGATCACGCGCAAGGAATCTTTTTCCATGCAAGTTCATTGTACCACACAATTTGCAAAAAAGAAGGGAAATAAAATACTGTCTTTGCAAACTTCTCTCGGGAGACAGAGGCGGATTTATCAGCGGAGGACGAAGATTGGTGGTGGCGTCTTCAGCGTTGTGGCAGTGGCGGACAAAAGAAATCTCCACTTGAAGCAAGTGCGCTGGTGACTCACCCATCCCCCAGGGAGCAAGTCAAGGCATACTACCACACAGTCAAGGCAGCCCCATTTCGCCGCCCATTCATCTCGCCTCCTCTTCTTCTTCCTCCCCTTCCCTGTAGCAAACGCCGCGTAGGAAGAAAAATATTTTGGTCTTGGTCCTCCTCTTCTTCCTTTCCGTTCTGACCCCATCCCTCTCTCGTCCCGCCGCCGCCGCCGCCGCCATGCAAATCCTCCTCCTCCTCCTCCATTTCCTCCCCAACAATGGCGCCGCCTTCCTTCCTCTCTCTCCTCTCCTCGGTCGCCGGGCGTCGTCACTTGCTTGTGTGCCAGTATGTCCCATCCTTCTCCTCCTCTGCCGCCCATTTCTGACTGGCACACACACTGGAGGAGAGAGGGGTGACCGACCGACCGACCGACCGAGAAACAGGCACAATGCGGCGGCGGTGGGCGGAAAACAACAGCAACAATCGTCAGACAAATATCAACCGAAACAGTTAAATTTCCCCCAAATGAATCGGCACATAATTTGGGGAAAGTTTCTCTTTTGTCTCTGACCACTAAGAAAACTATTTTTTGGTGAATCCCTCTCCCCGTATTTGCATGCAAGGTGGCACGTTCGCCCCCTCCCCCATGCAGACCAGAAGAAGTGGGGACAGCAGCATTCCTTCCTCCCGCCGTTCATGCTGTGATGTCGCGAGGAAAAGATCAAGTCGACGAAGGAAGACGAGGGCGGATGACAAGACCAAATAAGGATCCATCCCCCCAGTCCGTGAGAGAGATAGAAAGAGAGAAAGAGATTTACCGACAGCGCCGCACATAAACAAAAGCCTTCTCTTGCCTCCCCACCCCACGCAAAAAAGAGAAAAGGTTTCCATATCCGCCCAGGATGCTAATTAGCTGAAATTTCGAGTTTCTCATTGCTGGGAATATTTTTTTCAGGAGGGGAAAGGGGTATGTACGGTAGAAGCGAGAGGAATACGACTGGGGAGGATGCTTTGTTGGGTTTGCTCCGTGGCATCTTCTTCTTCGCTCTGAGTCACATGAAATATTGGTTTCGTCCTCTGTTTGACGGCGCCGCGTCTATCACCGCGTAGTGAGCAAAGGATCCTTCCTGCAATGGGGGACCTCCGCCCGCGCCTGATTAGGGGAGAAATGAAGGGGTCACGTTCCGCCATTGACCTCGTCGCAAAAAAAGTAGTAGAATTTCCCAAAACTAAACAGAATATTTTATTCCTTTTCTCCTTTTTCCTTTTTCACAAGTGGATTTGTATTTTTTATCTTTTCGATATCTGGTTGTGGGCCTAATAAAGAGGAGGAGGGGGGGAGAAAAGGG
>JAAUXU010079837.1_pt1 | contig 11145 bp, 7 predicted proteins | sample 7278151 | NCBI WGS metagenome assembly JAAUXU01 (sample SAMN14350113, study PRJNA611818) | marine sediment metagenome | isolation source: surface marine sediment (1.8m) | place: French Polynesia: Moorea | collected 2018-08 | reverse complement strand
GTAGGCTAGATGGTCTAGTCCTAGCTAGGCACGTAGGCTTCTACATGCTTCGCTGCGCGGACGCCCAGCTACTTGAAGAAGTAGATCACGTCCCCACCCACGTCCCTACACCCTTCTTTTTAACTTGACGATGAAGCCTTGACATGAGGTTGGCCGGATGCGCAAGGATTAGCTGTGCATCTCCACCGTTCGAGTATCCTCGTGAGTATCATTGGTATTGATGGAAAGGCGATTTTGTTGCCACCACGGTCTACGACAAGACTATGAGCCTGCTCATGACAATACGCAACGTATAAGAGCAAGTTAACGTATACTGCCAGGGTTTTTTTACGATCAGAAAAGGCAAGAAAAGTCGAAATTAGCATGGATTGGATATTCCAAAGTGCATTGAAACAACTTCTTTTTAGGATTATACTCAAGAAATCAAGGTTGAAGTGACCATTTTTTTGCATCACCAGTGACCTTTTGCTCTTGTATCTCTCGTACCAGAAAAGTTCTTCTCCGTGATTCTTGAATACCATATTTGTAGAAGTGAAGAGAGGTATAGTTCCGCATAAATCGCATGAGCGATGGCTGCAAGATGACCTGGAGCTGCCTGCTCCAGGTCCACAGAGTCCTCCGCAGCCGACAAAAAAGCATTGATGTAACGGCACTTTTGATGCACGATGCTTATTTAGCAGACTTATTTCCCAACTTTTTTCATGCGTTTCCCGCGTTGCTGCTCTGAAGTTTGCATTGCAGTTTGCACGTGTCTTGACTTCTATCTTGCCGTTGTCTGCACAGTCTTCCCGAGACTGTATCCAAGGCCTGGACAGAGCCTCGTCAAGCCTCGTCTTCAAGGCGTCGACACAACAGTGTGACTTGATACAGCTTCAGTGTCAAGGATGCATTAGCCTACTGAAGTCCATAACTTTGAGATAAGGGCTCTTGGGGAAGAACCTGTTCGTCTTGCTCCAGAAAATTTTTGGTTTGAACCATGAAATCTATGACAAGGAGTGCTGCCCTGTTGCGCAATACTCAAAGGTGGAGTAAAGCTTTCGACAAAAATCTCAGGGGTACTTTCTACCCACATTAGTATCATCATTCAGAAGAAAGGCTTCTGTCATTGGATGATGTGAAATCTAAACCCACACTTTCCATCAGGGAATATGTCAAGAAGACATCAGTTATTGGAGGGCAGGCAATGAGGAAATGTGGCTGTTCATCTTCCTCAAAGTGCCTCATGGCACACTGAAGTGGCAAAAAGAGTGGCCACTTGTGCAATAGTCGCTGCCACAAATCCAACCCATGTCGCAATAAGGAGTAAATGTGTCGTGTTGTTTTATGTTGTCAATGACAAGATGTTTCATGTCATTTTATGAAGTTTTCAGTGTCATGGTAATAAAGTAATGCTTCCTCCTCTGTCATTGGGTGGCTTTCTGGATCTGGCAGTTCTGGTGATGCTAGCCACTTCCAATTCTGCGAGGCATTTCAGGTAATGCCATTGGGTGCTGAGAGGGTGAACTAGTACTCGAGGGCAAAAAAAATAATTGCAATAAAGATATTTTTTAGACATCTTGGCCTTTCGAGTAGAATACTAATATTTTGCCCTTTTGTGCGTGTGGAGGGGGGGGGGGGTTATTATTCCGCCTTTCTCTGGCTGTAAGGTACTTGGGCTAGAATTTCAATAGGATGGAGAAGAACAGCGCCATGGAGACTCTCAGGAATTCTCCACGGACTTTTATGTAGGAGAGATTGAGTGCGTGAAGAAAAGGATGTCTTGCTCAAGGAGGACGTGTGAGCTTGTCAGCAAAATTGTCGAGCAGGATGAAGCAAATTTCATCAATGATTTGTTTCAGGCATTTCAGCTTGTGCCTTGGACGAGTAAGTTTCATCCTCTACAAGGACCTGAACATGTTTTAAAATTGGGTGTTTCTAAAAGTGGAGCCATGTCACAGTACACTTCACTTCCAGTGTTTGTGATTTGCCTCATGTTAAAGATCAGCTGAAATGAAGAAAATAGAAGTTGTCGAGACAGGTCTAAAGATTATTCACAAAAATTCACAGCTAGATGTAGACTTGTACAATTGAATACGTGGGACATGGACAATTGAACGTGGTGTTTATTCATTCTTGAGCACCACTGGTATGTACAGAAGACACTAATCTCCTGGTGCTAATCCTGACTAGCTAAGCAATTTCGACGCCCAGGAATAAAAAGGTGGTGAAGAATAAAAAAAAGTCCGATTTCGTGCGCTTTTACCCTGAAATTTTGTCATGACTTTTCCCAATCGCATAGATTATTTTCAGTATGTGCATAACCAACGTGAGAGCGGCTTTTGTCATTCATTGCCCCGCGCAAGTTATGCTCTCCTATTTCCAGATGGGCTGCAACCTGTCCTACGTGGGCAGCAGGACCAACAGCGACCTGGAGGGTACAGACCGAGGACTAGGTGGTGGCGTGGCTGAAACCTTCCTCCGCTTGTTCGAAGAATACCCTCGCTCCCAAGAATTCTTCTCGCAGTACCGATCGTCCACGCTCGAAGCGTTGCGAAGCGACCCCAAGCTTATGAAGTCGCTCACCGAGCACGCAGTCAGGGTCTTGCAGGTCGTGGAAAAAGTTGTTGCTAGGATGGATTCCACAAACAAGGTGCCGTAACATATTTGTACAGTGGGCTTACTTTGGACAGGCAGATGTGCTTTCTTTTAAGGCTTATATTTTGTGACTGAATCACTTTGGTGAGCTGAGATTTGTCGGATAGGTTAGTTTTTTTCGACAAATTTTCTTATGACGGTTTGAGGCTTGACTTTGAAGATTTTGGGCCTATCACTCAAACAATGCGTCTTTCAATGGATATTGGCTGACTAGAATGTAGCATGCGTATATAGTGAAGTGTGTAGCACCTCTTGCGAGCGAAATGCTGCCATTGCTAATGATCGCAACCAAAACTGACTTTAGTAACATCCTGCTGATCGAATCTTATTTTGTCCGTTTGTTGTTCTTATTTTGTTTGCTGTCCTGCAATTTGTGTTTGAAGACTTTTGTCGCTCCGCACCATGATTCCCAGGACGAACAGCACAGTTCAAAGCATGTCAAAAATGAACGATCAAAAAACATTTTTGCATAATTTTGGAATTTCGGAACGCCGTGTAAATTTTCAGCCAATTTCATCAATTTGTACCCTCTCAAAAAAGATAAAGTTCCAACCTACTTGCTTCACTTCTGTACTCCACATTGTGTCGAAGTGTCATATCTACTGGGCTAGGTCAAAAAATGAAAATTTTGGAAGTTGACTAAGGGCATCTTAGGCTAGTCACCTAATGCCTAATGATGAAGATGTGGTGAACAGTTTTCACCCCCCCCCTTTTGGGACCCTCTCCATAGATCCTCCAGAACCTACACAACTGCAACTGATCGGAGATGCAGAGAGAGGCCATTTTAAATTACAACCATCCTGTCAATGATATTTTCGCCATGGATGAAGTTTGGTGAAAAAAGGGATCAAAAATTGCTTACTTTGTCATTCATACTGCTTGTTTTCGGCCTTTGAAGCGTGATACTTGATCCAAGATTAGCAGTGATGAAGTCTTAAACGTTCGGAAAGACTTTCTCAATGAAATGTTAGGTATCCCTGACGCACTTCATTGTCGGTGACTTCGCATATGAGCCTGAGCAACAGGTGTCGTGATCGATGCCTGCAGAATGAAAAGTACGCTTTTCAGATGAGCAAACGGACATGCAAGGCGAAACCCTGAGTGAGGTATCCATGCACATTGATGCAATTGGCTCAGCCACAAGGCCGAGCTCAGCTTCACTCGCTGCCTCCTTAAGCGAAGAGAAGGTATGGCGTGACAGGGTCCTTCAAAAGTCTAGTTACCAATTTGAATGCGGATAACTTTATTGATAATAATCATATAAAGTTGACATTTTGTCCAAATGAACATTACATATAAAAGAGTATTTGCCAATAGTTTCATTTAACATGTCTTCCTTTTGCCTGAACAACAAGATAGAGTCGTCCACACAAGACCATGCAGCTAGCACGGACATGTCCCAGGGGGACACAGTTCCACTCCTTGACCAAGGAGGACCTGAGGGCATCCAAACTCCTGTGTGCCTTTCCACACACCTTTGCTTCTAGGATCGATAGCATGGCATCTAGTAGATGTCCGTCAAGCCGTTTGTCCTTGGTCCCAAACACTGGAAGATGATCTTTGCACTACTTCTGTGTCACGTTGGACCTGTGGACGGGAAGGTCTATGGCTTGAATTTGAAGTGATCCTGAGCCCACGGCTTCGGACCTTCCTCCAGAATGGTGCTTATGACGTAGGCTCCTGGGTGTTGATCTTGACTCCAGCGGGAACGAACACAAGGGGGCTCCTTCCTGTGGCAGCCACGGGCGTTCACACCATGACCAAGGCCAGCTTCTGTGTCCTGCAGTGTAAGCGGTTCTAGAACGACCAGAAAGAGGTCGATCCCCACTGCTTCCACTCTCCTTGAATTGATCCAGCTTCCTTTTGACGAACATCTTGTTCACCTTGAACATCTTGAGCTCCTTGATAATCCAGGATTGCGCATTCCCGTGTGTGCAGTAGGGTGGGCCCCTTGAGGAGAAATTCTTTTTTTTTTTTTTCAAAATGCACGCTCATCAGGAGTTGCAACTGATGTAGAAAGTAAGATCCCACCCAATCAGACTGACATTGGTCCTCACACAAAGGTGCTACAAGGCTGACAAGGTGTTGGAGCAGGGGACCTACTGAAGGACATGGATCAATGCTATTGTCACCATATGATAATTTTTTATGAAATGTGATCCTTCCGAGCAAAAAAGTACTAATGCGCTTTTTTCAGAAATTTAATTTTGGCATACTTTATGTAGTAATTTCATGGCCAAAAATGAGGTAGTTATTACTTCAAATTAGGAAAAAGTGTCTATATACTTTTTTGCTCAGAATGGTCACATTTCATAATAAAATTTTAATTCCATTCATTAGAGTCCCTTTAAACCCCTCAAAAAGGTGCTCCAAGGCTGGCAAGGTGTTGGGGCAGGGGACCCACCTGAAGAGCATGGGTCAGTGCTATTGTCACCACATGAAAACTTTATTATGAAATGTGATGCTTCTGGGCATAAAAGCACTAGTGTACTTTTTCAGAAATTTAATTTCAACATGCTTTTTTAAAGATGCTGTATCACTTTAAGTTAGGAAAAAGGGTCTACATGCCTAACGACCGTCTCTCAGTTGGTCTTCATGGTGGCGATGAAGACGAGTTGAAACAAAATTTTCCAGCAGATTTGTTTTCAAATACTCTCCTAAGCAAGTGGGCTCGAGTCACAATTTCACTGGTGTGGCTCTCTCTCTACGGGAACGGAATATATTCCGGCGGGATACATGATTTACATTTCACCACCCAAAATATGCTCAAAAGCCCATTGAAACTTGGAGCACATCCATCTATGAACTACACACACCTGAATGCAGTGGTCCCCGCTTATACCGACATCTGATATAACGACAACCCGCCTATAATGACAAATTTGTCCCGGACAATATTTTTTACAAAGTAAAAGTACTCGAAAATAGGGACTAAATCCCCGGATATAACGTCATTTTTTGCTCAAAGGAGATTGTATATTGTACTTTCACTTGAAATATCATCAATGATGGATGGACTGTTTCACTTTGCTTGATGAGCCAAATGAACGTTCCCTTGCGATAAAAAACACTCTTTCCATCACCCTCGATGATTAATTGTAACATACTCATTGTTTTTGGCGTTTGACCAGTATCTGCACCAGTGCCAGAGGAGAGAAATTTTTTCCTCGAATGTAACTACATCCCGCATATAACGACGATTTTGGCTCAGACAAAAGGTTTCGTTATAAGCGGGGACCACTGTACATGATTAGAACACAGCATCAATGGCGCAGAGCCGTGGAAACTGATGTTGACGGACAGAAAACCATGAGTTATTATTAAGATCATTAGGATTGCAAGTCGCATCAGGGAAGGGAAGGAGTCATTAAAATTATTTTATCATATCTAGAAGCATTTGAAGTTTGGTAACTGAACTTTTGACGGACCCTGCATTTGCGTGCAATCAAACGTGCCTATGTACTGATGAAGGTTGCGGACGTCCGCGTTACAGTTGCTGATGGCAAAGAACTTCTTAAGGTGGGTGGGGGCCAACGATTTCAGGGCAGTTGGTGAAGAAGAGACGAGAGCCGTGCAGCGCAGATTGTCGTACGATCAGATTTCCTTCCTCGCAACTGCGACACCTTCCACAGCCACAATGCCTCCATGCAACAGATAGGAGAGATTTCTTCCTCACACTCGAGCGTGAGATCCACATAATCTCGCCAAATCTGAGCCAAAATGGGACTGCCAGCGAAGTGCACCGGTAGAAAGTGGATGGAACCACATGTATGAAAGTCATGGGTTGCTCCGATTGGTGGTTTAGTCACTTGCCCGGACCACAGACGTCACAGTACCACTGTGCCGAGTCCCTTTGCTGTGGCCAGTCCTTGTACCCACCCAGGTCCATTGGTTTGGGTTGGTCCTTTTTCCCATTATTGCGTTGACGACTGAGGTTTTCACTTACTTTGTAACAAGACATCTTCCTGGAGTTAATAAAGAAAGCATTGATTTGACCTTCTCATTTGTCTTGCCACTGAGGCTGTGTGGTTCTGTCCCCTTCTCAGCCAAACCCATCTTGCTGATGATTTGTCTTGCATCTCAAGGTTTCAGTGAGGAATTCTCTGACCTGACATATCTGTCACCAGTGGAGACTCGTACATGTGTCGTAGTTCAATAGATTTTCCCTATTCCGTGGGGGATTTAGGCTAGGGGCCTCAGCAGTATTGACTGTATCTACGATACAGTCAACTGACTGACAACGGTTTTGGTGAAGGTTTAAAAAGGAAACATTAATCGAGAATTGAACGCTGATCCATTTCAAATATGATAAGTAAGGTCATCGAAGTTGCTGGTTTGGATCTAGTGAAGTCCAACATTCATTTAGTAAATGGAGCACTCGGCATCTCCTTAATCGGGATTAAGCTACTCAACTCAGAAACTCAACTCAAGTTTTAGAAAGGTTTTCAAAAAAGTTGTTGAAATGGAGCTGATATTGTTCGAGGCAACGACAAGATGATGATGAAGAGAGCTGAGTCTCTGAAAATCCTTAGGAGCCTGAGCAAAGCCCCAGAAAAAACGTGAGAGAAAGTTTGAGCTCTGTCTCATCGTTTTGACTGGGCTCAATGGTTTCCCAGTAAAATTTGACATTGTTTGGTCAGTTATGAGAAAACTCCATTGAGACCGTTCGTGGAAAAAGAATCTATAGGTATATTGTGCAAAAATAGCTAAAAGCGGGTTAGGGTGGCCCCTTGAGGCGATTTTTTTCTTCACAATGCACACTTATCAGCAGTTGCGACTGATATAGGAAGTCAGATCCCACCCAATCAGACTGACATTGGTCCTCACACAAAGGTGCTACAAGGCTGACAAGGTGTTGGAGCAGGGGACCTACTGAAGGATATGGGTTAGTGCTATTGTCACCATATGAAAATTTTATTATATAATGTGATCCTTCTGGTCAAAAAAGTACAAATGCACTTGTTTCACAAATTTAATTTTAGCATGCTTTCTTTATAAGATCCAACACCTTGTCAGCCTTGTAGCACCTTTGTCTGTGGACTAATATAAGTCTGATTGGGCGGCATCTGACTTTCTACATCATCCGCAACTGCTGACAAGTGTGCATTGTGAAGAAAAAAAATCGCCCCAATCAAGGGACCCACCCTAACGTGGGTGTTTAAAATTTGACATCTCTAGGACACACTGTAGAGGGGATCTTGATGGTGCCATAGTGACGCATTGTCGCAGTGAGGGGAATGTCTGGACAAGGCAGTGTCGAGGCGCTCCGACCTTGCTTTCACCAGCCACCCGGAGTCCGGAGCTCAAGCTCAAGCGTATGCAAGCTACCAATCAAGTCAAGTCTCGCGCATGATGGATGCTGTTTCCATCATACTCTAATATTACAGCATAAGCTTGTGTAAAGTCCAGCATGCATGAAGCATATTGTAAACAGTGTCGTGGTCCTTCCTCTTGCAGAGTAACCAGTACCTACTTCAGCTTGGCAAGTTTCACCGGTTGTCCGGGATTCCCAGCGACTACTTCGGTGTGATGGGCACTATCTTCTTGCATGCTGTGAAGCCATATCTGGCGACCAGCAACTCTTTCGACGAGCTGACCGAGGACGCCTGGATGGAGCTGTTCGGACACATCGCCAGAGTCATGACCCACGGACATAAGTACCACCATCTCATGAAGACGGAGAGCAACGGAGGAGTCTGAATATAATTTATTCTCCATATATGTTTCAGAAGAATGTCGTCAGAGTACTTGGTTTATTTTTAGTGGGGGAGGAAGTCGTGAGGTTTCCAAGTAAGACGCTCTTTGTAACGATGAATGTGTAGCTGCTTGTGTGCTCTACCATCAACTGAAGAACTGCTACAGCATGATGTAAGCGTAAATGTGACTAAGATTATATTAGGGGGAAGAACGTGACGACACCAGTGCACTTGCTCGCACTGAGTACAAGCAAGTCAGTACAGTGGAGTCCGCTTACGGTGACGCTCTTGGGCGGAGACGACGATGTCACTGTCGACGAATTTGTCTCCTTCATGCAGATGTAAGATGTTGTTTCGGGGAAGGAGACGTCCGGGTCTTCGGAGGGGGAAACCTGCTACTATAAATGGACTCTACTGTGCATCTCGTTCATTGTTTGTAACATAGAGATACCGTATACAAAGACGGGCTTACCCTAATTGTTTGTCTTCATTGTTTCACTGAGACAACGCACTTAGCATTGATGTAACACGTGCCGCACAGTCTCTGTAATAGCAAGAAACGGATGGAGAGAGCTTACAAAGGCCTATGAGGTTATTTCGGAGAGCCGACAAAAATATCGACGCCTTAAACTGTGCAGTCGTCAGTAACGTGTCCACTATGCAGCAAAAGTAGCGTCCAGAACATGCCTACTAGGCTAGATCAACGATAGCAACCCCAGGAAATTCAGCATGTAAACTGTGTGCCTGCTGACTTAGATTTGGATGCAGCCAGTGAGGCAGCAAATTTCCCCATCAGATTCACTGGGAGCAACGTCTTCACTCCCTGGATGCTACTTTTGCGGCATACTGTACAGCATAAGCCGCTTATAAGAATACCACTCGTTTCAGGCCAAAACGTTTTTACAAGTAGCCTGACCTTGTTCATAAGAATGAACAACAATAAGCATCGAGGTGTAATTGTGTCCTTAGAGCCTTGAGACAAGGCGCAAGAAGTCATTGCGCCTTGAGAGTGAAAGGAGTTGGTGTTTTTGCTTTCAATTTTATTCGGACGAAAGTCGCAACTCGTATTACTCGTATTCAGATTTTAAAGTTTTCAAAATCATGCAGTTTTCTACTGTTTTCTATGCAGTTTTGGATGAAAATCGTTCTTGAAGCGGCTTTGAATGTTCTTAGACGTGGTGGAATTCGCCCCATAATTTTGATTCCGTTCAGGAGAAATCTGCTCTTGTATGCGGATTGTTCATATGTCCGGTGTTCTCACAAGCGGCTTCTACTGTAAAAAAACCCTGGAGGGTCCACATGAAATTATACTCTGTAGTGGCATTTTCGGTACACACTGCACAACTGTGAGGAGGCTTTGGATCATTTCAGTATTTAAAAGTTTTTGCTGTCAGTCGACGTCACTGTTTGTTGCTTTTGCTGTTAACTTGGTCTGATTGCCAATGTTTGGTCTGAGTGTACAATTTGATGTGGGCCCCCTAGTAGGTGATTTCAAAGAACATTCATATCGGTCGGTGTCTTAAAATACCCTGCAAACTGCTGTCATCCATGCCGTAGTAACGGAGTCGGAACGATAAACGCTGTGTTATCTCCTGAAACTGTCCTTGATGTCATGAGAGCCATACACGTATTCCTTTCCGAATGCTTACCCATGTGTAGGTGACAGCTAGTTTCATGTAGACATGACGTCGTGTCTACACGTAGCTCGAGTCATAGTTCCCGTAGAAACAAATCAAGGGTAGCTCGAAATATTAGCTTGGCACCGAAAATTACGGCCAAGAGACGCTGAAAGTAGAGCTTCTGGGGAGCTCAAAATCTGTTCTGGAGAAGTCTTTAGGACATTGTGCAACAGCATTATAAATATTTCTAGTATATGTGTTTGCGTGTCCAGCGTTGCGGGCCACACTGTTGGATGTACCAGCGCAATATTTGCTTGGGGTATTCTTCTCACATAGAAGTGACGTAGGAGGGTCAAATATTGGAGGAGGGCTCACTCAAGAGGTGAACATAGTACCCAAAATCAAACATTGCTTATTTCAGCCAGAAGGAGACCCTGGACTGGAAATGTCTATAAAATAGAAACTAGTTGCTCGGGGGTGGGGGGTGAACTAACCGGGAAGATGAGTTGCTGTAGTCGTACGAGCTCGAGCATTCTACAGTCATCTCATGTCGATGTCTCACTCATCAAAGTGAATTCTTCAAGAAAGATGTCGTGCCAAAAAAAGAAATAGCTATTGACCTCCCCAGACAAGAGGGGTGAGGGAGCGACAAAATCCACTTAGTTGGAATGATGACACCGGGGGCAGATGAACTTGAGCTCCGTGCTCATTGGGGTCTCGCAGTTTTTAGCTGGACGGTAAATGATTGCTTTAGCCACTCGAAGGGGCTGCACTGAAAAGGACAAGAAAGACCAGCTTTGAAAGGCCATTATTTGTCTTTTTCGCGGAGCTGAGTTAAGAAACATTGCATACGCTGTGGCCGGGTTTTAACTTACTAGCGAGGTCGATCGTCTGTGTCACTGTCTTTTCTGTCACCTTTTTCTGTCCCTTTCTGTGTCCTGCCTGCATCCTCTGTTGTTTCTTTATGAGGCTTTGTTTTGGAGAGAAAATCTCAGGAGAAGGGTCAAGGAGGCCGCAGCTGCTCTGCATTTGGGGTCACATCAAGAAGAGAGGGAAGCTTAAGCTACACGTGGGTCAGCATGGTGGGTCACAGCCTTTATTTAGTGAAAAAGGGGTATAAGAGGAGGGGAATTTGCTGCACATCCTCAGTCTATCAGTGAGCTTTGACAGGCTACTCCCTTCAGTTCCAAGAGACT